>Ga0099794_10000647_pt1 | contig 11624 bp, 9 predicted proteins | sample Rivendell_Oct201_10_FD_77320 | JGI IMG/M metagenome (GOLD analysis project Ga0099794, IMG submission 77320) | Vadose zone soil microbial communities from the Eel River Critical Zone Observatory, Northern California, USA -... | ecosystem: Host-associated > Plants > Roots > Rhizosphere > Soil ... | reverse complement strand
GCGCGCCTGGCCGAGCTCTTCCCATCCCTCCGGCCGTGCGCCGACGCGCTGGACGCCGCGCTGACGAACGCGGGGCCGGTGATTCACCCGCCGCTCGTGCTCTTGAACGCGGGTCCGATCGATGGCGGGCACTTCGACATTCACGCAGCGGGTACCACGTCGAGCGTCCGCCGCCTGATCGACGTGGTCGACGCCGAGCGGGTCGTGACCCGGAAGGGCTGGGGATATCCCGCGCCCCACTACGAGCTCGCGACCTACTACGACGAGCCGCGCGCCGCCGAAGGGCTCTACGGTGCCGGCGCCAGGGCGAAGCTCGTCGCCAGCGGGCTCTGGAGCGAGATCCTCACGTTCGAGCACCGGTACGTGACGGAGGACGTGGCCCTCGGCCTCACGCTTTTCGAATCCGCCGGCCGGGCGGCCGGGGTCGAGACCCCGGCGGTCTCGGGGCTCCTGCTGATTTTCCGCGCGCTGCTCGGACGCGAGCTCTCCGGCCGGGGGCGGGCGCTCGAGCATCTGGGGCTCGGCGACTTCAGTCGGCGTGAGATCCGCGCGTTCCTCCACGAGGGCTGGGAGTCGCCGATGTGGGCGAAGGTGCTCCGGTGAGCCCGCTCGCCCGGGCGGTCCTCCTTTGCCTTCTGCTGGTCACGCTGAGCGGGCTCCCCGCCGCCGGTCAGCCAGGCGTCGGCGACACGGAAATCGTGCTCGGCTCGACTTCGTTCGCGGGCCCCCTTGCCTTCACGGGCGAGCAGATCACGAAGTTCGGCCTCGATCTCTACTTTCGGGTCGTCAACGAGGCCGGCGGGATCCACGGCCGCAAGGTCCGGACCGTCTCCTACGCCGCTGACAGCGACATGCCGCAGGAGGCAGTCGCCAACACCAAAAGGCTCGTCGAGCAGGACCGGGTGTTCGCCATCATCGTCCCGCAGGGGTCCCGGCCCGTGGCGGCGACGCTCGAGTACCTCGAGGCGAACAAGGTGCCGCTCCTGTTTCCGTACCAGAGCTCGCCGGTCACGCGCGGCCGGCGCTACGTGTTCCCGGGCATGGCGCTGAGCGACCGCTCCTCGAAGATGATGATCGACTATCTCGCCGGACCACGGAAGTACCGGAAGTTCGCGGTGCTCTACCAGGACGACGAGTATGGGAGATCGTTCCTCAAGGCGTTCGAGAAGGACCTCGGCCGATTCGGCCGCAAGCTGGTCGCCGTCCAATCGGTCAGGCAAGGCGTCACCGACATCGGCTCGCAGATATCCAAGCTCCGCGCCGCGAAGCCGGAGGTGACCTTCCTCGTGCTCGTGCCGGGACCGGCGATGCGGGCGTTGCGCGAGCGCCGGAAGATCGGCTGGACCGACACGCTCATGGTCTCGACGGGACCGCTCACCGACGAGGGCTACCTCGCCCTCGCCGGCGACGACGCGGAGGGCGTCGAAGGGCTGTCGCTCTGGCCCGACCCGCAGACCTCCGACCTGCCTGGCGTCAAGCTCTACCGGGAGCACATGCTGAGGAACTTCCCGAAGAACGAGCCCAGCCGGTACTCGCTCGCCGGCTACTTCGGCGGCATGCTCTTCACGGAGGCCGCCAAGCGCGCCGGGCGGAACCTGACTCGCGAGTCGCTCATCGCGGCGCTGGAGTCCATCAAGGGATTCGAGAGCGGCATCTTGCCGCCGCTCACGATCGGCCACGACCACGAAACGCAGAAGCAAGGGTTCTGGGTGCGCGTCGAGAAAGGACGCTTCAAGCCGCTGACCGACTGGCTCAAGTCCGAGTAGATCCCTTGCAGAGCGGGATGAACATCTTGCGACGAGGCGTCGAGCCCGATTGTCGCGTCGCGACCCGCAGGCTAGACTCGATGTCCGTGAGCGCGTGCGCTCCGCCTGTCCGCGCCGCCGCTCGTGTCGCGCTGCCCGCGGCGGCCCTGGCCGTCCTTGTCTTCGCCGCGGCTCCGCCCGCGCCCGATGACGATCGCGTCCTCAGAGTGACTCCGTGACGATGTGGCAGCCCGAGCTAGAGGCGCTCCCGCGCGAGTCCCTCGAGCGTCTCGTCGTCGAGCGAATGCGCGCGACGCTCGCTCGGGTCCTGGCCGAGCCCGCCTGGGCGCGCCGCCTTCGCGGCGTTCATCCCGGGGATATCGTCCGGGTCGAGGACTGGCGGACGCTGCCGTTCCTCACGAAGGGGGAGCTGCGTGACGCGTACCCCTACGGGCTCGCGTGCGTGCGCGCCGCGGGCTACCACCGGATCCAGATGTCGAGCGGGACGACGGGCAACCCGATCCTGAATCCTTATACCGCCTCCGACGTGGCGCAGTGGGGCGAGGTCATGGCGCGCTGCTACGTCGCCGCGGGGGTCGGCCGGGACGACGTCGTCCAGATCACGCCCTCGTTCGGCCTTTTCACCGGAGGCTTCGGCTTCCACTACGGCGCCGAGCGGCTGGGCGCGATGGTGATCCCGACAGGGGCCGGACGCACGACCCTGCAGCTCAAGCTCATGCGCGATCTCAGGGCGACCGTCGTCGCCGCGATCGCGACCTACCCGTTGCGAGTGATCGAGGCGGCGCGCGAGGAGCAATTCGACCTCGCCTCCCTGTCGCTCCGCGTCGGCATTCTCGGCTCGGAGATGTGGTCGGACGAGTTGCGGGCGCGTATCGAGAAGGAGCTCCGCATCCGCACCTTCGACATCATCGGCATGACCGAGACCGGCGGGCCGGGGCTCGGCATCGACTGCGCCGCGCGCCGCGGCATCCACGTGTGGGAGGACCATTACCACCCCGAGGTCGTCGACCCGGCGAGCGGCGCGGTCGTGCCGGACGGCACGGAGGGCGAGCTGGTGGTCTCGACGCTGACGCGGGAAGGCCTGCCGCTGGTCCGCTATCGGACCCACGACCTGACGCGCGTGGTCTCGCGCGCGCGGTGCGACTGCGGACGGACCTCGCTCCGCATCGACCGGCTGCGCGGACGTGTCGATGACATGGTGATCTACAAAGGGGTGAACTTCTACCCGCGCCAGATCGAGACGACGCTCCTGCGCCACTCCGGCGTGAGCCACGAGTACCAGATCGTGCTCGACTCGGAGGGCGGTGGCGAGCGAATGACGATCCGCGTCGAGGCGGAGCCGGGCTGCGATCCGGCGGTCGCGACCCGGATTCGGCGCGAGCTGTACGATTTGCTTTCGCTGAGTCCGGAGGTGCGCCTCTGCACGCACGGCGAGATCGAGCGGCCGCAGGGCAAGGCGGTACGTGTCGTCGATCGTCGGCCGCGGCGGTGAGCCGGGTCCGGGGGCACCGCTGATGGCGCGCGGGCTCCTGGCAGGCGTCACCGTGCTCAGTCTCGAGCAGGCCACGACCCTCCCGTTCTTGACCTATCGACTCGCGTGCGACGGCGCCCGCGTGATCCGTGTCGAGAACGCCGAGCGTCCGGATCCCAACCGGTTCGTCGGCCACGACGTGCTCGGCGAGCCGGCGATGCGCAGCTACTTCCTGCCGAACAACTGCGGCAAGGAAGCGATCACCCTCAACCTCGGTCATCCCGACGGCCAGGCGCTCCTGCGCGCCCTGATCGCGAAGCTCGGCGTGGACGTGTTTGCCTGCAATCAGCGGACGCGGAGCTACGCCCGCCTCGGGATCGAGCCCCAGCGGCTCCTCGCCGTGAAGTCAGACCTGATCTGGCTCGGCATCACCGGGTTCGGTCCGGACCACGACGAGGCGGCCTACGATCCCATCCTCCAGGCGCGCGCCGGCTTCATGGAGCTGACGGGCGACGCCGGGGGACCGCCCACGGTCTTCGGCCTGCCGATGGTCGACCTGGGGGCCGCCGAGCACGGCTATAGCGAGGTCGTGAAGGCTCTCTACCGCCGCGCGACGACGGGCGAGGGCGCGCGCATCGACGTATCGATGCTGCGCAGCGCGGTGTCGTGGATGGTCGCGCCCATCGCGCTCTCCTCGAGCCTCGGCGAGCGTGTCGCGCGAAAGGGCAATCGCCATCAGTTCTTCGCCCCGGTCGCCGTCCATCGGACACGCGACGGCCACGTGTACCTGGCGGTGGGTAACGACCAGCAGTGGGCGGCGCTGACGGCCCTCCCGCGCTTCGCCGGGTTGGGTCGGCCCGAGTACGCGGCCAACGCCGGCCGCATCGCCGATGTCGACGGGCTGGATCGCGCGCTGGCCGACTGCTTCGCGGATCTCGGCACCGGCGAGGCGCTCGAATCGCTCCGCCGCGCCGGCGTCCCGGTGTCCCGCGTCAGCACGCTCGCCGACGTCGTGGCCGATCCGCTCGTCGCCGAGCGGCTCATGCAGGTCACGGACCCACGATCCGGCCTCCGCATCGCGCTGCCGGCCCCACCGGTCGGCGAGCCGCCGGCGCTGAGCTTTCCGCCCCGGCTCGGCGAGCACAATGAGAAGATCTACGGCGAAGCGCTCGGCCTGGCGCCCGAACGGTTGGCCGAGCTGCGGCGACGGCAGATCGTCTGAGGGGGACCATACATGAACGACGTCTTCTACCTCACCGAGGAGCAACGCATGATCCGCGACCTGGCGCGCAAAGTCGCCCGGGACCGGATCGCGCCGAACGCCGCGCACTACGACGAGACCGAGAGCTACCCGACGGAGTCGATGCAGGCGCTCGTCGACTCCGGCCTCTTCGGGGTCTGGGTGCCGGAGGAGTACGGCGGGACGAACATGGGCTGTCTCGCGCTCGCCCTGGTCGCCGAGGAGCTCGGGTGGGCGTGCGCGGGGACGACCACGAACTTCGGCGCGCACCCGCTCGGCGGCCTGCCGATCCTCCTGGCCGGCACCGCGGAGCAGAAGAAGAAGTACTTGCCCCGGCTCGCGGCCGGCGAGTTCATGGCGGCCTACTCGCTCTCGGAGCCCGGCTCCGGCTCGGACGCCGCGAGCCTGCGGACCACGGCGGTCCGCAAGGACGATCACTACGTCCTGAACGGCTCGAAGCAGTGGTGCTCGCATGGCGACCACGCGGACGTCATCACCGTCTTCGCGACCGTCGATCCGGGCAAGCGCGCCAAGGGCATCACCGCCTTTCTCATCGAGAAGAGCCTGCCGGGCTTCGCCGTGGGCAAGAAGGAAAGGAAGATGGGGATCCGCTGCTCGCCCACGGTGGCGCTCCACTTCACGGACTGCGCCGTCCCGATCGAGCAGCGGCTCGGCGAGGAGGGCGAGGGATTCAAGATCGCCATGCAGACGCTCGACATGACGCGGCCGATGACGGGCGCGATGGCGGTCGGCATCGGCCAGGCGGCGCTCGACGCCGCCACGGCGTACGCGAAGGAGCGGCAGCAGTTCGGCCAGCCGATCGCCGCGTTCCAGGGCATCCAGTTCATGCTGGCGGACATGGCGATGCAGGTGCACGCCGCGCGTCTCATGGTCCACCACGCCGCGCGCCAGGTCGACGCGGGCATGCGGGGCAACAGCTACGAAGCGTCGATGGCGAAGTGCTGGGCGGGCGATGCCGCCATGAAGGTCGCCACGGACGCGGTCCAGATCTTCGGCGGCTACGGCTACACCCGTGAGTTTCCGGTGGAGCGCTACATGCGCGACGCGAAGATCATGCAGATCTACGAGGGCACGAACCAGATCCAGCGCATGATCATCGCCAAAGAGCTCCTGGGTGGAGGCTCGTGATGACGAAGCATCGACTGACCCGGCGGACGTTTCTCAAGGCGACCGCCGCCGGCGCAACCGTCGCCGGATTTCCGCTGCCGCTCCGCGCGCAGCCGAAGACGTTCAAGATCGGCGTCATTCATCCCGTGACGGGCGCGCTCGCCGAACCCGGGCAGGCCTGCCGCCTGGGCGCCCAGATGGCCGCCGATGCAATCAACGCGGCGGGCGGCATCACGTCGAAGGGCGGCATCAAGCTCGAGCTGATCGTCGGTGACACGCAGACCAAGCCCGAGAACGGCCGCGTCGAGGCCGAGCGTGTCGTGAACCGGGGTACCCGGATGCTGATGGGGTCGTTCGACTCGGGATCGACCAACGCGATGGCGTCCCTCGCCCAGCAGCGGCGTGTGCCGCTCCTGATCGACATCGCCGCCGCCGACCCCATCACCGCGAACGTCGCGCAGTCGGTCAAGAAGGGCCAGCAGAAGGTCCAGTACGTCTACCGAAACTTTCCCACCGGCTCGAGCTTCGGCCGCAAGGCCGTCCAGTACTTCAACGAGATCTTCAAGGAAGCGAACGCGTCGCCCAAGCGGGTCGTTCTCATGTACTGCAACGACCTCTTCGGCCAGAATCAGGCGCGGGGGTTCCAGGCGGCCCACAAGGCGGCCAACCCTTCGTGGGAGATCGTCGAGGCCATCCCGTGGCCGGAGCCGCCGTCCGACCTCTCGACGGAGGTCTCGAAGGCGAAGGCCGCGAAGCCCGACGTGATCGCGCCGATCACCCGCCCGGCGTCCGCTCTGCTGCTCTTCCCCGAGATCCGTAAGCAGCGGGTCGAGATGATGGGCATCGTCGGCCCCGGCAGCCCCGGGCTCTACGAGGCGGGCCAGCTGGCCGCGCTCAAGGAAGATCTCGAGTACGTGCTGACGAGCGTGCCGTGGGCGAACTTCAAGAACCCGAAGACCAACGCCGTGGCCGAGGAGTACCGGAAGCGCTCGGGCGGCAAGACGTTCGACACGAACTCGGGTTACTCGTACGACGGCATGTTCGTCATCGCCGACATCCTCGAGCGCGCGGCGAGCCTCGAGGACCCCGACGCGATCGTCGACGCGATGAAGGCGACGAACTTCAGCGGCGGGCTCATGCAGTACGCGGGGCCGGTCGTCTTCAACGAGCTCGGCGACAACCCCAATGCGATCCCGACGATGATCCAGATCCTGAGCCAGAAGCCCGTCGCCGTCTGGCCCAGAGAGGCCGCACTGCAGAAGTTCGTCTTCCCCCGGCCCAAGGCCTAGGACGACCCAGGGCGGCGACGGGCGTGTGCGGGAGGGGTCGGCCGGACCACGCGGCACGCGTGCGCTGCTCCGCGGCGGCGGGGCTCCATCTGGGCGCGCGACGTCCGTCGCATCGTTCGCGGGAACGGGTCCGGTCGACCCCTCCCGCACACGCCCGCCACCGCCCTGGGTCGGGTTGTTCGTGGACGTGACGCTCGTCCTGCAGGGGTTGCTGAGCGGCCTGCTGTTCGGTGGTGTCTACAGCCTGATGGCCGTCGGCCTCACGCTGATTTTCGGCGTGATGCGCGTCGTGAACTTCGCCCACGGCGACATGATGGTCTGGGGCATGTACCTCTCGTACCTGCTCGCCACGCGCGCGGGTATCGATCCCTACCTGAGTTTCGTCGTCTGCGCCGCCGCGCTGTTCGCGCTCGGCCTCCTCGTGCAGCGTGGACTCGTCGACCGGGTCATCGACGCACCCCACGAGATGCAGATTCTCCTGATGCTCGGGGTCGCGCTCGTGCTCGAGAACCTGGCGCTCGTCGCGTTCGGCCCTGAGCCGACGCGGGTGCGGTCGCCCCTCGGGGCCGCGACGCTGTGGCTCGGGCCCGTCTTCGTGGACATCGCCCGGCTTGTGACATTCGTGGTGGCGGTCCTGCTCACTGTCGCACTCTCTCTGTTTCTCTACCGGACCGACCTCGGTCGGACGATCCGGGCCGCGGCCGACAACACCTACGGCGCGCTCGTGATCGGCACCGATGTGCGACGCGTCTACGCGGTGGCGTTCGGCGTGGGCGCAGCCTGCGTGGGCGCCGCGGGCGCCCTGGTCTCCTCGATCCTCCCGTTTCAACCGCCGACCGGACTCTCGCTGTCGGTGACCTCGTTCAACATCGTGATCATCGGCGGGATGGGCAGCCTCCTCGGCGCGCTCATCGGAGGCCTGCTCGTGTCGGTCGCCGAGTCGCTCGGCGCCGTGTTCCTCAAGCCATCGCTCAAGGAGCTGGTGAGCTTCTCGCTGCTCATCGTGATCCTCCTCTTCCGGCCGGCCGGTCTCTTCGGCAAGCGGACGTCATGAGGTGGGCGGTCGTCGCGGCGCTCGCGGTGCTGCTGGCGCTTCCGGCGGTGCTGAGCTCGTACGCCGTCACCATCTTCATCCTGATCTTTTTCTACGGGTTCCTCGGCCAGGCGTGGAACATCGTGGGGGGCTACGCGGGCCAGCTCTCGGTCGGGCACGCCGCCTTTGTCGGCGTCGGCGGCTACACGGCGGCGATGCTGTCGATCGAGGCGGGGCTCACCCCGTGGGTCGGCATGTTCGTCGGCGCCGCGCTGGCGGCGCTGCTCGGCGCGATCATCGGCTACCTCGGCTTCCGCTTCGGGCTGCGCGGCTTCTACTTCGTGCTGCTCACCGTGGCGTTCGCCGAGATCTGCCGCATCGCCGTCTCGAACATCGACGCGATCGGCGGCGCACTCGGCCTGTACATCACCTTCACCGGAGACCCGCGGCAGTTCCAGTTCCGGGACGGCCGCGTCTACTACTACATCGCGCTGGCGCTGATGCTGGCGGCCACGGCGACCGCCTGGGCGATCGAGCGGCAGCGCTTCGGCATCTATCTCGCAGCGATCCGCGAGGACGAGGCCGCGGCCGAGGCGCTCGGCGTGAACGCCCTCAAGTACAAGATGCTCGCGATGGTCGTGTCGTCCTTTCTCACGGGTCTGGGCGGAACGTTCTATGCGTTCTATCTCTTCTCGCTCCAGCCCAACACGCTCTTCGGCATCCCGCTGTCGGTCGAGATCATCATCCGCCCGATCGTGGGCGGCGCGGGCACGCTCCTCGGACCCATCCTGGGCTCCTTCATCTTGACGCCGCTGGCCGAGCTGTCTCGGCTGTATCTCGGGCAGGGAGGATTGCACGGCGCGCACCTGATCGCGTACGGCGTGCTCCTGATCGGCGTAGTGCTGTTCCTACCCGAGGGCGCCTATCCTCGCCTGCAGCGCGTCCTCCAACGGAGCCGGGTCCCGCCTGTCTCAGGCCCCCCCCACCCGAAGGGTTGTCCGCAGGAGCGGAGCCGGGTCGCACCTGTCTCAGGCCACCCTCGGTCCGAGCCGGGCTCACGGCCCCCGCTACAAATGCCCGTGCTGGTGGCGCGCGGGCTGTCCAGGCGCTTCGGCGGCCTTCAGGCCGTCGCCGGGCTCGACCTGGCGGTCGAACATGGCGAGATGCTCGGGCTCATCGGCCCGAACGGCGCCGGCAAGACGACGGTCTTCAATCTCCTCTCGGGCTTCCTCACGCCGGACGCGGGCGACGTCAGCTTCCGCGACCGCTCGATCGTCGGGCTCCCGCCGCACGCGATCTGCCGCCTCGGGCTGGCGCGGACGTTTCAGATCGTCCGACCCTTCCCGCGCATGAGCGTGCTCGAGAACGTCAGGGTGGGCGCGCTCGCCCGGCATCCGCAGGCGCTCGAGGCGCGCGCCCGCGCCCGCGACGTCGTGGAGCGCGTGGGGCTCGGCGCCCGGGAGCACGTGACGGCGGGCACCCTGACGCTGGCCGAGCGTAAACGCCTCGAGCTGGGGCGGGCGCTCGCCACCGAGCCGACCCTGCTCCTGCTCGACGAGGTGATGGCGGGGCTCAATCCGACGGAGATCGAGACGATCATCCGGCTGATCCGCGGCATTCATGCATCCGGCGTGTCGATCTTGTTGATCGAGCACAACATGCGGGCGGTGATGGCGCTCTCCCATCGGATCGTCGTGCTGAGCTTCGGCGAGAAGATCGCGGAGGGGACGCCGGCCGACATCGCCAATCACCCGAAAGTGGTCGAGGCGTACCTGGGCGACGAGTATGTCCGCGCTGCTCCGGCTTGACGGGCTCGAGGCCGGGTATGGCGACCTGACGGCGGTCTCCGGCGTCTCGCTCGAGGTGCGACGGGGCGAGGCGGTGGCGTTGATCGGCGCGAACGGCGCCGGCAAGACCACGACGCTGCGGGCGATCTGCGGGCTCCTGCCCGTGCGCGCCGGGCGCATCGAATTCGAGGGCGCGCGGCTCGACGGTCTGGGGTCGGCCCAGATCGTCGCGCGGGGCATCGCCCATGTACCGGAGGGGCGCCAGCTCTTTCCCACGATGACGGTGCGCGACAATCTGGAGCTCGGTGGCCGGGCCGCGGACCGGCGCCACCGGGACGATACGCTCGAGCTCGTCTTCACGCTCTTCCCGCGCCTGCACGAGCGTGAGCGTCAACTCGCCGGGACGCTGTCGGGCGGCGAGCAACAGATGTGCGCGATCGGGCGCGGGCTCATGGCGCGCCCGCGCCTCCTTTTGCTGGACGAGCCGAGCCTCGGATTGGCGCCGGTGACGGTGAAGCTCATCTTCGACACTCTGCAGCGTGTCAATGGCGACGGCACGACGATCATGCTCGTCGAGCAGAACGTGCCGCTTGCGCTCCAGCTCTCGCACCGAGGCTACGTGCTCGAGAACGGGCGGATCGTGCTCGAGGGGACGCGGGAGAGCCTCCGGGCGAGCCCCCACGTGAAGCAGGCGTATCTCGGTCTCTGAGGCCGGGGAAGGATCGCCCTGGGTATACTGATCCCCTCATGACGAGCCCCATCATCACCGAGGCGCTCCGACAACTGGTCGAGCGGCGCGACCTGACACGAATCGAAGCCGCGGCGGCGATGGAGGCGATCATGTCGGGCGCGGCGACCAACGCGCAGATCGCCGCGTTCCTGACCGCCCTTCGGATGAAGGGCGAGACGGTCGAAGAGCTGATCGGCCTCGCGCAGGTGATGCGCCAGAAGGTCGTGCGCATCCGCACCCGCGCCGACGAGGTGGCGGGACTGACCGGCACAGACCGCGAGATGCTGATCGATACCTGCGGCACCGGCGGGGACGCGACCGGCACCTTCAACGTCTCGACGGCGACGGCCTTCGTCGTGGCGGGCTCAGGGCTCCGCGTCGCCAAGCACGGCAACCGCTCCGTGTCCTCGCTCTGTGGCTCTGCCGACGTGGTCGAGACGCTCGGCATCAATCTCGATCTGCCGCCCCAGAACGTCGCGCGCTGCGTGGACGAGGTGGGGATCGGCTTCCTCTACGCGCCGCTTCTGCACACCGCGATGAAACATGTGATGCCCGCACGGCGCGAGATGGGCGTACGCACCGTGTTCAATATGCTGGGCCCGCTGACCAACCCGGCGGGCGCCAACGCTCAGGTCATCGGGGTCTACGCCGCGGCGCTCACCGAGCCTCTCGCGCGCGTGCTCGCCGAGCTCGGGACGATCCGGGCGTTCGTCGTGCACGGCAGCGACAACCTCGACGAGATCTCGAACACCGGCGAGAGCCGCATCTCCGAGGTCCGCGAGGGCGTCGTCCGGACGTCCACCGTGCGGCCCGAGGACTTCGGCCTGCCGCGTGCCTCGATCGGCGATCTCCTCGGGGGCGATCGCGAGCAGAACGCCGAGATCATCCGGACCATCCTCGCCGGCGTCCCGGGACCGCGCCGCGATATCGTGCTGATGAACGCGGCCGCCGCGCTGGTCGCCGGAGCCAAGGCGCGCGACCTGAAGGAGGGTGTCGAGCTGGCGGCCCGCTCGATCGACACGGGCGCCGCGCGCGGCAAGCTCGACGCGCTGGTCGCTCTGAGCCGTCGCCTGGCCGAGCCGAAGTAGCCGCGCCCGCCGCGCTCGCTGCGGCGACGTCCGGGCAAAAAAAGACCGCGCTCACAGGGGCGGATGAGCGCGGCCGAGCAGGCGGCGGTTTG
>Ga0099794_10000642_pt1 | contig 11638 bp, 9 predicted proteins | sample Rivendell_Oct201_10_FD_77320 | JGI IMG/M metagenome (GOLD analysis project Ga0099794, IMG submission 77320) | Vadose zone soil microbial communities from the Eel River Critical Zone Observatory, Northern California, USA -... | ecosystem: Host-associated > Plants > Roots > Rhizosphere > Soil ... | reverse complement strand
TGCTAGGAGTCGTTGCCATGCTTCTCCATAGGACCGAGGGAGCAAATCCCTTACCAAACGGTTAACAACATATTCTGGGCCTGTTATCCATTTAAATCGTTTTGTATCAATATGTTGAGAGATACAGGCGATGAGTATGTAGGGAACCAAACCGGGTCAAGAGTCCCGGATTACTTCCACGAAGTGGCAAATTAATGTCCTTAACGACCTGCCACGGGTTGAACAAAGCGCGCCATTCACCCCCGCTAGCAGCAGCAAGCATAGCTCAAATATGCGTGGGTGGTTGGGGCCGCCGCCACCTCGTTGCGTCAGTTTGCGCTGCGTTGTCCTCGGCACTGGATCCTAAAAACGCGTACTAGGGTCAGCAGAAGAGGCGAGGCGGGAGGGATCGATGGTGGTTCTCTTCAGATCGCGCGGCCATTTGTCTTGCGAGAGGATCGTAGTCGCCAGAGAAGATGAACGGATGCCGCAACGAGGAGAGGCGAGGAATAAAATCCCGGTGCGCTCCCAGTGAAATGCACAGATGGGACTGTCTGGCCGAGAAGGGAAGCGAGAATGACGCCTAGACCATTCAGCAGGATGAAAGTGGAAAAAGTATAAGCGGTTGGCCTCAAAAGGGGCGAGTTGCGGTAGGCCAATAGAGTGAGGAGTAATAGGACGGCATCGGCTAAGATCACGCCAAGAAGCCACTCTCGAAAACTTAGATCGATCCGTGGGAATCAGGAGAAATGTCCGTAAAGGGCAAGAACTGTGGCATTGTAGTAGCCAAGAAAATCGTTAAGCACGTTATCCAGGATGTTCGCCGCAAACGACAAACACAAGAGCAACCACGCGAGGCCCAAATTTCCGGGCTGCTCAAAATCACGCCCCACCTTCATAGCTGAATTCTAACTTAATGGGGTCGTTGAAAATCAAGTAACTATTCGCATTGGTTTTACTGGGGGCATCTTCCCAGAGCAATAGGGGCAAGAGGTGCACCTGTTCTGAATGCGGTATCTGGGTCTTTAAGAAAAATGCAGTGGGATGTTTTTCTTGTTCTTGCACAGCTCGTCGTTAAGAACAGGCTGCAAGATTTCGGCATTGCAACTTGAGTTCGATTCAAGAACTACTGCCAGCCTCTCTTGATCTCGGTGCAAGAATCTCGAGACCTTGCTCTGCGAAACCGATTGCACCCTCGCCTCAGCCAGTGTCACGATACTACCATTTGCCTCTTACTGCTCCGAGCTGGTAGAAAAACTCTAGATTGCCACTGGGTCTTCTGGCTGCGCATTCTGGTTTGGAGTCGTCATCCTTCGACTGACAGGCGGGCTAGCACTAATAGATTTTCTGATTTCCCGACAATGTGTTGCTGATTCGGAGCTGGCAAGGCTTGTTACCATGCCCTGCCAACTCCCTCACCCGATGATGTCCTCCTCATCTGTCTATGTCGAAGCCTCCCCGATCCGCTGAACTTGCCGCCGGGCTGCCTCCGGCTTCGTCCCAAATCTTCGTGCCATGGGTTTCACGCAACGCGAAACTGCCTACCACGAAGGTCACCGCCGCCACGGCCATCGGGTAATAGAGCCCAGCGTAGATGTTGCCAGTTGCCGCGCAGATGGACAGCCCAATGAGAGGTACCAGCCCTCCAAAGACGCCATTGCCTATGTGGTATGGCAATGAAAGTGAGGTGTAGCGGATCTTCGCCGGAAAGGCCTCGATAAGATACGCAGCAATCGGTCCGTACACCATACCGACGTAGATACTCTGAATCAAAATCAACAGAATGAGCTTGCCGTTGTTCGGATTCGTAGCCTCGTTGGCGACAACCAGGGCACCCGTGGCATCCGTAGTCATCGGAGTAAGGGTAATGGCTCCTGTCACCTTACTGCGCGTGGACTTGACGGTGACGACGTGGTTGCCTGCAGCATCTTCCATGGCGTGGTAGATCGGAATGTACGTGAGCACGGCAAGCAGGAACCCTGCCATCATAATTTTTTTGCGGCCGACTTTGTCCGAGAGTGCTCCGAAGACAATCAAAAACGGCATTCCAATCCCAATCGCAACCGCCATTATGATAATTGCCGTGCGGGGATTCAGCTTCAGAATGGTCTGTAGATAGAAGAGGGCGTAGAACTGTCCCGTATACGCCACCACGCCTTGTCCGGCCGTCGCGCCAAACAGAGAAATCATGACTTGCTTCAAGTTGGGCCACTTAGTGAAAGCGTCCTTGAGCGGCTGAATGGAAGTTTTTCCCGTGGCCTTGATGTGAAAGAAGATTGGCGATTCGTGTAACTTCAGTCGAATATAGACGGAAATGCAGACAAGAAAAAGAGAAAGTAGGAAGGGAACGCGCCAGCCCCAATCTGTAAAGTTTTCTTTGCTCATCGCGGATTGTGTGCCCAGTATGACCAGCAAGGAAACACACAGTCCCAGGATCGCCGTGATTTGGATAAAACTCGTGTAGAAGCCGCGCTTGCGGTCAGGTGAGTGCTCGCCGACATAAACGGCTGCGCCCCCGTACTCACCACCAAGGGCCAGCCCCTGGAGCACGCGGATCACAATCAGTGTGATGGGGGCGAACCAGCCGGCGGTTCTGAAAGTCGGCATGAGGCCGATCAACGCTGTTGAGCCTCCCATAATGGATAACGTCAGGAGAAACGTGTACTTCCTCCCGATACGGTCGCCAATACTGCCGAAGAACAACGCCCCAAACGGTCGCACAACGAAACCGGCGGCGAATGTTGCAAGGTAAGCGATCAAAGCGAAGGTATCGTTGCCGGGGGGATAGAATTTGACCGAAAGCACCGCCGCCAAACTACCAAAAATATAAAAGTCATACCATTCGATCATAGTGCCGAGAGACGATGCGACAATGACCAGCGGCAAGGCACTGGATTGCGGCTTGCTAGCTGCGGCACCGATTGCGTCTGCCTGCCTATCCATGCTCTCTACCCCCTCGTTTTCCCGACCAGCGGTCTCGACATCACCTCTCCTCGAACGCGGACTTCTTTTCTTATCGACCCGGCCCGAAATTGTACTGCCATAGCTATTTAGTCGCACTCGCTCGGATGCTTAGATCGGTCAAGGGATCAAGGCTGCCCGCAGCGCACCCGTTGTCGTGGGCCGCGCGATTTGTGCAAGAGGAACGATCGACAAGAAAGGCGTTCTATACGCGGAGTCGATTCAGCGCGCGAAGGATTCCCCACAATGTAGCCTGCCGACCAGTGATTCACTGAAAAGGAAAGGCTTTGGAGAGAAGAATGTGCCGGGAAATGGATGATGGCGCGATTGATCCGGCTCCTGCGTGGTGGCAGGGGGGCCTAAAAATCTGATCTTTGAACATCAGCTCGGCCCTGCTCCGCGCAGGGGAAGTGGCCCACCCGGACTGTTGATGACCCAATGTCAAGATGTGCTGGCTATCCCACGTTCGCAAAAAGCTTGCCTTAGAATCTATCGCAGGTAATTGCAGTCCGGTCGATCTAAGAAAAACCTATCATTACGCCGAGCGGCCAGATGATTAGCGGGAGGAACCTATTCCATCGAGAGTGTTTTGGCGGTGCAATGATTCTAGCCTCTCCCGCAGCGCTAGTCTCAAGATTTTGCCATTCGCAGATCTGGGAACTCCTGCCAGTAGATAGATGGCCTGAGGTCTCTTGTAGGGGGAAAGATGGCTGGCGCAATGGGCGAGTAGCCGTTTTCCGGGCGACTCTCTGGCGGCCTGCACGACCACCCCGGCGACAATTACTTCACCCAACAGATCGTCAGCAACTCCGGCCACGCCGGCATCGGATACACCATCTTGATCACGCAATACTTCTTCGATCTCTTCCGGGTTTACGCGGAAACCTCCCGATTTGATCATTTCACTGCTTCGTCCCGTTATGAAGAGATATCCTTCCTCGTCCGAATAGCCAAGATCTCCTGTGTGGAGAATTCCATTCTTGATCCTTCTCTCAGTTGCTGTCGGGTCCAGCCAATATCCTTGCATGATATTGGCCCCGGCGACCGCGATTTCACCAGACTTGCCAGGAGGTACTGGCTCGCCGGTTTCATCTAAGATCTTGATCGACACGCCGGGAACAGTTCGACCTGCAGAGCCGTGTTTTCTATCCAGATCTTTGGGAGCCAGCATCGTAAGCCTTGCTGTTGCCTCTGTCTGACCGTACATCACATGGAAGTCACTTGCGGGAAAGCATTCACACATTTTTCCGAGGAGTCCCTGAGGCATCGGTCCGCCGGCGCTCGTAAAATAACGCACCGAAGGTAGATTGATCTCATTGAAGCCCGATTGCCGGAGTAGGAAGGCATAATTGGATGCTACGCCCGAGAATCCTGTCACCCCCTCTTTCTTCATCGATTCAACGATGCAGCGTGCGTACATCAAGTTGCCTTCGATGACGATTTTTGCTCCCGTGAAAAGGTGAGTCAGCAGAACCGAATTGCCATAGGCAAATGCGAAGGGCAGAGTTGCGACAACGGAATCTGATGGACTCAAGGATAGACGAGCAAGAATCGAACGAGTGTTCGTTACGAGGTTGTCGTGTGACAACATGACCCCTTTGGGCGTTCCGGTGGTTCCAGAGGTATAAACAATTTGGGCCAAGCCATCTAGGCTTCTGGACATCTGGATCGACCTGCTCACTGACAAAGTCGTTTGAGGCAACATGGCGAATCGAAGACGCGACTTCTCTAGCGCGTCACGATTTCTTTCCCAAAGATTCGATGTGGTGACAATGGCAGCGGCGCCCGCGTGTTCAATAGTTCGCAGCACGTCAGAAATTGCTGAATCGGGATGTATCGCGACGACGACCGCATCGACCTCAAGCAACGCGAGATAGGTTGCAATATATTGCGAGCCGTTTTTCAGCCAGACTACAACTCGATCTCTCTTATCGAGCTCGGTGTCTCTCAGTCGTGCCTGCAACAAGCGAGATTCCTGTCCCAGTCGCGCATAGGTCCAGCGTATGTTCTTCTCGACGACCGCCATTTGATCAGGCCATTTCTCCATCGTCTGGGATATGATTTGGGTTACCTTCATCGCTCTGGCCTCAGCAAGCGCCCTTCTTTAGACGAACGAATGTGGCGATTTTTCCGATTGAATCCAAGTTCGCCGGAACGATTTCATGGTCTTCAACGCAAATCTGAAAGGTTTCCTGAATGAAGGCCACTAATTCAAGGACTCCAGTGGAATCGATGAGTCCTTTTTCGATGAGGGAGTCTTCGGGGGACAGCACGTCTCCGTTCGTCCCGAAAAGAAAGTTGTCGACTATGAATCTTCGAACTTCATTTATTAATGAGGACATCGTCAGATACTTTCCCCTCTCTCGAGTCGATTCTGGGACTATTGATGAACTGTTCGATCCACAACTGCGAGGATAGAATGCCAACCAGGGCCATATTGTCCTTGACCCCTATCGCACCACTGCGCCTTAACTTGTCGCGAAGCTTCCCGACCGCTTCAGGATTAAAAATGCCATTTTGTCGAATGCGGTCCGGAGCCAGCATCTCCTCAACATAAGGCAGCCGCGATTTCCCATGCGCAAAAAAAGCGTCGATGTCCGGTGCGCGGTAGGGCTGCTTTGCCCTTTTCCTCACGCTCTCGGGAACCAAATCCCGCGCAGCTCGCTTAAGGATGTATTTCTCATTGAGTACTTTCATCTTTATCTGAGGAGGCATTCTTGCTGCCAATTCCAGCAGACGATGGTCCAGAAAAGGGAACCTACCCTCAACGGAATGGGCCATTCCCACGCGGTCACCTTGAGAGGAAAGAATGTAACCGGGAAACAGATAACGGGTCTCGAGATACTGCGCTTGAGCGAAAGGATCCCACTCTAGAAAGGCCGTCGGCAACGAGTCGCGCATCTCTTGAATTGCATTGTAGCTGCTTAAGCGAGACTTGGTGTCGTCCGAAAAGAATGCTTTGATTCTGGCCGTCAATTCCCATCTTGGAAGGTGTGAGAATAAGGGATCTAACAAATCCGATGCAGTGACATGAAAGAAAGCCCTCAGGTAAGACGCGGGTTGAGATTGAAGGCTACCCATGTATGGATATAGCCGCTTTAAGAGGAGCGGCCTCAGCCTCGACTCAGGTTGGCTCGCCCAAAACCGACGAATCTTAGCTTCCTTGTAAATGTCGTATCCGCCGAGAATCTCATCCGCCCCCTCGCCGGAGAGTACGACCTTGTAACCCTGTTGCCTCACGAGTGATGAGAGGAGATAAAATGGCGCAGGAGCGCTCCGCAAGAGAGGTTTCTCAACATGCCAGATCACTTCAGGAAAGACTTCCGCAATGTCCTGGCCGCTGATCCTGATTTCATGATGGTCGGTCCCGAGGAACTGAACTGCTTCCCGCTGGTATTTGCTTTCGTCAAACTCAGCGTCCTCGAAAGAGATGGAGAATGTTTTCAGCGGGGTCTCGCTGTAGCGACGGATGATCGATGTGACGATGGTCGAATCCAATCCTCCACTGAGGTAAGCCCCGACGGGAACATCCGAGCGCAGCCGGATCTGCGTGCCATCTGCCAGCAATGCGAGAAGCTTCTCGGCCCAGTCGTCTTCCGTCAACCCTTCGTCGTCACGGCTATAATCCAAATGCCAGTATGACCAGTTGCGCACATTGCCTGCTTCGACCGTCAGACAGGAGGCGGGAGGGAGTTCTTGAATATCTTTGAAGACAGTTCGGGGGGGCAAAGTGGACCAGAAGGTGAAAATCTGATCGAGGCCGATAAGATCGATCTCGCGGCGGATACCTGGGTAGGACAGGATTGCTTTGATCTCAGACCCGAAGATGAAGCAGCCGTGCTTCCAGGTGTAGAACAGGGGACGCACGCCGAGGCGGTCGCGAGAAAGGAAAAGTCGCTCTTTCCTGGCGTCCCAGATTGCGAAAGCCCACTGCCCGTTGAAATGGCGAACGCACTCTTCACCCTCTTCTTGGTATAGGTGAAGGATCACCTCTGTATCGGAGTGGCCGGCAAATCGATGTCCCCGGCGTTCCAGATCCCTTCTGAGTTCTACGTAATTGTAGATCTCTCCATTGAAGCTGATCCACAGGCTTCCATCTTCGTTTTGCATGGGCTGATGCCCGCCCTCAAGGTCAATGATGCTTAGGCGCGCATGGCCCAAACCAATCTTGCCGCTTGAGTAGACCCCGCAATCGTCTGGTCCACGATAACGAATCGTGCCGATCATGTCGGCGATCAAATTTGCTTTCGGGGGGTTGGAATTGAAATTCAGGACTCCGCAAATTCCACACATATCTTCTTATTCTTTTCCTCCCGAGCTTGCTGCGAACCTGGGCAGCAAGAAGATAGTGAAACTCCTCGTCCCTGAGAGAGCTCCGAGGGAATAAGTCTGCCTCTCAGGAGATCTCATCGTCCGAATCACTTCCACGAGGTTTCGCCTTGGTCCGCAAGCGCATACCCTGTACAAATTCTTCGTAAGTGTGTTCTGCTGTCAATGGTACTGTGACTAGGCCGAGCGCTTTGGCGGACGGTGATCCCCAAAATGTTCGCGGTGGGATATCCCGGCTCACGACGGTACCTGCCTTGATAACCGCTCCTTGTCCGATCTTCACATTTGGCAAGATGACACAATGAGGCCCGACGAATACGTTATTTTCAATGACAACTCTTCCATTGCTCTTATCCTGCTTTGCGCCCCAGTAAAAGTGTGTGAAGATCGATGTTCTCAGACCAATCGTGCAGTTATCCCCAATTGTAACTTCTTCCGGATGGAGTTCGTCGACGTACACGTAGCGGGCGATCCAGACGCGCTTCCCAATATTTGCTCCGCGCAAGCGATGCAGCCAAGGCCGCAGGCTGTCTCCTCCCGGGCCTATGAAAGCTACAAAGTGAAGAATTCGCCCGAGCCAATTTCTGATCATCGGTAACTTTCCCGAGAAGCCATCTCATAGGCCAGAATAAATCGAATCCGGTGTAATCGATTGGTGCAGGAAAAGAGCCAAGTCGGGCCCATTGGCGAGGCCGATCCAAACGGGAGAAGCTCGAGCGCTTGGGACAGGAGCTGTGGACCCGTATGATCGCGCCGCAGTTGAGCAATCGCCGCTGGGAACACCCGCCCTACTGCCTCCGCCCAGAAATCAAGCGCTTCCTTGCCTAGCTCTATAGTTTCCGTTGGTTCATAACTCGTCGCGAATTGCATGAGTCCAACCTCCTAGGCATGATGCTACTCGTCTGCCGCAGTGTCCTCCCAAGGCTTTATGGGATAGGCCCTAGTACTGGAGCGGGAAGAGAACGGATTTAGGTGGGGCGCGCCTGGCGGTGGCCGGATCGTGCTGATACCGCCCGAATTACGACGCGGGCAAGATCAAGAAACCAAATAATCTACCCTGAGCCCTGTTGGTCTTGCTTTCTCCGCCCTTCCTTTGGACCATGGTCTCAAATCTAGCGTTTCATTTACAGCAAGAGTGAAAGCTAGAAGGGCAAGTTCGCGAAAGAGATAACACTCGAAATGGGTTGCGTAATAAGTGGCCACTTGAGAAGGTCACGCCCAATTCCGGAGTTTCATTCCTTTGTGTCTCTCGTGGGAATTTGCAGGCCTGTAAGCGGCAGTGATGTTTTCTCGAGCCAACGCTGCCGCAGGGCAAGAACTCAGTCGTCATTTCGGCCAATTCAAGTAAGTCGGCGGCGCAATCCTCGTGGCAGGTAGTTCCTCGCCCGGAGGACAACCTCTCGGAGTACGTTGGGAGTGTAACGCCTCACCAGCATGTCAAATCGAGTTCGTTGGCGAGACTGAATATTCCTGTCGAGCAAAACGATTTGCTCTTGACTTAACCGCCAATCAGAAGCGCCGCAATTATCGAGGACATGTTCTGCCGAATTGCCTTTAGGGATGGCGACAACACCTTCCTTCCACACACACCAGTTGATGATGATCTGTGCTGCGGTCTTGCCAGTCGACTCTACGAGGCTTCCCATAACATTGTTCGGGTCACAATCGCGAATGCGGTCAAGCCCGCGGGCCAGCGGGCTATAAGCAATTATGGTTGTATGAGTTCTTTGACAGTACTGCAACAGATCTTTCTCAATCGTCCGATCGATGAGATTGTAGCGAACTTGATTCGATACAATGGGATACCTGCCTAGTGCTTTCTGTGCCTCCTGATGTTGAGCCACAGAGAAATTGCTAACCCCAATAAATCTTACCTTTCCGGCGTCCACCAAGTTCGCCATGGCCCCCATGGTTTCTTCGATGGGGATCGCGGGATTTGGTTCATGCAGCTGCAACAGATCGATCACCTCGACCCCTAGCCGCTGTAAGCTGGCATCGACGGATCGCCGGAGGTCTCTCTCGCGGAAATTCTGCGGTGAGACTTTCGTAGCTAAAAATACCCTGTCGCGCAGTCCGTCTATGGCCTCCCGAACAACAGATTCCGTCCCATAAGACTCTGCAGTGTCAATGAATAGGGCGCCTGACTCCAAACCCTTGCGCAAGGGCGCTGGACCTGCATGATAGTTCCAGGTGCCGATCCCGACTTCAGGAAGGAAGACTCCGGTCTGTCCTAGTTCTTTACGAAGCATGTCGATTGCTTTTCAAAAGCGGAGATAGCAGAACTCCCGGGCCACACCCAAGAGGTTCGTCTTTAAAATTATAGGGTTCTCCGTTGGCCGAGCGCAACAGCGGAACGGGCGGATCTTCCGGCAGCTCTCGCTGGCGCGTGGCTACCGCTCTGGCGGGACGTGCAAGCCGATCGAATCCACAATGGAGCAAAGACTCCGGCTGATCATTTCCTGATCGTAGATGATAAGAAAAAGTACTCTTCGAACCAGCCAACGTCGCCGGCAACCAAAACACTTAATCCAAAGCAGGCCCTTCGATGTCTTCGATCAGGAGGGACTTCATGTGCAGGTATCTTGTTGCCCTGCGCTTTGAAGCAATCTCGGAATAGACTCGTTCGACTTGTTCCGGCGAGAGTCCAGCGGCTTCTGAAATTTGATCCGCAGCTAAGTGGTGGTTCACGCCGTAAAGGCAGAGGTCCATCTGCTCATACGGCACTGAAAAGTAGAATTCTTCCTGGGATTGCGGCAGGGAATAAGTGTCCGTCGTCGGAGGACGACGCCGAATCTCCTCGGGGATATCAAGATATTCGGCAATTTGATAGATCTGCGTTTTATAGAGATGGGCAATGGGCTTTAGGTCCGCCGCGCCGTCTCCGTTCTTGACGAAGAATCCCTGGTCGTATTCCAGCCGGTTGGGTGTACCCGCAACTGCAAAATTCAGCCTATCGGCGTGGAAGTATTCATAAAACTTTCGGGCACGCTGCTTCATGTTCGTGGCCGCAATGATTCCCAAATAAGCTTTTGCATCCAGCCTTACTTTGCTCTGTGCTCCTCCAGGTGACTCCACAACAAGATGGAAAAAGTCAAATCCTCTACGATCCAAGACGTCAGAGAGCACGACTTTCGAGCGAAATCCCGGCCCATAGTCGGGCACAAGCGTACGGATGGCATCATCCCGGTGGCGGTAACATCCAGTTGCTTCAAGAAGCGGCCCAATATCTTGGACAATGGATCTTACTTGAAGCTTATCTGCCAGCATTTGCCCGAGCATGGTGCTTTCATCCTCGGACTCCTTTTCGGGCATCAACAGGGCAACAACACGCTCACATCCCAGTATTTTTGCGCAGATTGCTGTAGTAACACTGCTGTCTATCCCTCCGGAAAGACCTACCACGACTCCCCTGCGCTTGAGTTGGCGAAATACTTGCTTTGGCAGGACGGCTTCGATCTGGCGCAGAGCTGCAACTGGATCAATTCTTAAGACCTCTTTGCTTATTCTCATTGTGTCAGCATTATTTACTAAATCGCATGAAGTCTTCAACTGCCGAAAATGCTAGAAAGGTCGCGAACGTAAATGAGATAGCCGTTTCATGAAGTCGAGCCGCTATCGAGCCGGGCTCCACGACATATTATACCCGGATTTTCAATTTGAACTTCACCACACAAACCTTTGGATGTCGATCGTCATCTCTATTTATGCGGGTTTGGACGCAGTGAGGATGCCTTGGAAGGTGCATACCCAGCACATCAAAGAACAATTGAACGACACGCGACAGGGCATGAATAAGCAGTTCACCCTGGCCGATCTAGTGCGGCAGTCGGTCTACAGCCGCTTGATCAGTTCGCAGAGGATCTGGGACCGGGGCGCAGCGCTGGCCTCGACTCTGCACTGGTTTGAGACCGAACTGCTGACCAGGGAAGAGAATCTGATCGGGCTGATGGCGTTGAACCGGGAGACGCGGGGCAGGCCGACTCTCTCGACGGCTCCGAGCGCGTCGTGCTCGACATGGATTCGAGCGAGAGTCCGGTTCATGGTGAGCATGAGGGCAGCGCTTACAACGGACACTTCGGGTCGGTCTGCTACCACCCACTGTTTCTGTTCAATGGTCACGGGGACCGCCTGGCAGCGAAGCTGTGTCCGGGCAATGTGCACAGCGCCGAAGACTGGGACGAGCTGCTGTTAGCGGAGATCGAGCGCCAACAGAAGCCGGGCAAGGAGGTGGTGTTTCGGGCAGACGCCGCCTTCGCCAAACCGGAGATCTATGAGACGCTGGAGGAGCGGGGCGCGAAGTACGCCATCTGCATACCGGGCAACGAGAGCCTGGAATGGAAAATCGCCGAATTACTGTTCCGACCTCCGG
>Ga0099794_10000639_pt1 | contig 11668 bp, 16 predicted proteins | sample Rivendell_Oct201_10_FD_77320 | JGI IMG/M metagenome (GOLD analysis project Ga0099794, IMG submission 77320) | Vadose zone soil microbial communities from the Eel River Critical Zone Observatory, Northern California, USA -... | ecosystem: Host-associated > Plants > Roots > Rhizosphere > Soil ... | reverse complement strand
GGCGCGCTCAGCCACCGGCCGCGACCTCCTGACGGATCGACATCGGGTTGTGACACGCGACGCGCTGACCCGGTTCCATCGGCTGCAGAGGCGGCTGCTCGCGCGAGCAAACCTCGAGGGCGTGGGTGCAACGGGGATGAAACCGGCATCCGCCAGGCGGGTTCATCAGGTTGGCAACATTGCCGGCGATCGTGGCGATGTCGCCCTTGAGACCCACGCGAGGCCTGGAAGCGAGCAGCGCGCTTGTGTACGGGTGCCGTGGCGAACGAAAGATGTTCGCGATCTGGCCGACCTCAGCGATTCGGCCGGCGTACAGGACAGCGATGCGATCGCAGATCTGCGCCGCGAGCGCCAGATCATGTGTGATCAGCACGATGGCCATCCCCGTCCGGTCGCGCAGCTCCTTGAGCAGCTGCACGATCTGGTACTGCGTCGTGACGTCGAGGCCGGTAGTCGGCTCGTCGGCGATGAGCAGGCGTGGATGGCACGACAGCGCCAGCGCGATCATGATGCGCTGAGCCATCCCGCCAGAAAGTTGGTGCGGATGCGTGGAGAGCCGGCTCTCCGGATCGGAGATATAGACGCTCTCGAGGATTCTTACAGCCTCGCGGTGCGCGTCCCGTTTATTCATCCCCCGGCGGATCTCGAGTACCTGGGTGAGCTGCCGACCGACTGTCATCACGGGGTTCAAAGCCTCCCGAGGGCTCTGAAAGATCATCGAGATTTCCTTGCCACGGATCTCCTGCTCGAGCTCGGACTGCTTGAGCTTGAGCAGGTCTCGACCGTCTAGGCGTACCTGCCCGCCCACCACTCGCCCAGGCTGCTTGAGGAGGCGGATGATCGAGTAAGCGGTGACGGACTTGCCTGAGCCTGTCTCGCCGACCAAGCCAAGGACCTCGCCGGCTTCGACCTCTAGGCTCACGCCATCGAGCACTCGCAACTCGCCGGCCCGAAGGAAGAACGAGGTGCGAAGGTCGGAGACTTCAAGCAGGGCCACCTCTCAGACCCTCCGGCGCTTGGGGTCTAGGATGTCCTGCAGCCCGTCGCCGAGGAGGTTGAACCCGAGTACGGCGAATGCGATGGCCAGGCCGGGGAAGGTATATATCCACCAATGGCCTTGCAGGAAGTCCTGCAGTCCCATCGCGATCATCACGCCCCATTCGGCTTGCGGTACACGGACCCCAAGGCCAATGAAGCTGAGGCCGGCTGCCTCAAGGATGGTGAAGCCGCACTGCAGAGTCGACAGCACGATGATCGGCGTCAGGCAGTTGGGCAGTAGGTGTCGCCACAGCAAGCGCCACCTGGAGTTGCCGACGGCAACTGCGGCCAGCGCGAATTGCGATTCTTTGACCGACAGCATCAGGCTGCGCATCAAACGGGCATAGCCCGGAATGTTGATGGCGGCAGTGGCGACGATGACCGTGACGACTCCCGGGCCCAACGCCCAGGCAACAGCCATTGCGAAGACGAAGCGTGGAAACGCCTGCAGCACGTCCTGGCTGCGCATGACACCCTCGTCGAAGTAGTGGCCCAAGAAACCCGCGAGCGCCCCGAGCGTGACACCAATAACCGTCGAGGCGCCGACGGCCGCCAGGACCATGAGCAGGTCGAGCCTTGCGGCGACCACGACGCGGGTGAGGATGTCCTCGCCGTATTGATCGGTTCCGAATGGATGTGAAGGACCGGGAGGTAACGAGGCGAGATCGAGATTGACGCCGTATGGGTCGTAAGGCGCGATCAAAGGTCCGATCAACGCAGAGAGGAAAATCAGGGCGACGATGAAGAGTCCTGCGAAGGTGGCGGGGTTGCCGCGCAGCTGATAGACGAAGTCGCTGAAGCGCCCGACCACTGGCGGAGCCGCTCCGATCGAAGTGCCCGGAGCGATAAGGCGGCTCTCGTCGATCGCCATGTCAGTACTGAACTCGCGGATCGAGCGCCGCGGTGGTGATGTCGAGGACCAGGTAGATCACCATGTACACGAAGGTGACAAGCAGCACGAAGCCCTGAATGGCCGGGAAGTCGCTGCTCAGGAGCGCGTTGTAGGAATACTGGCCGAGACCCGGCCACGAGAAGATGATCTCGACGAGCACCTCGCCGCCCAGTGCATAGCCGTACACGGCCGCGATGATGGTGAGGATCGGGATCATGGCGTTCTTCAGCGCGTGCCGCAGGACGACGACCCGAAAAGGGAGGCCAAGCGACCGCGCGGTGCGCACGTAGTCCGATTGAAGGACCTCGACCATGACTGCCCGGGTCATCCTGGCCACCGGCGCCATGGCGACGAAGCCGAGCGTGAAGCACGGGAGAACGAGCGCCTTGACTGCGAGCCCGAAGAGTTCGAAGTCGCCCTTCAAAAGTGAGTCGACGGTCAGGAAGCCGGTGATCGGTTGAGCGAATCGCACTGCAGTGCCAGTACGGCCGACTGGTCCCGGCAGCCAGCCGAGGAAGTAAAAGAAGACATAGAGCAACATGAGGCCCAACCAGAAAATGGGCATGGAGACACCAAGAACAGAGACTGCCCGTACCACCGAGTCGATCCAGGTGTCCTTCTTGATGGCGGCGGCGATACCGAGGGGGATGGCGACGAGCACGGCGAACAACATTCCGTACGTGACCAGCTCAAAGGTCGCTGGGAAGCGCTGCTTCAGGTCCTTCGAAACGTCCTGGGCGGTTGTATACGACGTGCCCATGTTGCCCTGCGAAAGGTCACGGAGGTAAAGAGCGAACTGCTCGTAGAACGGCCGATCGAGATACGCGTTGTGCTTGAGCTCGGCCCTTCGTTCAAGCGATAGGTAGGGCCCGGCAACCCGGTCGACCGGGTTGCCAGGCACGATCCGCGTCAGCGCAAACGTAAGAAAGAGCGCGACGAGAAGCACGGGCACGATCAAGAGGACGCGCCGCGCCGAATAGAGCAGAAGGCGTGTGCTTCCCATGCTGCCTCCTGCTCTTCCGCGCCCTAGACCTTGTACATGTACGCGTAGCGGTTCAGCTCATCGTTGTAGTAGACGTAGCCCTTCACGTTGTTGCGCAGGACCACGTTCCAGTTCGGCCCGACAAGGAACGCGTGCGGTGCGTCGTCGACGATCAGCTTCTGAGCCTCCTTGCTGCCCTGGATCCGGCCCTGTACGTCGAGCGAGAGGGTCCATTTCTTGATGAGCGCGTCGACTTGTGGGTTGCTGTAGCTGACGTAGTTGGTTGGGCTGTCGGAGGCGGCGTTCCAGCTCATGTGGTACCAGGGATCGTTGACCCAGGACAACCACTCGTCGATCCACATGTGGAGCTTCCGGCCCTGTTCCTGCTCGTTGAAGGGCGCGAAGGCGACCTTCTGGATGGAGACGTTGAGACCGATCTTCTTGAGGTTGGACTGAATGAGCACCGCTGCCCGCTCAGCCTCCTGCCAGTCGGCTCGGACGGTGATGGTGATCGGAGGCGCGCCCTGGCCGCCCGCCAAACCCGCCGACGAAAGCAGGTCCGCGGCCTTCTTCAGGTCAGTGTTGTAGTTCCAGAAGCTGAAGTCACTGGATGGCATCCCGTTGCCGACCATGCTCCGGTTTGTCTGCGCGTACCCGTGAAAGACGTCCTTCAGGATGCTGTCGTACGGGACCGCGTACGAGACTGCCTGCCGCACGGCTTTCTTGTCGAACGGCGCCATCTTGTTGTTCATCTCGAGGAACAGGTTGCGCGGGTTCGGGAAAGTTAGCACCTGCAGGCCAGAATCCTGCTTGAGTGTGTTGAGGTCCTGCACGGGCGGCACCATGATCATGTCGACCTCTCCGCGCTTGATCAGGAGCTCACGCTCGGCGGCGTCCGGAACGATCTTCTGAATCACTTTCGCCAACTTCGGCTTGGTCCCGTAGTAGTTCGGATTGGCCTTCATGACGATGCGGTCACCCGGGACGTACTCATCGAGCATGAACGGCCCGTTGCCAGGCGCGATGTGCTTCTTGAAGTAATCCGTGGCCCAAGGGTCGGATGCAGTGGCGTGGGCCTTGACGTCCTTGATGTCCACTGAGCTCGTGTTGTGCATTGTGTTGTTCTTCATCAGAAGCAAGTTCGGAGAGTCCATGTTGATCGCGAGCCGGCGATCATCGAGCGCCCTGACATGGTTGCCATCAGGCACTCCCGCCATGCTCAGCAGAAAGTAGGAAATGCCCTGCGCCGCGAAGACTCGCTTGTAGCCCTGCTCGATGACCTGTGCGGTGATGGGCGTCCCATCCTGGTAGGTGAGGCCCTGCCGCAAAGTGAAGATGGCCTGGTTGCCCTTCACCTCGAAGCTTTCGGCCAGCATGCCGTCCATCGCCTCGGTGTCCACTCCGCTGAACGAAACGCCGGCGACGGTCTTGTCCTGATGCCTGTATTGAGTCAGCTGGTCGAAGGTGTTCTGAATCGTGGTCTGTGCGGGCTTGCTGCCGACCGTAAAGGCAGGATCGAATGTGTCGATATCGCCCTCGACAGCGACCACGAGAGTGTCAGTCGGGGTCTTCGACACCGAAGTGGTCGTCGTGCTGTTCGCCGGACTGCACGCGGCAAGCACCGCGTCCAGAACGCTGAAACTGACTGCAGCGGCTGCGCCGAGCTTGAGCACATCACGACGTGTAAGCGAAGCGCGAAAGGCCTCCAGCGCCGCCACCTCTTCCTGTCTACTGCGCTCTACGCGACTCATCATTTCCTCCCTGAGTTCAAACGGACCTCGGCGGGTGCCGCCGTCGCCAGCTGTCCCGCGAGCCCGAAGGCTTCGAGCTCGTCTCCCGGTGGTGTGGCGAAGCCACCGATCTTGCTTGGCAGCCAACCCAGCTTCGCCAGGTCAGCCAGCAGCTCTGCATACTTGAACGGCGCCACTGTGGCGTCGATCACAGGAACTCCGATCTTCGTCTGCAAGTCCCCAAAGAACCCGTATTCGGCTGTGCATCCGAGGACGATCACCTCGGCGCCATCTTTGGCGACGGCCTCTTCAGCAGCAGCAGTGAGTCGCTGGCGGGTGCGTTCTGGATCGGCTTGGAAGTCATGGACTCCGAGCTCGACCACCTTGAACGAAGCCAGACGATCTCGATGGCCGTAGCGAGTGACGTTGTCGCGCATCTCAGGCACCCACTTGCGGCGGCCGACGATGACGGAGAAGCTGTCGCCGAGCGTGGATGCGATTTGCACGGCCGACTCGCACGGCGCGGCCACCGCGATGCGAGTGGCCACCTCCCGAGCAGCCCTCAGGCCCGTGTCGTAGAAACAACCGATCACGGCAGCGTCGAATCCCTCTCTCTCCGCTGCGACAACGGCAGTCAATAAGTCTGGAGTGACCCAGGATTCGTATGCGTGGTACTCGAGGTGATGCGGTCCCCGTTCTAACGACCGCACCTCGACGTTCGTTTCTGGACGCTTGACCCGACGCAGCTCTGCTCCTATCGTGGCGTCAAAGACAGACGTGCCTAGCGGGTTAATCCAGAGGATCCGACTCACGCAACCACCTCCTCTTGTGAGTTCATGGCGAGAAGAGCCGTGGAGTGACAACCCACACGGCTGTCACAGGCGAATCGCCGTCGTTGTGGATTCCATGCGGCACCGAGGACTGAAAGTGGATGCTGTCGCCGGGATCGAGCCGGTACTCCAGTCCGTTGATCACGTATCGAAGTCGGCCGGCTAGGACGTAGCAGAATTCCTCCCCGCCGTGACTGTACGGCTCCTCCATTTCGCCTCCCGGCTTGATGGTCACCAGGAGGGGCTCGAGAGTAAGAGAAGGCGCGCGGCGGGACAGCAGCTTGTACGCTCTGTGGCTGGCCGCGATTGCGATATGGCCGTCATCACTCGCGCGCGCAACATGGGGAATCGATCCCGAGTCCTGATGAGGCGCCTCTTCTGGTTTGAAAAAGGTCGCCACGTTTGTTTCGAGCGCTTTGGCAATGGCGTGGAGTGAGGTCAGCGCTGGGCTGGAGAGGCCGCGTTCTACGAGGGACAGAAAGCCTGTGGACAAACCCGAGCGGCGACTGAGGTCACGAAGGTTCAGCCCCCGCTCCTTACGAAGGTTTCTGATGGCAGAGCCAATCGCCTCGAGGTTCTGACTCGAGTGCTCGGCCTCCGACGAATCGGTCCTTCCCGACGTCACAGGTGCCCTCCCCACAAGACCGCTGAAACTCACCGAAATTTTATCTGAGTAAACATGGAGTGGCAAGCCCCCCGTTCAACGGCTCAATTGTTCTATGGGAGCGAATTGTTGTTCATCGTGCGAAAACACCGAGCCAACAATGGGCGCTATCAGGCACCACTCACCAAAGGAGAGGGCCGAATTCCGGTTCGCGCGGTTCATGCCGTTTTCAACCGCAAGCTCATGCTTCCTGCCCGATTCAGCCGCCAGCTTGAGCACAAGTTGACCAGTCGCGAGCTTTTGGCGGACGCTCTGTTGCTATCCGGTTGCAGTACAACTGGTGCACCGCAGTCAACAAATAGTTGGGTGCAGCCGGAATTGGTATTCGGATTTGGCTCCATCGGATTTGGCTCCGGGACAGGGATTCGAACCCTGAACCTTGCGGTTAACAGATCGCTGCAGCCAGTTCAGAAATAGCGGTCTGAATTCGCTGAGTGTCACCATTTGCCACGGTTTATCACCAGTGTTGCTGTACAACGTGGCCCGATACTGCCACCCCGGAACCTTGAACGATTAGGGGCCGGGCAACACCACAGCGCACCGCCCGACACCAACAGAGGACGCGCGCGCGCGACCCAACCCTGCACCGAGTGTCTCGCACCCGAAGTGCTTGCGATCCACGAGCTCCAGGGCCGCCGAGGGCGAGAAGCGCCTAAGGCTCCGCCGGAAGAGCATTCATTTCAAGAACTTCTGCCGACGCGACGATGTGATTGCCCTCAGCCAGCGAGAACTGCGAGCCCGGCCCAAGTAGCGACATCACCATGTCAGACACATCCCGATGGAACATTAGAGTCCCAACACCCGATGACCCGGGCTGCAATTCGTCGCTCAGCATAAGTTCCGACAGCCCGATCGTGATGGTCCGATTACCGTCCTTGACCAAAGACAGCGGCCTAGAACCGCTCCGAATTGGCGTTTTGCGTCCGCCATCCTCGGGTGGCACCAACCTGAGCCGAACTTTGAGCGAGACACCGAAATCTGGTCGCGCTTCACGCTCCTGCGGGGTCATAAGAAGATCACCGGTCCAAACGGGAAGAACTGCGCTGGAATGAAGTAAACCAGTCCTTCACCGGTAGGATTTAAGACCTGTGCCGCTGCCACGATGGAGCGAGCGAACACCGCCGACGTGATCTGGGTTCCCCCTGGTGGGCGGTAACCGGAACCTCCAGTCCCCCGCTCGCCAGGCATGCCCTATGACCTTGCCGCTAATCCCGCGCGCAAGTTGCCACAAGTATCTCCGTCGGATTCGCACCCTGGCTAGTGCACGATTACAACCATGCCTGGGTCTCGATCGCGCAGGACCTGCATGTACCGGCCGAGACCAACCCGACGCACGGCCGACGAGGTATGAGGCGGCCGATTTGCATCGGAAAATCGCTAAATGCAAGTCACTGTGTGAACTTCGTCCTCCGACTCATACATGCGAGCGAGACCTGACGCAAGTTTTGGGTGAGGGAGCGTCAAACCTTGAGCTGTCCTGTGCGTACGTCAACCGCAACGCGTACCGTCTGGCCGGTTGCCGTGTTTAATCCATCGACAGTGAGCAGTTCGCCGTCAAGGTCGACGATATTCAGTTCGTCAGATACGAGGCCGGGGGTCTTCCATAAGAGGCCGCCCCGAGCATATGCGACGAGGTCGGTGAAGTTCCCGAAGACAATCAGGTCAAGCGGGGCAATCGGCCGGACGGAACAAATCGGGAAACATTCGACCAGGCCGAATTGCTGTGGCTGATCGATGTCAACCAGATAGCCCCTCCCCGAGCAGACAACACACACTCTGCGGGGATCAGGGCTACTCACAACTACCGAGATCGCTGGCGGCTCGTCGTAGTCGCCGACGAAACGGCCGGTCCAACCGTTCGCGGCCTCCGGGTGGACCTCAACCAAGCACCTAGTCCGGACCGTTACCCCATTTCCAGGGTTGAATTCGAACAGCCGCCCATTCGTTCCGGCAGGGAGGTCGACATTCAGTGCAATGTCGTAGTCGTGCGGTAGGTCGAGAACAGGTTTCATTGGGGCATGAAGAAGCGATGCGTAATAGCGTTTCGAACGGTGTCGATGCCAATCTGATAGGTACCAGGTGCTCCGTTGACATAACCGGGCATGTGATATTCGACGTAATTGGCGGCCTGCTTTCCGACGGTTCCTCCCCTCAAGATCCAGTCGTCCATCATTGTGGGGAAGCTATGGTAAACATCGGTCTTTGCGACCACCTTTGCGTCATAGACGAGCGCACTGCCAGCTTTGCCGATTTTGGGCTATCGGCACTGTCTATTTCCTCCCTGAATGGGGTAACCTCCGCCGCCATGGCGCCGCCGGTTATCAATTCGTCGAGGCCCTAGTGATTGCGCTCGACGACGTAGTCGGGCAAGGCAAGCAGCAGCTCGCGCGCATCTGAGCTAGGCAGGTGTCCAAAGGCCTTGATCGCTTGGGCTCGAGCCGCGTCGGCCAACTGCCGCGCATAGCTGCGGGCGTGCTCGATGCAGCCCGTCTCGCGCATACAGTCGGCAACCCACCGAACGTCCTCCGGATTTCGCTCCGATCGGACGAGACCCAGCATCTGCGTGAGACGAACGCGGTCAGGCCCACGCAGAGTACGCAACAGGTGGATGAGCATTAGCGTCCGCTTGCCCTCCCAGAGATCGCCGCCGATCTCCTTGCCATATAGGTCGTATCGGCCCACCAGGTTCAGGATGTCGTCTTGGATCTGGAAGGCAGCGCCGAGGTACCACCAAAACTGTCAAATACACCTAGGTCGAGTACCCCTCCCTTTCCGATCAAAGCACCGAGACGACACGGATACACACATGTGTACCACGAGGTTTTCTTCAGGCACATGCGATAGTAGTCGTCCTCGGTCAGATCGACACGGTTGTCGCGGATCCAGCCCAGCTCGATTGCCTGGCCCTCGAGCGAGTGGCGCATCATCAACTCAGTCTCCTGAAAGATTCGCCAGGTCAAACTGTCACCCAAGAGCCACCGGTTCTGGAGAAGGCGCTGCAATCCGATCAGGCTGGTCATGCTGCCGGCGTTGATCGCAATCCCGGTGCCGAACGACCTGTGCAGGGTGGCCGCCCCGCGTCGGCGCTCACTCCCGTCCTGTACATCGTCCTGAATCAAGAAAGCGTTGTGGAAGAGCTCGATTGCGATAGCCGTGTTCAGAGCCAGGGTGGCGTCGCCGTCCAGCACTTCGCAAACAGCAAGACAGAGCGCCGGCCTGATTGCCTTCCCAGGCAGAGAGGGATAGTAGGGGATCAAGTCGTAGAAGTACGCAGGCTCCGAGTGCGGTAGTTCCTCGACCAGCCGGCCGATGACCACCTGCCGATAGCGTTCCAGGATATGTTCAACGATCGACCCGGCCGCCACCGATCCAGCAGACAACGGCTTCTACTGCTTGCGTACTCGCGCAGGGGTCCGCCCGGACGATGCCTGCGGCCCAGGTTGGCTTTCGGCCGAACGTTTGGGCTCAGGGAACATCTCCTCGCCCCGGGCCGCCAGCCGGTTCATTACCTCAGGCGCCATGCCCATGATGTTGATCAGGCTGTCGAAAAGGGCATGGGCGTCCGCGGTCAACCGCTTCGAGAGATCCTGGACATCCTCCGAGCGCAGATCTGCGACCCTGCTCGACGCCATGTCGATGAATTCGTGTGCGTTACCTCTAAAGCGCTGGATTACCTCGTCGAAAGCCTTCTCGTCAACGCGACGATCTTTTGTGAGGCGCGACTCGACACTCTTCACGCCAGCGAGGCTCGACGAGAGCTCGCTTTCGAGCACGTTCGCGGCCTTTCGGACAGCGGCGGAGACCTCGGCTCCCGACTCGCCGAGCGCACCACGACCACGAGCAACCTGCCTACGCGGTTGTTTCTCTGCCACTGCCTTTCACCCCAATTCGATATGCCAGAGACGCTGAGCTGGTAGCCAGCGATTCGTGGGCACTTCCCGCATCGCTGCGACGGCAAAAGCCGCTGTCGGAAGAGCGAAGTCCCGAAACCATTGGCAATTTCGCTGCGCCCAGAATGGCTGGCAACCCCTGGCCTTTGACTATAGCCCACGGCTTTGCGATGTCAAGTCTTTACTCAACGACCCCGCGATTTCTAGTCAGTCGCAATGAATTAGAGCCGTTCGGTTATCCGCACCAAAGGCTAGAGCGAACGGAGCCTTATCGACAGCATCTGCCTGCTCTGCCTCCCTCTACTTGAACCCGCCGCGAAGGCCGCCTACTCCGTCAAAGAATAGCGTTAGGCGGTATCGAGACATGGCCGCTTGATGCATTCTTTCCGCCGATGGTGCCACTGAGTCTCCGTGTTCAACTCCTAGCGGGGCTGGTAGCTGGCCTCTTCCTGTTGGGTTGCGGTTCCGCCGCCCCGTCCGAGGCGGGCCCTTTTGCCGAAGCTCACGCTTCCGCGCAGAGTTGGTGGCCGAAGGCAGAAGCTGCTTTCATCTCCGGCGACCCCACGGCCCTGAGCGACTTGTACGCTGAGTCAGCCCTCGATGTAGCTAAAGGTCAAATGCAAATGGCATTACTCCTCGGCACGCGGCCAAAGTACCCTCGACCGTTCCGAGACTCCGCGATCTTCCTCCCAACCGCCGGAACCAACGCGAACTGGTTCTTGGCAATAGTCCGTTACGCCCCGGTCGATCAAGATGGCCGAGCCGGGCCGGTGGATATGAGTGCGCCTGGAATGATCTTCAGCAACATCAGCCGAACGTGGAAAGTTATCGCCACTGGCGTTCAAGCGCCAATCACACACGGTTTGCTTTCAAGCAACGACTCGACATTCTCGGCGCCCCTGAACGATAGCCGCTACCTCCTGCCCCGCTCCACGGTCGCGCCAGCCTACGCGGCATACCTGAACAGCCTCAGCGCCGGCCAGCAGGCTGATGTTCCATTTCCCACAGGTCTCAATTCCTTTGCCGGGCAATTCACCAGGGTCGCCTGGCCACCGAGTTCGATCGCAACCGCGCATTTCAGCTTCGAAGTTGAAACTCCCGAATTGGCCGAGTACTCAATATCGTCGGGTACCACGAAAGTTCCAGAGGTGGTCTTATTCGTGCTGAGACGAACCGTGGTCATGAAGCCGCGCCAAGGCTGCCTGGTCAAGAGACAGGGAGACCTTTGGAGTGCGGCAGTGCCTACTGGGAGTTACTCCGCCGTTACGTTGACGTCAATCTCGGTCGTAGCTGCAACCGTGCCCTTCAATAATGGAGACACATCACAGGGCCGCAAAATCATTGACATCAGTGCGGGCATCGACGATGTGAGTGGCGTCGGCATCAAGTGCTGAGGGTGAGCAACGGTCCTGAGTTGCCGGAGATCAAAGATCACACACGTGGTAGCGAGAGCTATCTCTTATCGATACCGCGTTACAACCGACTCCCTACGGGGTCTTCGATGTTGGCGGTTCCGTTCTGAACGGCATAGATGATCTCGTCCACTGCAGGTGCGATATCCACCATTCGCGGCGTCTGTTGTCAGGTTGTTGTCAGATCGGAAGGTGATCCGTCGCCACCAAGGCCAGTACGAGTTCAAAAT
>Ga0099794_10000638_pt1 | contig 11698 bp, 11 predicted proteins | sample Rivendell_Oct201_10_FD_77320 | JGI IMG/M metagenome (GOLD analysis project Ga0099794, IMG submission 77320) | Vadose zone soil microbial communities from the Eel River Critical Zone Observatory, Northern California, USA -... | ecosystem: Host-associated > Plants > Roots > Rhizosphere > Soil ... | reverse complement strand
TGCGCGTGGCGGCTCATGCGGGCGCCGAGCATAGCAAGGGCCGATCCGGGCGGGTGGTACTCTCATGCCGCGGGGCGGAGCTCGACGCTGAAACCGGGTCCGGGCGAGGCGCCGGAAGCCGCCTCGCTCGTACAGCCGCTCGGCCCGGCGGTACTCGGGAACCGCGCACGCGCTGCTGCGGTTCCCGAATGGCGGGCCACCCGCGTCAGCGGTTCAAGTCGGCGCGCATGAGCGGCAACGGGCGATCCGAGAACACCTCTAGCGTCGCTCGCATCGGGCTCTCCATCCGCAGCGGGCCGCAGGGCGTCTCGGCCAGATCCAGCGATCGATCGAGCAGCGATGCGTTCGGGTCGAATTGCGCCGCGAGCATGAAGGCGAAGTCGTTCATCGAGCCGAGAACGCGCCTGCTGGTCGGCGTTGCTCTACTAGGTCTGCGTCCAGTTTTCCAGGCGCAGTCCAGAGACCCTGCCGAGCTCGCGCTCGTTGTTCGAGACGAGGATCAGCTTCCGCCCGACCGCCTGTGCAGCGATCAACGTGTCGAAAGGACCGATGGGCTTCCCCGCGCGCTCGAGCTTCGCGCGGACGCTCGCATACGAGACGGCGTCGCTCGAGGTGAACTCGACGACCGTCAGCGGCCGGAGGAAGTTCTCGACCAGGCGCATGGTCTTCACGGGCGAAGAGCTCTTTGCCGCGCCCGTGCGGAGCTCGGCCTCGGTGATGACGCTGACCGCGACGTCCGCGCGACTCCGCGAGAGCATCCGTTCCAGGACCGCCGCGTTCTGCTTCAGGGCGTAGATGCAGGTATCCGCATCGAGCAGGTACTTCACTCGAGCTTCTCTCGCTCCTCGGCTTCACCCTGCGGCGGCCTGGTGAAGTCCTCCGGAGCGCCGGCGAAGGAGTCGACGTATCCCTCTGGCCACTCGTCGGCAGGCTCCAGGACGACCGCACCTCCCTCGCGGCGGACGAGCACGGTGTCGGTGTCGAAGCGGAACTCCTTCGGCAGGCGGACTGCCTGGCTCCGGCCGGTCCAGAAGACCTTCGCTCGCCTTGCCTTCGGCTTCGCCATGATAGGTACCAATGATACATATCATCCGGCGCGAGATCAAGTCGAGGCTGCCCGATGCGCGTGGCGGGTCATGTGGGTGGGGAGAATACCAAGGGCTGACAGGGGGCGGTGTTAGGCTCGACTCTCGTGGGCCAGGCCTCCTTCACGCGCGTCGGCGCGATCGCGCTCCTCTCGCTCGTCGCCGCTTGCGGCGGGAGCGAGACGTCGGCGCCCGGCGGATCCGTCCCGACCGGCTGGCAGCCGCCCGCGAAGGGGCTGTGCGTCGACACTTCTCCCGAATGAGCGCGAAGTAGCGGCGATAGGCTGCTTCGACGTCGTCCAGACGATCCCCTCTCCATGGGGAAGACGGAATTGCGCCTGAAAAGCGGACACCCTGTTCTTCAGGTGTTGTCGATCATGACCGGGAACGTGATCAACCGGTGCTCGCCGCAATGTCAGACCGAGGTGCGATGCTCCTGTTGACAGGCACATACCCATTTGGGTATAAGGCACATGCTCGACCTGAGGTACTACGAAACGGCGAGGGAGTCCTCCAGGTCGGGCCGAAGGGGCACCAAGCGCGTGACATCGAAAAGGCAGCAGCGCGGATGAAGCACGTCAGGGGAGGATGAACCGCGATGCGTAAGAAGAGAGCCAGTGGGATTCCCGGTGACGCGTTCCTCAGCGCGCAGATCTCCGACCGGAAAGTGCTGCATCATTTCGGGCAGCGGCGCCTCGTTCATGAGGTTGCCATCGCGGTGCGGAGCATGCGCATGGGGGCCGGGCTGACCCAGGCGCAGCTCGCGAAGAGGGTCGGAACGAGCCAGCCGACAATAGCGCGCCTGGAAAAGGGGCTCGACGTCCGCACGCCACGGTGGGATACGCTCCAGCGCATCGCGACGGCGCTCGGACGTCAGCTGAAGCTCAAGTTCGCCGCGTCGAGCGGGGACGATAAGTTCGTGGAGGTCGAGGAGCCTGTGCGCCGCCGACACGGAAACCGCGCCCGCATCGCCGCGGTAACCGAGGGGCGGCTCGACCGAGTCAGTGGTTCGGGTCGACGCGCGTGAAAGACGGTACCTGCTGACGCTTGTTCGCGACGCGCGGGGAGCAGATGTGCGCGCCGGGACCGAGGCGCGCCGAGCTTTGGCGCCCGTCAGAGGCGGAGGTGGAAGAGGCGCAGATGTGCGCGCCGCGAATCCCAGCAACCATCCCGCCAGGAGCGGCCTCGGCTCCAGCGCCGGAAGCTGGCGCGATCGCGTCGACGCGCGTGAAAGCCATGCCGGGAGTGGAACGGGTAAGCGCCGCAGTGCCGCCGGCACACAAGCGCCGCGCCGCGCTCACTCCCGAGCCTTGACGCCGGACCCGCCGCATTTCGTACCTTTCCGCGAACCCCTACTTCGGAGCATGCGATGAGCGTCCGTCCGCGTGGCCTCGCCGGGGCGGCTCTCCTCGCCGCCGCTCTCGCCGCATGCAGCTCGACTCCGCCAGTCAGCGGAGGCGGCCCGTGCCAGCTGCCGCCCGCAACGAACCTGTCGGTGGTCAAGGTCGATCCGCCGAGCGGCGCGACGGGCATCTTCGCCGGCACCAACGTCTCCGTCTCGTTCAACACCTGCATCGATCCCGCCAGCGTGACGGCGGCGAACTTCCTGCTCGCCGGCGGGCTCAGTCTGGTCTCCGGCTCGCTGAGCTATGACGCGCCATCGGCCACGGTGGTCTTCAATCCGACCGCGAACCTCACCTTCTCCAGTTCCTACACGATGGCGGTGAGCGGAGTTCGTGGCGCGCATGGCGAGGCGCTGGCGGTGCCGTTCGGATCGTCGTTCACGATCCAGGGCGCCGCCGAGCTCGTGCCGCCGACCACCACCGCCTCGCCGCCCGGCGGGCGCTACAACGCGACCCAGCACGTGACGCTCGCTTGCGCCGACAACTTCGGCGGCACGGGCTGCGCGGCCACCCACTACACCGCGGACGGCAGCACGCCGACGGCCGCGTCGCCGCTGTACACCGGGCCCATCGCCATCGCCGACAACGCCACGCTGCGCTTCTTCTCCGTCGACGCGCAGGGCAACGCCGAGACGCCGCGACAGGAGATCTACGTCATCGACACCGTGCCGCCGGCGCTGGCCGGTAGCGACCCGGCGGACGCCGCCACGGGTGTCGCGGTGACGAAGCTCGTCACCGCCACTTTCAACGAGGAGATGAAGGCATCTACGTTCAACGGCCTGACCGTCTCCGTCGACCATGGCGTGACGTTCGCGCTCACACCTGCGGGCAGCGCGGTGACCATCAAACCGAGCGAGCGGCTCGCCTGCAACACCACGTATCACGTCGCCTTTGGCGCCGGCGTCACCGATCTCGCTGGAAATGGCCTCATCCAGCCTGCTGCCTTCAGCTTCACCACCATCGCCGACTGCCAGGAGCCGGTCACGGCCGCGAGCATTCCCGGCGGCATCTACACGACTCCCCAAAACGTCACCTTGTCCTGCACCGATGTCGGCGGATCGGGGTGCGGACGCATCGTCTACACCACCGACGGTAGCCTTCCCAGCCTCGACCCCGTCCACGGCACGGTGGTGACAGGCTCGACCGCTGGCCCCATCGCGATCGGTGCGGGCGATACCGTGCTGCGCTTCTTCGCGGAGGACGCCGCCGGCAACCGCGAGGTGGTGCGCCAGCAGACCTACACGGTGACGACGACCGGTCTCACCTTCGTCGCCACCGACATCGGCCTGGCGCGCGGAGCCGGGCCGGTTCCCTCGAGGTTCATCCTCACCCGTCCCGGCGGCCGAACCCAGGTCTTCTTCCGCGATCCCACGAACAACCGCCTCTACCGGGGCAGCGACAACGGCCTGCTCGTCTCCGACGGCGGCGAGGCGTGGACGTTCGTTCTCGAGAACGTGCCGGCCGTGCTGTCGGTGTTCGCCCAGGGCAGCAAGATTTTCGCGGGGACCCAGGCCGGCCTGCTCGTTTCGACCGACGGTGGGGCCACCTTCGCGGGCCGCGACCTCGGGGCGCAATTCGCCGGGCTCGTGAACAGCGTCTTTGTAGCGGGAGAGAAGGTGTACGTCTCCACGGACCACGGCGTCGCCGTCTCCGCCGACAAGGGGCAGACGTTCGCGATGCGGACCACCGCCGATGGCCTCGGCTCGAACGTCGTCCGGCGCCTGGTCCTTGCGGGGTCGACCCTGTACGCCGCGACCAGCGCGGGCCTGTCCATCTCCACGGACGGAGGGACGACCTTCCTCAATTTCACGGCCGGGCTTCCCAGCGCGACCGTGAACGCGATTGCCGTCTCCGGCGCCACGGTCTTCGCGGGCACCGATCTCGGCCTCTCCATCTCCTCCGACGGCGGCCACACCTTCACCGTGACGCGGACCACGGCGAACGGGCTCGGAAACAACTATGTCGGTGCGCTCGTCTTCGACGGCACCAGGCTCTACGTCGGGACCGGCTCTCCGTTCATCAGCGGCGCGACCAACTCGTTTGCCATCTCAAGCGACAGCACCGGCGCGTCGTTCACGGCGCATGCGGTGTCCCCTTCGCATCCGGACCTCCGCACCGAATCGATCCAGGTGGAGGGCACGACGGTCCGCGTCGGCGCCTATCCCGCGTACTATCTGTCCACCGACGGAGGGTTGACCTTCGTGCCCAAGGACCTGCGCGGCTCGCTGAAGAAGGTCACCGGCTCGGGCACGAACGTCTATGCAGCGATCCAGGACGGCTCCGGCTTTGGCGGCGTCGCCATCTCCAACGATAACGGGCAAAGCTTCACCATCCGCGGCACCGAGGACGGCCTGGCGAGCACCATCGTCCAGGACGTGTTCGTCGACGGTTCGAATCTCTATGCCGCTACAGGCCTCGGGCTCGGGGTCTCCACCAATGGGGGCACGAGCTTCGTGAACCGGACCCTCGTCTCCAGCACGCCGGAGTGCCTCTACGCCAGCGGGACGACGGTCTGGGCGGGCACGACCGGCGACCTGCAGAAGTCGGTCGGCGGCGCGGCGTTCTCCGTGGTCCAGGGAAGCACTGGCGTGGGGAAAGGCATCGCCGTATCGGGTACGGGATTCTACTTCGCGACGACGAGTGGCCTCTGGGTCTCGAACACCAGCGGCGCTGCGGGCAGCTTCACCCTCAAGGGCACCGCCGCCGGTCTCGGCAGTTCGTTCTTGCTCGACGTGGCAGTGGATGGAAGCGGCAAGGTCCTGGTGGCTACGGATGCCGGGTTGTCGGTGTCGGCCAACTCCGGCGCAAGCTTCACGAACGTGACGGTGCCGGCGACCCCACGGGGCACCTACGCGCAGGGGTCGACCTGGTACGTGCCGACGTCCCAGGGCCTCGCCATCTCCACCAACGCGGGCGCCACCTGGGTCTCGTACAACGGTGCCCAGGGCGTGCCGCCGCCCGCGAACGATGTTTGGTTCAGCCCCTGACCGCGCGGTCCGCCCGCCCGCGAATCCTTGCAGAGCGTTGCACAGCGCGACCTGATCACCTCGAGACGAGGGCGAGGCCGCCTTCGGTGCCGATCCATAGGCCACGCGCCGTGCGCAGCAGCGCGTGCACGCGCGGATCGGGAAGAGCGGCATAGCCATCCAGGCCCTGCTGGGTGCCGAAGAGCATCGTCCCGCTGTCGTCGTACAGGCGCAGGCTCCAGGCGTGGGGATTTGGGCCCAGTTCCCGGACCTTGCCGGCTGAGTCGAGACGGATGGCGCCGTTGCGGAGCGTGGCTGCCCACACGCCTCCGCCTGCCGCGGGGGCAACGTCTACGAACCAGCTGGAGGGTAGGCCTGAGGCGCGATCGAAGGATTCGAATTTGCCGGTGCGGAAGCGGATTACACCGCGGTCCTCGGAGGCGAGCCAGATGGTGCGGCCGCTTGCGGTCACGGCTTGCAGCGCGGTTGAGCCGGCCGGACTGCGCCAGCGGCGGACCAGGTCACGGCCTTTGAGGTGGAGCTCGTACAAAGCGGCGGGGGTGGTGACGAAGAGGCGGCCGCGAGAGAGGGCGAGGCGGTTGGCGCCGCGCTCGCGGACGCGCGGCTCGCGGCGGAAGTTGCGGCCGTTGGTGGTGACGAACAGGCCTTCGCCCGCGGCGACGTAGAGGCCACGCGGAGTGGGGAGCAGATCGTTGATCATGCGGAACGGTGCGCGGACGGTGCGAAAGACGGAGTCCTCCAGGACGCAGAGGCCGCCGTCGAAGCCGCCCACCCAGAGGTGGCCCCGGAACTCTGCCAGGGCCTCGATGTGGTTCGAGCAGATTTGGCCCGGAGGCGTGATGCGCCGACCATCGAGCCACAGCCCGGCGCCGGCGGTGGCGACGACCGTTTGGCTTCCGACCGTCAGCCGAGCCGTCTCGCGCGCGTCGTGGAATCGCGGGGCGACCGCAGGAGCGGCGGCCGCAAGACCTGCCGCGGCGCTGCAGGCGAAACGGCCCTGGCCAAGCACGCAGACCGACCGCTCGGTGCGCACGCGAACGACACCGTCCTCGACCCACACGCGATGCGTCGCATTGGAGTCGAGGCCCTGCTCGGTCGTGTAGAGGGCCGTCCGGGTTCCCGCGGGCAGCGCGTATTCCTCGACCCCGCCCGCAGTCACGGCCCAGAGGGCCGCGCCGGCGGCCACGACACCTTCCACGTTCGCCGTGTTGGTCCACAGCGTGGCGAGCAGAGCCGCGATCACCGCGGCACGACCTCGCGCACCGACTCGTTGCGCGCCATGTCCGCAACCACCACGCGCACGGGGCCGCTGCCGGGCAGCACACCGCTGAAGTCGCTCCCGGCGCCGACCAACTCGATACGGCGCCTCGGATCGGCCACCAACGCCGCGATCACCCGTCGCGCCGGCTCGGACGACCGCACCCGCACGAACACGCGGCCGCCCACCTTCTTCGCCTCGACTTCGAAGTCCGGCGCCTTGCTGTCGATCGCGTACCGCGCCTTGGCCACCTCGACGTTCCCGTCGCGCCGGACGATGAGGACGGTCGCCTCGTAGTCGCCGTCTGGGACACCCACCGGCACGAGGAGCCGCAGGACCCACTTCTCCAGCTTCTCGTCCCAGCCCAGGTCCCTCACCAATCCGAACGGAAAGTACGCAGTCACTTGTAGCGCATCCTTCGGCGCCTTCACGGTGAGCACCGGGTCGCCCGGCGGCATGCGGGTGCGCGACAGTGCTGCCGCGTCGCTGTGCGCCGCCACGAGCCTGGCGCGCTGCGCGCGCAGGTCGGCCAGGGTGGCGGCCTGCGCACCGTTCAGCTCGCGCTCGGGTACGGCGAGGAACGACGTGTAGGGCGTCACCAGGTTGTAGGCGAGGCCCAGCTCGATCACCTCGTTCTGGAATTCCGGTTGCGGAGTGCGCGTGAGCGCCATCTCTTCGAGGACGTCGTCGATGCGCGATTTCGCCCAGAGCCGACCCGCCCACGGATGCGAGGCGCTTTCGGGCAGGGTCACCGAGACGGGATAGGCGACCTGCCGGCCGCACAGCGTGCCATGGACGACGAGCTGAAGAGTCGCGCCCGGCGGACCCGTCACGCGGCCGGTCAACAGCAGATCGTCGCCGGCGGACAGATCGGGCAGCGTGCGCGGATACGCCCCCGTGAGCGTCGCCCCGCGCGCCTCGAGGGTGAGGCCGACGAGCGCGGGGGATTCGATCTGGTCGAAGAGACGGCCGATGCGCATCTCGAGCGCCTCGGGGCTCTCCACGTAGGTGAAGCGGCCGCGTTTCATCGAGGCGAGGCGCGAGAGGAGCGCTTTCTCCACGCCGGAGCCGAGGCCCAGCGTGAAGACGCGCGCGTCGCCCCGATCGCCGGCTGCGACGCGCAGCGCTGCTTCGCTGTCGGATTGTCCGTCGGTGAGAAAGAGCACGATGTGTGGCTCGTGGCCGCCGTTTTGCGCCTGCAACGCCGCAGCGAGCGCCGCGGCGATGTTCGTCCCGCCACCGGCGCGGATGCGGCGGATGAACTGCAACGCGGCGTCGCGCGCCGTCCCGGCGGGCTCCGGCCTGCGAAAGAGCGGATCGACGGCATGGTCGAAGGCGATCACGTTGACGCGATCGCCGTCGCGCAGCCGGCGGACCACCAGCTCCGCCGCGGCGCAGGCCTGGGCGAGCGACGCGCCGCTCATGCTTCCCGAGCGGTCAATGACCAACGTCACGTCCTTGCCACTGAGCTGCGACTGTTCGACCTTGTCCGGGGCATCCATCTGCAGCACCAGGTACGCGTCCTGACCGGGGTCGCGGTGCACGACCGCGGTGGGCTCCCAGGGAGCGGCGATCGTCTCGACGTCGATCACGAGGTCCCGCACGCCCGCGGCGGCTCCGAAGGCGCGCACGCGCAGGTGGCGAGGATCGACGGACTCGACGGAAAGCTGGTGACTGCTCGAGTCGACCTTGGCGATCGGGTCCGGATCGCGGATGTCCAGGGCGACGTCACTGTCGCCGCCGCCGAGGGTCAGGCGGTACTGCAGGAGATTCCCGACGCGCGCGAGGCGCTGGCCGAAGCGGATTTCGATCCGCTTTCGCTCGCGCGGTTCGATGGGGAAGACGCGGAAGGCGAAGCTCCCCTCGCCGATCTGCTCGAGCAGCCCGGGATCGCGCTTGCGGCCGACCACGTCGTCGTAGACGTTGCGAGCAGACTGCTTCTCGAAGACCTCCCCGACGATCTTTTCTTCGCCGTTCCAGTACGCGAACCCTTCGACGCTCGCGCCTGCAGTGCGCAGGACGTAGCGGCCTTCCAGGCGTCCCTCGGTGAGGTTTTCGAACTCCTGCTCCAGCACCGTGCTGGCGTACTGATGGTCGATCTGGATGCGCACGCGCTCGGACGCGGCACGCAAGTGTGGGCTGGCGCCATCGACACCGCGCTCCAGGAGGACGCCCTGTCCGAACGCGGGCGCAGCAAGCACGGCGAGCAGCAGCGTGAATCGGTTCATGGGCGCTCCGTCTGGAACGAGGCGGAGCACTTGCGAGAGCAAGGGCCGTGCCTGGTGCCTTCCCGTCGGGCGGAAGCCCAGTTCTCGGAGGCCGGTGGCTACGATCGATAGAACTCATCCGGCTGCGAGGCTCGCCCCGAACGATGTCGGACTCCGGCGCTAGGCTGCGGCCGATGGAAGGCGACCAGTCTTACGAAATTCTCGCTCTGGGACCGAAAGGAATGGGCGATACGCTCCTGACCTACGCCCGGCCGCTGGTCGATGGGCTCCCGCGCGATTACACGTTGCCGGAGCTGAGGGCGACGCTCGGATTTGCGGCGGCCGTCTGGAACGCGGTGCTCGTGCGAGACATCCGTGACGCCATCGCGCACCTGAGCACGAACATGCCGCCGCGGCTCAGTGTGCCGCCGTGGAAAGGGCTGGCCGCCATCCGCAGGCTGCTCAGGCGGAGGGAGCGTTTCTTCATCTCGGACAACCACTTCATCGTCGCAGTGAACGTCCATCTCCAGGGGGCCGAGCTGCACGTCACGGCGATCGGCGTCTGTCCAGACCCAAGCTGCTGCGGGCCGCAGGCGCGGGCGTGAGTACCCAGGTCGAGTGGGGTCATCTGCCGCGGCCTGGAGCTGGTAGTTCAACCGGTTGAACTGAATGTCCGGCATTGAACTCTGCGGCCCGCGCCTTCACGCTCCGCCGAGGTTCCGCTCCGCCAACGCCAGAATAGTCGCGACGTCCTCGGGTGGCGCGGAGCACTGTCGGACCTCTGCGCTAGCGTGCCGCCCATGCAAAGGCGACTGAGGCGGGAGCAGAAGCGGCGCAGCGTCCGAGCGCCAGCGGTTGACGAAGTGAGCGCCACCGCACGCGCCAGGATCTTCCATGTCCTCGTGGATTACGCTGGACCGCTCATCGATGCCGTGCTGTTCCCACCGTCGGACGCATTGGTCGAATGGCTGGCGCACCGGAAGGTCTCCCAGTTCAGCGACGATTCTCGGCTGATCGAGGGTGTGGACCTCGCTCGCGAGATCGATGGCATGTACGACGTGGCTTCCGGCGTCAACGAAGGCCCGCGTGCCACCCGGTAATGGCCGTCCTGACGTGTCCACGGCCACGGACGCGCCACCAGACGAACCTACTTCAAGCTGGCCAGATCGATGACGAACCGGTACCGCACGTCGTTCCGGATCATCCGCTCGTACGCTTCGTTCACCTTCTGGATGGGGATGATCTCCACGTCGGCGCCGATCTCGTGGCGGGCGCAGTAGTCGAGCATCTCCTGCGTCTCGGGAATGCCCCCGATGGAGGACCCGGCCAGCCGCCTGTTTCCCGCGATGAGCGACCAGGCGGACACGGGAGTCGGCTCGGGCGGGATGCCGACGATCACCATCGCACCCTGGGGGCGCAGCATCCCCAGATAGCGGTTGTAGTCATGCGGGGCCGAGATGGTGTCGATGAGCAGGTCGAAACGGCCGGCCAGTTTCTGGAAGGTGGCTTCGTCCCGGGTGGATTCGAACGCCTGGGCCCCGAGGCGACGCGCGTCGGCTTCCTTCGATCGCGACGTGCTCAGCATCGTCACGTCGGCCCCCATCGACGCGGCGAGCTTGACCGCCATGTGGCCGAGCCCGCCGAGGCCCACCACGCCCACGCGGTCTCCCTTCTTGGTGTTCCACTGGCGCAGCGGCGAATAGGTGGTGATGCCGGCGCACAGAAGCGGCGCCGCGCGGGCCGGGTCGAGTCCGGCCGGGACTTTCAGCGCGTATCGCTCCGCCACGACGATCTGCGACGAGTAACCGCCGTACGTGGGCGTGGTCCGGTCCATCTCGGTAGAGTTGTACGTCCAGGCGGCGCCCTTCTCGCAGAACTGCTCGAGCCCGCGGCGGCACGGATCGCACTCCCCGCAGGAGTCGACGAAACACCCCACGCCCGCGGTGTCGCCCACCTTGAACCTGGTCACTTGCTTGCCGACCTGCTTGACCCGGCCGACGATCTCGTGCCCGGGAACCATCGGGAAGAGTGCGGGAGTGGCACCGCTCCATTCGTCGCGCACCTGATGGATGTCGGAGTGGCAGATCCCGCAGAAGAGGATCTCGATCAACACGTCGTTCGGCCCGGGCTCGCGGCGCTCGATGATGAGGGGCGCCAGGGGACTGGTCTTGGAAGTGGCAGCATACGCACGGGTCTGCAGCATCGTTCCTCCTCGAATTCCGGCTTAGATGCCGAACCCCTGCGTGGGGTTGCGCGACGCGAGCAGTAGCGATGTCGGACCGCCGCGCTACCGTGCCGCCCATGCAGAGTGAACAAGCGCGGCAGTGGAAGCAGCGGAGGATACTTCGGTTCGGCGACGATCCTCGACGCATCGCTTCCGTGGACGTCGTCCGCGACGGCGACCGCCCGCGCGTCGTCGCCACTAGCGCCAGCATGTAGCGTGGTTCAACCGGTTGAACCCGCACGCTGTTGGGCTCACATCGGAGGGCGAGGTCCGGTCTGGGGCTCTGTACAGCTGGTACATGTCAGGTCCGTGGTATCCCCCCCCCGCGCAGCGGGAACGTGAGACAATCCTCCTCGTAGCCCCTGAGGACGTGATTGCCCCGGACGCCCGAGTTCGACCAGGAGGAAGTGCTGGACGCCGCGCTGCGGGCGTTCTGGCAGAAGGGCTACGGGGCCACCTCGACCTCCTCGAGGCCACCGGGCTGGCGCGGCAGAGTCTCTACAACACGTTCGGCGACAAGCGCGCGCTGTTTCT
>Ga0099794_10000636_pt1 | contig 11715 bp, 21 predicted proteins | sample Rivendell_Oct201_10_FD_77320 | JGI IMG/M metagenome (GOLD analysis project Ga0099794, IMG submission 77320) | Vadose zone soil microbial communities from the Eel River Critical Zone Observatory, Northern California, USA -... | ecosystem: Host-associated > Plants > Roots > Rhizosphere > Soil ... | reverse complement strand
GTCCGGATCGGGTCAAGAACGGCAGTTCGTCCCGCCGAGTCTCATGGCCGCTGCACCTTCAATTGCGGAAGGAGCCAGCGGCGCCGGTACGGACGGCGGGGACAAGATCGAGCGCCCACAGTGCGGATGACCTCACCCGGCCTAATTAAATCGGGGAAAAAGAATGTGCTGGCGAGCGGACGGGGGCGCCTGGGCCGGCCCCGAGCTCGGCCCCCAGGACGGCGCCGGCGAGCCCGCTATCAGGCATGTGATGCAAGGCTGCATCAATAAAAATGGTTGGTGTCGTGCGCTAAGTTACGACGACGCCGACCAATGAAGCGATGACGAACGCGCCAGCATAGATACTCACTCTCCGCCGGCGCTGTTTCTCACTAGCGCTGTCGACTGCAGTCTTAAGATGCCGATACATCCGCACGTCGATCATTCCAAATCCAGCCGACACGATGATGGCGGTGGCGAGTGCGGACAACCAGGCTGCGCCGACGCCTAAAGATGCGGGCCAGAGATGATAGACTGTCCAAATGCATGGCGCATGACAGAGATAGAGCGCGTAACTCCAATCGCCCAACGTTGGCAGTCCGAGCATGGCGTGCAACGGCACTTTCATTCGCATAACATCGAGGACAAGCAAAGTCGCCACAGCCCCGGCCGCCAAACGCGCAATCATGGGGTTCGCGGGCAGCGCCACCATTAGAATGCACAGAGCAAGGATTCCTGTGCCGACCGGGATGCGTATTTTGCTGGCGATCCATGGGATGAGAAGACCGCCTGCAAAAGCGACATTAGCTGAAGAAAGCCAAATAGAATAAAATGAACAATAGATGTTGTCGCTCCACCCAATGAAAAGCGGTGCGGCTGCGATTGCCGCGATCCAGGCCAGCGCAATCCGGTTCAGGCAGCGAGACCAGCCGATCAGCGCGATCAAGAAAAGCGCAACATAGTATGTGCATTCAAAGACGAGGGTCCATTCGACGCCCAAGTAGTACGCCCGCGGGCCGACCGGTACGAGCATCAGCGAGAATATGTGAAACCCTATCTTTCCGAGGCCAAGTAGCGCGATGACGGACGCCCATGCTGAAGCTGTAAGCAGAAATGTCGGATAGATCCTGACAATGCGGTGCGCGAGGAATCGCCACGGGTCCGTTCTCTGGATGAGATCCGCCATGAGCAGACCGGAGATCGCGAAAAAGATCGCGACGCCGATGATCCCGAAACGGCCATCGAAAACAGCTGCCCAGCCGGAATCGCCGAAATGCGCGCCAGAAAAACCCGAAGCGTGGTAAAGTGCGACGAATAGCGCCGCGAGACCGCGCAGGGATTGAATCGAGGGGTTCTTGTAAGTAATTGTGCCAGCCCCAGCGTCGAAGCAGCCGCGGGCCCAGGCGCACGGAGGGGCGTGGGGAAGTGCGCTGGGGCCAACGACAGGCCGATCGCACGGACAATCAGCGTCAGGCCACTTGGAGTAACAAAACGGCCGTGCCGGCACGTTTGTCGGTCGGCTTCTCGACACGTTCGAGAAAGATGCAGGCGGCGTGTCCGCCCCGCAACACTCTGCGAGGTCCGTAATCCCGCTGCGGGTGCAACGGAGCGAAGCGAGAAGTGGAACAGGTGATCTCGTGTTAGTCAGATGGCAGGCTATACGCTGGCGATTCCCCGCCGGGCTCGATGTAGGCTGCAAGCAAGTCATTTGTGATGATAGGGCGGGCGCAACCGCCGCTCTTCACCAAGGCAGCCCTTAGTCGTGCTCACCCCAGTCGGAAAAACAAGATCATCGCAGCCGTGAGACGTGGGCACCAAGTAGCTAGATTCGCTCCGCTAGTAGGCGTGTTCCGCTTGCCGCGCGACCACAGCGTTCGCTTCTCGGATAGCGCGGCCTTCGTCGCCGGTTCGTTCCAAGGCTTCGTTGGCGACTTTCGCCCAGAGCTCTTTCAGCGCCGGCGTTGCGGCCTTGTGCGTGTGCCTTTCGGCATCATTCGGAGCCCACGGCGTTTGATGCGGTTCCCGTAAATGGCTGGCATATTGGACTATAAATCGTCTGCGGACGGCACAGTTCCAGCCGCAAAAAAGTCATTCCCCACGCCCGGCGCAGTGATCTAGGTCAAGGAATTACTCGCGAGCGTGAATTGATCCGGGCTCGTACCGGCGAAGGGATGAGCCTCGCGTCGAGGCGAATGGTGTTCAAATGGGCCGGCGCAAGCTAACGGCGCATTCCGAATCTGCGGACTCCGCTTACTCGACGCCATGGGCGTGGAGCCCCCCGGAAGCGGGACCTCGCCACAGCAATCGCCAAGGCGCTCGGCATCGGCCCCGCGAGCGTTTATAGGGTGCTGGAAGCGGGCCTTTGAAGCAACGTCACTAGGCTAGCAGGTGAGTTGTGATCATAGGGCGAGCGCCGGGCTGCGCCGAACGCTTTGCTTCGTCCAAAACAGCGCGGCGCTGCTCGGGTTCAAGTCTCTCCATTTGCCCGGTAGCAATATCCGCACTTGAGACGGCGTATTCGCCGCACCTTGGGCAAGCAATGCTCGCGCCGCCGTCAATTGTGACATCGATTAGCTCGGCTTTGGCGCCACAGACGAGACAGGTCATGTGTTGGCTCCGCTAGTTGCGATCTGATTAGGCTCGGGCCGGAGCCCGGCCAGGGAGAGGCGGCCAACAGCAAGAGGTGGCGCGCCGAGATGCACGACGCGCCAGGTGTCGGCGCAGGACACGCTCGACCGCTCGGATTGAGGGCAAGAGGTCGAGAATATTCGCGCCCGGCCTCGCCGCTGGCCGTACGCACAAATACTAACGGTCGGACGTATCGGAGAGTTCCGACTCTGGAACGAGTGTCCTATTTTGCGGGTTTGGCTCGCATGCCAGTGGAATTCCTACACGGTCGCCCTCTCAGTCCGGAGGAACTTGAAATGATCCGGCGGCAGATCGAGGAAGGCGCCGAAGTCATCGCTGCTGTCGACGACGAAATCCGCGGCATTGTCGCTAGGAACTGGCCGCACTTGCTGGCGAAGCTTCCGCCGGAAGAGGAATAAGAGTGGTTGCTCCGATCCGTTCAGGGATTTCTGGCGGGGAGTGAGGGCGTTCGGGAAATCTTGCCCTTTCGCGGCTTCGAAATAGCATGTAAGTCGTTTCGCCTCACCTCATCCATTCGGGACGGATTCACTCGGCATGACGATCACACCGGGGCAGATCGACCTGTGGCGACGTCCGCCTCCGACCTCACCATCCGCGAGCGCATCCTGCTGTTCGGCGTCGCCAGCGGCACCGACTGGCAGCGGGTCGGCGTTCTTGCCCATGCCGTGGCATAGCAGGCACCAATATACCCTAGGGTACCTCCCTCCGGCGTTTTGAGGTCGGCTTCTGGCTCCAGCGGCAGGAAGCCGCTAACGCTGTGGGCACGTGGCGGATAATAAGCCCCCAAGCAAGCCGCCGCGCAAAGGCCCCGGCGCCCTTCATCCTGCATCATCCTGTGAAGGGTGCCGGGGCTTGGGTTAATCGGTCTCACTGCTCTTCGCCACCTCAGCCAGACTCTGACGGCGTTCGCACTCCACCATGCTGGGCGCCAAATTCGGTGGACCATGATCGGCCTGTGTTGGCTATGCGACAGTCGCCCCCGGAGGATTCAGATATGTTCGGCTGCCGTCCTAACCGTTGGCGCGCAGCCTCGTAAAAACGCACTGAAGGAAAACTATATGACGCAAGGAACCGTGAAGTGGTTCAACAGCCAAAAAGGCTTCGGCTTCATCCAACCGGATGATGGCGGCAAGGATGTCTTCGTTCATATCAGCGCGGTAGAACGCGCAGGGATGCAAGGCCTTAACGAGGGGCAAAAGGTCTCTTTCGACGTTGTTGCTGATCGACGAACTGGCAAATCCTCAGCTGACAATCTGCGCGCCGTCCGATCAGCAGCGTGAAGAGCCGTAAATCCTGACGACGGAATACCGGCAGATAGTTCATGGGCCCCGCGGCTGGAAGACCAGACGCGGGGCTTGATTTTACTTGCAGAGTAACCACTTCGGCGTCAGGCGGAAGTGCAGCGAGAGGCGTCGGAACGCCGCCGCCGTGGCCTGCGTTGGCTAGCCAAGTGTGGGGCTGCTCAGCTGCCGCTACTCGGAACGTGGCCCGGCTGGCGTTGGCTTTTCGCGTGAGGTTATCGAGTAGGCTCCTCGCGCGGCCCCGGCCCGACTGGTCCGCAAAGCCCGAAGGGCCGGGGGCCTTGCCTGCCTGCTTGCCGAACTGCCTGCCCAATTGCGCAACTGCCGCAACTCGGAACGGGCCGCTGCGGCCCGGCGTTAGATTCATGCGTGAGGCCATCAAGCCGCGCCTCACGCTGGCTGCCCCGGCCCTTCCTTTGCTCATTCTAAGGGCTGGGGGCCCAGAATCGCGGTGCCCATGCCCAAGCAGCAGCAGCCGAACGGGACGCCCGGCAAGAAGCCGCCAGCTAGGGATACACCCGGAGGTTACTCCATTCGATCGTTCTGCTTAACTCGTGACGGCCCGGCGCCACCAAGGAACTGCTTGTAGTCGCCCATGGGATCGATCGCGACACAATCGCTGGCCTCGTCCGCGCCGGACTTGCAACGGCAAGGATCGAGACCCTCAACGCTGGCAGCAAGCCGATCAAGGTCAGGCGCTACCGCATCACGAACGCTGGCCGGCTGGCGCTCGAAGGGTGGCCAGCGCCGCTCATCGATCCGGCGCTAAGATGCACGGCTCGGATGCCGCTACTCATCGGTCGCATCGGCCCGTCAGGGGATCACGGACGCCGGCCGGATTGCGATCGAAGTCGTGCCCCATCTTCGTCACCGACGCCAATGCGCTCGCCTGACCATCACAATTGGATGCCGGTGATCTTCGATAAGGCCGACTTCAGGCTTTGGCTAGCGTATATCAGGCTTTGGCTAAACGGCTCAGGTGCCGAACTTTTCAGAGCGGCGGCCGAGGATCGTGTTCGCTTGTGGCCGGTATCAAGGCGCGTCGACAAGACCGGCAACGGTGATGATGACCCAACGCTCGTGGACGAGATCACGGCGTGATGGGCATTCGGGCCAGTACCCGCCGTTGTCGTCGCCGGTCGCGAAGCGTGCTTTCGCATCTCGGCAGGTGCCGGTCGCGGCAGAGGCACTGACATCTTGGAAATGGGGTGACGCTCGGTCTGCTGATGCAGGCTGGCAAAATCGCGCGTAATCTGCACCTGGGCAGACGCGAGATACACGACCGTCGGGTTTATCTGCCACTGGCCGGCGGCAAGCGGATCGACGTTTCGGTGGACCGCGGCGAGATGCTGCTCATCGAGAGAGGGGCCAGCGAAGGTCGCTGGCGCGATCACGTCAGGAGTGGTCTGCGCAATGGGTGCCAACCCGCCAAACTGCAAAGACGAAGTCTCGACCAGCTGTCTGGCCGCATCGCTGCAGGATTGCCAAACCAAGGTGGCAATGACACCGATGCAAAACGCCACAAGAAAGCGGGCCCTGGCGCGCGGGTCTCGCATGCCCTGCAGAGCCGCGTCGCTAGGGACTCGATCATTTTTCCGGTTGTCCGGGGGAGGCACGGTTGCTTCCACTGAGGGCTCGGTGGGCAACCAAACGACGGAGTACTCGGATCGTCTGAGGTTCAGCACGGAACCCATCGGCACTTTCCTTCCGGCTGACTTAAAAAACCATTGTCGTGTGAGTCGTGCGAGCCGAGCAAGCGCGGAGAGCAGCTATGCCCCACTATTCACAGGAATACCTGACGACCTGCGGTTTGAATCGTAACGGTGCAACGCGAACGTGCCGATATAATGATCCACGCCTATCAGATAGCCGATCAGGAAGTCCGTACGCTCCTTCATCTCGGACTTGGTAGCCCGTCGTCTTATCGGGCTACACGCATGCAGACCTACTTACATTGCGGCCAATACTACCGGCATGCCACGCAAGCCAAAACCGCCGAAGCCGACAAGCTGGAACATCTACAAGGCCAAGAAGGCTGTGTGGCTCGGCACGGTCGAGGCCCCAGACAAAGGCGCAGCAATCGAGAAGGGCGCCCAGAAATTCAAAGCCGAGGTTGGCGCCTCTATGCGGTGCCGTTGCGATGATGCAGAGCGGGGCGGAGGCGCCGCCCTATTGCCGCCATGCCAACAGCGCACCATCCCGCTCGCTCATCCCCTCTTGTTCCTTTCAGGATGAGCGCACCAGAGGTACTTGACTGGCCCGCGCCGCCCCTACGACGCGGGTCTTTCTATGCGGGTGCGGGTCTTTGTATGCGGGTGCGGGTCTTTGTATGCGGGTGGTGTCAAAGTAGGGTACGCGGATGGCTAGACCCGACGAACCAATCCACCCGATGACGCTCGGCACGATGCGCCGCCAGGGCGTGCGCGGGCTTTTCGTGACTTGCCAGCACTGCGGTCGCGAAACCGCAGTCAACGTCGACGCGTGGCCGGATGACGTCCCGGTACCATCGTTCCGACCGCGGTGGCGGTGCAGCCAGTGCGGCAAGCTCGGCGCCACCGCGATACCGAATTGGATCGAGCGAGCGGACAGATTGCCGGGCGGCACCGGGCGATAATGGCGACGCCCCCTCGAAAGCATCGTCTCAGCGCAGAACAGCGCCGAGCGCTAGAAATGCTCGCCGGCAATCCACACGGCGTCTCCGATGATCTGCTTGTGCTTGCCCATGGGTTCGATGGCGGTATGATCGCCGATCTCGTTCACACCGGGCTCGCAACAAAACATGGTGAGACCATTACGGCTGGTGGCCCGCCGATCGAGGTCGTCCGGGTCAGGATTACGGAGGCGGGGCGGAAGATGATCGAGGGGTGACTGGCGCATCAACTGTGCGGTGCTATGCCCCAAAGCAGCTATTCGCTGTTCACGTGCCCCGGTGTGCTCAACTCTTCTGCCTCAGCCAGCGTGCTATAGTGCTCTGCAATCCGCAGATAATGATGTCGGTTTTGGGTCGAAGAGCAGATTGCCGCGAGGCGGAGATATCGTTTTTCCAGGTCGCGATAGTGTTCTGCTTGCTTCAATGCATCCGACATGGTGCTTCACCAAAGAAAAAGACGGCTCCCGATGGGATGAGGCGAGGAAACCATCGGGGTCCTCGCAACAAAACCCGACAAGGTGACGCCGGTTCCCAAGGTGCGGATTACGACCGTGGGCCGGGACGCGCTCGCAGCCGAAGGCTCATAGATTCCGGTGGACACGATCGGCCAGTGTTGGCTTCGCGACGGTCGCCATCGAATGACTCAGATACGCCGGGAATGTCCTAAGAGGACAACATGACTTCTACCTCCCCTGACTTGCCCCGCCCGAACCGGCGGGGCTTTTCCTGCGATTCTTACGATGTCGCATGCAATCACCGTGAGGCCGCGAAAACGTCGTCTCGGCGGCGAACAGCGCCGAGCACTCCGATCGCTTTCGCGCGATGACACGAGCCGGAGGAATCGAGAGGTTCACATCCGGATCTGTGAACGGCTCGGGGTGAAATTCCCCGGGCCGACTCGGCAAAACCCAACATTCTCTGCATGCCGCAAGCGGTCTGCTCAGACAAGCACGGCTCGTCCTGCGGGCACGAAGCCGTGCCCTATGGGAATCACATCGATTACCTCGTTAACGGACGGTTGGAGCATCCCCATGGTGCTTATCGCGACGACCATGGGCCGATACAGTTGGCCTGACCTTCGGCTGCGGCCCTGCCTGTAATGACATCGCCGTCTACATCGCGAGGAAGAGGCGATCGTGTCCCCCGTAGGCTGATGCGTGCGCCCCGCGGCCGTCAATAAAACCGACGCTAGCGATAATGATCACCTGCCGCGTTCTGGCTACCCCATCAGGCCTCGCGGCCGGGAATGCTCCGCACGAAGCTCACAAATCCGTGGATGAATTGTCGAAGCTGTTCTTTGATGCTGTCGTTCATAATCCCCCCGCCTTCGTCGAAGGCGGTTGCCGCGCGAGACACAAGCAGGCGTCCACCAAACCAAGGTCTCGTCCCCAATGTGCGCAGCACTGGCAGCCACGCCTCCTGGCTGAGGATCGTCCCGAAGCCGCCCGGTGATGCCCCAATTATTGCGACGGGCTTGCCGCTGAAGACCCGGGGAATATCGGAAGGCGGCCGCGACAACCAATCAATAGCATTCTTGAAAACACCGGGAATTGAATTGTTGTATTCAGGGGTCACAAGGAGCAGCCCGTCTGTGGCGGCGATGGCGTCCTTAAGAGCCTGCGCTGGACCGGGAACGCCTTGCGCCTCCTCCAAATCGCCGTCGTACAGTGGAATGTCACGGATCGATCCGACGGTCATCTCCGCCCCTTGCGGCATCAGCCCGACCGCCGCTCTTAGTAGCGAGGAGTTGAAGGAGCGGTGGCGCAGGCTGCCCGACAGGCCGATTAGCTTCGTCACTTGTTATGTCCTATGCTGATCCTAGAACAGCGTAGTGGGGATCGCGTTCCCGCTCGGCTACAGGAGGAGCAGCGCTAACTGCCCGTGGCTATATGCGTCATCTCATGACCAACGCCCGATCCCGGTTCCAAGCGCTTACCGCGCGGAGTGGTAACGTGCGGGCTTCAATAGTGAGACCGTGACGGCGCTGGTCGTGAGAGGCCTTCTTGGCGGGACGCGAAGGGGCATCTCACCTTGACGGATGACGGTCGCGCTGCGCGGCGGGCGCTGTTGCCAGGGCTGTGAGGCGGCAGGCATCATCGAAGGCCGCCTAATCGTGGGCCGGTCTTCGTGAGGTCAACCCACCGTGGCGGCGTCCGTGACGCCGTAGCTCTCGACCTCGATCGTCTCGGAATCGAATATTACACTGTGTTGCAGGACGGACACACCGGCTGCGTCGATTGAGTGTACATTTCGTTATAAAGCTGGAACCTGAGAGGTGCAGATTAGTGCCATGCCGAGCCCCATGCAATCCGAGCCCTCCGTAGACTCTTTGCCCGCCAGCCTGTTCGACATACCAGCTGAGGCACCTACTATTCGCCCGGCCGACCTGAAAAATGACAGGTATCCAAACGAGCGGTCATCGCTTGGCAAGCGAGCCTTGCTCGCCCTCGTCCGTTTCCTGATAATTTTTTGCATCGGCGTCTCTGCCACTTTGGCTTGGCAGTCGTATGGCGATTCAGCCAGAGCGATGATCGCAAGCTCGTACCGGCAGCTTAGCTGGTTGGCGCCGCAGGCCGAACCAGTCGCACAGAACTCACCTGACGTGATCGGGCTAGCCTCGTCAACCGCCTCTTCTCCCGATCAGCAGCAGCCCAACGCAATATTGCTCGATCTCGACGCGGTGCGGCAAAGCATCGACCGGATCGCCAGCAGTATTGCCTCCGGTCAAGAGCAGATGACGAGTAGCGCAGACCGGATCGCCGCAACTCAAGAGCAGATAGCGCGCGGCGTAGACCGGATGGCCACAAGTCAAGAGCAGATAGCGCGCAGCGTCGACCAGTTCACAGCCGACCAGGAGCAGATGACGCGCGAGATCACGAAACTACAGGAGATCGAACAGTCCATTCGTTCGAAGAACTCAGAGCCTTCGCCGCGGCCTGCCTCCGCCCTCGCGCCCAAGCCCGTATTGCGGTCTGCCTCCGTCCCGACGGCCAAGCCCGTATCGCGGGCCTCGCCGGAACCTACGGCCCCCTGACGGCTGGGACGAAGGCGGTGCCGCGGGCGGGCGCTATGGGGATTTTGCCGCGGGCTCAAGCGCGTGGGTTTTGAAGGGAAGCGGCACTGCGGCATCGGCGCGCGATGGTCGCGCCTTCCACCAATGGCGCAACCCAGAGATCGGGCGATACCTGCGGCCTTGGTTCGTCCGGTCGGGCATCTCCACCGGTTCACAGATCGCGCCGCGGCAGCGGAAGGAGCGAATAGATGTCCGTGGAAACCCGACCGACGAAAGGCGCTTCACCCCCCGCTCCCGCGGCGGTGGTGGTCATGGGCGTCTCGGGATGCGGGAAGTCGACCATCGGAGCGCTCCTTGCTTCCCGCCTCCGATGGGAGTTCGAGGATGCCGACTGGTTCCACCCGGCCTCCAACGTGGACAAGATGCACAGCGGCATAGCACTCACCGACGAGGACCGTTGGCCCTGGTTGGACGCGGTTGCCACCTGGATCGACCAGACGCGCCGTTCAGGCGGACACGGCGTCATCGCGTGCTCCGCGCTGAAGCGCCGCTATCGCGACGTCCTGATCGGCGATCGTGCCGACGTGCGCTTAGTCTATCTCAAGGGCGATGAGACGTTGATCGCGCGCCGCATCGCAACCCGGCACGAGCATTTCATGCCGCGAAGCCTGCTGCACAGCCAGTTCGAAGTGCTGGAGGAGCCGGGTTTGGATGAGAATCCGATCACCGTCCCGATCGAGCCGCAGCCGCGCGAGGTCGTGGCGCGGATTCTGTCGGCGATGAACATAACCAAAGACTCGCTGCCCGAGCAGAGCTCTTTGCAACCGTCCGGAGCCGACGCATGAACAAGTCGGTAAAGAGTCGCCCGATGCCTGCTCCGTTATCGCCCGATCTGCTGGAGAAGATGGTAGGGACACCGCGATGCCAAGTGGCGTGTGGAAAGCACCCCTAGCCGCCACTGGTCGATCCAATTCAGCCCGAACCTATCCTATGATCTCGATGAAATGATTTCTCATTTCCTGGTAGAGCTCAAATCGATTGGAATCACCCTTCCATTTGCGATGGACGACCGCCGGGCAAGGCTCGAATTTGCGAGCCACTACGGCGTACCGTCACCTTTGATAGACTTCAGCTTCTCCCCCTACGTTGCCTTGTTCTTCGCGTTCGACACCGTCAGGCCCCACGTTTCGAAGGAGGCTGACCATGCCGCGATCTGTTGTCTCAATATTAGCGAGTTGGCCGGCGTGTGGAGACAGTCCGTTCTTCTCCTGGCCCAACATACTCCCCGGGGCGGATCGGAGGTTGTGCTTTTCTATATCAATGATTGAGCTGGGGGCTGGTGCATCACTCCTTTTTGGGGAGCGGCCAATGTGGATCAGGAGCTTGCCCTCGCAACTACGTTGGCATCACCGCCGGTTGGGCCCACCACATGCCCTCCAACGATCTCCCGCTAGGCGACGTGCGGCAAACCCGCGAACGCAACATGAACAGAACCGGGCAACACTGGGCTAAGTCATCCGCCCCTAAGGTGACAAATTTACTGCTGTAAACTCGGTTAAACTCTGGGGTGATCAGGCTGGGGCGGCCTACGTGAACGTAGAAAGTTCCTTCATGGCTTCACATCCGCTGAACCACAGTGACCGACGCATGTTTTGTCAGCTGGTCGAGAACTACACTAAGGACGTGGCCTTCATTCTCCAAGATAGGATGGGGCAAGCGGCCGCCACTCACGTGATTGACAATATGGCGGTCGTCATAGATTTATTGTTCGATGAAACGCCTCCCGATGAGGTGGCGTTTGCGCTTCACACCGCGATCACGGAAACTGCGCATTAGTATGTCGAACTCTCAGCATTGCCGCGTCCGCATCAGGTCCGCTGGGCGTGGCTCTATTCGGATCGCCTAGCAACTGGCGGACGCCGCCCGGCTAGGGCGCCGGGCAATTAGACCGACGACGATCGCGCACTCGTCAAGCTTCTCGTGCCCAATGGCTTCGCCCAGCATTTCAGTTGCCGGTACATCAGCAAGCCGCATCCGCCAAGGATCATGCAAGCAGGCAGCACAGGCCACCAAGACGCTTAGTTGATTTGGTGACAAACCTGCGTCGTTTGGGGGCATTGCCG
>Ga0099794_10000635_pt1 | contig 11716 bp, 7 predicted proteins | sample Rivendell_Oct201_10_FD_77320 | JGI IMG/M metagenome (GOLD analysis project Ga0099794, IMG submission 77320) | Vadose zone soil microbial communities from the Eel River Critical Zone Observatory, Northern California, USA -... | ecosystem: Host-associated > Plants > Roots > Rhizosphere > Soil ... | reverse complement strand
TAGGCGATCCTGGAGCGAAATTTCTAGTGGAAACTGGTGACTCTAATCGAACAATGAAAAACTCACTAAATTATGTGAGCACCTGTCTCAGGGTCGTTGACACGCGCCGACCTGGCGTTTTCGCAGACGTACTCAAGTGCCCGTATGGTCGTGCATCACGCGCACGAACTCCAAGTTCGGCAGATTCCCGTCCTTTTCAAACTGCTCGAATTCTCGCGCCCATTCGTCCACGCGATAGAAATCCGGGAACTTGTTGTCATACCCACGGAAGAATTGATCCGTGATCGGTTGCAGAGCCACTTTCGTAGAGAACGAAACCGGCGTGCTGGAATTAGCGGGATGCCGGATCGTCGCCGGAATCCCACCTAGCTCGGCCGGAATGCTGTACGGGCCCAGGTCGATAAAGAACCCGTAGTTGCGCACTTTCAATCCGCCGCGCAACGCGGAATTCCACAAATAACCGGCACCCTCTTCTCCTTCCGGACTGTCCGGTGCGGAAACATCAGCAGTGCCGAGCAGGAGTCTGTTCTTAATCTGCGGTGGCAGCGTGTTGTACGCGGCAAAGGCCGCAGCGCGTTCCGCTGGGGTGGCGTAGCCCACGTTTACGTTGCGGTTCGTGCCCTCATAATCGTAGTTTAATCCGCGACCCGCATAGTTGATGGGTTCTGTTTTCTCAATCGTGTCGGCAGCTCGAGCGGACGTAGACCAGTTCCATCCATCACCGCTCACTTCGCCGCTGTCATAGAAATTGTCGAGGTCGACGAAATTGCTCGCCAATGCGTGAAGATTGGGTGTGATTGGTTTCGCGTAGACCACGATGGAAGGATCACCGTTGCCCTTGCCGAGATCGCTTCGCTCGAATGTTCCCATCTTTTCGTAACTCAGGCACTATCGCTTAAGCCGCCTAAACTGATGCTTGGACTCGCCAATCGGGGCATCGTCATGTTCTCTTCACTCTGAGGGCAGTCCAGAGAACCGATGGTCGCTCTTCCCATCCAGAAAAGATTTGCTTGACAAGCATTCGTTATAAGAATAGAAGCAACCTAACCGTTAACGTTAACGGTGCGGTTGGTGGTATTTTGCGATCGAAATCTTGTCAGTCTGTAAGGAAGGGGTGAAGCATGGGTTTTGTCGTGTCGAAGTGTGTGCAGAGTCTCTTGACCGCCTTGAAGATGTCCAATCTATGTTATCTAGTGATTCTTCTTGTCCTTCTGACTGGTTTGCCGTTCCGCGCATCCGCGCAGAACGCCACCATCGTTGGGACGGTTACGGACCCATCGGGCTCCATAATTGCCAATGTGAAGATTACAGTGACCCACGTGGAGACCAATCTGGCGCGCACCTTTAACACAAACGAGGCGGGCCAGTATGTGGCGGTCGACCTGCCAGTCGGCCACTACAACATTAAGGCCGAAACCTCGGGATTCAAGGTCGCCGAGCAGAGGGGCTTGGTGCTGCAAGTTGGCGACCGCACTCGCGTGGATTTCCAGATGGCTTTGGGAGCTGCATCAGAGACCGTGACCGTTGAAGCCAATGCCGTTCGCGTGCAAACGGACACCGGCGAGGTCAGCAACGTCATTAACGAACGACAGATGAGCCAGATTGCCGTAAACGGGCGAAGCATTTACCAACTTGCCGCTTTGGCGCCGGGAGCGTCCAGCCAGATCAACAGTTACGTCAACACCCCAGTCGGCGGGGATGCCCAGGTGGAATTTAATGGTTTGCGTCAAAACCACAACATCTACTTGCTCGACGGTGGCGAAGATGATGACCGCGGCGGCGCTGGCGGGATGAGCATTGCCCCCTCCACAGACGCTATCGCAGAGTTCCGGCAGCTCACTTCGAACTACAGCGCCGACTACGGGCTTTCTTCGGCGGCAACCATGACCATGGTACTGAAGGCCGGAACGAGCACGTTGCATGCTTCGGCTTGGGAATTTAACCGCAATGATGCTTTCGATGCGCGGAACTTCTTCAATCCCGCCACAAATCTAAACGGCACCACGAACCGAGTCGCAAAGCTGAGACTGAATGTCTTCGGTTTCAATGTCGGCGGCCCGGTTACATTTGGAAAGCTCTACAATCCGGATAGAAAGAAGACTTTCTTCTTCTACAACATGGAGTGGCGCAGACTCATCCAGGGCAACCTCAACAGCAGCCAAACGGTGCCCGACCCGGCTACGTATGGTGGTCAGTTTGCCGCCGGCCTAGCCAATACGGCACTCCATACACCGTGCTCGAATCAAGTCTCCGCGGCAACTGCCAGTCAGTATACGGCTAACGGCCAGACTCTCAGCACGGCAGATCCAACCTCGGGAGCCTGTTCAGTGGCGGGAAACAACAAGGCCGTGCTTGTGCCCTTCACCAACAATAAGATTCCTGCGGCATTGCTGGACGGCAATGCACAGGCTCTACTGACTGCTGGCATCTTCCCGAAACCTACTTCGGGAACCCAGTTCGTCGGAACCAGCAACACTCCGACGAACCTGAAGGAAGAAATTGTTCGTATTGACCATAACTTCACCAGCAAGTTCTCGGTGTTCGGCCACTTCGTCGCCGAGCAGGTTACTCAAGGCTATGCGATCAGCCAATGGAGCGGCGCCAACGTGCCGACGGTCGGAGACACGTTTGGCAACCCGTCCTATAGCGCCGTTATCCATACGACGTATGCCATTAGTCCAACTCTTCTCAACGAGGTCGCCTTCAACTACAACGGCAACCGCATCAATATCATTCCGTTTGCGGGCGCAGGATTAGCTAGCTTGGCGCTCCCCAGTGGGTACGTCAGTACCAATTCGAGACTATTCACTGGACCAAACAACCTGAACCGCATCCCAAATATCGATCTGAACGGTTCGACCGGCACGCACTTCGAAATCTCCAGTTGGCCCTGGCGCAACAAGGCCGATGACTACCAGATTCGTGACGACATTTCCCTCACCAAGGGAGCGCACCAACTCAGGTTCGGAGCCAGCTGGGCGATCTACAAGAAGGTACAGGACCTATTCGGTCAGACGCAGGGTTCGTTCGGCTTTGACGGAACGTTCACTGGAAATGATTTCGCCGATCTCCTGCTTGGCTATGCCAAGAGCTACGGCGAACTTGCTGTGCAGGACCATGGTTTCTGGAACAACGTATCCTGGGCCTCCTACGTCCAGGACAACTGGCGCGTCAACCACCGGCTGACCCTCAACCTCGGCCTGCGCTGGGATGGCGTCCCGCACACGTATGAAGCGAATGATCGCATGGGCAACTTCTACGCATCACTCTATGATCCGGCCAAGACTGCGGTCATGCTCCCGAATGGGAGCATAAGTCCTGCCAGCCCGGGCCTCGGTACCAGCCCCAATCCCATTCTCGCGGGCGTTCCGCTGTACTTGAATGGGATCGGAATTCCTGAAAAAAATGGCGTTCCGAAGGGCCTGGTAAACAACCACTGGGCGGCCTTCGGTCCGCGCCTAGGCTTTGCTTATGACGTGACGGGCAGTGGCAGGACCGTGATCCGCGGCGGCTTCGGCGCTATGTACGAGCGCATTCAGGGCAACGACATGTACGACGCCGGTCCAAATATTCCCTTCAGCTTGAACGTCGGCCTCCAAAGCGTCACTTTGGCAAACCCGAGCATATCCATCGCTACCGGCACGGCAGCGAGCCGGCCGATTAATCCCGCCGATATTACTGGCTTGGCGGTGAATAACTACAAACTTCCGACCAGCTACCAGTACAGCGTAGGTGTACAGCATTCGCTGGGCGCTAGGTCCATTCTGTCGGTTTCCTACGTCGGGAACCAGAACCGCCATCAGAGCGACCGTAGCGAATACAATCTCCCGAATCCCAGCGCGCTGCCGGCCTTGATCGGGGGTGCCAAATACAGCTTGGCGCCTGGCTTGCCGTATCCAGGTTTCCGTTCCATCCGGCTCACGGCCGCCGAGGCCAACACGCACTACAATGGACTCCAGGTCGACCTGAACTCACAGGTAGGACGCGACCTTCAGCTTCGGGCGTTCTATACACTTTCGCGTGCCGAAGATCCGAGCAACGGCGGCACGGGCGGGGGAGACTTAAACAATGTCTCGAATCCTTACCTAGGCTGGAGATACGACATGGGGCCGAGTGGCTTTGACCGCACGCACATAGCTGTGGTCGATTTCATCTACGACATCCCACTCCTTCGCCACAGTCAGAGCCGGCTAGTGCGGTCCACCATCGGCGGCTGGCAGGTCTCCGGCATCGTTACCATGGAGTCCGGCCTGCCGATTAATATCGGCATCAGCGGCGGCCAAGGCGGCAACGGCCTGCCCAATGCGACAAACCGGCCGGACCTAGTCGGGAAAATCGCTTATCCGCAGACGGCCGTGCCGGGCAAGCAGCAAGGCATTCAATACATAGATCCATCAGCCTTCGCATTGCCGGCGCTTGGTGCTTTCGGCAACCTGGGCCACAACGCTTTGCGCGCACCTGGCCGCGACAACTGGAACCTCTCGCTCTTCAAGAGCTTTACTTTCAGCGAAACCCGCGGTAGCCGGTTGGAATTCCGCGTGGAAACCTTCAATACCTGGAATCACACGCAGTTCAACGGCATTAGCAGAAATCTCGGCTCGAGCAATTTCGGCCAGTTCACCTCCGCCTTCGACCCGAGAATCTTGCAACTCGGTGGGAAGGTTTACTTCTAACTGCTACACTCTAGTGCGGATCCGGCCCCGTACGCACAAAACATGTGCGCACGGGGTCTTGTTTTCTCCTGCGGCTTCCCTTCTGCATTCTGCAGGCTTTTCGCTATTCTCGAAGTGTATGCGTCAAACCTGGAACTGAAGATCGGATGAAGCTCCATGTGGCGGACACCGAATATGCTGAACAGGATTCTAAGGCTGGTTATCATCGAGCTTCTCTTTTCTTCGCATGGAAATTCCCAATCCTCCACGTCCGCAGAGGCGCTCGCCCTCGAACAACACGGAAAACTGGAAGAAGCTGCCATCGCGTGGCGCTCCATTACGCAAGGAAACTCCAAAGACGCCGCCGCTTTCGCCAGCCTTGGTGTCGTGCTTGCCAAACAGCAAAAATACCGGGAAGCCATTACCGCCTACAAAAAAGCCCTGGCCCTCAATCCCAAGCTTCCCGGTATCCATCTCAACCTGGGCCTCGCCGAATTCAAAAAGGGCGACTTCGCCGCAGCCATCGCCCCGCTCAAAACGGCGGCTGCTCAGGACCCCGCTAGCGCCCAGCCCCGCCTCTTGCTGGGCCTAAGCTACTACGGCGTGAAGCAATTCGCCGAAGCATCGAACTACCTCGAGTCGTCGGCAAAGTCCGATCCCGATAACGCCGAATTGCATCATCTCATGGCACACAGTTGCCTGTGGGCAAAAAAGTATTCGTGCGCTTTGGAGCAATTCCAGTGGATTCAGCAGAAGGAGCCGGATTCCGCGGCAGCCCACATGCTCCTCGGCGAAGCCCTCGATGGTCTCGGCAGAACAACCGAGGCGATCGAGGAGTTCCAAGCCGCCATGAAGGTCGCTCCGCGGGAACCCGGCGTCCATTTTGGTCTTGGTTACCTGCAATGGAAGCTTCATGAGTACGACAACGCAAAAAGCGCGTTCGAGACTGAACTCTCCGTCGATCCCGCCAATCCTCAAGCCCTGGCTTACCTCGGTGACATCGAGTTGAAGAGAAACGACTTGAACAAAGCCGTTAGCTTGCTGAAGAAGGCCGTCCAAATGAAGAACGACATTCGCATCGCCTATGTCGACTTGGGAGCTATCTACAGGAAGCAGAAGCAATATAAGGAAGCCCTCGCGGCGCTCCAACGGGCCGTGAAGTTGGATCCCGCCCAGCCCGAAACACACTTCCAACTGGGGCGTTTGTATCAAGCCATGGGCAATACCGCCGCCGCCAATCAGGAATTCGCCAAAGTCCGCGAACTCCACAAAAAGGCTGATGACATCCTGCTGGAGAAAATGTCCGGCTCTCCACCTCCATTACGGCCGCAATAGCGGATCCTAGTGGTGAGCATGTGTAGACCCGAGTTTTACCTCGCCATCTTTCTCCCAAGCGCGTGTCGAGGCGTCGACGTTGGATTAGGCCTGGTCAATCCTGGCACAAGCTCTGTGCTTAGAAGATTTTGCACAGGCCACGGGCCTGCACAAGCCTTGTCGGCGCCCTACCGACTCCAAATTTTTGTTGACAGGTGCACTTCTATTCTCTAACGCTTGTGCTTGCCACACTTCCGCAAAAACCGCCCGTAGGTCTAATCATTGTCACACTCCAAAAATACACTACCGCAAGTCCTTTGCTTGCCACGCATCCGAGACCCCTTGGGAAGCCAATCGGCCTTGCCTTCTCCGGGCTCCGTAGTTCTTGACGCCCTCGGCAGGCGGGGCTACTCTTCCACCAGTTCTTCAAGATTATTTATGCGCTCCGCAAGGCAACGCCCGTCTCTCCAGCTCCTGCAATTCCTTCTTCCCGTGATTCCCTGCCTGTTCCTGGTGCTTCCGCCGGCCTCAGGCCAAGACAGCGCCGCCGAGGGAACCGTTTTCCGTGGTGACAAGGCGGAAGTCTCCGTAACCGTGCGCGACAATTCAGGAGAAGCTATCTCCGCGCCCGCGAGTGTGAAACTCCTCAAGGAAGGGATGCCAATTGATCAAAAAGAGGCATCGCACGGCCGCGCCTTCTTCATTCTGCGATCGCTGGGAGACTACACCGTCGTTGTCAGCGCGACCGGATACAAGTCGGCGCAAAAAGACGTGTCCGTGCCCGTCGGCGTCAAAGCCGAAGTCGACATCTACTTGCAAAGGGAATCTTCTACGGGAGATAACATAGGAGTCCATGGCCGGCCAGCGCTGACGCCGAAAGCGAAAGATGCTCTCGACAAAGGATTGCAGGCATTAAGCGAAAACAAGCTGGCTGAGGCTGAGAAGCACGTGAGCGAAGCGGTGAGGCTTGCGCCTGGGCACCCCGACGTGCTCTTTGTGCAAGGCGTGCTGTACCTGAGTCTCTACAACTGGGTGCAAGCACAAGGCGTTCTGGAAAAGGCTGCCCAGATGGATCCGAGTAACGCCCGCGTTCTGTCGGCGCTGGGAATGGCCCTTACGGACCAGGGGAAATACGACGAAGCCATTCCTCCGCTCGAAAAATCGTTGCAGATGGAAACAGGCGGGTGGGAGACGCATTGGGCGCTCGGCAAATCGTATTACTATCGCCAACAATATGACCAGGCGTTGAAAGCGTCGCAGCAGGCGCTGGTCGGGTCGAACGGGAAGGCGCCCCAGATCGAGCTCCTTGTTGCGCAGTCGCTCACCGCTGTGGGGCGGTACGAGGACGCGGCCCAGGCTCTGCGTGGTTTTCTGAAGAATCATGGAGATCGTTCTGAAGCGGCGACCGCGCGGCGCTGGCTGGATGGCCTGGTGAAGAACGGTAAAATTCGCTGACCCAGTCGGGCACAGTTCAATTTGCAAATTACTTGTCGGCGTTAGCCTTGAATGAAGTCATTCCCGCCAGGCATGAATCTCGACGTAGTCGAGAGGCGCATGCTCTTCCCTGTCTGGAATCCCGACAATTCGGACCTCGTCCCCCGGACGCAGTGCCAATCCATGAATGCGGCGTCGCGTCGAAGAATCACCTCCGATTTTTGCACCGGGAAGGGTGTCGTTCGCGGTCCATTCATCGACTAACTGATCGCCCACGAAGACCCTAAAACTCGAGTGGCCGTTGTTTTGATCGAAGTACACAACGTCCATCTCGTACCACCCCGCGTCACGCGTAAACCGAAAGGAGGCCGTACATCCTCGTGATTGCACACACTCGATTGCTTTGCCGCCGGACGCGTTTTCCCATGGAACGACGTCCACGGCCGAGTAGCCTTGAAGCTGCATGACTTCCGCTTCGATGCGATCAAGATAGTTTCCCACACGGTGCTGCCCATCAGGTATGCCGGAAGCACGAAAGAACCAATTGCAGATGGCGTCGCGCCACACAATGGCGTGCCCCGCCTGATATTCAAGCCGTGCCAAAACATCCGAGTAACGTTGCTCATCGGTCTGACCCCTGAGCGACTTCCACTGCCGGACGTACAGCGCAGCGCGTTCGGCGCCTTCGTAGTGCGCGTCGTAAATGTGCTGAATCACAGTTTTGCCGGACTTGAGCACGTGCGTGTAGGGCACGTGGTGAAAGAAAAGTAGCACGTCGTCAGGAGTAGATTCCAAAGATTCGTACTGTTTAGCTACTGGCGGAGAATACTGCCCGACATAGCCCGTGCCCGTAGCCACGGTGCGATCCATACCGACCCCATCATGATCAGCGCGGTGCCATTGGCCCCACCCGTTGCGCTCGGACGATTCCACTCCGGGCCCATAGTGACTTCCTAAGATGTCTGTCAGTGTTTGAAGACCCAGTGAACCGGTGTAGCCTTCATAAGCTCTCCACGAATTGACCTGCATTTCAGACAAAGTCCTTACGACAGCTAGATCGTTTCCAAAGGTCAGGCGTGTCCATTCTTCAGCGATGGCTCTCGGACTCAGATCGGGATCCCACGCCAAGCGCCCGAAACCGTAGAGATTGGCCATCGCCAATGGATGGCCGAGCCAGCTTTCGTCCATGCCGACATTGGCGACACCGACAAGTCCTCCCAGCGGACGACGAAATGTTTTGCCGGAAACAACATCCTTTACTGCGGTTCGATTGCGATTCAACTGGAGGTCGAAGTCAAACACCTCTTTCCACATGGATGGGAGGAAACACAAATGCCGCTGTTGGCCGGTGTATTCCTGCGTGATTTCCAACTCCATGGCGACATTCGTTTGTGGCAGCCCGCCAAAAAGCGGAGAAACAGGTTCGCGGACCTGAAAATCAATTGGCCCATGTTTGATCTGGATGATGACGTTGTCGTCGAACACACCATCGAGTAGATGGAAAATATCGTACGCGGCGCGCGCGCGGTCATTCTTAGTATCCTGCCAGTTGAGGTGATGGTCGTATACAAACGCCCGGTAGAAAAGAATGCCGCCGTGGGGCTTGAGCGCGCGCGCAATCACGTTGGCAGCATCCGCCGGCCTCCTGCCGTAAGCGGACGGGCCGGGCCGGCCTTCGGAATCCGCCTTGACAACAAATCCGCCAAAGTCCGGAATTCGGTGATAGATCGTGTCTACTTTCTCGCGCCACCATTGACTGAGACGAGGGTCGAGCGGGTCAAAGGTATCCAGCCCGCCGATGACCTTGGGACTGCTCAAATCAATAGATACAGCGATTCGAATGCCCCACTCGCGGAAGGCATCAGCGATGCGGGCGATCTGCGGCAGAAAATCTTCTTCAAGAAGGTGGGGATTCGCGTTGACGTTATTGATAGCGCAGCCGTTGATCCCGATGGAAGCTAGCAAACCTGCGTATTCGCGAACGCGCGTCAAGTCGGTGCGGACCTTGCCATCTTGAAAAAAAATCGAGCGTCCACCATATCCCCGTTCAATTCCGCCATCGAGGTTGTCCCACTGGTCCACCCAGCGTAGCCGGGCATACGGCTGTTGGACTTCGTTCAAAGCGGAGATATCCTGGTCTCGGGCCATCTTGCTCAGCAATACGAACACGCCGTACAAGACGCCGCGGTCAGTCGTCGCCGTAACAATAAGACACGGAAATCCTCGCAAGTTTTCGGTCGTCAGCCAAAAACCTTCCTCGCCCAGTGGACTGCGGGCGCTAAATCCAGGCACGACAGCCCGAATCGACGCGAGCGTGCCCAAGACTATAGCCTTCTCCCGAGGCAGATCCTTCTCGGCGCGCAGCGTCTTTCCAAGCATGCCCCTGAGGCCGCGAATCATCTCCCCTTGTGCCGTTGTAAGCACCGGTGAATCTCCCAACACAACCAGGACCGCGGGAAGCGATGCGTAATTTTTCCGCGCAGGTCCTTCGATTGGGGCGTACCGCAACCAGACATTGTGGGTCGATTCGGCAGCCAAGGGACACGCGTACACTGCTCCGGATAGCACTCCGACACAAAGCAGCGCGCGCAACTTTGGTGTTTTCATTGGATCGCGACCGCGGTTCCCCGCCATTCACAGCCCGAACGAAACCTATGTTCGGGTTTCGGCCTATAAGGGTCATTATTCGTCATGGACTACCTCCCTGGCTCACACTAAATGCATTTACGAAGCGAAAATGGATTTCACCACGATGCAGATTCGGCTGCAAACTTTCTTGTAGATTTGCACTCTTCAGAAGTCGCCAGGGTAAGCGAAGCGGCCAAACGGCAAGACGAGACGCCAAGCAGAGTCTCAGCTGCATGGAAGGTTCTCAACGCGAGAAGGCAGCTCCGACAAATCAAAGGCAACGAGCTACCGTGTACGTTAACGTCGATGATATAGTACCATTCGAATTTTGGATTGCAAGGATTCACATTTTTCATCTCGAGGCCGCGGTGAGACGCATTTCTCTCTACACGGACGAGCCGAAGGCAAGCTCTTCCGCGCGTGCAACGCTCTCGGGTGGCGTAAGATGAGAGCTAACTGGTGTCTTTCGCTGCGATCCGCACGATGATACGGCAGAAGCGGGGCCGGAGGATCACCGCGAAACGGGGACAAATCTCGTGAGTCGAGAACCCAAGGAATTGCGGGTGTCGGGTGTGGCCAGGAAGAGAAGCGGAATCCATTTGATTGCTGAAATGGCGAGCGTCTCCATTGGAACTGTGGATCGCGCTCTGCACGGCCGCGGAGGGATCAAGGAATCCACGCGTCAACGAATTCTGCAAGTTGCGCGACAAATCGGGTATAGCCCAAATTTGGCGGCTCGCGCCTTGTCGTTTGCCAAAGCCAGCGCCCGGGTTGGAGTGTGCATGCCCCGGGAAATTCACTTTTTCTACGACGAGCTTTGGAGGGGAGTTCTGGACGAGGCCTGCCGCGTCGGCCAGCTGGGGATCCAGTTCGTGAATCGACCGGTACAAGCGCTCGGAGAAGGGGATACCGAGGCGTTTAAGGAACTTGTACAAAGCGGCGTCGACGGGATTATTCTTACCGCAGGAAATCCAAAAGGTCTGAAGCCTCTTATTGACGACGCAGAGGGAAAGGGAATCCGCGTAGTCTGCGTATCCACCGATGCTCCCGAGAGCCGTCGTTCAACGATCGTGTGCGTAGAACCTTCATTGAACGGGAGTCTTGCCGGCGAACTGATGGGCAAACTGGTTCCCTCTGGTTCCGAGGTTGCGGTCATTGCGGGCATGCTCACTACCGAAGATCATCGCAAGAAAACCGAGGGCTTTTTGGAGGCGTTTCCACGGCACTGTGCCGGCGGGAAGATAGTGAGTGTCGTTGAAGGGCACGAAGATGAAGATGAAAGTTTCCAAAAAACTTTCGACCTTCTCTGTCGTGTCCCGAGCCTTGCGGGAATTTACGTGAACACCGTGAACTGTTTGCCGGTGTGCCGTGCGCTTGGAGCGCGGGGTATCGCTGGAAAAGTAAAGCTAATCACCACAGACCTGTTCGCGGAAATGTCTCCGTACTTTCAGAAGGGCACAATCACGGCCTCGATTTACCAGCAACCGCACCGGCAAGGTCAGATTGCCGTGAGGCTCTTGGCGGAAAACCTCACCAACAAAATCCATTTCCCTCCCGCCGTGCACCTGAGCCCGGGATTAGTAATGTCGTGCAATTTACACTTGTTCCGAGAAATGAGAGTGCCGGATGCCAAGCTCGATGACCCGGGTCTGCGGATCCGCCACGCTTTGTAGGCGAGGTAGGAATTT
>Ga0099794_10000631_pt1 | contig 11743 bp, 8 predicted proteins | sample Rivendell_Oct201_10_FD_77320 | JGI IMG/M metagenome (GOLD analysis project Ga0099794, IMG submission 77320) | Vadose zone soil microbial communities from the Eel River Critical Zone Observatory, Northern California, USA -... | ecosystem: Host-associated > Plants > Roots > Rhizosphere > Soil ... | reverse complement strand
TCTTGGGTCTGGCTTGCCATCAAAAGCGGCGTATCGAATCCAGATTTTACCTAATGCAAAGAAGGAGGTAGAAATGACTAGAGATTTGAGGCTCGCAGGGTTTCCAGTGCAAATACGGTCCCCGAAAAGTGGTGGTTGTTTCTCTAGCGGTTATATTTCTGCCAAGCACATGGGGGCAAGAGATATGAAGAGTGTTGTAAAGCGGACCGTACGATCGCCACAGCGGCCGTGGCTTGCGCTGATTTTTGCGTCACTGCTCGGACTGGTTGCAGTCCAACCAAGCTTTGCGGATGACGTTTACGGCAAAATTCGAGGCCAAGCTCTGGACTCCGCGGGTGGTGTCATGGTGGGTGTTGAAGTGACGGCTACGAATGTGGATACGCAGATTTCGAAAACCACTAAGACAGGCGCGAGCGGCGAATACGAGTTTCTGCAACTTGCGGCGCCCGGAAATTACACTATATCCGCTCAACAGGCAGGATTTAAAACTTTTCGGGCAAATGCTATTCATTTGGAACTCAACCAGATTTATGTGCTTAACATCCGTTTAGAAATCGGAGCTGTGTCAGAAAGCGTCGTCGTTGAAGCCAACCGGACGCAGGTCGAGGCCACGAGTATGCAGTTGGGGCGCGACATTGACGCGACTACGATCGTAAATCTCCCCTTGAACGGTCGGAACTGGGTTCTGCTTCAGCAGACACAGCCTGGCGTTGTGTCCGCTTCGGACCGGTTCACCACGAACTTCGCTACAAACGGTGGAAGGAGCCAGGCCAACAGCTATCTCGTTAACGGGACCGACGCTAACGATCTACCACTCAACAGCCCGCAAGTTATTCCGAGTCCAGATGCCATCGGAGAAGTAAACCTGGTTACCAACACGATCAACCCCGAATACGGACGAAACGGCGGCGCGATCCTGAACGCGACGACTAAATCCGGAACCAACGAGTTTCACGGCGATGCGTTTGAGTTCTATCGCGACACCGGCTTGAACACGAAGAACTTCTTTAGCACGAGCACAACCGTGTTCCATCGAAATCAGTTCGGGGCCACGCTGGGCGGGCCATTTATCAAAAATAAGCTCTTCGGCTTCTTCTCGTATCAAGGCACTCGAGCCAGGCAGCCCAATACATCACAGTCAGGGAGCGGTACGACGACGGTGTTTACGGCGGCTGAGAGAAGTGGGGATTTTTCGGCGGATGGTCCGCTGGCGGGATCTTCTCCGTTCCCTCTCACTGGCGAAAATGGCACAGTGTACCCGGCCGGAACGAGCTATGCCACGATTTTCCCGACGAGCCATATTCCTGCCGCTGATCTCAACGCCATCGCTGTCAACCTGACCAAGACGTTTGTTCCTCTTCCGACATCGGGTAGCACGTTTGAGTTCAATCCGGTCACCACAACTACGACGGACCAGTACATCGGTCGCGTCGACGCTAATGTGACGAAGAAGGATTTGGTCTGGGGTTATTTCTTCGTCCAGCCAAATTCTTCAACGGATGGGTTGCCCTTCACTGGAGCCACGCTCCCGGGATTTGCCGAGCAGAGCCTAGCTCACACAAAGCAGTTTACGGTTGCTTGGGATCACACCTTCAGCAGCAGCACCGTTAACGAGGCGCGTGCTGGCTATCAGCGGCTCAACTTCATCGCTGTTCAACCGGTGAACCCTGTTCAGCCTTCCTCGGTCGGATTTACCGGGATTGCGGCCCAAGACACGGCTGGGGCAGGAATTCCGCTGATCACAGTTACTGGACTCTTCACCTTGGGCTTCAGCAATAACGGCCCTCAGCCGCGCAAGGATCAGACATATCAATTCACGGATAACTTCTCGAAGATTGTCGGACGGCACTCGCTCAAGTTTGGCTTCGACATGCGAAGGTCCGGTGTTGAAAACCCGTTCTTCTTCAATAACAACGGAAACTATACTTTCGCTGCGGCCGGAACTTTTACCACTGGCATTCCCGGCGCGGACTTCCTACTCGGGATTCCCGACAACTACTCGCAAAGCAGCGGCGGCTTCATCGACGCCAGAACTCAGACGTACTATGCCTACGCACAGGACCAATTCAAGCTGCGCAGCAACTTGACGATCACCTATGGAGTCGGCTGGCAAGTCGACACTCCATTGAAAGACATTTTTAATAAGGGACTCTCCCTCAACTGCTTTGTTCCCGGCGAACAATCGAAGGTTTTTCCGACCGCTCCTGCTGGTTTGGTGTTTCCCGGAGACCCGGGTTGCAACAGCGCCGGTGGCGTCAAGACCAAGTATAAGGATTTCGGACCGCGCTTTGGTTTTGCCTGGAGCCCCAACAACAAGTTCACCGGCGGTGCCGGAAAGACCAGCATTCGCGGAGGTTTTGGAATTTACTTCAACAGGACCGAAGAGGAGCTTGCTCTGCAGAACTTGCTGGCCCCTCCGTTCTCCCTTAGCACGGCGGGCGTCGGCAACGTGGGAGGCTCCCCGGCCTTTGCGAATCCGTTCACGAGCGTGAACTCGACCACTGTTACTGTCGGCGGAACGCCATTCCCTGCGGCGACGATCGCGAATCCCTATCCCTTCGCGCCACCAGGAGCGGGGGCTACAGTTGACTTCAGCCCGTTCGAGCCCTTTTCTCTCAACGTGTTCGATCCCCGCTTTGCGGTGCCGTATTCAGAGAATTATAACTTGACAATTGAGCGCGAACTTCCCGGACAGGTGATCCTCAGCGTTGGCTATGTAGGGTCGCTAGGTCACCGGCTCACTAAGGAAGTGGAAGCGAATCCCGCTGGTAATGCGAGCGGCAACCCGATCTGCTTGGCTACTCCAGGGTGCAACTCAAACAACATTTTCGCGACAGCGCCACAGAGTTTCAGATTCCCGCAGACAACGAATGGCTTACTCACCTTCGGTTCCATCGGTATGCAAGAGACCACCGGGAACTCGAACTATAACTCGCTCCAGATCGTCGCAGACAAGCGCATCAGCCACGGTCTGACGTTCCGCGCTACATACACCTACGCCCATTCCCTCGACAGCGCTTCCAGCTTTGAGGACCTCCAAGGCACGCCGGGGGCAGACCCCTTCGACCCGCACCGGGATTACGGGAATTCTCTATTCGATTCTAGGAACCGGTTCGTAATCAGCTATTCCTATGACTTCCCCAGCGCGCACTTTGCGAACGGTTTCTTGAACCGTGTTCTGAGCGGATATAGGATCGTGGGAATCACGACACTACAATCCGGTTTCCCAGTGTCAATTTATGAAAATGGGAATCGGTCCTTTACGTGCGACAACGCTTTCAGTTTCTTCGGGTGTGCCGATCGGCCCAACTTCAACGGCGGGGCGGTGCAAACGTTTGATCCTCGCACCGGTTCGGTTGTAAATGGCCTTAAGGGCGGCACGACCACGAGGGATCATTATTATTTCAACCCCAATGCGTTTTCTTTGGAACCTTTTGGTACCTTCGGCAATTCTGGCCGCAACTTCTTCCACGGACCGGGCCTAAACAACTCGGACTTCGCGGTACACAAGGACACTCGGATTACGGAGTCCACGATGGTACAACTCCGAATCGAGTTCTTTAACGTCTTCAACCACGCGAACTTCAATCCAGTCTCCGAAAACAATGGTGGGCCGAGTGGAAATGCCAACTCTTCCAACTTCGGCCGCGTCCTGAATGCCCGGCCTGGCGGACAGAATGGCATTGACTCCCGCCTGATTCAATTGGGTGCGAAGTTCATCTTCTAATCGCGGATTTTGGCTCGTGAGCCGTATGCTCCAAGAGCCGAGCCAAGCTCTGCCATAACCAAAGGCGGTGAGAAGGGGTGCCTCGAATGAGGCGCCCTTTCTCAAATTCACGCGGCGAAGTGACCGGCACGAGCATGTCATTCAGCCTTACTCGACCAGCGGGACGGTTCTTTTGCGTTAAAAGTGGGTGCGGAGTTCGCGGAAGGCTGGGAGGATGACGAGTTTTCCGGAGCCGGAGACCACCGGCTCGTGCTCGAGCTGCCAGGTGTGTTCGTGCGGGATGTAGACGGCGTTGAGGCCGATCTGCATGGCCGGGTTGATGTCGCTGCGCGGGCTGTTGCCGATCATCCACCCGTGCGCTTTCACGATTTTGTGCTTGCGCACGAGTTCGCCGTAGGTTTCGGGACTTTTCTCGGAAACAATTTCGATGAACTCAAAGAAGCCTTGCAGGCCCGAACGCTCGACCTTGGCGGCTTGTTCGGCGGGCTCGCCCTTGGTGAAGAGAATCAGGCGGTGGCGCTCGGTGAGATAGGCAAGCGTTTCGGGGACGCCATCGAGGATCTTTGGCGGCGTGCGCTCGAGATCAACGACACGGGTGTGAATCTGAGCGAGCACTTCACGCTTCGCCATGTGTTCCGCGAGCTTCAGATAGGTTTCCTCGAGAGATCGGCCGAAGCTGCGCACACCGTAGCCGTACTGGCGAATGTTTTTGCGCTCCGTTTCGTTCAGGATGTGGCGGACGTAGGCGCGCGTGAAGCCGCAGGACTCGACAAGGGTGATGAAATCTTCGATGAGCTTCTCAAAGAAGACATTGTTCTCCCAGAGCGTATCGTCCGCGTCGATGAGCAGGGTCTTGCGACGCATGCGTTTTCGGCTAAGCCTTTTCCTTTCGCAAGAGCATCGGTTAGTTTACCAGCCCCAGCGCATCTTCGGCGATGTCTGCCGCGGCGTTGGGCCGCGCCATGCTCTGAGCGGCTTCTTGCATCCGTTTAAGGCGAACTGGCTCATCGAGCAGCGCGGCAACCTTCCAGGCGGCGACAGGCAAGTTGTTGCAGCGGATGGCCGCGCCGGCTTCGAGGAGGTGATCGGCGTTGCGTTCTTCCTGACCCGGAATGGGATCGATCAGCACCATCGGCAGAGCGCGAGCGAGCGCCTCCGAAGTGGTGAGGCCGCCGGCTTTGCCAACCAGGAGATCAGCGGCAGCCATGTATTGATCCATCTCGGTAGTGAAGCCAACGGCGCAAAGGCGGGGCGAGACTCCTGGCAGTGCGCCAGCTTGGCGCGACAATGCTTCCAGACGCTTGCGCATTTTTTCGGATTTGCCGGCGACAGCCACAATCTGCCAGGGACGACGCAGCTCGAGCAAGCCGCTCACGATCTGTTCGATGGGCCCGACGCCTTCTCCGCCTGCTGCAAACAAGACTATCGGCGCTCCGGGGTCAAGGCCGAGGTGCTTGCGCGCCGAGTTACGGTTTACGGGTTTGGCGAAGAGTGGATCGACGGGAATGCCAGTGACGCGCAGCTTTTCGCGGGGAACTCCGATGGCAGCCAGGTACTCGGCGGATTCCGGAAGCGCTACGTAATAGCGGTCGACCGTGCGGCAAAGCCACAGCGCGTGGACGTCATAGTCCGTGATTACGATGGCATTGCGGGCGCGCAGTTTCTTCTTGGCGATGAGCCAGGCGAGAATCTCGCCGGGTAGAAAGTGAGTGGCCAAGCAGAGATCAGGCTGCACACGCTGCAGCATGCGAATCATGGGTTGGACATTGAGGCGATCTATGGCCAGGCGCGGGCGTGGAGCGTTCCAGGGCTGGTCAGTGCGGTTGTAGAGGAGGCCCAACAGGTCTGGAGCACGATTTGCGAGGGAGATATACGTCTTGTGATGCAGGCTCTGGAAGAGTTTGCTGGCATATTTCATGGCGTCGATGTGTTCGACGATGCAATCGCCGCGAGCGGCGAACACTTTTTCCAGCGCTTGCGCGGCGCGCAGATGCCCTGCACCGGAAGATGCGGATAAGAGCAGCACGCGCGGCTTGGTCTTCATGCGTGTGGCTTATTTTTGCGGAAGCCCATGGGCCTAGTTTTTAGCTTTACCCGTAGCGAGTTTTTCGAGAATGCCGCGCGCGACGCGCTGTAGCTCGCCAAAGCGAGTCAAGTAGTCTTGGAATTCAGCATTCATGAGCTGCGCTTCCTGCGGACCGAGTTGGACACGCAGGATCATGTCGCGGAGCTTGACGGGGTGGGGAAGCACCGCGTCTTCTTGGAGTTCTTCGAGAGCGGTTTTGGCGTCGTAGTGATACATGGTTCTCCCAGCGGCGAGCACGTCGAAACACGAACGCTGCTCGCCAGATAAGCTAATTGTACCTGTGGACAGGAGCGGGGTGCGAGGATTGCCAAACTCCTTCCGGTGCAATCACTGGCAAAATATTAGCGCTATAACGTCGCAGAGGTCTGCTAGGGAAAGGTCAGGCAGCGGTGGCTCCGGCGGTGACAAACTCGTAGCGTTCGATTTTGGCGGCTACGCCTACGCGGCCATTAGTGCTGGCTTCGACGCGCACGATTTGGCCGCGGCATCGGATATCGACTTCTCCGGCGGAGGAAACTTTTTGTGGTAGGGTGAGCACGAATTCGATTTGGCTGCCAACGTCAAATTTGGTTTCGGTAATAAAATACAACCCGCGATAGCTAACGTCTCGAGTATTCGCCTGGAGTTCCTTATTGTTCGCTTCGCGCGGAAGAACCCGCATGGGCAGGTTCATCGAGAAGCGCCGCGCTTCGCGGCGATCGGCTTCTTCAGACATGGAAACCTCAGGCGGGGTAGAAATCGACTCGACGCTAACACCCGCCTTTGCAAACTGCAATCTGAAAGATTAACAATTATGTCCTAGTACGTGGTGGTGCCGCTTTGGGCGTATACTTTTCTTGGCCCCGCGTAAGTTGGACGTGGTATTGAGTTTATGGACCGACGCGAGCATCATCGCGCGCAACTCAGCCTGCCGGTACGGATTCGGTGGAACACTCCTTTTGGACAGAAGACCGAAGTTTGCAAGACCTTGGATATTTCGCGGACCGGGCTGTTGGTGCCGTGCCAAGAGACGCACGCACCGGGCGTTTCGCTGTGGGTGACATTTCCTTACGACAGTTCGGTGGGCGACAGCCAGCCGGAGATGCTGGCGAAAGTCGTCCGCGTGGGTTTGGGGCGCAAAGGAAATGGAAGCAAATCCACCGCTGAGAATTCGACCGAGCAAGCTGTGGCAATGCACTTTGCTTTGCCTCCTCGTACCGAGAGCAACGGCAACGGTCACGGGAAGGAGCGCGAGCGGCGCGATAGTCCGCGACGTCCCTTGGCGTTGCCGATTCGCGTACGGCCCGAGCACATTCCTTGGTTCGAAGAAACCATGACCATTGACGTCTCCGCGCACGGCCTGCGGTTTGTCAGCAACCGGGAATATCGAGAAGGGGAGCGTTTGCTGGTCTCGTTTGATCCGGCGGCTTTAGCTCCGTGGCCAACTGCGTCAGAATCACCCGTTCGCGTTGTGCGAATTGGTGGAATACCAGAGAGCGCGGCGCTGGCGGTCACAATCGTCCGGGAAGCGTAATTCTCTTGCGATACACTTGGTACTTCTTTTCGTTTCCGCAAAAACCATGACAAACACCAAAGCGGCTCATGAGTCGCGCAATCTTTTTCTGGAAGGACCTGCGGGACGGCTGGAGGCGATTTTGTGGAAGCCGGCCGCACTGGCACCCATGGCGGCTCTGGTCTGCCACCCGCATCCGCTGTTCGGTGGGACGATGCACAACAAGGTTGTGTACCAAGCCGCGAAGTCGCTCGATGGCCTCGGCTTGCCAGTCCTCCGATTTAATTTTCGTGGCGCGGGAATGAGCGGCGGAACGCACGATCGCGGCCGAGGCGAGCAGGGAGATGTCAAGACTGCGCTGGATTTTCTGGCCGACGAATTTCCAGGAGTGCCGATGCTCGTGGCGGGCTTTAGCTTCGGTTGCTGGGTTGGCTTGCGCGTGGGGTGTGCGGATGAACGTGTGCGGGAATTGATAGGACTAGGCACGCCGGTGAATAGCTCGGATTTCTCATATCTGCGCAATTGCGAGAAGCCAAAGTTGTTTGTGCATGGCGCGAATGACGAGCACGGGGACATTGCGAAGGTGCAGACGCTGGTGGAATCATTGCCGGGAGAGAAGCGCTTGGTGGTCGTTGCGGAAGCGGATCACTTTTTTCTGGGGAAGCTGGATCAGGTTGACGCGGCGATTCGTGCTTGGTTCCAGGAGAGGCATCCGGAGATTACGCGCGCGCAATTCTAACTGCGCGGAATGGCTTTGCCATCGCGCTAACCGCCTTCGCCCCTAGTGAAAAGTTTGCTGAATTCCTCCACGGTGGCAGGCGGAGCGCCGATCAGGCGAGCGTTTGCAAGCGCGTGTTCCGGGTGCGACATGCCTACAAGCGCCGTCGTGATGCCTGGCGAGGAGCGCACGAATTGCAGGGCGCGTTCCGCATCGGTTTGCAATCCGAGCGCCTGTGCCACGAAGGGGGGCAGGTTGCGGGCCACCTGACCTTGGAAGAGCGAAGCGCTGGCGATTAACGTGATCCCGAGTTCGCTGGCCGCCTCCATCACCGTTCTCACCTTGCCGGAAATGGACTGATTGCCGAGCGTGAGCGCTTCGGTCATCGCCAGATTGAAAGGGAGCTGCACGAATCGGAAGTGGTGCGTTTCGCCGGCAATGTCGCGGGCGAGTTGCTCGAGTTCCTCAAGTTGCAAGGATTCGCGTGCACTGGCTTCCTGGCGGAAGCCGCTCCACGTGGCCATGCCATAAAACTGAATTTTCCCAGCGGCGGCTGCCGACTCCAGGTAAATGAACGCATCGCGGACACGCTCCAGGAAATCGGGGCGCGATACTTCGGAAAGTTCCGTTTCCGGATTGTGCAGGTAGTAGACGTCAATGCACTCCACGCCCAGGTTGCGCAGGCTACGGTCGAGCTGGTTTTCGAGGAACCGCGGCGTCATGCAATGGCTGCCTTGCACGATTTCGTTGGGCTTGAAGACGCCGGGCTGGATGTACTCGCGGTAGAAATATTCGTTGGGATCGGAGGGCATTGATCCATCGGGCGTGAGATATCCGCCCTTCGTGCAGAGAATGAATTCGTCGCGCGAAAAGCCCTTCTGCGCAAGCTGCTTGAGGGCGGTGCCGATGCTGCGCTCGCTGCGTTGGAAACGGTAGTTGATGGCCGTGTCGATAACGTTGATGCCGTTCTCGACGGCGGTCACCACAGATGCGGCGTAACTACTGTCGGTCTTGTCATCTGGCGCGCCGAGGTAGGTGCCAATGCCCAGCGAAGAAAACGTCAGCGCGTGGACTTCACGAAAATGACCGGTGGCTGCCAGGCCCTGGAATCGATTGGCGTATCGTTTGGTGCTTTCGGCGGTGGCTTGCAAACTCATTCGTCTGAGGCTCGCTCGTTTTTATGAAGGGTGAGTATAGCAGAAGGCCTGCTCGCCACTGCCGGTGCGAGTCTCTTTTGTCTCCGGGCACAGAGCTGACAAGCATCCGGGGCAGGAAATCCTTCTCCCGGTATGATGAAATTGGGAAGCATGAGCGTCTCGAACCAATTCTTAGGCGGCAGCAGGCGATCGACTGCGCTCGGCGGCGTGTTATTACTCGCCCTGCTCGTTTACTGCAACACGCTGCTGAACGGCTTCGTCTACGACGATCACCATCAGATCGAGCAAAACCCTTACGTGCAAAGCTTCAAGTACGTGGACAAAATCTTTACGGGCACGGTGTGGTCCTTCCAAGGATTGGAAGGGCAGACAAATTATTACCGCCCCCTCATGACGTTCGGATTTTTGATTTGTAACAAAGTGTTCCAATCGTTTCCCGCCGGCTTTCACGTCGTCAATGTGCTGCTGAACTGCGTAGTGGTCTGGCTCGTATTTTTGGCGTGCTCAATGCTGTTCGAAGACGACCTCGTCGCGCTGGCGGCAGCTGTGCTTTTCGCGCTGCATCCCATCCACACGGAAGTTGTCAGTTGGATAGCTGCGGTGACCGAGCTTCAACTGGCAGTCTTTTATCTCGCGTCGTTCATTTTGTTTCTGCGCCTGGGTTCGCTGCCCGCCAGGGAAAAGTCCGCGAACTGGATTGCGATGTGCGCCTGCTTTGTTCTGGCTTTGCTTTCGAAGGAGCAGGGCGTAACCCTCGCCGTGCTCGCGACCATCTACGAACACTTCTATCGTTCAGATCGCGAAACAAGTACCTGGAAAACCAAAGTCTCCCGCTACGGCGGATTTTGGGTGATCGCGGCCTTGTATCTGTTGTTTCGCGTTACTGTTTTGGGCGCGCTCGCGCCTGTACGTCAACATGCCGACGTGAATTGGCCGCAAGCATTTTTGTCCGCATTTGCGCTGGTAGGACGATATGTTGGCAAACTTTTTTGGCCGCGTCCTCTGCTGGCTTTCTATGTATTTCGCAAGAGTGTTTCACTCAGCGATCCGCGAGTCTTGGCGGGAATAGGCATCGGCATCCTGGCCGTGGCGCTCTTCATTTTTCTTTGGAAGCGCGCGCGGAATTATTCGTTCGCGGTCATTTGGATCGCGGTTACGCTCGCTCCGGTCTTGAACGCTCGGTGGATGGCCACGAATGTCTTTACGGAGCGTTATCTCTATTTGCCCTCGGTGGGATTCTGCGCATTGGTCGCAGGGGGATTCGTATTTTTATTCCGTAGATTCGCCGTACGCAGAGTGGCCTTGCGATGGATCATGGCGGTGGCGGCAACCGCTCTTTGTGCTCTCGCGGCAGGCGAGATTGTTGCCCGCAATCGCGACTGGCACGATGATCTCATACTGATAAACCGGACGCTGGCAGTGGAGCCGCATGCGTCGTATATGAGGTCGGACTTAGGCGTGCTGGAGTGGAATTCGCACCATGAAGAGGAAGGGGAGCGCCAATGGCGCCTGGCGCTTGTCGACAAGCCCGACAATTTTGTCGCGCTTTCGAACCTCGGATTGGCCATGCTTGAGAAAAAACGCTACGACGAAGCGAGGAAATACTTGCAGGAGGTTATCGAACTACGGCCCCGCTTCGCCGCACCGCATATTAATCTCGGTCGCGTATACCTCGCGGAGGGTCAAACCAGCGCGGCAGAGTCAGAATTTCGCCGCGCCGTGGAGATCTATCCCCTTAGCGTTGACGCTCGCAACGCGCTCGGCAAATTTTATTTCGACCAAGGGAAGTTGTCCGATGCAGAGGCGCAATATCGGCCTTCGCTCGAGAGTCTGTCCAATGCGGAAGCGTGGAATCGATTGGGCGATATTTACGAGCGTGAAGGACTGCACGCAAAAGCCGAAGAATCATGGCGTAAAGTGTTGGACTTGGATCCGTTCGATGCTCACGCCCATTTGTCACTGGGCAACATTTACCTGACCAGCGGGCGCCGCACCGAGGCTGGCAAAGAGTACCGAGCAGTTTTGGAATTGGACCCAAGGAACGAGGATGCCCGCAAGGCAATGCTCGAACTGAACCCCAAAGAGTATCCCTCGGTTTATCGTTCGAAAGGTATTTCGCCTCAGGCACAACGGCCGCAGTGAGTTTTATTTCGGCGGCGTTGATTGTGGAAGCGAAAGCAGACGCGAGCACCCGCGCATGATTCTGCGGTACGGCCAATCCTTTTCACGAAAGAAAATTTCGCCCTCGCGGGGACTACTGTAATACCAGCGCGCTACCAGCCATAAATGCTCACTGAGGGTGTTCTTGCTTGGCGCAACGTTCGAAGCAGACCCTTCGGACGGCTCAGGCGCAGGGCCCTCCAGGTATTCACGGAAAATCTGTTCCGCGGAGCGAGGCTGTCCCGCGATTTCGGCGAAGCGGACGAAGGTGGGTTCCGCGAGCCAGCCGCCACGAACGCCATAAACGGCGATGCTTTGCTCTTCGGCGCTGCGTTGAAGGATTACGGCGTTCAAATCCTGAATTCGCCGCGGCAGTTCCGGAGAACCGCGCAGCGCATCGTCC
>Ga0099794_10000627_pt1 | contig 11774 bp, 10 predicted proteins | sample Rivendell_Oct201_10_FD_77320 | JGI IMG/M metagenome (GOLD analysis project Ga0099794, IMG submission 77320) | Vadose zone soil microbial communities from the Eel River Critical Zone Observatory, Northern California, USA -... | ecosystem: Host-associated > Plants > Roots > Rhizosphere > Soil ... | reverse complement strand
TTCGCGGCCGGCGTGAACCGCCCGCGATGCCGCTTTCACGGAAAGCTCGAGCCCTGCGCGTAGTACGCGCCGGCCCCGAGCTCGCGCTCGATGGCAAGCAGCCGGTTGTATTTGGCCACGCGCTCCCCGCGAGCGCACGCGCCGGTCTTGATCATGCCCACGCCGGTCGCGACGGCCAGGTCCGCAATCGTCGTGTCCTCGGTCTCGCCGGAGCGATGCGAGATGACGGCTGAGTAACCCGCAGTCCGCGCGGTGTCGATGGCGTGCAGGGCTTCGGTGAGGGTGCCGATCTGGTTGACCTTGATCAGGATGGAGTTGGCGATTCCTTTCTCAATCCCCTGCTGGAGCCGGTCGACGTTCGTGACGAAGAGGTCGTCGCCCACGAGCTGGATCTTCCCTCCAAGCCGCTCCGTGAGCAGCTTCCAGCCGTCCCAATCGTCCTCGGCCATGCCGTCTTCGATGCTGACGATCGGGTACAGGTCAACCCATTTCTCATACAGGTTGACCAGCTGCAGCGCGGTCAGCGCCAGGCCTTCGCCTGCGAACTTGTAGCTCCCGTCGGCGAACAGCTCGCTGGCAGCCGGGTCGAGCGCGAGGGCGACCTCATCGCCAGGCTTGTAGCGCGCCTGACCAATCGCCTCGACGATGAGCTTGAGAGCGTCCTCGTTCGAAGGCAGGTCGGGGGCGAAGCCGCCCTCGTCCCCCACCCCGGTCGCCAGGCCCTGGTTCTTGAGCAGGAGCTTGAGCTCGTGATAGACCTCCGAAACCGCGCGCAACCCCTCTGCGAACGATGGCGCGCCGACCGGACAAACCATGAACTCTTGCAGGTCGATAGAGGTGTCTGTGTGCGCGCCGCCGTTGAGGATGTTCGCCATGGGCAGCGGGAGCAGGTGCGCTTGCGCGCCGCCGAGGTACCGGTAAAGGGGCGTCTTCGATGCCTGCGCGGCCGCGCGCGCGGCCGCCAGCGACACGCCGAGAATCGCGTTTGCGCCCAGGCGTGATTTGTCGATCGTCCCGTCGAGTCCTATCAGCTCCGCGTCGAAGGCCGCCTGGTCGGAGATGTCCTTTCCGACCATATGGGCGGCGATGGTCCGCTCCACGTTGCTGACCGCCTTCAGGACGCCCTTGCCCCCGTAGCGGTTGGGGTCGCCGTCGCGCAGCTCGAGGGCCTCATGCTTGCCGGTCGACGCCCCTGAGGGGACGATCGCGGTGGCGCTGCCCTCCTCCGTGGTCGCCGTGACCGAGACGGTGGGATTGCCGCGCGAGTCGAGCACCTCCTGCGCGCTCAGCCCCACAAGCCGGATCACGTCCGGGAAGTCTAAGCGCTTCGCCTCCCCGCGCTGATTACCAGGGCGGGAACGGAAGACCTGCTTGCGTGCTGAAGCCGTAGTTGAGCAGCACCGCGGCATCGTCGGCCGAGTGGTGCGTGGCGTTGAGCACGATCGCGATCAGGTGCCGGCCGTTCCGCGTCGCCGTCGCGACAATGCAACCGCCTGCGTCGTCCGTCAGGCCAGTCTTGAGGCCAGTCGCTCCCGGATACGTGTAGATCAGCTGGTTCAGGTTGCGCGGATGGAACGCCTTGTGCTTTGGTGTGGCGGCGATCGCCACATCCTTGGTGGCCGCGATGTCGGCCAGAGCTGGGTAGTACTGGTCCAGGTACGCCGCCGCGTGGGCGAGATCGTGCGCCGACATTCCATGCCCGGGCGCGTCGAGCCCGCTTGGGTTGACGAAATGGCTGGCCGTCAGGCCGATGCTCTTCGCCTTCTGATTCATCTGCCGGATGAAGCGATCCCGCGGCACGATGCCGCGCGCCAGGGCCTCCGCGGCATCGTTCCCCGAGTCGAGGAAGAGGCCGTCGAGGAGCTCGCGCACGGTCAGGCTCTCTCCAACAGACAGTCCCATGACGCTCGGTACGACCTGCACCGACTCCTTGGCGACGACGACCGTCCTGTCCAGCGAGCCCGCATCGTCGACTGCCACCATCGCCGTGATCAGCTTGGTCAGGCTCGCGGGTGCGCGCGAGGTTTCGGGGTCGCGCGCCCACATCACCTGGCGCGTATCGAGGTCCACGAGATATGCGGCCTGGCCGTGGATCGGCAGCGACGGCTGGCGATTGACCGCGAGCCACAGGCTCGAGAAATCGAAGTGATCGAAATTCGCAGGTGGAGCCGGCACTGCATGTTTGCTGGTCTCGATACGCGTGTGTTGAGACGTGAGGATGACGGCAGCGGTTCTGTTGGCCAGGACAAATCCGCTGGTGACGCCGCCGGCGACAAGCAGTGTGATCGTCGCTCCGACGACAAACCTGTCGCGACCGCGCCTTCGGCGCCCGCGCATTCTTTGGAGCTCGCTTGCTTTGACGTTGGCTGAGACGGTGGAACCCCCTGGGTGAGTTAGCGAGATTCTAGGTTAAGGGGCGTTCAGGGGTGCGTATGCCGGCGGCCCCGGCATCGTGGGCACAGGCTTGGTCATGGGCTCCCCGAGGCGGGCGGCGAGCTCATCGCTGGCAGCCTCCATGGTCGTGAGCGCGGTGCTGTTGTCGGTCGCGTTCATGAACACCGGCTGCCCGTAGCCGTAGATCCGGACCGCCTTCCACGAAGCCGCGACCAGCTTGGTCCCATAAAACGTGTACGTGCCGATGACACCCTCGCGCGTCTCCTCCGACCACATCTGGTCGAAGATGAAGTTTCCGTGCGCGTACGTGATCAGCTTGCCGTGATAAACCTCGATGCCCTGGTACCAGTGCGGATGGTTGCCGATCACGATGTCCGCGCCCCAGTCGATCGCCTCATGGCCGATGGCCACGGGATCGTCTGGCGTCGGCACGCCACGGTCGGCCATCGGCTGGCGCTCGTATTCCTTGCCCCAATGGAATTGCACGACCACGATGTCCGCCAGCTGGCGCGCCCGTGTGATGCCGTCCTTGAGCGCGGCCTGGTCGATCGCACGGCCCACGCCGTTGAAGCCGATGAAACCGAACTTGATCCCGCGAACGTCGATGACGGCGACCGGGCCGAGCCCGCTGTTTAGGATTCCAGCCTGATCGAGCAGGTGGACCGTCGAATCGACCCCGGCCGCGCCGTAGTTGGCGAGGTGGTTGTTGGCGAGGTTGACGACCTTCGCCCCCATGAGACTGAGGCCGTTGACAAAACGCGCGTCACCACAGAAGGTGAAGCTTGAGTTCGGGTTCACCGGGCAGCCGGAAAACAGCGGCGCCTCCAGGTTGACGTAGGTCACGTCGGCGTTCTTCGTGTAGTCCGCGGTGGGACGGAAGGGCCACAGGACGTCGTGATGCACGTCGATGGCCGCCCAGGCGACTCCCCGGGCCGGGATGATGTCTCCGGTGACGAGCAGCGTGCGCACCATCGAAGGGTCGGCGGGCACGTTGTAGCGGGGATGGAAGAGCTCTTGCAGGCTCAGGGCCGGCGGCCGGCCGGTTCGAAAGGCGAACGAAGGCTGGTCCAGGCCGTCCATCGCCGGGCCGATCAAACGCGCGGTGGACACGTGGGTGACGCTCACCACCGGGGGCGAGCCGGTGGAGCAGGCTGCGGCGAGCAGGCCGGCCGCGAGGATCGAGGCGGCGAATTTGAGCCCCACGAACTCAGAGGCTCCGCCGTGAGTTCGCGGGGACCCCTTCATTTATCGACAGGAAGGCTGATCAGGATGTCTTCGATGGCGATCAACCGCGCAATGTACGAGCGTACTGGATCGCCGAGATCGCCGCCCGCCCGAAACAGTTGCTGGTTGCCCTCTGCGCGGCGGACCTCGAGCATGTCGGCGTGCAGCGGATCGAGGGCGCCGCGACCAAGGGCGGCCTCGACCATGCCGCCCAGCCAGGCGGCGTAGAGGGCGACCTCCTGCGAGCGCGCGTCGTCGCCGAGGGCTGGGAAGGGGAGGTGGATGTGCTGATCCCAAAGGCGCCGCAGGCGCCTGACGTCTTCCGACTCGCTACGCACCCGCTTCGAGCTGCGCCACGACCGCGTCTGCGACCTGGCTCGTGCCCACCGACGAGGGGTCGTCGCGCTTCTCCTTCAGGTCGTAGGTGACGCTCTTCCCGACCGCGATCACGCTCGCGATGGCGCCTTCGAGCGCGTCGGCAGCGGTGACCTCGCCCAGGTGCCGCAGCATCAGCACGCCTGACAGCATCACCGCCATCGGGTTCACCTTGTTGAGCCCGGCGTACTTGGGGGCGCTGCCGTGGGTGGCCTCGAACACGGCGCCATTGGTGCCGATGTTCGCGCCCGGCGCCAACCCCAGGCCGCCGATCATGCCGGCCCCAAGGTCGGAGATAATGTCGCCGTAGAGGTTGGGGCAGCACAGGATGTCGTACTCGCTCGGCCGCAACACCAGCTGCATGCACATGTTGTCGACGATTCGATCCTCGAACTCGATGTCCGGGTTGCGCTCGGCGACCCTTCGCGCCACCGCCAGGAACAGCCCATCCGTGTGTTTCATGATGTTGGCCTTGTGCACCGCGGTGACCTTGCGCCGCTTGTTCTGGCGCGCGTAGTCGAACGCGAACTGCACGATCCGCTCCGATCCACTGATCGAGATGGGCTTGATGGAAAGACCGCTGTCGAGGCGGATCTTCTTCTTGGCGAGGGTGGAGATCTCGTCGATGAGGTGATTCGCGTCGGCCGAGCCCTGCTCGAACTCGATGCCGGCATAGATGTCCTCGGTGTTCTCGCGCACGATCACGAAGTCGAGGTCGTCGCGCAGGTTGCGGGCGCCTCTATACGCCTTGACCGGGCGCACGAGCGCATATAGGTCGAGCTCCTGGCGCAGGGCGACGTTGACGCTTCTGAACCCGGAGCCGACGGGGGTCGTGATCGGACCCTTCAGCGCAACCTTGTTCTTGCGGATCGAGGCGAGCAAGGGCTCAGGCAGCGGCGTCCCGAATTCCTTGATGGCGGCCTCACCGGCCTGGTGCACGTCCCAGTCGAACTGGACCCCGGTCGCCTCGAGCACGCGCACGGCCGCAGCGCAGATCTCGGGCCCGACCCCGTCTCCGGGGACGAGGGTGACTGCGTGCCTCGCCACTCTTAAGAAAGGTCTAGGTGGTTACTGACGATTCTTGAAATAGTCGGCGTTGATCTTGATGTACTCGCGCTCCTTCTCGGGCACTTCGTCCTCAGGGAAGATCGCGTCTACAGGGCACGGATCGACACATGCGCCGCAGTCGATGCACTCATCCGGGTCGATGAAATACATGGTCGCCGCGTCGTCAGTGTGAATGCAATCCACGGGGCAGACCTCGACGCATGAGGCGTCTTTGACCCCCACGCACGGCGAAACGATGACATACGCCATGGGCTGCAAGGGTACCATGCACCCGATATGCCCGAGAGCGAGCCGAAACCGAAACTGATCGAACTCGTGGCCCCCGGCGCGGGCCAGGGCTGGAAGGCCACGCTCAAGAACGGGAAGGCGGTGGTGATCCACGAGATCCCCGCGCCTGCCGCCGAGGCGGCCGCCGCCGTGCCGCGCATTCAACGGCTGGCCGAGCACCCGCATCCAGCGCTGGCTCCGGTGCTGGCCTGGGGCACCGACCCCAACGGCGTGTGGGTCGCCGCGGAGCCGAACGAAGGCGTGCCGCTGGGGACAATCCTGTCCCGGGGCCCGCTGACCCCCCCGGCGGCGGCCGCCCTGGGCGCGGCGGTCCTGTCGGGCGTGGCCGCCCTGCACGAAGCCGGCATCGCGATGGGCGGCTTCGGGGCCGCGGCGATCCGCGTCACCAGCAATGGAGAGGTTCGACTCAGCGGGCATCCAGCTGCCGCCGTGCGCGGAGCGCCATCCCAGAGCGACCTGCGCGCCGACGTGCGGTCGTGCGGCATGGCCATCTGCGCGGCATTCGGCGTCGACCCGGCCGGTGCGCCCGCGCCCCCGAACATCCCGCCTGGGCTCGTGGTGACGATGCGTTCGATGGCAAGCGGGGCGATGGGCCCCGCCGCAGACCGCGCCCAGGGAGCGCTGCGCGAAATGGCCTCCGCATTGCTGGCACCCGACCGCGCGACCGCATCGCAAGCCGAGCTCGCATTGAGGGCGGGCGGACGCGAGATGCCGGCGATCACGCCTTTCTTGCCCAAGGAGACCTATCCCCCGGCGGCCGCTGCTCCGCCGCAACGCGACCAGACGCCAATCCGGTCTCCAGCTTCGTACGAGGCCCCGCCCCGGCCGACGGAGACCTACCCGCCCGCGCCGGCGCCGGTACCGCCCCCATACGTGCCACCCCAGCGCCGTGATGAGCCCGCACCCGCGGGAGCGTCCTACGAGCCGCCTCCACGCTCGCCGAGTACGTTTCCGATCATTACGCCCCCTGTAGAGGCACCGTCGCCCCCCACGTCGGTCCCGACCTGGCAGGAGGAGAAGCCGGCCGCAAAGACCTCGCCTCAAGAAACCTGGGGAGGCATCCCGATAGCTCCGCCCCCAGAGGCTCCCGCGCCGCCGCCGCCTGCCCCTGAGCCACCCCGCACCTCGACCTGGGACCCCGGGCCGCCACCCACCTCGGCACCGGCCCCTACGCCGGAGCCGCCGGCGGCCGAGGCCAGGCCCACGTGGACGTCGATTCCGACGCCCTCGTCGACGCCGGCCGCGGAGATCGTCTCGGAACCGGCTCCCTCGCCTCCGGCCGCCGCCGCCCCGCCTGCGCCCTCTTACGTCGCGCCGGCTCCCGCGCCGTCCACCTACAAGCCCGCCACCAGTCCGACTCCCGACCTCGCTCCTGCGCGCAAGCCACCTGCTCCCCGTCGCCCGGTCCGCGACCAGGCCACCGAGCGCCCGCCGTGGCTGGTGCCCGCGGCCGCGGCCATCGTGATCCTGCTTTTGCTTGGCGTCGGCTTCGGCATCTTCTCCGCCATTCGAGGCGGATCGAACAACAATGTTGGGGTCACCTCGCCCGGGACTTCGCCCAAGACCTCACCCAAGACTTCACCCAAGACCTCACCCAAGACCACACCGTCGCCCGTCGGCGGCGCCCTCCAGACGGTGCCGACCTACGCGCCGCCTTCCAGCGATCCCATCACCAAGGTCCAGTTCTGCCTGACGGCGGCGCCCTGCCAGGGTGCGACGTCGGCGGACACCAACTGCACGTTGAACTCGAGCTGCCACGTCGACATCGGGATCTACTACAGCGCCGCTGTGGGTCAGCTGACGTATTCAGTGAACTTCTTCGACCGGTGCACCGGCGTGACCACAACCGTGTTCAAACGCACGGACACCCCCAACCCGACCTTTCGGATCTTTCTACCGGCCCCCAACGGCGGCTTCCCAGTGACGATCCCGACCGCCAAAGCGGCCTCCATCGTGGTGGTGGCCGAAGCCGGCTCAGCCAAGGCCGCCTCCACTCCCTACGACCTGCCGGGCAGCGCCAGCTCCTGCGCCTGACCGCTTAAAGTCAACTGATAACTACCCGGAACAACCTCACCCGTGATGAGGCGCGCTCGCGCGCGGCGCTCGTGTCGGAGCCGCGCTACGACGTACACCTGGACCTGACGGGCGACGACGAAACATTCACCTCCGACACGACGGTCGCGTTCCGGTGCCTGCGGCCCAACGCCGGTACGTTCATCGAGTTCATCGGGCCGGCCGTCGAGCGCGTCGAGCTGAACGGCAAAAAGCTGCCCGCCGAAGCCTTCGACGGCGGACGGATCGAGCTCACCGACCTGCAGGAGCAGAACGTGCTCAAGGTGTCATCGATCGCGAAGTACATGCACGACGGGACCGGCCTGTCCCGCTTCCAGGACCCGCTCGACGGACGCGACTACCTGCACACCAGCTTCGAGAGCAACGACGCACATCGCGTGTTCGCGTGCTTCGACCAGCCCGACATCAAAGGCACGTTCACATTCGAGGTCAAGGCGCCCGAGGACTGGACGGTGGTCTCCAACCAACAGGGCGGGAAGAACGACGGAGGCGTCTGGCGCTTCCCCACCACCAGGGTCATCTCCACGTACCTCGCCGCTGTCGTCGCCGGCCACTACCACTCGGTCCACACCAAGCATCGGGACATTCCGCTGGGCTTGTACTGCCGGCAGTCGCTCGCGCCCTACCTGGACACAAATGAAGTGGCGGAGATCGGCGAGCTCACCGGCCAGGGCCTCGACTATTTCGAGTCGCGCTACGGCATTCCTTACCCATTCGGCAAGTACGACCAGCTGTTCGTGCCCGAGTTCTCGGCCGGCGCCATGGAGAACCCCGGATGCGTGACCTTCAGCGAGAGGTACATCTTCCGATCGAGGGTCACGCAAGCCGCGCGCCAGAAGCGAGCCGAGACGATCCTCCACGAGATGGCGCACATGTGGTTCGGCGACCTGGTCACCATGAAATGGTTCGACGACCTCTGGCTCAACGAGAGCTTCGCGACCTACATGGGCAGCCTCGCGAGCGCCGAGGCGACGCGGTTCAAGAACGCGTGGACGTGGTTCGCGGCCGAGACCAAGGTCGCAGCCAGGATTCAGGATGAGATGCCCACGACCCACCCGATCGTCGCGGACATTCCCGACGTCGACTCGGTCCATCTCAACTTCGACAAGATCACGTACAACAAGGGCGGCGCGGTTCTCAAGCAGCTGGCCGCCTGGTTGGGCGAGGAGACGTTCTTCGACGGCGTTCACATTTATCTCGAGCGCCATTCCTATGCCAATGCCACGCTCGCCGACTTTCTCGCGGCGCTGGAAGAAGCATCCGGGCGCGACTTGAAGGGGTGGGCTCACGTGTGGCTCGAGGAGGCCGGAGTCAACAAGCTGGCCGCGGAATTCGAGGTCGAAGACCGCAAGATCAAGTCAGCCGCCGTTGTGCAGACGGCGCCCCAGGCGCATCCCGTCCTGCGCCCTCACCACCTGCGGATTGGTCTCTTCGACGTCAGCGGCAACGGCGATTGGGCGTTCGAAAGGCGAAAGACGGTCGAGCTCGACGTGGACGGTGCGCGCACCGTGGTGCCTCAACTGGTGGGCGAAATGGCAAGTAACTTCGTGCTTGTCAATGACGGTGATCTGACTTACGCGCGCGTCACCCTCGACGCCGGCTCGCAAGCAGTGCTCCTCGACGGGCGATTCCGGCTCGACGACGATCTGGCGCGCGCGGTTGTGTGGGGCAGCCTGTGGGACATGGTGCGCAACGCTGAGCTCCGCGCCGCTGAGTACGTCGACATCTCGATCCGATGCATCGACGTCGAGACCGACCCGGCCGTGTTCCAGTCGCTGATCTTCCGCACGTTTGCCGCTTTCGAGGAGTACGCCCAACCCGCGCGCCGTGCGGCGCTGCGCGAGGCGGTGGCACGGGCGGCCTTCGATCGCCTCCAGAGGATTCCGCCTGGAAGCGACCTCCAGCTGCACTGGGCCCTTACCGCCATCGATGCCGCGCGCCGGCCCGCGGACCTCGACTGGGCGGCTGGGCTCCTCGACGGCAGAACTCGACTCGATGGTCTGACGGTGGACTTCGCCGTCCGCTGGGCGGCTGTGACTGCGCTCGCCACAGTGGGTGCCGCGGGGCCAGAAGTAATAGCCGACGAGCTCGAGCGCGACCCCACCGATATCGGGCGCCGCGGGGCCGCCGCGGCCCGGGCGGCGCGTCCGGTGCCGGACGCCAAGGCGGAAGCGTGGGAGGCGGTCGTCCATGGGCGGGTTTCCCTCGCCGCCAAAAGGGCCATCGCCGACGGTTTCCATCGCCCCGACCAGGAGTCACTGCTGGCGGAGTACGTGCAGCCGTACTTCGACACGTTGCTGCCGTTCTGGGAATCGCACGACATCGATGAGGCCCTGATGTTCGTGAGGTGGATGTACCCGACAACGATCGTCACGCCCGAGGTCGTCGCGCTCACCGACCGGTGGCTCGCGCGTGACCTGCCCGGTCCGATGCGGCGCTCCCTGCTCGAGTCACAGGATGAGACCAAACGTGCGCTGCGCACGCGGGAATTCGACGCTTAAGACCGGGGCAGCCCATAGCGAAGGAAAAGAAAATCCCCGTGGCGCCTGGCGCTGAGCAAGCGGCTCCAGACCGGGATCTTCGGCAGCAGTTCAACCCCCTCCACCATCCCCATGCGGTGTTCCTTGCCTCGTCCGGCAAGCACCGGCGACAGCGTCACGAACATCTCGTCGACGAGCGCCGCCTTCACCAGCTCGCCCATGAGAGTCGGCCCACCCTCCGTGAGCACGACGTCGAAGCCCATCTTCGGGAGCTCGCCGAAAGCGTGCTTGATCTCGAGAGTCTTGCCCGCGCCCAGGGCGATCACCTCGCACGCAGGGGGGAGCCGGCTGCCGATCTGCATCGCGATCGCCTTGGTCGTCAGCACGATGGCGCCGTTCACCAGCGCGGGATGCTTGAAGTCCAAATCGCCGGTGGCGGTCAGTAACACCAGCCGCGGCTCGGCGCTGAGACCGAGTGCTTGTCTCAACGCCGCGAATTCAGCCGCGAGATCGGGAAACACATGAGACGGCGTCCACAGGTGCCCGGGCGTGGCCCTCATCGTGCCCGCTCCAATGACCACCGCATCGGCGCATGCTCGCAGCAGCCCCATCAAGAAACGATCCGCAGGATTCTTGCCGCTGATGACCGATCCGGCCGAGACGCCCGAGCCAAATGTCACCACACCGTCCACCGAGGACACGAAATTCGAGTACACGACTCGGTCGGCGAATCCGAGCCGGCCATACAGCCTGCTCAGTTCGCCTGGCAAAGAGTACGAAGGCAGGTCCGCCTCGAAGAGGACCTCGAACGGCGACAGCGCTCCGGTCAGTGGTTCGCCGGCATCATGGCCGCCTGAAGGAACTCGGTCCGGAGCTGAGGATCGGTTTCGTAGTTGCCGCGCCAGAACGATGTCAGGGTCCGCGAGTGAGCTTCCCGCACTCCGCGCATCTGGGTGCACAGGTGCAACGCGTTCAAGTGCACAGCCACTCCGTGCGGCTGCAGGAGGCGAACGAGCTCATCGGCGATCTCGACCCCGACCCGCTCCTGGACGGTGAAGCGCCGGGCGAAGACGCGGACGAGCCTGGTCAGCTTGGAGATGCCGATGATCTCATCGTGCGCGATGTAGCCGATGTAGGCGTGGCCGTGGAAGGGCAACGCGTGGTGCTCGCACAAGGAGAAGAACTCGATCGGGCCCTCGATCGTCTGCGCGATGCTGCAGTCGGGACCCCCGCGGCATTCGGTCGGGAAGGCCGTGAGCAGCTTGGGGTCGCCTTCATATCCGTTGGTGGCGTCGAAGAGGGCATGCACGAAGCGTGTCGGTGTGGTCTTCGTACCGGGCGTGTCGAGGTCCATCCCGAAGGCCGAGAATATCTCGGCGGCGTAGCCCTCGAACTTCTTCCACTTTTCAGGCGCGATCGTGCGGGGATGACTCGTCTCCCAGTGCGTGGTCTCTTCAGGGTCGAAGGCGAAACTGGACATTGCGGACTCCTTGAGCTGATCGTTTGGTCCGCACCAATGTACTAGCTGTTCTGGATGTCGATCACCAGCCGCGCCGGGTTCGTCAGGTAGAACGCGCGGTAGCATGCAGTCTTCGACAGGCCGAGGCCCCACTGCACCGTGCCTTCGAAGTCCTCCACCTGGCGGAGCTCGAGGAGCGCGGAGTAGGCGGTCTTGATGTCGGTCGAGCCGCCGTAGGCGGTGTGCTCGTCGGAGCCGCGGATTATGACGAGCAGGCCGGTGCTGCCCTGGAGCGTGACCTGCTGCCCGCTGGCTCCTTGCGTGAAGGTAGTCCCGTCGTGGGGGCTCATATCTACGGTGCCCGGCTCGCCGTTGTTGAACTCGATGGTCATGCGGTCGTATCCAGAGTGAGT
>Ga0099794_10000626_pt1 | contig 11785 bp, 10 predicted proteins | sample Rivendell_Oct201_10_FD_77320 | JGI IMG/M metagenome (GOLD analysis project Ga0099794, IMG submission 77320) | Vadose zone soil microbial communities from the Eel River Critical Zone Observatory, Northern California, USA -... | ecosystem: Host-associated > Plants > Roots > Rhizosphere > Soil ... | reverse complement strand
CGCGGAGCTGGTGCCGGTGGCGGCCGCCCTTTCGACCTCGACCCCGACCTCGACCTCGACCTCGACCCCGACCTCGACCCCGGCCCCCACCTCGACCTCGACCTCCGCCCGTCCCTCGACCTCCGCGCAGCTCCTGGCCTGGTCCGTCGACCTGGCCGTCGTCCTCGCCTGCGCCTCGCTCCACCTCGCCGTCGCGACCGCGCTGCTCCGCGCTGTCCCGGGCTCCGCGGGCCAAGGACTGGACCTCCTGCTCCGCGGACCTCGCCTGCCCGCGCTGTGGTCCGCGCTCTGCGCGCTGCTCGCGGTCGCCTACTCGTGGCTCTTCACCGCGCTGGGCGGGCGCACGCCGGGGCTCGCCCTGGCCGGCCTCCGCCTCGAGTCGCAGCGAGGCGGGACGCTCACGGTCGGCGAGGCGCTCGCGCGGGCCGTTCTGGCGATCCCCTCCGCCGCGCTGGGGCTGTCCGGCTTCGCCCTCGCGCTCGTCGACCGGCGCGGCCAGACCCTGCACGACAAGCTCTGCGGCGCCGTGGTGGTGAGACGCGGCGCGGCTTGACCTTCGATCCCGTACCGATCCCAAGGTCCGCCGCATTTCCCCCGCCCCAAGGAGAGAACCACATGCATGCTGCCGGGAAACGTGTCCGCGTCCTGCTCTCGCTCCTGCTGCTGTCCATCGCGGTGCCCGCGCGCGCCGACGCGCGGGACGACGACGACGGCCAGGGCGACGCGATCGAGCTGACCTGGATGTCGATCGCCAACTGGTACTTCAAGGTCGGCGGCCTGCGGTTCATCATGGACGGCTATTTCACGCGCCTCCCCGGCCCGCCTTTCTTCTCCGGCGGCGGCGGCGGATTCAAAGACACGAAGGGTCCGTTCAGCGTGGACTTGCCGACGGTGCTCCGCGTGCGCTACGCCCTCGAGGCGCGCGGAAAGCTCGACTACGTCCTGGCGGGCCACAGCCACTTCGACCATACCTTCGACACGGCGACCTGGTCGGCCCTGACGAACGCGCCCATCATCGGAGGCATCACCACCTGCCTGCAGGCGCAGGCCGAGGGCCTGCCAGCCTCTCAATGCCACGTGGTGGCCGGCGGAGAGCGGCTTCGGCTCGGCCACGGCGTGACGCTCCGGGTAGTGCGCTGGAACCACAGCGGCAGCCACGCCGCGAATCCAGAGCAACACGACCCGGTCGAGCTCCACGCACCTCCGGTTCCCGATCCCGTGACCGGCGGCTTGCGCGGCGGAGTCGCCGAGGACTTCCCGAACGGGGGAGGCGGCAGGATGTACCTGTTCACGGTCGACGGCGAGCACGGCAGCCGGCTGAGCTTCTTCGTGAACAACTCCGCCAGCGCAGTCGACCTGACGCAGGACATCGTGGTCGACGGCGTGAACTACGGGGCGCCGCTGGACAACCTGCGGCGCGCGATGGCGGACGCGGGCCTCACCAGCGTCGACCTCTGGATCGGTACGGGCGGCGCGGCGGTGGCGCGGCTGGTGGTTCCCTTCCTCCGGCCGCGCGTCTACATCCCCAACCACTGGGACGGCCTGTTCAACCCGTTCTTCCCGGGCTTGCCCTTCCCCTTCAAGGACGCCGCCCTGAAAACCTACCTCGATTCCCAGGGCATCCCGATGCTTCCGCAGACCCAGTACTTCGACAAGTACCGGCTGGATCGCGACGGAGTGAGCAAGGTGCCCAACACGGCCCAGAAGGCGAAGCTCGGCTTCTCCGACGTGCAAGGCTTTGCCCCTGCCACACTTCGGGCAGCCGCAGCCGTGGAGACGACGGCGCTGCCCGACGATTGCGGCCAGTGAATCCTGGCTTGCTTCCGGGGCGCGGGCGGCCTTAGCCTCGCGTCCCCGGAGGAAGCCGTGGCCGAAAAGCAGTACGTCCTGCCCATGCCGAGCAAGCGTGGCGTGCTGTTTTTCCTGGTCGCCAACGCGCTGGCGTTCGCGCTGTGCGGCGCGGTCTGGGCGCTGGTCTGGTACGGGGATTTCTTCAGCCCCGCGGCCGCGGCGGTGTGGGCGTTCCTCGCGGAACACTCCGGCTGGACGGTCGGCGCCGCGCTCTCCCCACTGTTCGCCGCGCTGGTGCTCGGGTACGGCTACATGCGCCGGGCAATGGCGCGACGGGCGCGCGAGAAGGCGCAAGAGCTCGCCGAAGCGGCCAAGGTGGCCGGCACGCAGCTGCCCGCGTGACGGGGCGCGCGAGCCCGGCGGTGTGCGCGTGATCGCGCTCGCCCTGTTGTGCGCGGCTGCCGCGAGCAACGCTGGAGCACGATCGGCGGCCGCCTTCGTCCCCGCGCGCGCGGACGCCGCTCTGCTGTTGGACGGCGCGCAGGGCGCCGCCGGGCTGCGCGCCTTCTTCGACGGCGTGGCGCAGCGGGCGCCGGCGCTGGAAGCCGGACCGCGCATGGCCGCGCTGGTCGGACCGGACCTCCTGAACCACCCGCTCGGGTGGGGGCTCGCGCCGTCCGGCGCGCGAGCCATCGTGCTCGCGAACGGCGCCGCCGGCTTGACCGCGCCTCTACGTGACGCGAAGGCCGCCCGGGCGGCGCTGCGCTCCTGGCTGGCGGAGTCGGGAACCGCGCGCCCGGTCCGCGCTCCCCCCCTGCGAGGGGTCCTGGCCGCCGGAGAAGGCCGCCGGACCCGCGTGGGAGCCGTGGCGGCCGTCGCGGGCGGGCCGCGGCTCCTCACGGCGTCCGGGTCGAACGCGATCGCCCTGGTCTCGATGCTGGCGCAGGCGGGCACGCGCGCCGCCGCGCCGCTCTCGTCCGACCGCGTTCTCGCCTCCGCGCTCGCGCGGCTCACCGAGCCGGCCGCGGTGGTCGCGCGCGGCTCCGATCCGCTCCGCGCGGCCGTGCTCTCGCTCGAGGGGTCGGCGCGGGGCCTGTCGGCGCGGGGGCTTCTGCTCGCGCCGGCGCCGCTGCTCGCCGGCGTCGCGCCCGGACCGACCGCCTGCGCGGGCGCATCGCTGCTCTGCTTGCGCGCCGGCCTGGGGCCTTCGGGGCGCGAGGCGCTCGTGTTCGCCGCGCGCGCCTACCTCGGCGCCCTGCTTCCACCGGCCGCGCGCCAGCCGCCGGACCGGCTCGCCCAGCGCGCCGCCGCCACCGCCGAGCGCGTGGTGGTCCGGAGCGACGGCGCCGACTCGCGATTGCTCTCCAGCGAGGGCGAAGCGCTGTGGGCCCTCCGGCTGCAAGCGGTCACCGCGCCGCCCCCGGCGGAAGGCGCCGCGGACGCGCAGGGCCCCCGGCTGCTGTGCGTTCGCGCCGAGGCGACCATGGCCTGGTTCGGCACGCCGTGCCCGGCCGCCGCTCCCGCGGATCCGGGCGCGTCCGGCGGGACCTCCGCGCTCGAGGCGCAGTTGGACCTGGGCGCCGCCGACGCGGTGCTGCAGAAGCTCACCCCGCTGGATGCGCTCCACGGCGGACTCGGCGCCGCGCTGTACGCGGGCCGCCTGACGCTGGGAGGCCTGTTGCGCGGCTCTGGCCCGGTGGTCGTCACGGGCCGCCCGCACCCCGCCGGCGCCGAGGTCGAGCTGCGCTGGCCGTTGCGCTAGCCACCCTGCACGTGCGCCGCGCCGCCCGCCTGGCCGGTCCGAAGCGCAGCGCCGCCCTGACCTGCGGCGACTGGCGCCGCGCGACTGTCTTCAGTAGGGTGCGCGCCCGATGTCCGACGAGAACGCGAAGGCTCCGCCGAAGGTGGAGCCGCCGGGCGGGGTCTCCTCCGCGAAGCGCAGCGAACGGCTGGGCGCGCGCGACAAGCTCGCCGCGCTCGACGCCCAGGCCGAGCTGGGAGGCGGCCAGGAGCGGGTCGAGAAGCAGCACGAGGAGGGAAAGCTCACCGCGCGCGAGCGCATGGAGCTGCTCCTCGATCCCGGGAGCTTCATCGAGCTCGACAAGTTCAAGGTCCACCGCTGCGACGACTTCGGAATGCAGGACAAGAAGGTCCTCGGCGACGGCGTGGTCACCGGCTACGGCACGGTCGAAGGCCGGCAGGTGTTCGTCTTCGCGCAGGACTTCACCGTGTTTGGCGGCTCGCTCTCCGGCGCCTACGCGGAGAAGATCTGCAAGGTGATGGACCTGGCGGTGTCCACCGGCTGCCCGGTGATCGGCCTCAACGACTCCGGCGGCGCCCGCATCCAGGAAGGCGTGGTGTCGCTCGCCGGCTACGCGGAGATCTTCTACCGGAACGTGGCGTCCTCGGGCGTCGTCCCGCAGCTGTCCGCCATCCTCGGCCCCTGCGCCGGCGGCGCGGTGTACTCGCCCGCCATGACCGACTTCATCGTGATGACCAAGGGCACGAGCTACATGTTCATCACCGGCCCGGACGTCATCAAGACGGTGACGCACGAGGAGGTGACCAAGGACGAGCTGGGCGGCGCGCAGGCCCACAACGCGAAGAGCGGCGTGGCGCACTTCGCCGCCGAGGACGAGGCAGGCGCGATCCGCATCCTGCGCGAGCTGCTCTCCTACCTGCCGTCGAACAACCTCGACGCCCCGCCGGTGGTGGGCACCCAGGACCCGCCGGACCGGCGCGACGAGGCGCTGAAGACCATCGTCCCCGAAACGCCGAACAAGCCCTACGACATCAAGGAAGTGGTGCGCGCGGTGGTGGACGACCGCCACTTCCTCGAGGTAGCCGAGCACTACGCGCGCAACATCGTCACCGGGTTCGCGCGGCTCGGCGGGCAGTCCGTCGGGATCGTCGCCAACCAGCCGGCGGTGCTCGCGGGCGTCCTCGACATCGACGCCTCGCGGAAGGCAGCGCGGTTCGTCCGCACCTGCGACGCCTTCAACATCCCGCTGGTCACCTTCGTCGACGTCCCGGGTTTCTTGCCGGGGACCGCGCAGGAGTGGGGCGGGATCATCACTCACGGCGCCAAGCTGCTCTACGCCTTCGCCGAGGCCACGGTGCCCAAGCTGACGGTCATCACGAGGAAAGCGTACGGCGGCGCATACGACGTCATGTCCTCCAAGCACATCCGCGCCGACGTGAACCTCGCCTGGCCGACCGCCGAGATCGCGGTGATGGGCCCCGAAGGCGCGGTGAGCATCGTCTTCCGCCGGGAGCTGGAGAGCGGCGCCAAGACGCGCGAGGACCTGGTGCAGAGCTACCGGGACACCTTCGCGAATCCCTACAAGGCCGCCGAGCTGGGCTACGTGGACGAGGTGATCCTCCCGGAGGACACCCGCCCGCGCCTGTGCCGCGCGCTGCAGATGCTGCGCACCAAGCGCGCCGAGGTGCCGCGCCGCAAGCACGGCAACATCCCCCTCTAGTCGCCGGCGACAGAGCGGCGCCATGCTTTTCGAGATCGGACGTGGTGGGAGGCCTTCTGGCGCTGCGCGGAATTGAGCAGATCCCGCTGGTCTACGACGCGGTGATGGCGGTGACCGACCGCATCGGCCTGTGGAAGCTGCGCGCCTGGCTGGCGGCCGGCGCGAGCGGACTCACCTTGGAGGTCGGCTGCGGGACGGGGCGCAATTTCCCGCGCTACCCGCGCGCCGCGCGTCTCGTGGGGATCGACCCTTCGCTGGACTCGCTGCGGCGGGCCCGCCGGCGCGCGCCGCAGGTCGCGCTCGTCTGCGCGACGGCCGAGGCCCTGCCGTTCCGCGCGAAGGGCTTCGATACGGTCGCCATCAGCCTCGTCCTCTGCAGCGTCCCCGACCCGCCCGCGGCGCTCGCCGAGGTCCGCCGCGTGCTGCGCGATCCGGGAGCGCTGCGCATGCTCGAGCACGTCCGCTCCGAGAAGCGCTGGGAGGCGCGCTGGCAGGACTTCATCCAGCCGGCCTGGACGCGGATCACCGGCGGGTGCCATCCCAACCGCGAGACCGAGGCGGCCGTCCGCCGTGCCGGCTTCCGGGTCGACGAGCGCCGCGCGAATCGCAACTTGCGCAGGCTTGTGGCGCGCAAGGCCGACTGAGCCGCGGGGCGCCGAGACCGCGCGGATCTGGATCGGGAAGGTGGCGGCGGGGTTTCACGGTCGCGTCGCTGAAACCATGTCGCCGCAGCACCTACCCAAGTCTGGACCGAGTCTTGCGCGCCCGGCCTGCGCGCGGCGAGGATCGGCCGATGCCCGTGCCCGTCCCCGCCCCACCCGCCGGCGCGATCGACGCCGCTGCGCGGCTCGCCGATCGGCTCCGCTGGTTCTTCCTGCCGCTGGCGCTCTGCGCGCTGGTCGCGGTGGGAGTCCACACCGCGGCCGACGTGGTGGGCGAGCTCATCCTGCGGATGGTCGACGCCGCCGACGCCGCCTTCGACGGGCTCGCCGCGCGATGGACGCTGACCGCTCCTCTGGTCGATCTCGTCGGTCCTTCGCAGCGCGTCTTCTTCGCCCGAGGCGTCGCGCTCCTCTGGGAGCTGGTCGCCGACGCGCTGCTCGCGCTGCCCATGCTCGGCTACGACGAGCGCGCGGACGAGGTGAAGCGGTTCCGGCAGCTCGCGGCCAGGGCATGGGCCCGTCCGACCACGCTGCGCGTCGTCCATCCATTCGCGACGGGCGCGGTCGCGCTCGCCGGATCGTGCGCGGTCGGGCGACTCCTGGAGGGAACGCTTCATTTTGGCCTGCGCGGCGCGATCGGTTCCGCGGCCAACGCGCTCGCGCGAGGATGCGCGCTCGCCGCGGTGCTCGGCCTGGTCGGCTTCGTCGCCTGGCGTGCCGTCGTGCACGCCCTCGTCCGCGCCGACGCGCGCTCCGGTCGAATCCCGCTCCGCCGGGGCCGGGCGTTCATCGTCGGGCTCCCCGGCGCGCTGCTGCTCCTGCCGCTGGCGCTCGCCGCGCTCCGCGCCGCGCCCCTCCTCTCGTTCCTGCAGTGATGCGGCGCGCGCGCAGCCTCGCCGACCTGGTGCTGGCCGCCCTGTGTCTGTGGGCGGCCTGGTACCACACCCCGCCGGGCGCGCTGCTGCGCACCGCCTTCGCGCGCCTGTTCGGGGCGCGGAGCGCGACGCCCCCGCTTCTCTCCTACTACGGCGCGGGCGCGCGCCCGCTGCAACTCGCCGAACCTCTTCCTCCGCGCGCGGCGCTTTCGCCGGGAGCAGCGCTGGGCCTCGGCGCGCAGTCGGCCCTGGAGAGGACCTCGCCGGCAGACCGGGCCCAGGTGCTCGCCCGGGCCGGGCTGCGTTCGGCGTCCGCGGACGCGCTGGGCGACTGGATCGGACGCGAGTCCCAGCGGCAGGGCTCGCGTGAGGCCGCCGTGCTGTCCCTCTTCTGCGGCGAGGAGGCGGCGCAGTTCGCCCGCGAGCGCGCCGGCGCCTCGCGAGGTGCGGCCAGCCTCGAGGAGCTCGCGCGCCAGCTCCCGCCGCGCTACGCCGACCGGGTCGCGCTGGCCGCCACCGCGCTGACGCTCGGCACCGCGTACGCGCTGGCGTGGCCGCTCCCCGACTCGGCGCAGATGACCTCTCTGTTCGGCGTGCGCGCGCATCCGCTGCTGGGCGGCCGCCGGTTCCACTCCGGGATCGACCTCGGAGTCCCGATCGGCACGCCCGTCCGCGCGGCAGCGGAAGGGGTCGTGCGCCGCGCCAGCGACGACCGCGTGAGCGGCCGGCTGGTGCTGCTGGACCACGGCAGCGGAGTCTCGACCGTGTACTGCCACAACGACACCCTGCTGGTCGCGCCGGGCGACGCCGTGGCCAGAGGACAGGTCATCGCCCTCTCCGGAAACAGCGGGCTGTCCACCGGTCCCCACCTGCACTACCAGCTCGACCTTCCGCAGGGCCCGGTGGACCCCCTCCTCTTCCGTGCGGCGCGCCCCCCGCAGCTCGCCGCGGGCGGAACGGAACCGTGACGGCGGATCTGCTTCAGCGGCCTTCGGCGCGCTCGTGCACCTGCGGGCAGGAGGGGTCCTTCAGGCAGTCGAACCTGTCGACGTCGACGAACTTCCCGCCCTGCACCTGGAAGCGCGCCAGCTGCGCGACGATGTCGCCGCGCTCGTCGAAGTTGCAGGGGCCGGAAGCGCCCTGGTAGTCCATCGCCTTGCCGGCCGCGATCAGGTCCAACGCGTGAGAGATGCCTGCCACGCCGGCGCCCACTCGCTCGCCGTGCGCGTCGTTGATGGCCCGCATGGCGTCGCGAATCTCGGCCCCGCTGACCAGCGCGGGGTCCGCCAGGTGCCTGCGCTCGGCGCCCTGCAGCGCCGCGAGCATCACCGTCATGGCGGCGTCGTACGCGGCCGCATCGCGGAACGCCGGGGGCTGGCCGGTCGAGGCCTTCAGGTCCTCGGCGAACGCCTGCGCCGAGGCGCCCTCGCCCAGCACGGCTTGCGAGGTGCCTTCCTGTCCCTCGACGGTGGCCTTGAGGGTTTCGATCACGCGCGCCGCGCGGAAGTTGTGCGTGTGCACCAGCCGTACCTTCGAGCCGCTCTCCAGGTAGGCCTTGGTGAAGCCCACCGAGAACTTCGGGAAGGTGATCTCGACCACCGCGTCCGGCAGCACGTCCACCTTCGCATGGGTCTTCTTGTCGGTGACCTTGACCACGTCGGCCGCCCAATCGTACTCGGCCGGGTTGGCTTTCACGTCGTGGTAGACCTGCTCGATCGTCGCGCCCGGGCGGGACTTCAGCGCGTCGACCTTGATGGCGTCCGAGAACCCGTGCCCGTACGGATCGTCGCTCGCGTAGATAGAGAGCTTGAACTTGCCGTCGCCGTTCACGTCGCCCTGCTGCCCGGCGGAGACGAGCATGTGGACCACCATGCGCGCCTGGTACACGTCCGACATGGTGGTGCGGAAGTTCCAGCCCTTGCCGTTGCGCAGCGCCGCCTGCTTCACCGGGTCGGCGTCCTGCGCCTCGGGATTGTCGATGGCCGGCGAGGTGCAAGCCATGCAGACGATGGGGACGTCGAGCTGGTGGGAGACGTCGCCGTCGTAGTTGAGCATGTTGACGCCGATGTCGTCCTGGCTCGAGTCGGTGATGATCGCCTTGGCGTTCTGCTGCTTCACCAGCTGCAGGGCGCCGGCGCGCGCCATGTCGGGGGAATTGCCCGAATTGGCCTCGGCCACCTCGAAGCGAACCGTCTTGCCCGACTGCTTCAGGGCGTGGTTGGCGTGCGTGACCGCCAACCGGATCGACTCCGCCCAGCTGGGCGTCGCGATCGAGCCGGTGCGGTCGATGAGCTGACCGAGGACGATCACCGAGCCCTTCGGCGCCGGCGCCTCGGCGGCCGGCTTGCACGCGGCACAGAACGCGAGAGCAAGGAAGAATCGCTTCATCATTTTCTCCAGGTCACGGTGCGTCGGGAGCCGCCGCGGCCGTCGAAGGGACGTTCGCACGGAGATGGCGCGAAGGCGAAGATTCGACCTGCGCCGTCAAGGCGGCCGCCGCGAGGAGGGCAAGCGCGAGGAGCAGCCGGCCGGCGCCGCGGCTCGGGGCGCGCACTTCATGCCTGGCCTTCCAGGAAAGGTCCTGCCGATCGAACTGCATGACTTCCCCCCGAACTGCGGTGCGGGTCGCGCCAACGGGAGTAGCAAGAGAGGAGTGTGCGAGTGCAAGACCACCCCCGGGCTCCACGTGGGACACGCGCGCCAGGGTGCGCACCTCGGAGCAGGCTGGCCCGCGGCGCCTCGCGCGCGATAAGTTCCCCGCACCCCGGAGGAATGCAGCGTGGCCATCCGCAAGGTCCTCATCGCGAATCGCGGCGAGATCGCCGTCCGGGTGACGCGCACCTGCCGCGAGATGGGCATCCGCACGGTCGCCATCTACAGCGACGCGGACCGCGCCGCGCTGCACGTCCGCAGCGGCGACGAGGCGGTCCGGGTGGGCCCGCCACCCTCGCGCGAGAGCTACCTGTCCATCGAGAACGTCCTCGCCGCCGCCCGGAAGACGGGGGCGGACGCCGTCCACCCCGGTTACGGGTTCCTCAGCGAGAACGCAAAGTTCGCGCGCGCCTGCCGCGAAGCTGGCCTCACCTTCATCGGCCCGCCCCCGGAGGCCATGGAGGAGATGGGCGAGAAGACCCGCGCCCGGCGCAAGATCAGCGAGGCCGGAGTGCCCATCGTCCCGGGCCTGAAGGAGCCGATTCCCGAGGGAGGCGAGGAGCAGGCCAAGCGCTTTGCCCAGGAGATCGGGTACCCAATCATGCTCAAGGCGGCCGCCGGCGGCGGCGGCAAGGGCATGCGGCTGGTCGCGGCGCCGCGCGAGTTCGATGCCGCGCTCGCCACCGCGAGGCACGAGGCGCTCTCCGCGTTCGGCGACGGCCGCGTCTACCTCGAGAAGGCCGTCTCGCGCCCGCGGCACGTCGAGATCCAGATCTTCGCCGACCAGTCCGGCAGTTGCCTGTGGCTGGGCGAGCGCGAGTGCAGCGTCCAGCGGCGGCACCAGAAGGTCATCGAGGAAACCCCCTCGGCGATCGTCACTCCCGAGCTGCGCGCGAAGATGGGCGAGGTCGCCGTGCGCGCCGCGCTGGCGGTGAAGTACGAGGGCGCGGGGACGTGCGAGTTCCTGGTCGACGGCGACACACGCGATTTCTACTTCCTCGAGATGAACACGCGCCTGCAGGTCGAGCACCCGATCACCGAGTGGTGCACCGGGCTCGACCTTGTGCGCTGGCAGATCGAGGTGGCGCAGGGCGCGCGGCTGCCCTGGACGCAGGAGGACGTGCTCGAGAACCTCCGCGGCCACGCCATCGAGGCGCGTCTGTACGCGGAGGACCCGGCGCGAAATTTCCTGCCCAGCCCCGGAGTGATCACCGATGTCCGGTTGGCGGAAGGGCCGGGGGTGCGCAACGACTGGGGCGTGGAGTCGGGATCCGAGGTGCCGCGCTATTACGATCCGATGATCGGCAAGCTCGCCGTGTGGGCGCAGACCCGCGAGCAGGCGATCGCGCGCCTGCGGCGTGCGCTCTCCGAGACGGTGGTGAAGGGCATCACCACCAACACCCGCTATCTCAAGGCGATCCTCGATCTGGAGGAGTTCCGCCGCGGCGACTACGACACCGGCATCCTCGGGCGGGCCAAGGATCGGCTGCTGCCCGGGAAGCCCGACGGGAAGCAGCTGACGCCCGAGCAGGAGATCGCGCTCGCCGCCGCGGCCATCTGGCAGCTCGAGCAGGACCAGCGCGCCGCGCTCGCTCCCGCGGCCCAGCCCGCCGCCCGCGAATCGACCTGGGCCCGGGCCGGGCGCCTCGAGGCGCTGCGGAGGAACGGATGAGGTACCAGGCGATCATCGGATCGGTGGAGCGCCTGGTCGAGGTGACCCCGCGCGGGCAGACGTACCGGGTAACGATCCACGACGGCAGCCAGCAGGCGGCCAACGCCCGCTCGCTGGAGGTCGACACCGTCCATCTCGCCGGGCACGCGATGTCGCTCATCGTCGACGGGCGGAGCGTCCGCTGCGAGGTGCAGCCCGGCACGGACGGCCGGGTCTCGGTGCTGGTCGGGGACGAGGTGCACGAGCTGGAGATCCTCGACGAGCGCCGCCTGCGCCTGCGCCGAGCGTCGGGCAAGTTCAGCCTCGAGGGTCCGCAGCGCGTCGACTCGCCGATGCCCGGCAAGGTGGTGCGCGTGCTGGTCAAGCAGGGCGACCAGGTCCAGGAAGGCCAGGGCCTGGTGGTCGTCGAGGCGATGAAGATGGAGAACGAGCTGAAGAGCCCGAAGGTCGGCGTGGTCGCCGAGCTGCACGCGCAGGAGGGGCAGGCAGTCGAGGCGGGAGCCAAGCTGGCCGTGGTGGTCTAATCGAGGTCTAATCGCCGCCGGATCGGGCGGCGCGACGCTTCTCACAGCGCGGACGTTGTGGAATGTAGTCCGGATGGACGCCGCTCCGCTGCCCGTCGCCACCTCGCCGGAGGTGCTCGCAGGCGCG
>Ga0099794_10000625_pt1 | contig 11789 bp, 19 predicted proteins | sample Rivendell_Oct201_10_FD_77320 | JGI IMG/M metagenome (GOLD analysis project Ga0099794, IMG submission 77320) | Vadose zone soil microbial communities from the Eel River Critical Zone Observatory, Northern California, USA -... | ecosystem: Host-associated > Plants > Roots > Rhizosphere > Soil ... | reverse complement strand
TTGGGACCCCTGCGAGCTACCATTGCTCCACCGCGGCATGAGCGCCGCGGGCAGGACTCGAACCTGCAACCTCAAGGAACTTGCACATGCACGGTCAATCCGGTGATCGGGGAGCTGCTTCGGCTTGGAGCGTGCTAGCTTCGGCTTCGTGCGGCAGTGCTCTGTCCATTTAAGCTACCCCGGCATGAACCGGGGGAAGGAGTCGAACCTTCATCTTCTGCTTAGGTCGCGTCGGCTTCGTCTTCGGCTTCGACTTACGCTCTCGCGTACCTGCAGTCTATGTGACGAGACTCTTCATGTCAAGTCCAGAACGCCTTGCGGACGCCCAGCAGCCAGTCCTGCACCGTGGCGTAGTCGGGCTTGCCCGGGAGGGCGGATTCCGTCTTGTCCATCAGCTTCTCGGCCGTGGAGATGCGCAGCCTGGCCACGTCCAGGTTTCCTTCCGCCACCATCTCCCCGAACGTCCGGTACGACTCCGGGTCGTTCAGCTGCACAGTGAGATTACCCTGAGCATAAAGCTGCTGCCCCTGATCCACCAGCCTGGCCAGGTGCCTGGCATGCTTGGCGGTGCGTTTCTTCGTGTCCGCGGAAAACGAGTGGTCACCCTGTCCACTGCGGTTTTCCAGCCGCCTGAACTGCTGGGCGGCGTACCCCAGGTAGGCGTTGCGGACATACGGGGCGGACAGGAACGCTGCCCGGATGGCGATCAGCGCATCACCCGGGCAGGTGCGCACCTCGTACAGGTCGCCGGGCAGCCAGAGCAGCTCCATGATGGTCGGGTTGCACTTAAGAGCGAGCTGAACGTATTTACCCGCCTCGTGGTAGGTGATGTCCGGCTTCACGGCGACCACCGACAGGGCGGGGGGGTGGATGCCGAGCATCTCGGTGGTGGGACGGGCGAACAGGCCGAGGCGGTCCACGTCGGAATCCTCGGCGGCCAGGCCGTAAGCGGTTGACCCGACGATACCCGAGAGCAGGATGTTAGGGACGGTCATAGGAATCCTCGATCATCTTGATCGCGTCGTAGTCCTCGATATTGTATGCATCCTGGCGGAACACGTTGCCGAGCAGCTGCATAAGGCGCAGGTCCGGATTGCCCTCCCAGACGACGAGAAGACGGCCGAGGACCTCCTCTTTCATCTGCCCGTCGGTGGCCCTCTTGCGGGTGCGGTACTTATCACTCATGTTTTCTCCTTTGCGCCCCCGGCAGGATTCGGGCCTGCGACCTGCTCTTTAGAAAAAAGCTGCTCTGTCCGGCTGAGCTACGGGGGCTCGGCGCCCGTGACAGGAATCGAACCTGCGACTTCACGCTCCGTAGGCGTGCACTCTGTCCGCTGAGTTACACGGGCCTGGATAAAAATTTGCCTTCGGCGACCTGGAAGCAGATCAGGCCCATGTCTCTCCATAGGCGAACCACCTGGTCCCGGTCATCCAAGACGACGGTCACATTGTACTTGCCGCGAACATGCTCGTCGAACAGCTCCTGCTTGACGATCCAGTCCTTCCTGCCGTCACCCTGCTTGCGCATGTGCAGCTCATAAGAGACGGCGACATGCTCATCCAGCCAGTTCATCGTCTCCTCCCTGCACCTTTCTGTCCGCCCAGACAGGAAAATTACCCAGTGCTTCTCGGCCATCATCCGGACTACCTGGATGACGGGTTCGTTCGGCCGGTCCTCGTGCACCCGGGTCTCGTCGTACGGGTCGCGGGCGCCTTTCAGCGCCACCGTCCCGTCAATGTCCACGATGATCGCCTCGGGCAGGGCCGGGTCGGGCACGTATAGTCTCACCTCGTCGTCCTGAACGCCCTCTTCTTGCGGCAGGGGAAGTGGCTCCCCCTTGTGCGGGAGGATGAACCGGGCAAAATAGTCCCGGATCACGTTCTCAGGAACGGGTTTCTTGTCGTCCCGTTTCACGTTCCTGAGGATGCACTCATCCAGGTGGATGTCGGTCATGTCCTCGACCTGCCATTCCGCTTTCGCGTGGACGGCCAGTTTCACCAGGTCCCTGGCCGTCCGCTGCGGCAGGTTCGTGTCCGAGCTGACCACGCTGACGCCGCGCTTGAGCAGCGCGGAGATCATCGCGTCCCGGGCCGCGGTCACCTGCAGCTCGGTATCGGAGCCCAGGAACACCCCGTCGTGCATCATGCGGCGAAGGTGATCGCGGTTCACCTCGGCACGGCGAGCAGGGTCCTCGCCCACCCATTCCCGCGCCCAGGTGCTCTTCCCGCAACCGGGAAGGCCTCTCAGGATGATCAGCTCGGTCATGTTAAAGCCCCGCCATCACAACGACGGACATTCGTTGCAGCTATCATCCACTTGCCAGTCATGAAACATCCTCTGATCTCTGCCCCCACGGCCTCTCCGCGGGAGGATATGCCGACTTCCACAGGTAGGTGTCGATCTCCCTGCCGTCCAGGAGCCGGAACAGCGCACCTGAGTGCGGGTAATCTTTCGCTTCCAGGGCAAAGCCCTTCCGGTCCCCTTCGTGCCTGCCGCTCAGCTCGGCGAACAGGCGCTGCAGCTCCGCCCTGGCGTCTTCCACTTCCAGTATAAGGTTATCGATCGTCTTGCGGAACCAGGCGAAAAACTCGTCCGGGACCTTGTGCAGCATCTTGTCCGTCCAGTCGGGACCCGCGGCGGCGATTCCTTCCGCTCGTTCCGGACTTAGGCCGAGCAGTGCCCACTTCTTCGGATTGTCGATCAGGTGCTTGCAGGCGTTAACGGCCAGGTGCTCCCAGATATTCCGGGCCGAGGTGGTGGTGAGCACCCGGTGCAGGGCCACGTAGTCGGCTTGCTTGATTTTCACCATGTCGTAGCCGATACGGACGACGATTCCCTCCCGGTTGACCCGGGGGGGGATCGTCAGGGCTTCTTTCAGCGTCTTGGCGGCCATCACCTCGGTGACCGGACCCGGCCAGTTAGGGATAAGATCGGGGGGGAAGATGGTCCCGGTGGCGATGTCCACCCCGCCGAGCAGGAACAGGTCCTCGGTATCGCCGTAATCCAGGACGATCCGATTAGCAGGATAAACAATTTCTGTCAACGTGGTGATCCCGTCCTGCGGACGGTAGTCCGGGTACTTCTCCCGGAGCATCTTCGTGGCCCGGACTGCCTGCTCGGACATGAACGAGCCCCTGGTGGCCACCGATATCCCGCCCGGATGGATGACCCGCAGACCATTACCGAGCGGGAAAAAAATACCCAATGAACCGTCCCTTTTGTCACTAACGTGGGCAGGAGCGTCCAGGTCAAGGACGGGAGCGTCGGGCTCGCCGTGGTTGAAGAACTTGGAGTACGGCCGGGCGATTACTTCGTCATCATCTTCTTCGTCATGCCGGACAATCAGGCCCCTGCACAGGCGGGTCACGTCGTTCCACACCCGGTCAAACTGGGCGTGCTCGGTGTAGTTGAAGATGGACAGCGGCAGGACGGGGTGAACCTGGACCCGGACGTACTTCTGCGCGATCATCTCGTTCAGCTCGTTCAGGTCCAGCAAGTTAGACAGCAGGATCTTGCCCACCACGCCTCCTCAGCTCGTCCTTATCCCAGGTTGGCTCTTCCGACCAGTCACTCAGGGTAATCCCCGCCCTGGCGGCGACCGTCTCGATCAGGTCCAGGTAGGACAGGTCGGGGGTGGTGCCGCGGCCGACCGGCCAGTCCTCGGTGACCGCCCGGTCCCACCACGCCGAGCACTCGATGTCACTGCCGCACCAGTCCCGCCAGTAATGCTCGCCGAGCACCCACGGGGAGACGGGAAAGGCGACCCAGGGACCCCCTTCGTAGCTGCCGCCGTACCGGGCAGTGGTGACAGTCACCGGGTAGATGCTGGCACGGACGCCGAACCCCGCCTCGGTGATGTACGTCCTCCTGGACAGCATGATCTCCCGGATGCCGTCCGGGGAATTCTTGAACGTCGCGGTCACGTGGTCCATCTCATCACCTCAGCTGGGAGTGTAGCACGACAGGAAAGGAAAGTCCAGCTTGCCTCCCGGCCAGATCACCCGGATGATCCCCGAGCACGCGATAATCTTCAGGCAGCCCACGCACGGTTCGGTATTGACGTACAGGGTGGCTCCCTGCCGCTCCGCCCAGGAGGATTGCAAAATTGCGTTCAGCTCGGCGTGAGTTGACCGGCACTCCCCCGGTCCGGTGTCGTAGCTGGAACCGGGCTCGGCCGAATCGGGACAGGGCCATATTTCCCCGCAAGCGCAGCGCCCCTCTTCCCCCTTGCTCGTAACGAATGCACCCTTGTTCCATAGATGCGGTGATTTTATGTCGGGATAGTGCCGCCCCCTTGGACAGCCCCCGTCCAGGCAGCCTCTCATGCCCGGCGGGAAACCGTTGTAGCCATCCCCTATGGCGTGATTGTTTTTGACGACGACGGCCCCGCATTTGCGGCGGGTGCAATCACCGCGGACTGCATTGGACTCGCACTTCCCGAGGAAGAAGGTGTCGAAGTCGGGCCTGATGGCACACCTCCGGAAGGGACGGGACTCGCGTACGGATTGATGTCAGCCGAGACGATCGCGGACGGACTTGGAGACGATGATACAGGAGAAAGTGACGGCGGGGAAGACGAGGGCGGGGCGATCGTAGGCGCTACCGTCGTGTAATTAAAACTCGTTCCGTACTGCTTGTTCCCGGTCAGGTCCGAGTGCAGGGTCTTCCCGGTTGCCGTCTCGATGGTGAACAGGGTGGCGACGGCGACCAGGAGGCAGCCCGTCATGACGCCCAGGCTGACCGCCGCCGTCTTCCACGGGTTCTTCTCTCGGGCCAGGATGCGCTTCTGCCTGGCCCGGATCAGCCTGTCCCTCCCCCCGTCCTGATGCATCAGGCGTTCCATGAGGGGGTGCCGCCAGATCTCGGTCTCGACGTGCTCCTGCTCCCGCACCGCCCGGAGCCTGGCGTGCGCCTTCCTCGCCGTGTTCTCGTAGACAGTGGCCAGGGTGGCGGACGCGCCGCTGCCCAGCGCCGCCCCGAACAGCGTTCCTTTCGTGCCGAAAAACGAGCCGATTATCATGGCGATGACAGAGCCGATCATCCCCCCGGTGACGGTGATGGGGCTGATCAGCTTCTTGTCGTATTCTACCTCGTCTTCAGGTCCTTGCCGATCCCCTGCCGCCACCTGTCTGCAATCTCCTCCGGGGTAAGTTCCCATAGCCACGGGTCGTCGAACGTGATGCCGTCCTCGTCGTGAGGACTGTGCCCGTAGCCGTGCGGGTATGGATCGTCTTTCATTTCTCGCTCCTCACCAGCTGGACGGCCAGGATGATGTCGAGGGCCGCGTCCTCCGGGTGCAGGATATACCCGCGGTGGGCGGTCCCCGGCTGTTCTTCGGGAACCAGCCAGACCCGGGTCTTCTTCAGCGCCTCCGCCAGTTCCGTCTGAGTGATCACTGCGGCGGCTTCCGGTGCCGGGACGCGGCGTCACCCTGTCCCGGCTTCTTCGGCTTGTCCAGCCGTGAGGAGATCAGGACGACGATGGCGACGACGGCGATGGCCCCGCCACCAGCGGCCAGGATGATCCAGGTCGGATTCACAGGATCTCCCAGTCGTCCGCGAGGACGTCCCGGTTAGCACCGCCCCAGGGGCGCAGCGAGTTCCCGCCAGTATTCCACATCATGAGCGAGGGGATTATATCCCGTTCCCCTGCCGTCATGCTGGTTACCAGTTCCAGCCAGTCCCCGACCTTGCCGTTCAGTTCGGCCCACAGGTCGCGCTTCGCCCGTTTACCCGCTTTCAGGGCGGGAAGAACCTCTTCGAATGTCATTGTTTTCTCCTTTCCGAGCGAGTGACGGGAATTGAACCCGCATTATCAGCTTGGGAAGCTGACGTTCTGCCGTTGAACTACACCCGCACGGAAGGCCGGAGAGATTCCGGCCTTCCCGAGGGCGTACCGTCCGGCATTCCCTCTAGGGCACCATCGGGAGTCCGTGGGTATTCTCCTCCCGGCGTTGCCCCGAGCCCCGTTGCGGAATCGAACCGCAGACCTTCTCATTACCATTGAGACGCTCATGCCGACTGAGCTAACGGGGCCTGTTTATCCTATCACCCCGGGATCCTGCATTAGCGAGCTTTCGCTCGTAGTTCCTCTGCTGGCACGGCTTGCATCCTACACACAGGCAGCCTGGGCATTTTCTCATATCGCACCGGCAGGTGAAGCGGCCCGGAACATTACAGCATTTACGCCCTTCAGCCATCATCGCCCCCTTTCCGCCATTCCTCGCTGTCCACCACCCGGCGGTCGTTCCCGTAATGCTCGTGAATCTTCTGGGCTATCTCAATGATAGCCGCCTCGTAGCTGTCCGCATGACCGATGAGCAGGTGGTCAAGCCAGGAGGCGTGGACGCCGTGCTCGTTCGGGTACAGGTCCCGCTTGCCGAACTCGTAGCACCACGCGAGTCCCTGGTCGTCTTCGTGCGGGACGATCTCCGGCCAGGACCGGTGCGTCAGGGCACCTTCGTGTTCCAGCCTGGACACGTGATTAACGGGGTAGTCGTCGTGCAGCTCCCGCTCAAACGCCCAGAAAACGGGATGGCCGTCCACGTACCAGTAAGCCGCATGAACGTCATCCGGGTTCTCCTCGAAGGTGGTCACCTGCTTCGCCCAGGTCTCCACGACGCACAGCTGCCAGTATTCCTGGTAGTGGCCGGGCTCCAGCCCGTTCCACCGGTAGGCGTAGATTTCCCCCCGTTCATTGCGGAGCGCGGTGGAGCCCATCGCACCCGCATCTCCGGAACGCTGCGCCTCATGCCACCGCGGATCGCCCTCGTCGTGCGACAGGTCCGTCTCGGGCAGCACGTAGTCCTTGTGCATCACCCGCGCCTCCGGGTCAGGAGCCATACGAGCGCGGGAATGCCGCCGACAATCACGACCGCCTCCAGGACATAGAGAACATTTACCCCGAATATCACTATCGTCAGCCTTTCCCGGGGCCGGGAGGCCCTGCAGAGTCTCCGCAGGGGAGAGGGCCTCCCGGGGTCCCTGATTATATCAGATCAGGCGGCGTCGTCGGGCTGGACGGGGGGAACCTTAGCGGCGCTCCGGGCACGTGCAGCCACCCTGCGAGCGCCCCGCCTGGTTGTCCTGGCGGTGGTGGCGGCAGGAGACTTGGACACCTTCCGGGACCTGACCGGACGCCAGCCGAACAGGATCAGGGCTCCGACGACGACAACGATGATGCCGATCCCGGTGAGCACAGGAGTGACGTCGGTGCCGTGAGAGGCTGCTGCGAGAAGCATGATGATGCCTTTCTTAGTCGAGGTCGCCGCCGCCGTTGCGGCGGTCGCGGATAACCAGGATGAGCGAGATGACGAAGACTCCTACGATCAGGATGTAAGCCCAGGGGGCCAGTGACTTGTGAGTGGCCAGTTCGCTGAGCTTGCCGAGCTGGTTGGGGAAGGCGATCGTCGGGGCCGCCATCCCGAGCAGCAGGGCGGCGGCCGCCGCGTGCCAGGCATTCTTCCCCACCTGGACGACGACCAGGAGGAAGACGGCCAGGACTATGATGTAGGCGACCGGGATGGGGACGTTGGGGACAGTCTGCCCCTGGATGACCACGGTGGCCAGGTTGTGCTTCATATTTCACTTTCTCCTGAAAAAGGCGATGACGATGACGATGATGATCGCCAGAAGGATCGCCCCTCCTGGCGACCAGCTTTTAGCCGCGTAATTCGCGCAGCCACCAGCTATCTTGCATGTTCCTGCTAGCATCACGCTGTCTCATTCTACGGGTCAGTGTATCCTGTCGGATCCTGCAGGCCCCCCGCCGAGGACGGGAGCCCGAAGCTCTCCACCCTGACCGGAACGCCGTTCGCGTATGCATCGATCATCTTGTGCGGGCCGAGGTATATTCCCACGTGCCCGGGGGGCGGGTCAACGGAAGCCCCGGTGAAGAATACCAGGTCCCCGCGCCGGGGATGGCTGGTCCGCGGTCCCGCCTTCCACTGGTCCTCCGACGTCCGGGGGATGGGGATCCCCGCGGCGGCGTAGGCGTTCTGGGTGAGCCCGGAGCAGTCGAACGCATCCGGCCCCGTCCCGCCGTACAGGTACGGCTTGCCCAGCTGCTTCATAGCGTAGGCGACCACTTCCGCTTTCGGCTTCGGGGAGACGTGGGCAGAATGACCGAGAAAGTGAAAGCAGGACCACAGGCCGATGCTGAAGACCACCAGGCCGCCGAGAGAATTCCTTTGTCCCATTAAACCCCCGCATAAGCACCGCCGCTCCATGTCAGTAGCCCCGGGGAAGCCCCCGAGGTCAGGCCGTTCCCCTTCCGCAGCTGGCCGAGGATATCCCCGTAGTGCCCGTTGTGCAAAGTGATCACCGTGGCTTCCAGTCCTGCCGACAGGGAAGGGTAGGACTGGATTCCGGCCGAGTTGATAGTTGTCCCGCCGCAGCACCGCCGCCCGGTGTTCATCGGGTTGTCCACCACGAACAGGTTGCCGTTCCCGTCTTTGTCCTGCGGCGGCCACCCGACCGTCTCGCGCAGCTTCCAGTGCTCCAGGGAGGCGATGTTGGCTGCGGTCCGGGGTGCTCCCAGGCTGTCCAGCAGGGCGTTCATCCAGGCCTTCTCCCCCGGCCCAGTGATGCTGACGACATGGGCCGGGATGGAAGGGCTGCTGAGCGCCTGATGACCCAGGATGGTCGACGCAAGAAAGAATCCTGCAGTAAGCCCGATGTACATGTTGAGCTTGCTGCTTCTCCTGCGCCCCATCTAGGCCGTAAGCTGGGGTTCTACCGCGGCCCGGTACGCTTCGCGGCGCTGGACGGGGGTCAGGTCGAAGAAATCCTCCACCCCGTACCGGGCACAGGCAGCGCTGGTGGCTGCTTCCCGCAGCTCGTCGGGCAGGGCGTAGAACGTGATGCTGTCGTCGGTTGTCACTATCGTTTCCTTTCCGCGGAGGCCCCGGAGAGAGGGGTCATCTCTCTCCGGGGCCAGTCTTTCGCTTCCGTCAGCCGTCCCTGTTGGCGATCTTCAGGAACGCCTTCTCATCGGCTTCGATCATCAGCTTCTGCGCTAGCCAGAAGTCGTTGTAGGTGACTCCGTACGGCCCTGCGCACAGGGTGTACAGTTTCTGCTTCGTCCTGCGGTGCAGGCGCGTCACGTTGAACGTGATGCTCCCGCAGTAAATCTTGTAGAGCCCGTTCATGCTCCCGGTGACCAGGAAGCTGCCGTCGCTGTCCAGCTGCTGCTGCTGCTCCCCGGTAAGCAGGGACAGCAGCAGCTTCCTGCCCTTACCGTCCGTTTCCGATCTCTGGCGGTACGACTCGGCGGGGGATTGGAGGCGGTACCACTCGGGATTGACGGGCCGACCGAGAAACGATTCACCGTAGGTGAGCTGATACGTGTACGTTCTCCCGCCACCTCCTCCTCTCCCGAAGAGGATGGTGGCTTCTTCCACCGCTGCCGCTGCCACGGCCACGGCTCGCCCGAAAGCCTCCGGGTCGAACATGGAAGGAGGAAGCTGCTCAGCCACCAGCGAAGTTCCGGACGACGATGATCTGCTCGGCTTCCTGGTCGAACTTCTTGATCTTCTCCCCGGTCAGGTCGGTGCCCTCGTCGGCCCGGAACAGCAGGTTCCCCTCCTTGACCAGCTGGTCGAAGACCTTGTTCGCCTCTTCCGCGGTGATCTCGTCGTGCCAGGTGGCCAGGGCCGTGTCGCCCGTCTCGTCCAGCCTGCGGATAACTCCCATTTTATTTCCTTTCACCAGAAGGGTGCCCCGGGGGGCGGACCTTGGCGGCGTTACGCCCCCCGGGACGTGACTGCTACCTGTTGTTGCAGGTGCAGACGGTCACGCGGGCTTCGCCGCGCCAGATGGACGGTCCGTGGTTGGTGACCAGGGAGTGGTTCCAGTCGCTCACGGTGAAGTGGCTGCCGAACGTCGAGGTGACGGTGTACGGCAGGCCCTGGTAGGTGGCCACCTCGCAGATGTGCAGGGCGGGGCCGAACGTCTCGGTGAGGATGTGCGAGTTGTGCGGGAAGTTGAACAAGACGAGCTGGGCGGTGCAGTGGGTGCGGTGGTGGCCCCTGCCGTTATGGTCACCGCACTGCCACGGGTTAGCCTGGCGGTCCTGGGTCCAGGAGGTCAGCGTCCGGAAGTCGCAGCCGTTGCCGCACTGCGAGGGAAGCAGGGTGCGGGTGTTGCAGCCGTCGCCGTGGCCGCCCCGCGGGTCGCAGTTGCCGTGACCGTCACGGTTCCACTGGTTCTGGCCCCACTGGTCGCGGCCTTCATTGCAGCCCTGGCCGCAGTCGCCATGGCCGTCGTTCCGCTGGAAGGTGTCACGGCCCAGGTTGCAGCCGCCGCCGCAGTTGCCGTGGTCGTTCTGCTGGAAGTCGCGGCCGGTATGACAGTTATCGCCGCCGCCCTTGTGGTCGCCGCCGTTCCAGCCGCCGTCGTGAGGACCGGGAGTATTGGTGGGCTGGCTGGTCGGGGCGACCGGCCCGGGGGTCGCACTGGCGAACGCGGGGGCTGCCAGGCCCAGGACCGCGATACCCGCGATCGTCGCGCTAGCCAGGATGTTCTTGAGCTGCATTGCTCTCTTTACTCCCTGTATCGGTTTCTTTACGTTCATTCTGTGTTCGGGATCTTATCATGGAAACTGGGCGGAGGCAAGCTGACAGGTAAGCTGCCTCCGCCCAGTCGCTTGTTACGGGCTGGTCGAGCCGTTGAACAGGTTGAACAGGTGGCCGCCTGAGTCAAGCGAGCCGTTGCTACTCAGGACCACCTGGTCGGAGCTGTTCACGAAGTCCGACCGCTTGAGGTTCCAGTGCGCGGGGACGAAGATCGAGCCCCAGAAGTGAGTCGAGCTGTAGTAGTTGGCCGCGGTGTGACTGAAGGCGGCCAAGAAGTTGTTCGCCGGAGCGGTGAGAACGGGTGCGTTACTGACTGCACCGATGCCGAACTCGTAGAGGTTCTGGAAGCCGTCATTAAACGGCTGGTTGCGGCAGACATCCTGAGTCAGGTCGCACGCGGAGACGTTAATCCAGTGCGAGGTGGGGTTGTAATAGATCTCGAACTTGAGCTGATCACCGGTCACCGGGGTGAAGCTGTTCATGAAATGCAGGTGGCCAGTTAGACCGTTGACGAGTCCCGACTGGATGCACGGATCGTTCCCCCCGATCGGAGCGCCGAGGAAGCCGTGACCGTACTGGACCTCGAACGAGCTACCATTCCACAGCACGCCGAGCTGCACCGAGTAGTCGGTGTTCGGGTTACACAGTTCCACGCCTACAGCGCCATCGTTGCTGCCGGTACCGTTGAGGTTCTTGATCCCGTTCGTGACGGTGACCTGGGCCTGAACGTCACGGAACCGGGTCTGGCCGTTGCTGTTCGCGTAGTAACCCGCCTCACCCTGCTTATTATAGATGACATGGACGCCGGACGGGTCAGCGTGCGCCACCAGGCTGCCCCCCAGGGCAAGTCCCGTGCCCAGGATCATGGCACCAGCCGTGATCGCGAGTTTCTTTCTGATAGTCATACCGCTCCTACTAGTAAGGTTCCCCTCGCGGGGGCTTAGCGGGGTGAGACGAACCTAGCACGTCCCGCTCCCGCATGTCTTCCGTTTGCTCAGATCCTTTCGCATCTCCGTCATCACACCCGTATGACGCCTGAGCCGCCGATCCGGTTTACAGCTGCGTCCTCTTCTCCCGCATCGCCCTGGCGATCTCCGGCTCATGCCCCTTCACCTGGGCGAGCAGCCGCTGGCCCGGGATGGACAGGGGCCGCGGGGCCTCCTCGTACTGGATGCAGCTGCGGCAGGTGTTGCACGGGTGCGCCTCATGCGGCCG
>Ga0099794_10000624_pt1 | contig 11793 bp, 11 predicted proteins | sample Rivendell_Oct201_10_FD_77320 | JGI IMG/M metagenome (GOLD analysis project Ga0099794, IMG submission 77320) | Vadose zone soil microbial communities from the Eel River Critical Zone Observatory, Northern California, USA -... | ecosystem: Host-associated > Plants > Roots > Rhizosphere > Soil ... | reverse complement strand
GGCGCGGCCAATTCCTCTGCCCGATCCCGTGACGAGGGCAACTTTGTCTTTCAGCAACATAGGTTCAGGAGGATAGAGTGAAGACTGTATGAGGGCAAGTGCCTACCTAATTGTCCCAGCAGCATCTTATTTCCGTAGAGAGTGATTTGATGGGGGTGTTGTGTGTGTGGAGTGCGGGTCTGTTCGCTGCTTTGTTTGGCCCGATTCGCCGCGGTCTGTCTTGCTTTTCTCGCGATTTTTTCGATGGCCGGTTGCGGAGGTTCGACGAGCAGCACTTCTGGAGCCAGCACTCCAACTCCACCGCCTCCGCCAACGCCGAGTCCGACTCCGTCTTCGGTCGATGTCACGACGTACCATTACGACAACCTTCGCACGGGTCAGAACCTGAACGAAATAACGCTTACAACCGCGAACGTGAACCAAGCGAAGTTCGGCAAACTCGGCGAATTGATGGTCGATGGCAAAGTGGACGCTCAACCGCTGTATTTATCGAACTTGTCTATACCTGGCGTTGGCGCGAAGAACGTTCTGTACGTCGCTACGGAGCATGGAAGCGTTTTCGCGTTTGACGCCGACAAAGTCAGCGCGACCCCGGCGCAGCCTTTGTGGAAGATTTCGACGCAGTTACCAGGGGAGGTACCTAGCGATGATCGCGGCTGCAGCCAGGTGACGCCGGAGATCGGCATCACATCGACACCGGTCATCGATCGCGCGCGCGGCGCGATCTACGTCGTTTCCGTTTCCAAAGACGCCAGCGGGAACTACTTCCACCGCATACACGCACTGGATCTCACCAACGGTAAGGAACTCTTCGGAGGTCCTACAACGATTACAGCGACGTACCCAGGCTCCGGCGCCGGTAGCTCGGGTGGCAATGTGGTTTTCAATCCCGCCCAATACAACGAGCGCCCAGGCCTGCTGGAAATCAACGGAACGATCTACACAACGTGGGGGTCGCACTGCGATTTAGGCGCCTACACTTCCTGGATGATGGCCTATAGCGCCGACACGCTGAAGCAAATGAACGTGCTGAACCTGGTGCCCAACGGCGGCGATGGCGGCATCTGGATGTCCGGCACTGCACCAGCCGCCGATGCAGCGGGAGACATTTACTTTATTCTTGGTAACGGCACTTTCGACACCGCATTGAACGCGAATGGATTTCCATCGCGGGGCGACTGTGGCAACTGCTACGTCAAGGTTTCCTCTACAACGCCGCTAACGCTTCTCGACTATTTCACGCCGCTGAATACCGTCGCCGAATCAGGCGCCGATGAAGATTTTGGCTCAGGTGGACCACTATTGCTTCCTGATGTCGCGGATGCTTCCGGAAAGACGCGGCATCTGGCGGTGGGTTCTGGCAAAGATGCGATCATTTATGTGCTCGATCGCGACAATATGGGTAAGTTCGGCGCGGCGCAGAACAACGTCTATCAGCAGATTTCTGGTGAGTTGGCCGGTACAGAATATGGCAAGCCCTCGTACTTCAACGGCACGGTTTATTATGGAGCGGTAGGTGACGCGATCAAGGCTTTTCCTATTAGCAGCGGCAAGTTGGCGACAACGCCCTCGTCAACAACGGCAATCCAATTTCCGTATCCCGGGGCGACGCCGACAATTTCGGCGAATGGCACCAACAACGGCATCCTCTGGGCCGTGGAGAATGGGACGCCGGGCGTTCTGCATGCCTACGACGCGACGAACCTCGCTACCGAAATTTACAATTCCAATCAGGCAAGCGGAGGTCGAGACCAGTTCTCGGGGAACAAGTTCATCACCGCGATTGTTGCGAACGGAAAGGTATTCGTCGGCACGCCGAATAGCGTAGCGGTTTTCGGGCTGCAGTAAGCGTCTTCTCGACGCTCACTTGGACGTTTTCAGGTCCTTTAGCAGGTGATGCACCAGCCCGTTTACTTCATCTTGCGAGAAAGAGAACGTGTTGCGGCGCACCGGTTTTTCTCCCTGGGCACGATAGACCAAGTGGTTTGCCGGGTTTTGCACTACGTCCAGGACCATAGTGCCCTCGCGGAAGCGGATGTGTTCATAACCCACCGCCGCAGGCCCCCAGCCCCATCCTGAATAACAGCCGAAAGGTCCGCACATGAGTCCGGGGTAGGCGCCGGGATACACGCGCTCGACAGTCATATTGCGGCGGCGCACGGCAATGTGAAAATCGACAAGGAAGTCCGCGTCTTCGCCATCGCTGACTTCCTTCAATCCTTTGTCAGCCAGGTTGTGCTCAATGGCGGATCTTACTTTGCCGCGCAGGATATCGTTTTCTGCATCATTATCGCGATCGCGGGTGACGGTTTCACCGCGCGTGATATCGTCGCGAGAGGTTACCGGGCGTGAGTCGCGACGGCTGCCCTCTTCCTGGGCGGGCCGCCATGCCCAAGTAGCGTGGCGGGCAATGTGCACGTCACGGTCTCGCGTGATGTGGACGTACTCATCACACCCGGCGAGCAACACGGCGCAGGCAATGGCGCCAGCGGCGAAAAGAGACGCTCTGGCTCGTACAAGCCTCTGGGGTAGCATCTGCACGTCCTCCAAGCTTCGACAATTCCCCTTGTCTAACCCTGGAAGGCTGCGATAGTTGCGCTCGTTTCGGTCGTTTCGCGTATCAGAAACCGGTGCCCCAGTCGGCGGGAGGAAACACGATGGGCCAAAAATGCGGAGCGGGCTGTTCGAACTCGAAGGCCACCGCGGATAGCCCAGCCTCCGAAGTCTCGACGCGGACTACACGGCAGCCTTGCTGTACCTTGGATTTTTCGTTAGTAAGAACGATGGGTTGGCCGGCCTTGACCTCCATCCGCAACTTCAGCAGCCCGCCATGCGCGTTGACCACCACGGTTTGCGTTTCTTCGCGTAACTCTTTACCGTCCCGCGTCTTGACCTGCACGGTCACGGGAACTTGCAGCATGACACGTTCGCTGCGCCGCCGATTTGCTGGATTGGGAGCTGTCATCTCGAGTCTCGTAGAAGTATCCAATCAATATACCTCACGAAATTGCGGATGATTTTCGGGGCGCGAAAGGTTAGTGCGATTTCGTTACTAGCGGAGCTTGGTATCGAGCTGGGCTTTTCTTCCGGCCATTCGGAGTCGACGATGCACGCTGAAATGATGTGCTTGCGCGCTCCAAGCTATACTAATTGCGACCATGAGCGATATTACGGTACTCGATATGAATTGGGTGGGGCGGCCGCATTCCGTCGCCGCGGCGCTGCTGGAGTCAAACGGCCATCGCGCCATCGTTGACCCAGGACCCGAGTCGACCTATGCGACGCTTCGCGAGCGCTTACAGTCGCGCGGGCTATCCGTGGCGCAACTCGATGCAATTCTCTTAACGCACATTCATCTGGACCATGCCGGCGCGACTGGTTCGCTGGTGCGCGAGAATCCGCGACTGGCGGTTTATGTGCACACGCTTGGGGCTCCGCACATGATTGATCCATCCCGGCTGCTGGCCAGCGCGGCGCGGCTGTGGCCAGACACATTGCATCAGCTCTTTGGAGAAACGCTGCCGGTACCCAGGGAAAATCTGCGCATCCTGGAAGGCGGCGAGACGCTGACGCTGGGTGCGTGCAAACTGGAGGTTGCGTACACGCCTGGTCACGCGTCGCACCATGTCAGCTACTTTGACGCCGCGGAAGGCGTTGCTTTCGTGGGAGACACGACCGGCATCCGCATCGATAATGGGTCGTACATCCTGCCGGCCACGCCGCCGCCGGACATTAATCTCGAGATCTGGGAGAACTCTTTTGCAACGATTCTTGCGCGGCGGCCTTCACGCCTTTTTCTCACGCACTTTGGCTTTGCGGGAAATCCGGCGGAGCACATTGACGAGTTTCGGAGGCGGCTGCATCGCTGGGCGAATCTCGCTGCCGAAGTCTTGCGGTCCGCTTCCGGTGAGGCGGAGGCCAAGGAAACCTTTGTGGCGCGCGCTCAGGCCGAGATGCAGGAACTGCTGGGGGCGGAGGAAGCGGAACACCATGCATTCACCGCCGGGCTGGATTTGTCCTTCCTGGGACTCGCTCGTTATCTGCGCAAGCGGGCGGAAGCAATGGCCGGAGATTGACTTGAGTAATGCGCGGGCAAACTGCATTGTGGTTTGAGAGCTAGGCGGTAGTTCCAGCCGAGGATTCTTCCGGCTGCGCAGCGGGCTCGGTGCTGGAAGTCGCGGGCGCCTCGAGACGCACCGAGAGCGACTCGACAAGCAAATCGACAATTTTCTTTGCGGAAGCGCCGCTGGCATCCTTGTCCGGATTGAATTGGGCGACGTCCAGTCCAACTAGGCTCTGGTGGCGCACGATTTCCTTCAGCGCCGCACGCACGTCTTCGAAGCCGAGGCCGCCGCTTCCCGGCACAACGACAGCGGGAAATTCTTCCTGCGCGATAACGTCCAAGTCGAGATGCAAGACAAACTCGCGAGTATCAGCATGCGAATGAGCCAATGTCTCGACAGCTGCCGCAGCCGCGCCCTTCGCTTGTATATCGGCGGCATGCACGTGGCGCAAGGGCGAACGTGAAAGGAGTTCCTGCTCGGGCGGATCCAGCCGCGCCAAACCGAAGAGCGTGACATCGGGCTCGCGCACCAACGGCGATTCGCCCCAGAAGCGGACTAGCTCCGGAGCTCCTTTGCCGATGATATGAGCAAGCACCATACCGTCAATTCTGCCGGACGGCGTTGTTGCCGGTGTATTCAGGTCGGCGTCGCGATCGAACCACAACAGGTTGAGGTGCTTGTAATAGCGTCGAGCGCCAGTCAGCAGTCCGACGGCCTGCGCGCAATCTCCGCCGAGAACAAGGACGAGCGCGCCGCTTTTCACCGCGATTTCCGCGCGGATCTTGAGATCGTTCAAGCCGGCGACAATTTCGGTGAGATTGCGGGCGCGGCGGTGCTCTTCGTCGTCGGCAAAATGCCTGGGCGCGCAATCGCCGTGATCGGTCACCTCAAAGCCCGCGTTTTGGAGCCGTTCGACCAGGCCAGCAGCGCGCAAAGCGGCTGGCGCCTTTTCGGTCCCTGGCGAAAATGCCGCCGCGCTAGAAGGCGCGCCAATCAGGGCAATCTTCTTCGGCTGACGGACAATTTTGACCGCCAAGGTTGGACTCCTTGTATTTGTTTCCGCCTGCTATGCTGGGTTACTGGCCCTACCGGCCTACGCTGCCGGGTCCATCTTAAACTCTTCTGCGGCCAAACTTCCGCGGCAAATTCTTTAGCGGCGCGGTGCGGCGGCTATTGTTGCCAGCTCCGGCGGCAAAGTGAACCGCACGTCTTCGCGGATCAGATCCAGGTCGCGCTGATCTGTGAAGCCAAACTCAGCCAGACGCTCGCTGACCTGTTCGACGAGCACTTCCGGCGCGGACGCTCCCGCTGTTAAGCCCACGCGCTTCACGCCTTCCAGCCATTTGACGTCGATATCCTGTGCGGAATCGATGAGCTGCGCGCGAACGCCGCTGCGTTGCGCAACCTCAACCAGGCGATTGGAATTGGAACTGTTGGGCGAACCTACCACGAGGATCAGATCGACATCCTTGGCGACCTGCTCGACGGCTTCCTGGCGATTCTGCGTGGCGTAGCAGATATCGTCGCTGGCCGGACCCTTGATCGCGGGGAACTTCTGTCGCAGCCGCGCAACAATTTCCTGCGTGTCGTACAGGCTCAGTGTAGTTTGCGTGAGAAATGCGAGCTTCTCGGGCTCATCGACCTCAAGGGCATCCACGGCCGCAACCGAGTCGACCACAATGGTGCGATCCGGAGCTTCGCCGGACGTTCCGATGATCTCCTGATGGTCGCGATGGCCGATCAAGATAATAGTGCGCTTTTCGCGTGCAAATTTAAGCGCTTCCAAGTGAACCTTGGTGACCAGCGGACAGGTCGCATCGATCACCTTCAGCGAGCGATCCTTGGCTTCCTGGCGCACCGTCGGCGGAACGCCATGAGCGCTGAAGACGAGCACGCCGCCATGAGGAACGTCCTCAATGGATTCGACGAAAATCGCCCCGCGCCGCCGTAACTGCTCCACAACGTAGGTGTTGTGCACGATTTCATGATGCACGTAAACCGGCGCGCCATAAGCCTCCAGCGCCAGTTCGACGATATCGACCGCTCGGACTACCCCGGCGCAGAAGCCGCGCGGGCGCACTCTTAGTAAAACTTTTCCGTTGTCTGTCTGCATCGTCATCCTAATGAATGGTTTCCGAAGACTCTATCATACCTCAGTCGCCTTCCGCGCCGCATCGGCTTTTAACGTACCTGTTTGCTTAGGTTTGGCCCGCATTCCCGCATAACGCGGGGCATTGTACTCGATTCTGCCGGAACGCATTGTCCGTTCTTTACCCTACAAAGACGAGGGTATTCCAGAGGGATTCTCTCGATGTTAGCGTCCTGCAGTCTTTGCAGGGGAAAAAGTGGGCAAGCGGATCCTAATCGTGGATGACGGGGAAGAAGTTCGCCAGGTGTTGCGGGCGATCTTTGAAGCGCGCACGGGTTACGAGATTTGCGGCGAGGCTGCGAATGGTGTGGAGGCGGTGGGGAAAGCCCTGGAATTGAAGCCGGACCTGGTTCTCCTCGACGTTGCCATGCCTATGCTGAACGGCGTCGAGGTGGCGTCGGTACTCGCTGGAGCGATGCCCGACCTGCCCATCGTGCTTTACACTATGTACAGTGAAATGTTGGGGTTATCGCTGGCGACGGCCGTTGGAGCCAAAGCACTCATATCGAAGGCAGACGGAATTGGTAAGCTCCTCGAATGCGTGGGAAGCATACTGGAACCTAAGGCGAAGAGCGCCAGCCCCGAAGTCACCGCGCCAAGCACACCAAGCCCACCATTGAAACCTCCAAGGGCCACAAAATAACGGCTACGGCAGGTGATTTCGCATTACCCAGACTTGAAACGGGATATAGGACTAAGTTAGTCTTATTTATCAGTTGCAAGTCATTTGCAAGGAGAGAGATTGTGACTCTCGCATTTCGCAAGTTCGTTTTCCCCTTGTTTTTTGTCGCCATTTCCGCCAACTCCCCAGTTCTTAGCCGCGCCCAGGAAACTCCATATGTCGTTGCATACGATCATCACCTCGAAGAGCGTGGCGCCCTGGAGATCGAGTATTCTTCCGCCTTTGGCACGCAGCGCGGGGGCGACGACTTCCATGCTTTCTGGACCGAGTTTGAATATGGGGCCACGAATCGCTGGACCACCGCCGTGTATTTGGAGGGGCAATCGACCTTCGGTCAGAGCACGGTGTTTACCGGCGCACGGTTTGAGAACCGCTTCCGTCCACTGAAGGACGAGCACTTTGTGACTCCGGTGCTATATGTCGAATACGAAAGGAAAAATGGCGCCGATAAAATTTTGAAGGAAATCGAAGGGCACGACACCGAATCCGATTTTCTTACTTCTAATGCGCAAGGGCGCAAGCAACACATCAACGAGCTAGAGCTCAAGCTGATTCTGTCCAGTACGGTAAGAGGTTGGAATTTCACGCAAAACACGCTCGCCGCAAAAAATCTAGGGAATGCGCCCTGGGAATTTGGATATGCGCTCGGCGCGAGCCACGCACTTGGGGAAAAGGGCTCGACACCGTGCTCTTTTTGCCGGCAGAACCTTACGGCAGGAGTCGAGATGTACGGCGGGCTCGGTGATCGCCACAGCTTCGGCCTGCACGACACGTCGCACTACGTTGCCCCGGTGATGGCGTGGAGCCTGCCTTCGGACTGGTGCGTCCGCTTGTCCGCGGGTTTCGGGCTGAACGATAACAGTCACAGATTGATCGTGCGGTGGGGTGTCTCGCGAGACATCGACGGATTCGGCTCCATGGTGCGCCGGCTCTTTGCTGCGCAGCGATAGCACGCCCGCAACCCGATTTACGTTCAGTGCTCCTTGAGCAGGTCCGCCAGAAGTTGGTGCATGCGCTGCACGACGTCAAACAATTGACTTACGCCCGGGGTCTCTCTACTGACTTCGTGGGTGGTGAGATCGGAGACAATGGCATTACCGAGCTGTGCCGCGCGCCGAATGCGCTCGCTGGTGAGCAGGGGAAGCAAGGTATGCGTATCGTGGTTTGTGATCTGGCGTTCTTGCCATTCCTGGACGGCCCAGGCGGTCTTGCGAACGTGATCGACGGCATCGCGGAAGTCCATCAGGATGCGTTGATCGATGCCGCCGGTGCGCATGGCCTGCTCCAGCTGTAACAGCTCCGCGCTCGTCTTCTTTAATTGAAAGTTGACGCCCCAAAAAGATTCACTGGGAATCAGGAGCTCGACGGCTACTCCAATCACCTTTCCATCTTTGCGGCGAATCGCGACAACCCGGGCCCGGTAGGTTTCTCCCGACAGCAGATTCGTCAGTTCCATCTGGCTTCCCACGCTGGGGAAGATCTTCATGTCCAGCAGGCCGCCTTGCATGTTCACTTCGCGGGCTTGCGCGTTCTCGATGACAATTCGGCCGCTAGCCTCTTGCCATTTGGCCTGCACCGGGACGACCACGGGAAAACGGCTGCCGCGGCGCTGGTCCGTTTTCGGCGGAGGCGGCGGCGTGATGAGTTCTTCCACGCGAGGATTTCCTCAGCGAGAAGCGTAGCGCCGGTTCTGTTTGGCACGGCGCCAAAAACTGGACGGGTGCTCGACTCATCACTAGCTGAGCAACAGCGGCACAATCGGCGCAGTTCACTGCGCAACGACACAATTACCTTCGAGCAATAGTCTGTGCCGGTAGCAGAGTCGCCGATCGCTTGCCGCTTGCGGAAGGATGCGATATAAGGGCGGTATCGAGGGGCTTCCCGACGCTTCTTCCAATTTTCTCGAAGTCCCTTCTGTCGACGAGACCATTTGTGTGCATCCCGAACGGCGGACGCACGCGGGTACGGAGGAGGCGGCGATGTTTGAAGCAGCGCAAGAGCAGAAGCAATCAAAATCGAATCGGATCGTGGTGACAATCTTCTTCCTGATCGCGGCGGCGGCCGGAGGCGGTGTGCTCTACACGATGTCGAAAGTCGGCAGCAAACCCGTGCCGGCGCCGGTCACGACCGTGGGCGCTGCGCCCGCTGCAGCGGGAAAAGCGGATCCCGTACATGACCTCAGGATTGTGAGCGCGAGAATGGAAAAGGACCGCACCGGCACGACGGCCGTCTGGCTCGTGGATATTAACAATCGATCGAAGGCTTACGCCTACAGCAGCATTCAGTATGAGACCACGTATGTCGGACCGGACAATGCCGCGTTGCTGGTGAACAAAGGCACGATCCCGCTCAATCTCGGTCCGGGCGAAGAGCAGAACACTCAGATCCGCGATGTTCTGTACCCGGCGGGAACGGCCTGGTACAAGTTTCGAGTCACCGGCGCGACGCCCACGGTGCAATAAAATTTCAGAGCTTCGCCGCAGAGGCGCACAGAGTCCACGCAGCTCGCAGCACGACTGCTACCGGCACAACGGTACTGGCAACTTACGCGCGTTTACAGTAAGATTTGACTCAATGGTTCCGGTGGCCCTGCCGCCGCGCCAGGTAGTATCCGCGAAGTGTCCAGCCCGCTTCTGCCCGGCCCAGAGGAATCGAACACTGTACACACGGGATCTCAGCTCAAATTCGAATGGAGGAATACCCCATGAAGCGGGTCATTGAAATAACGGTTGTGGCCGTCGTGGTGCTGCTGTTGGGAGGCTGCGCGACGAAGAAATATGTAGCGAAGCAAACGGATCCCATCAACGCCAAAGTTAACGAAGTGGAAAAACAGGCGCAGAATACCCAGAAACAATTAGAGAGTGATGAGCCCAAGATCAGCGCCGCTGCTGAAAAGGCCGACTCCGCCGATGCCCGTGCGGGAGACGCCCTCGGGCGCGCGGACGCGGCTTCCAAGAAAACCGACCAGGTGAAATCCGACCTGACCAACCAGTTTCACAGCGAGCTGAATGAGCGCATTGCGAACATCGACGATTACAAGCCCGCGGGCGACGTCGTAGTGCTCTTCAAATTCAATTCCGCGAAGTTGACCGATGAAGCCAAGCAGCAACTCGACCAAATCGGAGGCGAGAAAGTCGGAAGCATGAAGCGCTACTTCGTCGCCATTGAAGGCTTCACGGACAAGACCGGCACGCCCGAGTACAACCTCGAGCTGAGCCGCCGGCGCGCCGAGGCCGTGCAAACGTATCTCGTCGCGAAGCACAACGTACCCGTGTACCGCATTCAAATCGTCGGACTCGGCAAAGACAAGCCGGTGAACGACGAAAAGACGAGAGACGACCGGCAGAAGAACCGCCGCGTGCAAGTGACCATCTTCAGCGCAGACAGCGGGCAAGGCGCCGCAGCGCAAAACCCCGGCTCCGCGCAGTAAGCTACAACACAATATCTTCCGACGCGGGGCGAGACTCTGCCGCGCATGTGAGCGTGTGTCCTTGCATCCCGGAATCGAAAGCTCGCGACCAGAGGACTGAGAAAAGCGGGCAACACCTCCAACCTTACGCCTGCAAGGAGGAAGGCCGCATAGAAGCGGTGTAGTGTTAGCGACACGGCTGGAATAATTCAAATACTTATAATGGGCTCTTCGAGATGACCTCGAAGAGCCCATTTTTTCTTGGAAAGAGAACAAGGCGTGTGCCAAATGCGAATTTTTCGTTCCGTTTTGGGACGCACTTGATAACAAAGCCGTTATCCATGCAGTTGGCGGGGATGTGCCTGGAAATTTCCCGAATCGGTACTTCACCGTAGTATACAAATATGGTATACACTGCACTATATCTGAGAAATAGCAGTTTCCTGAAATGGAAATAAGAATGCTCGGAGAGCAGCTATGGAATCCGTTGGCTCACGCATGAGTGAAGAGCCGGCCGTCCCCCGCGAAGCCGCCTCGATGAACATCCTCATCGTCGACGATGAGCCGTCGATCCGGGAGACTTGCGCCGAGGTTGCGCGCCAAGCGGGTATGAATGCCATTCCCGTAGCCAGCGCGGAAGAGGCTCTGGAGGTATTGGAAAACTCCGCGGTGGATATTGTGCTGACGGACCTGATGCTGCAGCAAACCAGCGGGCTGGATCTGCTGAAGCGCGTTCACGACAGCAGCCCCACCTTACCGGTCATTGTGTTGACCCAGTATGGAACGATCGATTCGGCTGTAGCCGCAACGCGCCTGGGCGCTGTGGACTATGTAACTAAACCTTTTCGCATCGAGGAACTGCGCTCGCGTCTGGAGCGCGCGGCGCGCGCCGTCGAACTGCAGCAAGAAAATCATTTGCTCCGCGAACAGTTGCGCACGCGCCCCGGTTTCGGCGGTCTCATCGGCGTCTCCGAGCGCATGCAGCGCGTCTACAAGATCGTCCAAAAGGTCAGCCTGCACGAATATCCCGTTCTCATTCTGGGGGAGAGCGGCACGGGCAAGGAGTTGGTGGCCAAAAGCGTGCATTTTTCGGGCCCGCGCAAAGACCGGCCATTTGTTCCCGTGGATTGCTCTTCACTGGTTCCTACGCTGATTGAATCCGAGCTGTTCGGCTATGTGAAGGGCGCCTTTACCGGCGCGCTGCATGGAAAGCAAGGCCTGCTGGAGGCGGCAAACAGCGGCACGCTGTTTCTTGACGAAATCGGCGATATGCCAGTGGACCTGCAAGCCAAGCTGCTGCGCGCCTTGCAGGAGCGAGAGGTAAAGCCCGTCGGATCGACGGAGCGGCGTCGCATCGACGTACGCATAATCGCCGCTACCAATCGAGACCTGGATACAGCTATCAAGGCCGGAGAGTTTCGCCAGGATCTTTATTTCCGGCTGAACGTGGTGCAAGTTAAACTGCCGCCGCTGCGCGAGCGCAAGAGCG
>Ga0099794_10000622_pt1 | contig 11800 bp, 8 predicted proteins | sample Rivendell_Oct201_10_FD_77320 | JGI IMG/M metagenome (GOLD analysis project Ga0099794, IMG submission 77320) | Vadose zone soil microbial communities from the Eel River Critical Zone Observatory, Northern California, USA -... | ecosystem: Host-associated > Plants > Roots > Rhizosphere > Soil ... | reverse complement strand
GAAATCGAAGGAGGCAAGGCTCGCCCTGAGGGTGCTCTCGTGAAGCTGCACGAGGGCGAGCTGCTTTTCGCGCGGACCGACGTCGATGTGCTGGCCGAGGCGGAAGAGGCCGTAGGCTCCGGCCGCGGCGAGAAGGGCTTGTGCGAACCAGCGGCCCAGGTACGTCCACCAGCTGCGCTTCTCGATCGCCGCCGAGATCTCCACCCACAGCCGCCAGATCATGAATGCGATGATCCCGAGCGTGGCCACGAGGGCGGCGACGCGCAGGAGCGATCCCTCCAGGTTCAGGCCCTGCTTGGTCAGGACCACGTCGGCGTTGCCGATCCGCTTGCCGACCGCCTCGTCGGCCTGATCGATCCGGGCCGCCACCGCGTCGTCGACTTGCGCGATCGAGGCGCGCGCGATGGCGTGCACCTGGTCCAGCCTCCGGGCGATGCTCTGGTCCGCCTGCGCAACGCTGGATTTCACCAGCTTGCCGGCTTCGGCGAGCCGCTTCCGCGACAGGTCGTCGAGCTGCCCGAGGGCCCGATCGATCAGCTCGTCACCCGTGAGCTGGATTTGTGCGATCCGCTGTGCGGCGTCCTGGTTGACCTGCTCGACGCGCTCGGCGAGGTGCAGGTTCACCTGGCTTTCCAGCGAGGCCCCGGCACGGCTGGTGCGCTCGATCTGCGCTCCGATGCGGCTGTCGAGGTCTTCGATCAGCTTGTGCCCGCTGCTCTCGAAGCTCTGGATGGCGGGCGAGACGATCGCTTCCACGATGCCGCCGGCGGGCGAGCCGACCACGCCGCCGAGGATTCCACCGACGAAGCTTCCCACGCCCTGCACGCCGTGGACCACGGCCTTGCCGATGTTTCCGAGCGTCTCGAGGAAGCCTGCTCTGGATGCCAGGGGTGCGAGGAAGACGGCAAAGCCGGCTGCCGCCGCCGCGCAGGCCGTAGAGGTACGACGCATGGATCCCCCCAGCTACGGAACGACTAGAAGCAGAACTGAGCGGCTTTGCGCAAGGGCCAGGGATCGAGCCAGGCAGGCCAGGATCATGGCCGGTAGCCTCTCCAGATACGGCGGCCGCGCTCGCGCGCTTGTCAGAGGCGCCCCGCGTGTCCTAGACGTCAACAGCCCCGGGGAGGAGTCATGGAGGCTGCGCCGATCGCGACGGATCCAAGCTGGCTGGTCCACGCGCGACGGGTTCAGTGGGCTTGGGCGTTTGTCCTGGTCATCCTGGTGACGCTCGGGGCGTTTCTCCTGCAGGCGCGCTGGAGCAGAGCGGAAGAGCTGCCCTTCGTCGTCAAGGCACTGGTCTACGCCGGCGTGGCGCTCGTCTCGCACCACGCCCTGTTGCTCGCGGGAGTGAACCTCGGGTTGGCTGCGCTGCTCTTCGTCGCGGTCCGTGGCGAGACGAAGTGGCCGGTCCTCGCCCAGCTCGCTCTGCTGGTGAACCGGCAGGCACGCCACGTCGAAACGTTGGCGCCGTGGCTGGTGTTCGCGGCAGTCGCGTTCGACTGGCTACCGGCTCAAGCCGCGGCGATGAGCGCAGTCCTGGTCCTCGGGCCCATTTTCGTGGACCGCAACACGCTGCCCCGCACGCCGGACGACAAGAGCTCGGGGCCGGGAAAGGGCAACGTGGCGCTCACCGCCGCCATGCTTCTGGGCGGCCTGCTGGTGGTGCTCACCGACCGGACGCAGTGGAAAGGCGCGGCCGGCTTCCTCTTGCCCCTCGTCGCGGGGAGCGTGCCGCGCACCCTCTGGGCGGTCTGGTGGGCTCCGTCCTCCACGCCCGAGTCACGCAAGGGGCTCAGCGCCGCCAGGCGATTCGGGAGCGCCATCGGGCTGGCGGAGCGGATGGCGCTGGTGGCCGCTCCCCTCATCGCGATGGGCGGGGGCCTCAAGGCCTCGCGCCTGGACAAGGCCGCCCGGATCTCGCCCTGGATGCGGTGCGATCCACGGCCATCAGCCGCGCCGGCCCTCCGGATGTTCCTCGTCGCCGATACACAGTTCCACGCGCTCGAGGGAAAACGCTCCGGCCTTCACCTCGACGTGGTCGACTCGGTGGTCCCGGTGGCCGTTCGACCGATCGAGTTGGACCTGCTGGAGGGCGCGACGCTTCAGCGGTTCGCTGCGATCCACGCGGCGCTCGGCGGCGAGGTGCCCTGGATCCATCTGGGCGACATGGCCGATCTCGGTTGCCGATCGGAGCTGGACCGGTTCCGGGCGCTCTTGCCTGCCTTCGTCAGGCCTCCTCTCGCCCTGGCCTTGGGAAACCACGACAGCACGTTTCTCGGCAACCTGGCCTGGCATCCGGACTGGACGGCCGCCTGCGCCGGTCATCGATCGGATCGCGGATTCGCGCTCGCATTCATCGACGGTGTCGACCTCGCTCCGGGAACGGTGGTCAGCCGCAACGAACGTTTTCGCGCGGCGGTAGCGGCGATCGGCAATCTCGAGGGCCGCCCGGTACAAGCGATCGTCTTCGATACTACCGATGACGGGGGAGACGGGCTGGGCATCGCCGGGGTCCAGGGAGGAATTTCCGAGCGGCAGCGATCCTGGATCGAGAAGTCCGCCGCGCCGGACGCCTTCCTCATCGCGTTCGGGCACCATCCGCTCGACGAGCTGAGCCGGAAGAGCAGGGACCGCGTGACGTCCCTGGCTACGCGGTGGGGAGACCGGTTGCTCGCGCTGATCTCCGCTCACACCCACGTCGCGGCAGAACGCGGGCCGCTTCCCCGGGACTCGCGGCTCCGCGAGCTCATCGTCGGTTCGACCATCGATCCTCCGCAGGAGGCGGCGGTGCTGGAGGTGTGGCCTGATGGGCCGACGGTCCGGATCGTCACCGTTCCCGCCGTCGCCCGCGAGGGTTCGACGTGTGGCGACTTCGCCGGCGCCGTGACGCACACGAGCTGCGAGCAGGCGATCTCCGAGCTGAAGAGCAGGCCCGGGTGCGCGAACCTCTTCGCGCCCGCGGCTGCAGGGCCGTCGCGCACGCCGGAACAGCTCGAGCGTTCGCAGAACGACCGGGCGCGGCGGCTGCTCGATTGCATCGCGCCGGATCGCTTTCCCGGCCAATCGCCTCTGCACAGCTACCCGGACCTGGGGGCGTCCCTCGACCGCCTGTATGCTGCCGGTGGGGAGAGTCCCGTCAAACGCGACCTGGTGTGCCTGTCGTGGGCCGCGTCCATCGCGCAAGGCCACAAGGCCGACGGGTGGACCATGGAGCAAGCGCTGCGGTTCGCCTTCTCTCCATCCGCGGCGTACGCAGCAATCGCCGTGCGGCTGAAGGGCGGGAAAAGCCCCTGATGGCCATGAAGACGCAGTACGACGTCGTCGTCATCGGGTCCGGTTTCGGCGGGGCGATCACCGCGCATCGCGTGGCGGAGGCTGGCCGGTCGGTCGCGATCCTCGAGAAGGGCCGGCGCTGGAGGAAGGAGCAGTTCCCGCGCACGATCGGTCGCGTGTCGACCGGCTTCTGGCAGGAGGCGCGCTCGCGAGGTTTCATCGAGTACCGCACCTTCCGCAAGATGGACGTCATCCAGGGCGTCGGAGTCGGCGGCGGATCGCTCCATTACTTCAACGTCCACGTTCGCGCGCCGCGGAAGGTGTTCGAGACGCTAGGGTGGCCGAAGGCCGTGCGGCGGAGCGTGCTCGATCCGTATTACGACCTGGTGCAGCAGAAGCTCGAGTCGGCGCCTCTCGAGCCGCCGGCGGGCATGGCCCTGCCGCCGCGCACCGAGGCCTTCATGGCTTCCGCGCAGCGAACCGGGAAGCGCGCGCGCCTGCTCGATCTCGCCGTGTATACCGGGGAGGCGCGGCAGAACGGAGCGGGGGTGCCGCAGAGCGCCTGTGTGTACTGCGGCAATTGCATGCTTGGATGCCATGTGCACGCCAAGAACACGCTCGACATCACCTACATCGCGGAGGCGGAGAAGAAGTTTGGCCTGGAGGTGTTCCCTCTGCACGAAGTCAGCCGCATCGCGCCGCTCTCGCCTCGAGGTTATCGCGTCGAGTTCTCACGCCAGGAGGACGGCGCCGGATCCGCGGAGCTGGGCCACGTGGACGCCTCTTCCGTCATCGTCGCCGCGGGCACGCTCGGCTCGACCGAGTTGCTGCTGCGGTGCCGCGACGTCCACCGGACTCTGCCGCGGCTCGGGCAGGCACTCGGGACACGATTCTCCGGAAACGGCGACTTCCTCTTCGCGGGCGCATACGCCACCCGGGACCTGATCGACCCGGCTTATGGGCCGAGCATCACCGCAGCCGTGGACTGCTCGACCGCCGAGAACCTGATCACCGTGGAGGACCTCGGCTACCCAGATCCGCTGCTCTGGTTCACGGAAGGAGCGCTGCCTCCGCGCGCCGGGCGGCTCGCGCTCATCCTGCAACTTGCCAAGGATTACATCGTTGCAGCGCTCGGCTTTGGCGGCGAGTCGAGCCGCGTAAGCAAGGAGATCGCCGGACTGCTCGCGGGCGGCCGGACCGCGCGGTTCCTGCCGTATCTGGGGATGGGAACCGATGCTGCCGACGGCGTGCTGAAGCTCAAGAGCGGCAACATCGATCTCGTCTGGTCGCACCGGAAGAGCCGGCGGATGTTCCGCCAGATGGAAGCGGCCATGGCCGAGCTGGCCAGCGCCGCAGGCGGTCGATACAGCACCAGCTTCCTCTGGCGTTGGCCGCTCCGGAAGCTCCTCACCGCCCATCCGCTCGGCGGGTGCCCCATGGGAGACGATCCGGATTTCAGCGTGGTGAACAGCCGTGGCGAGGTCTGGAACTACCCCGATCTGTACGTAACGGATGGGGCCGCGATTCCGTCGGCATTGTCGGTCAATCCGTCTCTCACCATCGGCGCCATTGCCGAGCGCGCCGCATGGTGGATGCTGAATGGTCGCGAGTGGCGGGGCGAATCGCGCCCCAGGGTTTGAAAACGGGCGACACGGAATCGGGGTCGCGGAGACGATCTGCGCGAGCGGCTACCTGTGCAGGAAGCGCTGCGCGCGCTTTCCCGTATCCACCTCGCCCGCGTAGAGGTTGCCCTTCGAATCGATGGCGAGGTCGTGCACCCAGTGAAATGCGCCGGCGGAACGGCCAGGCCCTCCGAGCGCGCCGACCACTTCACCCGTGTCCCGCACGAGCGTCAACACCTGGTTGTTGCGTCCATCGGCGAGATAGAGGAATCGCTGCTGCGGGTCGCGCGAGAGGGCCAGATCCCACACCGATCCGTTTGCCGCGGTGCGGGGTTCGACGATGAATTCCTTCACGAACGTGCCGTCGCGCCGGAACACCTGGACGCGGTCGTTGAGCCGGTCGCAGACGTAGACGAGCCCATCCTTGGCCAGCCGAACGCAATGCACGGGATTGCCGAACTGCTGCGCGGGAGGACCCGACGGCGGCGACGCGCGGCGGAGCGTCACTTTCTCCTCGTCGCTCGGCGGCTTCCCATACGCGCCCCAGTGTCGTTTGTACGCTCCAGTGTCTGCATCGAAAACGATGATGCGGCGGTTCTGGTATCCATCGGCCACGAAGACCTCGTTCGTCTCTGGATCGACTTCCATCCCGGCCGGCTTGCCGAGCCGCGTGACGTCGCTGCTGCCCGTCGGTGGACCGGGCTTCCCGATCTGCGAGACAAACTTCCCGTCGCGGGTGAAGCGGACGATCTGGCCGTCGTTGTCGCCGTTGCCGCTCACCCACACGTTGCCCTTCGCGTCGACGTAGATGCCGTGTTCGTTCGACGGCCAGTCATAGCCGCGGCCCGGACCGCCCCACGCCTGGAGCAGGTTGCCCTCCGCGTCGAGCTCCATCACCGGAGGCGCTGGGACACAGCACTTCGAGACCGGCGGATCGAGCGCTGCTCCTTTTTCGTCCTCCGTGAGCGAGCCGGGACGCTGGATCAGCCAGACATGATCGTTCGCGTCGACGGCGATGCCGCTCACCTGCCCGAGGATCCAGTTGTTGGGCAGGGGTTTGGGCCACGATGCATCGACCGCGAACGCAGCGCCCGCCGGCCGGGTTCCCGAGCTACCCGTGGCGCATGCGGCGAGCGCGGCGCAAGCGATTCCGAACGGACCGCGATGACGGGTCATGAAAACAGGGCCTCAGTCGAGCGGGCAGGCCGCCCCGCAGGTGGGACCCGGATAACGCATCCGTCGTCGACGGTAGCTTTTCCCTCCGTCCAATTGTGCTCAGGCATACACATCTGAGCGCATCACCCCGGGAACGCCCTCTTGCGAGGGCGGGTCGCGGTCGAATAGAAGCCAGACGGGATGCGCAAGCTCGTCCAGGGAATCGTCGAATTCCGCAGGAGCCGCCGGCCAGACTACGCCGAGACGTTCTCGCGCCTCGCGCTTCGCCAGAAGCCGGACGCGCTCTACATCGCCTGCTCCGACAGCCGCGTGCAGGCCAACGTCTTCGCCTCCACCGAGCCTGGCGATCTGTTCGTGGTCCGCAATCCGGGGAACCTGGTGTCCCCGGCGGGGGCGGACGGGAAGTCGCTGTCGGACGAGTCGGAGGCGGCGGCCATCGAGTTCGCGCTCGAGGTCCTGGAAGTGCGCGACATCATCGTCTGTGGGCACTCGGGCTGTGGGGCGATGGCCGCGCTCGCCTCCGGCCGCGAGGACGTCCGGTCGCCGCACCTCCGCTCCTGGCTCCGTCATGGCGAGGCTGCCGCGGAGCGCCTGCGGCAGGGGGAGGGAGATCCCGAACGCACGCCCCAGGACCGGCTTTCGCAGCTCAACGTGCTGCTCCAGCTCGAGCACCTCCGCACCTATGATCCGGTGCGCCGGCACGCGCCCGGCCTCCATCCGTGGTGGTTCGAGATCGCGACCGCCGAAGTGCACGCCTGGGACCCGGGTCTGGGACGCTTCCGTCCCATCGACGACGATCACGCCGCGCAGATCCTGCAGCGAATCAAGCGCTGAGAAGGGCTGTCGTGCGAACGGCGCCGATCCTTCGAGAGGACCGGCGCCGTCAGCGGTCATGCCTGGGTGCTCAGGCCTCGGGCGGGACGATGATCGTCTCCTCCTGTCGGGCGGGCACGGGCGGCGGTTGACGCGCGTCATCGCGCTTGCGCTTCTCCATCCCGTCCGCAGTACTCTTGTTGGTCCTGCGGCGTGCCGCCGCGAGCGCTCCGATCATCGAACCGACGAGCCCGAGGACTGCGCCGCCGGCCGCCGCACCGGTGGTCTTTGCCGCGGTGTCCGTGGTCTCCGCCACGCGATCGCGATCCGCCTGGGTGGGGCCGGTGTTTCGCCGCGCGTTGGTCTCGCGCTCGGCCCTCGCCTGCGCCCGGGGCCCGGAGGCGACGGTTGCCGCGCTCTGCGCCGCGGTACGCGCAGCGGCGAGCGCGAGCATCGCGCCGACGATCAGCGAGAGCGCCCAGCACAGCGCGCCGTGCAGCAGGGCCTCGCTGCGCCGGCGGTCGCCGGCGATGCGGACCGCCAGGTACGCTCCCACGAACGAGCTGACGAGGAGCGCGATGACGCCGAAGATTCCGGAACCGGCGCCCAGGCCGTTCGCCGGGTTGGCGGAGTAGGGGTCGAATTTCGCGAGGCCGATCGCAGCGCCGAGAAGGCCGATCAGCGAGAACACGGCCCAACCGAGGGCGGTGCCCGCGACGATGCCGCTCCAGCTGATCCGAAGGCCGCGATCGTAGCGGACGTCGGAGTGCCCCTGGAATTGGGTTGAACCTGCCAGAACGGGATCATAAACAGCCATGCTGTGCTCCTGTCTCAGTATTGGACAGCACCAGACTGTGGACGGAGCGCCAGGAATCCAAGCAACGGCCGCTCTGGTCGCTGCTCAGACGGCGGCTATGCGCTCGCGTGCTTTGAGGGCTTGTGCGAACTTCTAGCGATCCTTGATCCGAGAGAGGAATTCCCCCTTGGCGGACCTCTACAGCGGCGAACGTCGGGAGCAGACGTTCCCGCGCCTCTCCACGGCCCAGGTGGCCCGACTCGCGCAGGTAGGTCACCGGCGCCAGGTTGAAAGCGGCGAGCTCGTCCTCGAGCAGGGCGACGCCAGCCCCAGCTTCTTCGTCGTCATTTCCGGAGCGCTGGCCATCCTCCACCCCCAGGGCGGCCAGGAGCTGCCGATTACCACCCTCCGCGAAGGTGAGTTCAGCGGAGAGGTCAACATGCTCTCCGCCCGGCCCAGCCTGGTGCGTGCGCGCGCCGCCGAATCCGGCGAGTTGCTGGTGATCACGCCCGAGGCGTTGCGCAAGGTGGTCCAATCCGACGCGGAGCTGAGCGAGCTCCTGATGCGCGCGTTCATCCTCCGCCGGGTGGCCCTGATCGCGAACGCGCTCGGGGACACGGTGTTGATCGGGTCCACCCACTCGGCGGCCACGCTGCGGATCCGCGAGTTCCTCACCCGGAACGGCCAGCCCCACGCCTACATCGACGTGGACAAGGATCCCAGTGTGCAGGCGCTGCTCGATCGCTTCGGTCTGCATGTCAACGACGTGCCGGTGGTCATCTGCGGCGACGCGCGTGTCCTGAAGAGCCCGAGCAACGAGCAGATCGCGGAGTGCCTGGGCTTCAACAAGTTTCTCGACCCGGCGGCGGTCCGCGATGTCGTGGTGGTGGGCGCCGGGCCGGCCGGCCTTGCCGCCGCGGTCTACGGCGCGTCCGAAGGCCTCGACGTGCTCGTGCTCGAATCCAACGCGCCAGGGGGGCAGGCCGGCGCCAGCTCGAAAATCGAAAACTATCTCGGATTTCCCACCGGTATCTCCGGCGGAGCGCTGGCGGGGCGCGCGTATACGCAGGCGCAGAAGTTCGGCGCGGAGGTCGCCATCGCCCGTTCCGCGGTGAAGCTGCGTTGCGAGCGTCCTCTCCACACCGTGGAGATGTCAGCCGGAGGGTCGGTCAAGGCGCGCAGCCTGGTCATCGCGACCGGCGTGCAGTACCGCAAGCTGCCTCTGGCCGACCTGCCGCGGTTCGAGGGGTTGGGCGTCTATTACGGCGCGACTTACATGGAGGCCCAGCTTTGCCAGGCGGACGACCTGATCATCGTCGGCGGTGGGAATTCGGCTGGCCAGGCTGCCGTGTTTCTCGCCGCCACGGCGCGCACGGTCCAGATTCTCGTGCGCGGCCCCGGCCTTGCCGAGACGATGTCGCGCTACCTCATCCGCCGCATCGAAGAAAGCCGCAACGTCACGGTGCGCGCGTTCAAGCAGATCGTCGCGCTCGAGGGAGATGAGCACCTGGAGCGCGTGCAGGTCCGCGATGCGCGGACGAACGAGACGGAAACGCTGCCCATCCGCCACGTCTTCCTGATGACCGGCGCGAGTCCGAACACGGCATGGCTGAAAGGTGCGGTGGCGCTCGATGGCAAGGGCTTCGTGAAGACAGGGCCCGACCTGGATCGCGAGGACCTCAGCGGGTGGCCACTGCCACGCGCGCCGTTCCTCCTCGAGACGAGCATTCCGGGCGTCTTTGCAGTCGGGGACGTTCGCGCGGGCAGCGTGAAACGCGTCGCATCGGCGGTCGGTGAAGGCTCCATCTGCGTGCAACTCGTGCACCGAGCCCTCGCCGAATGACTCGAGCTGCCCTGAAACGGAGCTGCCCATGGCCTGCAAGCATCTCAAGAACGTGAAGTCCATCAAGCGCCGCTCGGACGGTTGCGAGGAATGCCTGAAGATCGGTGACAGCTGGGTGCACCTGCGCCTGTGCCTGGGCTGCGGTCACGTCGGCTGCTGCGACTCGTCCAAGAACAAGCATGCGACCAAGCACTTCAACACCACGCGTCATCCGGTCATCCGGTCCCTCGAGCCCGGAGAGGAGTGGGGCTTCTGCTATGTCGACGGCGACTCCTTGGACCCGCTGCCGGCGTGAGTGACGATGCACGTGAGCTCGTGGGTCTGGGTGCTCTTCGCCCTGATGGTCCTGGCGCTGCTGGCCGTCGACCTCGGCCTCTTTCGCGCCACGCGTCGCGCGCCGCGAGAGGTGACCCTCGGCTCCGCCGCGTGGTGGAGTGTGGCCTGGATCGGGCTCAGCCTCGCATTCGGCCTCGTCATCCTCGTGCTCTACGGCAGGGCGCCGGCGCTCACCTACCTCACCGCCTATCTGCTCGAGAAATCCCTCTCGGTGGACAACATCTTCGTGTTCGTCCTGATCTTCTCGGACCTCCAGATCCCACCCACGCAGCAGCGCAGGGTCCTCTATTGGGGTGTGCTTGGCGCCCTCGTCGTTCGCGCGGTGTTGATCGCCGGAGGCGTGTTCCTGCTCAGGCGTTTCCAATGGGTCGTCTACCCATTCGCGGCGCTGGTCATCTTCGCTGCCGTGCGCATCCTCTGGGGGCGCGAGAAGGAACGCCAGCTGGTCGCCACCGCCTGCGCCGTGTGCGGGAGTTGGGTGGCGCGCATCATCCCGATCACGCCTCTGCTTCGCGCTGGTTCCTTCTGGGTCCGGGAGCGTGGGCGGCTCGTGGCCACGCCGCTCTTCATCGCGCTCATCGTCGTCGAGACCACCGACGTCATCTTTGCCCTGGACTCGATTCCGGCGGTGTTTGCGGTCACCCGCGACCTGTTTCTCGTGTACACGTCCAACATCTTCGCGATGCTCGGGCTGCGCTCGCTCTATTTCCTGCTGGCCGGCGTGATGGATCGCTTCCGCTTCCTCCGCGCCGGCCTCGCGGCCATCCTCGCCTTCGTCGGCCTCAAGCTGCTGTTCGGCGGAGTCGTGGAGATCCCCACCTGGGTATCGCTCGCCGTCATCGCCGCCGCGCTGATGCTCGCCGTGACTGCTTCGGTGACGACGAGGGCACGCGCTGCCTAGTGACCCGTTTCCAGGCAGCGCGCGAGCCGACTTGCCCGTGCGATTCTTCAGTCGCCCGACTTGAAGAACGCCAGCAGATCCGCGTTGAGCTGGTCCTTGAGCGTCGACGGCAGGCCGTGGGGCGCACCTGGATAGACCTTCAGCGTGGAGCCCTTCACGATCTTGGACGAGAGCAGGGCCGAGGCGCCGATCGGCACGATCTGGTCGTCGTCGCCGTGGACGATCAGCGTCGGCACGTCGAACTTCTTCAGATCCCCGGTGAAGTCCGTCTCGGAGAACGCCTTGATGCAGTCGACCACGCCTTTGAACCCGGCCTGCATCCCTTGCAGCCAGAACGAGTCTCGCAGGCCTTGCGAGACCTTGGCGCCCGGCCTGTTCGCCCCGTAGAACGGCGCGCTGAGATCCTTGAAGAACTGGGAGCGGTCGGCGAGGACGCCGGCGCGGATCCCGTCGAATGCCGCGAGCGGCAAGCCACCGGGATTGGCGGCCGTTTTCAGCATCAGCGGCGGCACCGCGCCGATCAGCACCGTCTTGGCCACGCGATCCGTCCCGTGGCGGCCGACGTAGCGGGCGACTTCGCCGCCGCCCGTGGAGTGGCCAACGTGGATCGCGTCCTTCAGCCCGAGCGTTTCGACGAGCGTCGCGAGGTCGTCGGCGTAGGTGTCCATCTCGTTGCCGTCCCAAGGCTGGCTCGATCGCCCATGGCCCCGGCGGTCATGGGCGATGCAGCGGTAGCCGCGGGCGCCCAGGAACAGCATCTGGTCTTCCCACGCGTCCGCGCTCAGTGGCCAGCCATGGCTGAACACCACCGGCTGCCCGCTGCCCCAGTCCTTGTAATAGAGGTGAGTGCCATCTTTTGTTGTAATCATTGAATACTGTCCCGTCTTGCGGCTGGGGGTGCTCGGGGTCCTGGCTTCGGCGCTAATGGAAGCCGTCGCCGGCAGAGTTTCGGCAGCGACCAAGGCGGCACCGCCCGCGAGGATGTGGCGGCGCGATGCGACGAGACCAGCGCTTGGTGTCCCCGTCGTGCGTTCAGTTCT
>Ga0099794_10000620_pt1 | contig 11804 bp, 9 predicted proteins | sample Rivendell_Oct201_10_FD_77320 | JGI IMG/M metagenome (GOLD analysis project Ga0099794, IMG submission 77320) | Vadose zone soil microbial communities from the Eel River Critical Zone Observatory, Northern California, USA -... | ecosystem: Host-associated > Plants > Roots > Rhizosphere > Soil ... | reverse complement strand
CCGCTGATCGAGCAGCACCTTCATGTGGTAGATCATCTTGCTGGTCGTGCGAGGGATCTCGTTGGCGGTCGAGAACGCCAGGATGATCTCGCCCGATCCGTGCGCCGCGATGCTGCCCGCGCGTCCGATGCCCAGCGCGACGCGCTTGGACACGCGCCCCAGTTGGTGGGAGTTGAGCGGCGCGTCGGTGGCCAGCACCGCGATGATGCTGCCGGCGCTGGTCTCGCGCTTGGGGATCTCGCGGTAGCGTTCCTCGAGCACGGGGCCGACGGGGAATCCCGCGATGCGCAGGTCGCGCATGTGGCCGAAATTGCTCATCACCAGGACGCCGACCGTGAAGCCGCCGAGCGCCGGCGGCAGCTTGCGGCTCGCGGTGCCGATGCCGGCCTTGAAGTCGCAGCAGATCATCCCGGTGCCGCCGCCGACCGATCCTTCGGCCACCGGTCCCGAGCTCGCGGTGTGCAGCGCCTCGAGGACGTTGTCCGCCAGCACGTGGCGGCCGGCGACGTCGTTGAGCCAGGAATCGTCGCACTCCCCGACCAGCGGGATGAGCACGTCGTGCTCGCCGCCGATCCCGGGGAACTGGTCGACCATCCATTGCACGGCGGCGTCGCTCACCTGCCCGACGCTGAGCGTGTTGGTGAGGAAGATGGGCGTCTCGACCAGCCCCCACTCGATGAGCTGCGTCATGCCGCTCACCTCGCCCGCCCCGTTCAAGACGAACCCGCCCCCGATGAGCCGCTGCTCGAAGACGTTCTGCTCGTTGGGGAGGATGGCGGTCACGCCCGTGCGCACCGGGCCCTTCCCGCGCCGCAGCGGACCCGCCCCGCGGATGATGGTGGAATGGCCGACCAGGACGCTTTCCACGTCGGTGATGGCGTTCCACTTCCCCGGCCGGAAGCGGCCCAGGGGCACGCCCAGCTCCCGGGCGCGGTACCGCTGCTCGGGTCGAGGTAGGGAAGTGTGGTCCTGCGGCGTCTTCACGCTCTAGCAGTACCCGACCTTACAGAGAGGCGCTACCTCTGGACCGCCCCGGGTTCGCAGGCGGCTGGAACGCTTCTGTCCGGTATCCAACTCGTCCCGGGACGAGACGCAGTGCGTCACCCTCGTGTCCAGCTCAGCTCTGCAGCTGCGCCGGCTGGCCGGGGTCGGCCTCGGACGGCGGGCCGTTGCCGTTCTGGGGCGCGGGGTTGGGGACCGGCGGAGGCACGCTCTGCGCCACCGCCACCGGACCTCCGACCACGATACGCGCGGACTCGCGGCGCTCGCGCTCGCGCTCCTTGTACCGGCGGATCGCGCCGGAGAGGATCTCCGCGATCAGCGCGTTGTACTCGATGCCGGCGGCCTTGGCGATCAGCACCAGGTCGCTCCAGCCCGGCGTGAGCCCCGGGAGCGGGTTGCACTCGAGGAAGTAGACCTTCCCCTGCTCGTCCATGCGGAAATCGACGCGCGCCACGTCGCGGCAGCCGAGCGCGATGAAGCACTCGCGCGCCGCCCGCTCCAGCGCGCGGAGCTGCGCGGGCGGAAGGCGGGCCGGCACGTCGTAGCGGATCTTGCTCGACCAGTCCTGCTTGTACTCGAACGAATAGACCGGGTGCTTCTCGGACTCGAGGAAGACGACCTCCATCGGCGGCAGCACCTTGGGCCGGCGCTCGCCCAGGAGCCCGACGGTGAACTCGCGGCCGGCGACGTAGCTCTCGACCAGCGCCGGCTGGTCGTACTTGGCGATCATCTCGCGGGCGGCCTCGCGCAGCTCGGCCTCGGTCTCCACCACGCTCGTGTGGTGCACGCCCTTCGAGGACCCCTCCGCGATCGGCTTGACGATCAGCGGGAACTTCATCAGCTCGCGGGGGAGGCGCTCCTTCCCCGTCTGCAAGGTGACGAAGTTCGGGGTGAGGATGCCGTGCTGGCGCACGATGCGCTTGGCGAGCGCCTTGTCGAGCGCGATGGAGAGCGCAGCGGGGTCCGATCCCGAATACGGGATGTCGAGCAGCTCCAGCAGCGCCGGCACCACCGCCTCGCGGTTGCGGCCCTTGATCCCTTCCGCCATGTTGAAGACCACGTCCACGGGCATCGCGGCGAGCACGTTGGGCAGCTCGCTAGTGGCCTCCAGGTCGATGACCTCGTGCCCGGCGGCCCCGATCGCCTCGCGCACCGCCTGGATGGTCGAGGGGGCGTCGTACTCGGCCTCGTCGTCCTTGCGCCCGTCGATCTCGGGCTTGATGCGCTTCACGTTGAAGGTGAAGCCCACCCGCAGCGGACCGGTCTTGCGCAGCGGCCGCCCTTGCCGCCGCCGCGGATCGTTGATGCCCCAGCGCGCGACCGCGCTCTCGATCACCTTCCCGAGGACGCCGTCGGTGTGCAGCCCCTCCAGCGCCGCGGCCGCGTAGATGCCCGCGCCGGGCTCCAGGCTGGGCAGCGCGTTGATCTCGATGAAGTAGACCTGTCCATCCTCCGCCACGCGGAAGTCGATGCGGCCCAGGTCCCGGCAGCCCAGCGCCTTGTACGCCTTGCGCGCCATCTCCTGCGCCCGCTCCAGCACGTGGCCTGGGAACTGCGCCGGGCAGCGAACGCTCACCGCGTCGAAGTGGACCGACTTCAGGTCGTAGTCGTAGATGCGGTACCGGCGCTTCGCCAGCTCGGCTTCGTCGATGACGTACTCGACCGGCGTGAGCACGCCTGCGCGCTCCGGCGCGGTCTTCTCCAAGAAGGCCACCGTCAGGTCCTTGCCGGGGATGAACTCCTCGACCAGCACGCCGGCGGGAAAGCGCGCGAGCTGCTTCTCGACGAAGGCGCGGAGCCGGGACCGCTCCTCGATGACCGACTCCTGGGTGATGCCCTTCGACGAGCCCTCGAAGTTCGGCTTGACGATCACCGGCCAGCGCCAGCCGTCGAGCCTGAGCTGCCCGATCTCCTCGATGAACTGCCCGCGCGGCGAGATCACGCCGTGCTCCCCGAGCATGAGCTTGGTGAGCGCCTTGTCGAGGGTCACGGCGAGCACCCAGGCGTCCGACCCCGTGTACGGGAACCCCAGCTCGTCGAAGAGCGCCGGGTAGAACGCCTCGCGGAAGCGGCCCCGGCGGCCCTCGGCGGTGTTGAAGATGAGATCGGGCGCGAACGCCTCGAGGCGCGCGGCGGTGCGGCTGGCGGGGCCGCTCACCTCGACGCGCTCGACGCGGTGGCCGAGCCGCTCGAGGGCGGAGGTCAGCACGTCGATGGTCTCGCGCGAATCGAACTCGGCTTCTTCCTCGGAGTCCGTGAGACGCAAGTTGTGCGTCAAGGCGATGCGCATGCTTCCTCGGGTGGCCCTGCGTTCGCGAGGAGCGCCGCCCGGGCCGGAGGCGGCTCCTTCACGACCTTCCCGCGCGCGGCGCGCGAGGCGGCGAGCCCCGCGGGGGCGTGGGCCGCGTTCGGCGCCAGCGGCTCCTTGAGCCCGAGCGCCAGCGAAGCGTCGATCACCTGGGTCCCGGCGATCAGATCGCCGATGCGCCGCGCGCCCAGATCGCGCGTCAGCGGCTGCAGCGCGACGCCCGTCTCGACGGCGAGCAGCACGGCGAGGACGGCCAGCGTGACGGCCACCGGGTGTGGAACACCGAAGAGGGCCGGCAGCAGCGACACGGCGAAGACCGAGTTCCGGCGCAAGCAGGCGGCGATCCCGGCCGGACGACGGGTCGCGAGCTGCACCACCCGCAGCCCGGCGGCGCGCTTGCCGAGCGAGCGTCCCGTCCCGAACAGGGCATCCGCGCAGAGGAGCAGCGCCAGCGAGAGCAGCGCGCCGGCCCGCGCGTGCTCGCGCATCAAGAGGAGCGGGGCGAGCGCCACCGCCAGGTCCAGCGCCCGCGCTACCGCGCGGCGCCGGAGGTCGGCGGGTGGGTAACTCCAGGGCTCAGCCATCAAGCGAGGTCCGACAACGAGCGCGCGGCGTCGACCGCGCTGTAGGTGAGGATCAGATCCGCTCCCGCGCGCTTGATGCAGGTGAGGATTTCCAGCAGCGCGCGCCGTTCGTCGATCCAGCCGTTCTGCGCGGCCGCCTTGAGCATGGCGTACTCGCCGCTGACGTTGTACGCGGCGAGCGGCAGGTCGGAGAGCCGCCTCACCTCCGCGATGACGTCCAGGTAGGGCAGCGCGGGCTTGACCATCAGCATGTCCGTGCCTTCCTGGACGTCGAGGAGCGCCTCGCGCCGGGCCTCGCGCACGTTGGCGGGATCCATCTGGTAGCCGCGCCGGTCGCCCTCCTTGGGCGCGCTCTCCGCCGCCTCGCGGAACGGGCCGTAGAAGGCGCTCGCGTACTTCACCGCGTAGCTCAAGATGGCCGTCTCGGAGAGGCCGTGCTCGTCCAGCCCCTTGCGGATGGCGGCCACGCGCCCGTCCATCATGTCGCTGGGCGCGACCACGTCCGCGCCCGACTGCGCGTAGGCGACCGCCGCCCGGGCCAGGAGCGGCAGCGTCTGGTCGTTCGCGACGGTGACCTGCCCGCGCGCGTCGCGCGCCAGCGGACCGCAGTGGCCGTGATCGGTGTACTCGCAGAGGCAGACGTCGGCGATCGCCACCATGTCCGGCGTGGCGTCCTTGATCGCCCGGAACGCGGTGCACACCGGGCCGTTCGGATCCCAGGCGCCCGTCCCCTGTGCGTCCTTGTGGTCGGGGATACCGAAGAGGATCACCGAGCGCACGCCGGCGGCGCGCGCGGCCTTCGTCTCCTCGACGATCAGGTCGACCGAGAGCTGCGCGACGCCGGGCATGGATCCGATCGGCTTGCGCACCCCCCGGCCGCCCACCGCGAACAAAGGAAGGATGAGGTCCGACGGCTGGATGCGCGTCTCGCGCACCAGGGAGCGCAGCGCCGCGGTGCGGCGCAGGCGGCGGGGTCGGTCCGCGGGGAAACCCATTGCACGAACCGTAACGCCGTGGAGCCATGCAGCGCAACGGCTACCCAGGCCCGAGGATCACATCTTGTAGCGCAGCCCGAAGGTCGCCGCGTGCTCGCGGGTCTCGACCAGCAGGGCGGCGGCGCCGGTGCCGAGGATCCTCGAGTTGGTGAACGTCGCATGCCAGCGCGTGAAGTCGTAGCCGAACTCCATGGTGGCCGAGCGGCTCACGTCGAGGGAGATCTGCACCCGGACCCGGACCTCGTCGGCGTCGGACAGGTCCCCCAGGTTGCTCTGCGCGAGGTACGGGTAAGGCGTGATCGCTCCCTCCAGGTACCCGGACAGCGTGATGCTCGGGAACAGGCGCATCTCCAGCTCGATGTTCGAGTCCAGGCCGAAAATGCCGATGGTCGGCGCGCCGGTCCGCGACCGGCCCACCTCGTAGCGGGTGATGAGGCCCGCGCTGGCGATGAGGATGACGCCGGAGGCGATGCGCGTGGCGGCGCCCACCAGGACGCGTCCGGTCCAATCCAGGCCGGCGGAGCCCAGCCCCTGGTCCTCGGTCTCGAACCGGCCGCCCTCGACCTCGAACCGCCCGAAGAAGGGCTTGTCCTCGCCGAGCCGCAGCGTGTAGCGGGCCAGCCCGCGCAGCGGCTGAAGCGAATCCGATCCGAACTTCGACGACCCGCTGCCTGAGTCCACGCGCACCGAGAGCAGCGCCGGCTTCCAGGCGATGAGCAGGCCGGCCGGCGTGGGATCCGGCACCTCGATGGGAACGCCCTGCGTGTCCGGCGGCTTGTCGGGAGCCGCGGTCTGGGCCAGGGCGGGGACTGCGCTGCCGAGGAGGAGGACGGCCAGGAGCGGTCGCACCCCTGGACCATACCCGTTCATGGGGGCGCGGTCATGCGGTAGGTCCCCGCTGCCTGGATGGCGCGCAGCACCGGAAGTGGCACGAGATGGGAGGCGTCGCCACCCCCGGCAAGCAGCTCGCGCACCTGAGTCGAGGAGACTTCCGGCAGGACCGGCCCGGCGCCTCCGGGCACCGGGAAACCGGCGCGCTCGAGCGGAACGATGCGCGCCAGCTGCTCGATCCGGTCGAACCGCTTCCACTGCGGCCGCTCCGCCGCCAGGTCCGAGCCGAGCACCAGCGCCCATTTCCGGTCGGGGTGCTTGCGGTGCAGGTGCTCGAGCAGGTCCACCGTGCGCCCTTCCCCGCCCAGCTCCGACTCGACCCGCGAAACGCGCGCGCGATCGAGGCCGAGGTCCGCGACCGCCAGCTCGGTGAGCCGGGCGCGGTGCTCGAACGGGGCGTGGAGCGGCTTGCCCAGCGGGTGCCCGAAGACCGGCACGAACCACAGCTCGTCGACCGGCTCGGTCGCCAGCACGTACGCCGCCGCCAGCAGGTGGCCGACGTGCGGAGGATCGAAGCTGCCGCCGAGCAAGGCGATCTCCATGGCCGCCAAGACTACCTCGACTCAGTAGAGCAGGAAGGGCGCGCGCCGTTTCAGGAAGGCGTCGCGCTCCCGGTCCCAGGGAGCGCACAGCTCCGCGACCGGCCGGCCGGCCTCCACGCCGGCGCGGAACTCGCCGCTCCCGGTGAGCAGATCGATGGCGGGGAGGTGCTCGACGAACTCGTACCTCTCGGTCCGCCAGCGGAACCGCGCGGGGTCCTGCGCGCGCGCGTGCACGATGCAGGCGGCGCCGAGCCGGACGGGCTGCAGGGCGCGCGCGTCGGTGACATGGATCTGCACGCCGTGGCAGCGCGTTCCCCGGTGCTTGTCCCAGATCGGCGTGAACGCGCTGGGGCGGAAACGGGCTCCCGGGAGGCTCTCCGCCGCGAGCGCCTCGGCCAGGCGCCCTCCGTCGAGCCACGGGGCGCCCCACAGCTCGAACGGCCGGGTCGTCCCCCGGCCCTCGGAGAGGTTGGTGCCCTCCAGGAGGCACATCCCAGGATAGACGAGCGCGGTGTCCACGGTGGGCATGTTCGGCGAGGGCATCACCCAGGGGAGGCCAGTCTCGGGGTGGAGCGTCTCGCGGCGCCAGCCCTTCATCTCGAACACCTGGAGCTCGCAGCCCAGGCCGAACCCACCCTGCTCCGCGGGCGCGTTCAGGAGGCGCGCGCACTCGCCGGCGGTGAGCCCGTGGCGCGCGGCGATGGGCCACAGCCCGACGAAGGACTCGAACCCGGGATGCACGACGCCGCCCTCGACCGCGGCGCCCCCGATCGGGTTCGGGCGGTCGAGCACGATGAAGCGGAGCTTGTGCCGGGCCGCGGCCTGCATCGCGAGGCCCATGGTGGCGAGATACGTGTAGTAGCGGCTGCCGATGTCCTGCACGTCGAACACGAGGGCATCCAGGCCGCGCAGCTGCTCGTCGCCGGGCGTGAGCGAGGCGAAGTCCTTGCCGTAGAGCGAATGCTCGGGGACGCCGGTGCGGGGATCGACGCCGGCAAAGGTCTCCCTGAGATACTGCACGTCGCCGCGCACGCCGTGCTCCGGACCGAAGAGCGCGGCGAGGGTCACTCCGGAAGCCTCGTGCAGCAGATCGGCCAGGTGACGCAGCCCGGCATCCACGCTGGTCGGATTCAGGATCGCCCCGACCCGCTGCCCGCGCAGCGACTCGAGCAGCCGCGTGAGGCCCAGCTTCACCATCAGTAGGCGTTCCGCGAGAGGAACCCGCCCGCGAGCGTGCGGGCCAGGATGCGCAGGTCGAGCAGGAGCGACCAGTGCTCGATGTAGTAGAGATCGTACTCGACGCGCTTCTCGATGCTGGTCAGCCCGCGCAGGCCATGGATCTGCGCCCACCCGGTCATGCCCGCCTTGACCATGTGGCGCAGCTGGTAGCGCGGGATGTGGCGGCGGAACTTGTCGATGAAGATGGGCCGCTCGGGACGCGGGCCGACCAGGCTCATGTCGCCGGCCAGGACGTTCAAGAGCTGCGGCAGCTCGTCGATGCTGGCGCGGCGCAGGAGGGATCCCAGCCGGGTCACGCGCGGGTCCTCGGGCTCGGCGAACTGCGGCCCGTCCTGCTCCGCCTGGTCGCGCATGGTGCGGAACTTCAGCATCCGGAAGGGCTTCCCGTCGAGGCCGACGCGCTCCTGGCGGTACAGCACCGGCCCGGGCGAGCCGAGCTTCACCAGCAGCGCGACCAGCAGCATGAGCGGCGCGAGCAGCGCGAGGAACAGCGCCGAGAGGATCACGTCGAACGCCCGCTTCGCCAGCGCATTGATGCCAAGGACGCCGACGGATTGGAGATTGACGATGGGCAGGCCGCCGAATTCCTCCAGCCCCCCGAACAGCGTCGCGTACTGGTAGACGTCCGGCACCAGCTTCACGTCGACGGTGGTGTCCGCGCAGATCTCCATGATGCGCGGCAGCCGGTGGAAGGAGCGCGAGGGCAGCGCGACCAGCACCTGATCGATCTGCTGCCGGGCGAGCATCTCGGGGAGGTCGCGGACGGTGCCGATCACCTCGGTGCCGTTTATCTTTTGACCGACGCGCGAGCGGGTCAGCGACAGGCATCCCACAGGGCGGAAACCCAGCTCGCGGTGGGCCTCGATCTGCTCCAGCGTCTGGCGCGCCAGGCGGCCGGCGCCGAGCACCAGCACGTAGCGCAGGTTGTAGCCGCGGCGGCGCAGCGCCTGCAGCACTTCCTTGAAGAGGAAGCGCATCGCGCCGACACCGAGGAAGGCGAGGACGGTGAAGATGAGCAGCGCGCCGCGCGAGTAGCGGTCCTCGCGGACGAAGTAGGTGACGGCGACGAGGAGCAGGCCGGCGAGGACGGTGGCCTTGAAGACCCCGAACACCTCGTCCAGCGCCGATTTGTGCCGCTGCGGGCGGTAGAGCCCCACGCTGCGCAGCACCACCGGCCAGAGCACGACCGCCAGCGCGCCCACCGTCAGCGTTTCGCGCAACGGCGGCAGCTCCGGGTACGGAAAAGTGCGCGGCGAGCCGAACCGGAGGGAATACGCGCCCGCGAACGCGGCGGCGACCATGGCCACGTCCAGGAGGATCCGGAACGCGGTGAACACCTGGTGGTGCCGCTTGAACATCGCGCGCGGAAGTACCGGGAAAGGAGCGGCCGCGCAAGGTACCGGCCACTCTCCCAGGTGCCGCTCCCGGAACTTCAGGCCGGTCCGGGAGCGGGGCGCGCGAGGCTACCCCTCCGTCGGGGTCACCTCCAGGTCGACCATCTCGTTGCCGCGCACGGCGCGGACGGGCAGCTTGCGGTCGATGGACGCCGCATCGAGCAGGCGGTGCACCTCGTCCACGTTGCGCACCGGCTTGCCGTCCAGGGCGACGATCACGTCACCGCGCAACAGCCCGCCGCGAGCCGCGGGCTTGCCGGGCTCGACCTGCATGACCTCCACGCCGGTGTCGGCGACCAGCTCCAGCCGGCGCGCCAGCCGCTTCGGGAGGGGCCGCACCTGTCCGGCCAGGCCGAGGTAGCCCCGCCGGACGCGGCCCACCGTCATGAGCTGCCCGATCACCCAGCGCGCCGTGTCCACCGGCACGGCGAAGGAGAGCCCCTGCGCGCCGAGGATGATCATGGTGTTGATCCCCACCACCCGCGCCAGGCTGTCCACCAGCGGGCCGCCCGAGTTGCCGGGGTTGAGCGCCACGTCGGTCTGCAGGATGGGGTCGATGAGACGGCCGTCCTGCGCGCGCATGCTCCGCGCCAGCGCGCTGACCACGCCCGCCGAGACGGTGCTATTGAACCCGAGCGGGTTTCCGATGGCGACCACCAGCTGCCCGACCCGCAGCGAGGCCGAGCTGCCCAGCTCGGCGTGAGGCAGGTGGGTCCCCTCGATGCGGATGACCGCCAGGTCGGTCGCGGGATCGCTGCCCACCAGCGTGGCGGTGTGCTCCGAACCGTCGGTGAGGGTGACGCGCATCTCCCGTGCGCCGGCCACCACGTGCGCGTTGGTGAGCACGTAGCCGTCGGGCGTGAACAGGACGCCCGAGCCGCCGCCCGCCCGCCCGCGTCCGGCGCGCACAGCGACTCCGACCACCGCGGGCCCGACCCGCTCCACCACGTGCACGACCGCTTTCGAGTACGCGTCGAGCAGCTCGACGTCGCTCGGCGCCGGCTCCGGCGCGGGGCTCGCCCCGGGAGCGCGGCCGACGGGGTCGTCGACGAGCTGCACGCGGATCTTCTTCTGCACCTTGGACATGAGGGCGGAACGTGCGCACCCAGGAGGTCATGTCAAGTCAGCTGCCGCAGCACCTCTCGCAGCTCCCGACCGAAACGCGGCGCGGCGAATCGTTCCGCGTGCGCGTGGATCGCATCTGGATCGGCTTCCGGGGCGAAGCGATCCATCGCGGCGATGCCGGCGAGGAGGGACTCGACGACGGGCTCCTCGAAGAAGACGCCCGTGCGCCCCGGCACGACCGTCTCCACCGCGCCGCCGCGGCCGAGCGCGAGCACCGGGCGCCCCGCCGATTGGGACTCGACGGGCGCGATCCCGAAGTCCTCTTCTCCGGGCAGCACGAAGAAGGCTGCGCGGGCGTAGAGCCGGGGAAGGTCCTCGTGGGGGACGCCGCCCAGGAAGCGCACCGTGGGTCCGGCCTGCGCGGCCAGGCGCGAAAGCTCCGGGCCGTCTCCAGCGACCACCAGCTTCCGGCCCAGCCGGGTGAATGCCTGGACGGCGAGCTCGATCCGCTTGTACGGCACCAGGGCAGAGACGATCAGGGCGTAACCGCCGGGTCCGCGCTCCGCGGCGGGGAGATCGGTCGCGGGGCGGAAGCGCGAGGTCTCGACCGGCGGGTAGACCACCGCGTCCGCCGCTCTGCCCCAGACGCGCTGCATGCGCTGGGAGACGAAGCGGCTGTTCGCGACCAGGCCGTGGGCGCGCGCGGTGGATCGGACGTCCCAGCGGCGCAGCCAAGGCGCGACGAGGTGAGCGGCGGCGCGAGTGAGCGGGCCGGCGCGGTCCCGGCCGAAGTACGCGTCGAACTGGTCCCAGACGTAGCGCATGGGCGTGTGCACGTAGGCGACGTGGCGCGCTCCGGGAGCGGGCCGGCAGCCCTTGGCCACCGCGTGGCTGGTCGAGATGACCAGGTCGTAGCCGCGCAGATCGAGGCTTTCGATGGCGAGCGGGAACAGCGGCAGGTAGTGGCGGTAGCCGGTCTGCGCGCCCGGGAGCCGTTGCAGGAAGCTGGTGGTGATCCGGCGGGACTCGATCACCGGTCCGCAGCTGCCCGGCACGTGCAGGAGCGTGAAGACGTCGGCCTCGGGGTACATCTCGCAGATGGCCTGCAGGACGCGCTCGCCGCCGCGCAGGCCGGTCAGCCAGTCGTGGACCAGCGCCACGCGCTTCAAGGCGCCGCCTCGCGGTAGGCCGCGAGATGCGCGCGGGCGCTGCGCTCCCAGGTGAACTGCGCCGCGCGCTCGGGACCTTTGCGCGAAAGCTCGGCGCGCAGGCCGCGATCCTCGAGGACCCGGCGGAGGGCGTCGGCGAACGCCTCGGGGTCGCCTCGAGCCGCGTGCAGGGCGCACCCGCCGGCCACCTCCACCAGCGCGGGATCGTCGCTGGCCACGCTGGGGACGCCGCACGCCAGCGCTTCGAGGAGCGGGAGGCCGAAGCCTTCGTAGCGGGACGGATAGCAGAACGCGGCGGCGCCGCGCAGCAGCGGCGGCAGCTCGTCGTCGCGGACGTATCCCAGCCGCACGGCGGCCTCCAGCCCGACGGGATCCAGCCGTTGCAGGGGACCCGCGAGCACCAGCGCATGCTCGCGGCGCAGCGGCTCGGGCAGCGCGCGCCAGGCGGCGAGCAAGGTGTCCACTCCCTTCCGCGGCCCGAGCGCGCCGACGTACAGCAGGTACCGGCCGGGGACGGGGCTCGCCGACGGTCCCTCGGGCCTGAAGCGCGGGTCCACGCCGTGGGGGATGGCGCGCACGCGCTCCGCGGAAACGCCGAGCCGTTCGACCACCTGG
>Ga0099794_10000615_pt1 | contig 11844 bp, 13 predicted proteins | sample Rivendell_Oct201_10_FD_77320 | JGI IMG/M metagenome (GOLD analysis project Ga0099794, IMG submission 77320) | Vadose zone soil microbial communities from the Eel River Critical Zone Observatory, Northern California, USA -... | ecosystem: Host-associated > Plants > Roots > Rhizosphere > Soil ... | reverse complement strand
TGCGTCGCCCTATCGTCCTGCTCCACCTGAGTCAGCACGCGTACGAATCGGTCGCAGGATATACCGGCACCTTGGCGAAGTCGGGGACGCGGTTCCTGCACGTCGAGCCCGCGTTAGTGCCGCGCTGCGCCGTGCTCATCGTTCCGGCGGCAATCCACATTGGCCCGGCCCTTCGCGCGATCGTGACCTGTCTCGCGGATGGGGCGACGGTCATCCTCGAGTCCGGCGCAGCCTTCGCTGACGAGGCGGATTTCCGTGCGCATCGCGCCGTGCTACGCGATTCTCTGCAAGTCCACGTCGATGCACCGGTGCAGCTTTGGACGGCAGGCCAGCGGATACCGTACGTGGACTACAGCTGGCCCCACTCGGCGAAGATTCGTGATTTCAGCCGCGTGGTGCCACTGGCGCGACAGCCGGGTGAGATAATCGCGCGGGTCGACGGTCTGCCGGTCTGTCTCAAGCGACGGATGGGGAGAGGGACTTTGATTTTTCTCGGCTCGCCCCTCGGGCCGGCGCTGTGGGCGGGGGATGCCGAGGCTCGGCAGTGGTTATTGGTGAGCCTGCCGCTCTTTCATCAGTAACCGCTCTGCAAAATCGAGGCGTTCCTGCGTCTCGCTCAGCTGGCGCCGCAGCTCACTGACCTCATCTCCGAGGTCTGCGAACCGCTCCTCGTTGTCGCTTCCGCGATTGTCGGGGCGAGTTTCCTCCAAGCCCCCGCGGGAGTCCCGCCACACGCGCCTCGCCCATACTCCGAATCCGAGCGCGAGTAACCCGTGACCCGCGGCGTGCAACACGTTTGGAAGCGCGTACCCGAGGAAGATTAGGTTGAGTGCGCTCAGCCAGAAGAGGATCTGAAACTTCGTCGTCGGCTTGAACATTGTGGTCTACGCTCGACCCTCAACGCGTTTTCTGATGGCTTCGGCGACTGCATCGGCGAGATCCACGATCGCTTCCGCCGCGAATCGGATGGCTTGAGCAACTTGAACGAGCACGGGTTGTGATGGCGTCTGAGCAACTGCGGCGGGGGGTGGTACCAGGGCCCCACCCGACGCTTCCGGTTCGCGCTCGATCGCCTGTTCGGCGTCGTCTTTACGTTTGCGAGGATTCCGTCCCTTGCTCATCGCTCGGCCTTGTCAATGGGTGCGTCTTAGCTACGGCGCGCCTAGGAAGAATGATTCACTGCCGCACTTTATCAGCTGGAGCATATAGCGCCGGGGTGAGCTCGTACACCACCCGTTCCCGCCCCCGCGCAACCTTCGTCGTGCCGGCGAACGTGGCACCGATCTTCTCGACAGCGCGCCGAGACCGGCCATTCCCCGAACCAATGATAAAGATTACGCGCTGCACCGACTTGAACGCGTGTATCAGCATCAGCCGCTTCATCTCGCCATTGTATCGGCCGCCCCAATAGGCGCGCGCCAGGAACGTCCAGCCGATCTCGATGACGCTGCGTTCCGCGTCGTAGCCGTGATAGCGTGACGAGCCGATGATCTGGCCGTTGGAGCGATTCACCGCCACCAGCGCACCGCCGGACGCGAGTGCCTCCCCGAAGAACGCCCGGAACGTTGGCTCCTGATAGCGATCGCGTTCCGGATGCTGCTCCCAGATCAGAGGATCCGCTGCGACACTGAATAACGCGTCGAAGTCGTCCGCGCGCAGCGGGCGCAGCTCGAGGAAGTCGCCATACAGAACGGGCTGTCGATCGAAGGACACGGCGTTGAAGATGCACCTCAGCAGTCTCGCTGCTACGTAGGCTCGGAGTTGGCGGGAAGTGAGAGGCGCACCGCGAGGTCTTCCATCTGGCGCGCCCGGAGACGAGCCCATCCCGGCACGCGCAGCGCGCCGTTGGCGATCAAGATGGCACCGCCCGCGAGCAGCGCGGGAATCGCATTGCCCACCTGAGCGCCGAACGCACCGGCGACCGCGAGTATTGCAGCAGCGCCCAGCCCGACGAGTCCCAACCTGATGGAAGCAGCCGCCCCACCGTGCAGTGAACCCAAGCGAATGCGCTGACCGGTTGCCGTCGGCTCCAGCAACACGTACAGATTGCCATTCGTCCATTGGCGCAGCGAGCCCTCGGCCCTGGTCCTCCCGCGCGCCCTGAACACCTCACGCAATTCTCCGACGAGCTGTTCCCACTCGTCGTCGGTGAGTCGCCGGGACAGCGTCACGCGCCGTTCGACGCCAATTGGCAAGCCCATGAGGGTTCGCGACACGGCATTCCGGCGTACCTCCAATGCCTGGGCCGCGCGGGCGACGGCATCGGGAGCGATGCCGACCTCACGACCGATTGCCTGAAGATCGGCGAGGCTCAAGCCATGACTTGGGGACGAGTGTGGGACTGGAGTCGCCGGCCCCTCGGCTGCGGCCCGAAAGATGGCCGCAACTTCCTCGTCGCTATAACGGCGCTCAGTCATGGCCATTGTAATGCGATCTCAACCCTTTCCCCCTCTATCAGAGTGACTTCCCCTTGCACGAAGCGAAACGACACGGGAGCCCCCACCTGGGACGGTATCGGAATGCCTCCGATCCAGACGCGCTGCGCTACGCACGGTACGGAGTAGGTCAGCAACTCGCCTGGGTTCAGCGTACCGATCTCAGTCGTAGACAACCGTCGCGCTCGCATGCGGATCTCCAGGGCATGCGGCGTCCGATTATAAACGACGAAGTCGCATCGTACCGTCTCACGTTCGCCGCCCTGGTGCGGCGCTGTCGCACAGCCGCAAATCAGGAGCACGAGGCCGTAGCGCGCGCTTCGAGACGGAAGTACCATGCGTTTCAATTCTACCCCATCTTGGTGAGCAGTGGTTAGCCTCACGCTGTGCATGCTGGCTGCACTCGCCGTCCAACACCCGACACCGCGCGTGCTCGTATGGGGCGGCGATGCAGAGGGCGGCGCCCCCTTCGTGGAAGCCGATCCAGCCGATCCATCACAGGTACGTGGCTTCGACGTCGAAGTCGCCGACCGAATCGCGCGTGGACTCGGCCGCACCACCCGCTTCGTCCAGGTCCAGTGGTCCAACATCGATCAATCCGTCGAACGCGGTGATTTCGCGCTCGGCCTCTCGGGTGTCGAGGACACGCCCGCACGCCGCGCCCGGCACGCCGTCACCCTGCCGTATTTCGAATTCCGGGAAGTGCTCGCCGTGCGACCGGCGGACGCAGCCCGCGTTCGCGGTCTGATCGACCTGCGCGGCCGGCGCGTGGCGACGCTGGGCGCGACAATCGCGTACGACCTGCTCATGCGGGCCCGCGATTCGACGGGTCTCATCCCTGTGTCGTACGACGACGATGTGCATCCCTACGGCGATCTCGTGACGGGACGAGTCGACGCGGTGCTGCTGGATCACATCATCGCGCAGCGCGCCCTGCGGCGCCGTGGCGGCTCCGGTTTCGTGATCCTCGCGCAGCCCGTCGCCGTCGGCCACTACGTCAGTGTCCTCGCGCACGCCGATTCCGTATTGCGCGATTCGGTGGACGCCGTGCTGCGCGAAGCGATGCGCGATGGATCGCTCGAGCAAATTTTTCGTCGCTGGAGGGTGTGGGATCCAACCCAGGGCGTGCTCTTCGACCAGGTGCTGCGATCCAACATGTCGGCAAGGCCGGCCGGGACGGCACCGGTGGTTCAGGCGATCGCGTACCTTCCCTCCCTTGCCCGCGCTGCCGCCGTGACTGCGCTGGTGTCGGTGCTCTCGATGATGCTGGCGGTGCTCGTCGGACTCGCGCTCGCATCGGGGCGACTGTATGGATCCGGCTGGCTGCGCGCACTCACCACTGTCTACATCGAGGTAATACGCGGGACGCCGCTCCTGCTCCAGCTCTTCGTCATCTATTACGGGCTGGCGGGCGTGGTCCGGTTGCCCGCGTTTCTCGCCGCGATTCTGGGCCTCGGCCTGAACTACGCGGCCTACGAGGCCGAGATCTATCGCGGCGCCCTCCTCGCGGTCCCGCGCGCGCAGCTCGAGGCCGGACGGACGCTCGGCTTGTCGGAAGGACAGATCCTGCGACTCGTGCGCGGGCCGCAGGCCCTGCGCTATGCGCTCGCCCCGATGACCAACGACTTCGTCGCCTTGCTCAAAGATTCCGCTCTCGTATCAGTCATTACGGTCGTCGAGCTGACCAAGCAGACGGCGATCTACGCCACAAACATCGGCAGCTGGATCGTCCCCGGCGCCTTGTGCGCCGTCGTGTATCTGGCGATGTCGCTGCCGCTCGCGCGCCTGGCGCGCCGGCTGGAGCATCGCTGGGGCGGACGCGCGCCGTGAGCGCGTTGCTCGTGATCGATCGGCTGCGGGTCCGCTATGACACGCGGGACGTGCTCCGAGCGCTGTCGCTCGAAGTCGGGCCAGGCGAGCTGGTGGCATTGATGGCTCCATCGGGCGCCGGCAAGACTACCGCGCTCCGAGCGGTCGCCGCCCTCCAGGCGTTCGACGAGGGTCGGATCGTCATCGATGGCTTCGCTCTTGTCCCGGGACCGGTACCGCCCGAAACTCGGCTCGTGCCGCTGCGGCGGCGAGTGGGCCTCGTGTTTCAGGGACACGCGCTCTTCGATCACCTGAGCGCGCTCGATAACGTCACGCTGGCGTTGCGGCACGTCCTCGGCAAGAGCCGAGAGGACGCGGATGCGATTGCGGAGAGACTGCTCGATTCGCTAGAGGTCGGCGCGCGGGCGAGCGCCTGGCCGCGTCAGCTTTCGGGCGGCGAGGCGCAGCGCGTCGCGATCGCGCGCGCGCTCGCACCGGACCCCGCGCTCTTGCTCATGGACGAGCCGACCGCGGCTCTGGACCCGCCGCGACGCACTGCGCTCGGAAACACGTTGCGGCGCTTGTGCGAGCAGGGGCGCGGACTGCTCGTCGCGACACACGACGCGGAATTCGCGCGCGTGCATGCCGACCGGGTCCTCACGCTCGGTACGTAGGAGGCTTTAAAGTGAGGATTTCGCCCATTTCCGACTCACCGTCTCGGAAGTTCGTGGATGATTGACCAGGTCACGCCAAACCGGTCGCGAAGCTGGCTGAAGCGCGTCGCATAGAACGTCTCCTTCAACGGCATATAGACCTCCCCGCCGTCTGCAAGAAGGTTGTGGACTCGCTCGGCTTCTTCCGCAGAGTCGAGCGAAAGGTGCATGTAGACGCTGCGGATGTTCTGAAAGACGGAGGGAGGAACATCATTTCCCATCAGCACGGTGTCGCCAATGTTCATGCGAGCGTGAATGATTGCCTTCCCGGCTCCACTCGGCGCGCCTGGTGCCTGGCTCTGATTCATCATCATCGTAATCTTGCCGCCGAGATGTTTTTCGTAGAAGCGGAATGCCGCTTCGCAATTCCCGCCGAAATTCAGCTGGGCATACAGCTTCATCGGTGGCCCTCCCTCCGAATTACTCGGCGGTTGTGGGATCGATGATCGTGGTGACACGCGCGACAGAGTTCGCAGGAAACCCGTCTTCTGTGGCGTGCCGGCGGACCATCTCTTCATTGGGAGCGTTGTACACGCAGTAGATCCTGTCGCGGGTGACGTAGCTCTGGACCCATTGAATCTGCGGGCCCATGCTCGTCAGGACGCTGCAGGATTTTTGTGAAATCGCCTTCAGCTCGGCGGGTGACAGCTTCCCGGCGCCGGGAATCGCACGTTCGATCACGAAGAACCCACTGCAATCATCAGAGTCACTGCATGCTGGTCTGCTGCATCGCAACTGCACGCCACCGTCCATCGCGGCGCACAAACACCCGTGTATATCGGATCTTCCCCGTAAACGGGAAGCCGTAGAAGATGCCGGTGTTATCGGCAATTCCCTGTAGGACCGCGACGTCTCCGTAGACGCGTACCGACAGGCTGTCGTATCGCACGGCCGTCAGCTTGAGGGTTCCGCTCGCGATCTCGCGCATGTTGTCCGCCTTGGTGCGGAGGGTTCCGAATCGCGAGATCTCGACGAAGTCGTCCGCCACCAGCTGTGAGAGGGCGACGGTATCCGATTTCAGCAGGGCCTGCGCGCGCTGCGACTCCAGCGCCCGCACGGAGTCCGCGACGCTAGACGACTGTCCATCGAGAAGCGCCGCTTGCGCCGTGCAAATGAGCGCGGCGACAACAACGGAACGCCCCCTCACGGATAGAAGCGCTTTATGCACGCGTGAGGCTGCGCTCATCACGGTACTTCACATAGACGGTCCTGCGGGGTGGCAGCGCGCATAGCTCCTTCATGCCGATCTTCGTCGCAATCGTGCGCGCGCCTTCATTATGGTCATCGATGCACGCGATCACGCGGTCGACTTTGGCCGTGTCGAACGCCCACGTGAGAATCAATTCGCAGGCGCGTTTAGCGAGTCCGCGCCGTTGGGCTTCCGATCGCAGCGCGCATAAGACCTCGAAGTCCTTCCCGTCGAACGCCTGAGATTTGATCAAGCCACCGATGCCGATCGGGACCTGCCCTTCCATGACGGCAAAGAGGCGGTGCTTGTCGTCCTGCCCCGGCTCGGGCAGCGGTCCGACGAATTCCCAGACGTCCTCCTGCAGTTGCAGAGAACGCAGCAAGGCATCGTGAGACGCGTTCAGGGGCAGAAGCTCCATCACTCAGTCCGAATGGGTATACGTGGAAAGTACTCTTATGGAGCCCTGGCCGCGAAACTATAACGCCCCGAACCGACGTCCACGATCACATCGTTGCCGCGCTGCCGGGCGGAGCGAACGCCTTCGCTGGCGTTGAGAGCGACGCCAGCTTCCCGCACGCGGTCGAGCTGTGCGTCCCACAAGGTCACTTCCGCTGACGTGTTCGCCGGAACGGTGACGTCCAGTACGAATCGCGGTCCCTCGAGTCTCCACGCGGACTTCAGCGTCCCGTAACCCGTTTCAAGAGATGCGCTCGCACTCGTCAGGCCGGCTCCCGGTCGTGGCGCGATGCGTGACCGCCGGTATCCCACCGCTCCCGAATCCACGTCGATCCCGCCGATGTTGCGGTACATCCAGTCGCCGACCGCGCCGAAGGCGTAGTGATTGAACGAGTTCATTCCGGGATCTTCGAACGAGCTGTCGGGTCGAATGCCGTCCCACCGTTCCCACATGGTCGTCGCCCCTCTGGTGATCGGGTATAGCCACGACGGGTAGGTGCGCTGGGTGAGCAACGCGAACGCGAGCCCCACGTGCCCGGTGGCGCCGAGCACGTGCAGGAGATACGGCGTGCCAAGAAAACCAGTCGTGAGATGGTGCTCGCGCGCTTCTACGTCGTGCGCGAGACGCGCGGCGGCAGCGGCGACCACAGAATCGGGAAGAAGATCGAACGCGATCGCCAACGCGTACGCCGTCTGCGTGTTCTCGCCCACTCGACCCGTACTCGAGACAAACTCCCGATTGAACGCGTCGCGTATCGACCGAAAGCGCGCACGATACGCGGCCGCTTCGTCGGTCCGGCCGAGCGCCGCCGCGCTGCGCGATACCAAATCCGTGGAGTGCGCCAGGAATGCCGTCGCGATGAGATCCGTTCCCGTGGTCGCACCAGGGTACGAGGGATCGTCGCTGTGGAGCGCGAGCCAGTCGCCGAACTGCCATCCCGGTCTCCAGATCAGATCCGTACCCGCTCGCCGCCGCGCGTAATTGACCCACGCGCGCATGCTTGGATACTGGCGCTCGAGTAAGCGCCGGTCGCCATACGCGACGTACATCGTCCAGGGAACGATGACGGCGACGTCGGACCAGCCAGCGGTGCCCGCGAAGTGAATCGAGTCACCACCGAGTGGATTGGGAATCACCCACGGGACACTGCCGCTCGCGTCTTGATCGGCCGCCACGTCGGACAGCCACTTCGCGAAGAAACCGGAGACGTCCATGTTGAACGCGGCGGTCCGCGCGAACACCTGCGCATCTCCCGTCCATCCGAGTCGCTCGTCGCGCTGCGGGCAGTCAGTCGGCACGTCGAGAAAGTTGCTGCGCTGACCCCAGACGATGTTGCGCTGCAGCTGGTTGAGCAGCGAATCCGAGGTCACGAGACTGCCTGTCTGCGCGAGATCGGACGACACCGCGATGCCCGTGATCGTGGTCGAGTCCGGCGGAGCAGGAAGTCCCGCGACGGCCACGTACCGAAAGCCGTGGAAGGTGAAGTGCGGCTCGTACACCTCTCGCGACTTCCCGCTGAGGGTGTAGCGATCCGTCTGGCCGGCTCGGCGCAGATTGGCGGTGTAGAGATTGCCGTCCCGGTCGAGCACTTCGCCGAACCGGAGCGTGACCGTCGTGCCCGCCGGGCCCCGAACGCTGAGACGCGCCCAGCCGGTGAAGTTTTGACCGAGGTCGAACACCGTTTCGCCCGACGGCGCTCGATGGATGTTCACCGGACGCAGCTCACGCACGCGACGCACTGGTGGCGACATCGATGCCACGAGCGCCGCCGGAGGAGGATCGAGAAGGGCAACCGCCGCCCAGTCGCGGTCGTCGTACGGCGCGTCAGCCCAGCCGCTGAGCTCCGCCCCCCGACGCGCGTCGTACGTCTCGCCGCCATAGATGTCCGACGCGAGAACAGGCCCAGCGATCGTCTTCCAGTCGGAATCCGATACCACGCGCTCCGTCCGTCCGCTCTCATAGTGAATCTCGAGCTCCGCGCGTAAGGCAAGCCGCCGCCCATAGAGGTTGCGCTGGCCGAAGAAGCCGAGATTTCCGCGGTACCAGCCGTCGCCGAGCATTGCCCCGACGACATTGGCGCCCGGTCGCAAGAGCGGGGACACGTCATAGGTCTGATACTGGAGACGGTGGTGGTACGAGGTCCAGCCGGGCGTGAAGAACTGATCACCGATCCGCTGTCCGTTGAGATAGACCTCGTAGAGGCCGAGGCTGGTGACGTAGAGACGCGCTGTGCGCACCTGGTCGTCAACACGAAAGGCCCGCCGCAACAGTGGCGACGGAGATGGGAGGCTATCCGACGCCGTTGCTTTCGGGCCGATCCACCGGGCGGTCCAGTCGCCGGACTGGAACAGCCCTGTCTCCCAAAACGCGACAGGAGTCCAGGGAGACGCGCGACCGTTCGTATCCCAGACGCGCACGCGCCAGTAGTACCGAGTACGCGACACCGCCGGCGGACCGCGATACTCCACGAATACCGAGGCATCGGAAGTCACCTTCCCCGAATCCCACAGTAGATCCGCGCCACGAGTCAGGCTCGCTTCACGGGTCCCGACCTGCAGTTGATACGCAGCCTGCATCGTGTTGCGCCGCGTGCTTTCGATCCGCCAGCTCAGCCTCGGCTGCACCACGTCGATGCCGATCGGATTTGTGAGGTATTCGGCGCGCAGTCCGCCGACGGTAAGAGTGGCCTGAGGGAGGACCTGCGCTGGTGCGAGCACGGTCAATGACAGGATGATCAGGATGCGAAGACCGATCATTTGGTCTGCACCGCATGGCCGCCAAACTCGTTGCGCAGCGCAGCGATCACTTTGGCGCCGAAGGACTCCTCCTGCCGCGAGCGCAGCCGCGCGAGTAGCGACAAGGTGATGACCGGCGCCGCCACGTCCAACCGGATCGCCTCCTCGACTGTCCAGCGTCCCTCACCCGAATCCTCCACGTAGCCGCGGATGGCGGCTAGCTGGTCGTCACGCGAGAACGCCCGCTCCGCCAGCTCGTTCAACCAGGAGCGCACCACGCTGCCGTGGTTCCATAGCTTGGCGATCTTGCCGAGCTGGAGCTTGAAGTCCTGCGAGGCGTGCAGGATCTCATAACCCTCGGCATACGCCTCGAGCAGACCGTACTCGATTCCGTTGTGCACCATTTTGACGTAGTGACCGGCGCCGCTGGGACCCACGTGAGCGTAGCCATCAGCCGGCGCGAGCGTCCGAAAGATCGGCTCGCAGTGCTGGAAGGCGGCCGGCGACGCACCGATCATGAGGCAGTAGCCGAGCGTAAGGCCCCAGATCCCGCCGCTCGTCCCGACATCCACGAACTCGATTCCCCGTTTCTTGAGCGCTTCGGCGCGCCGCACCGAGTCGCGGAAGTTCGAGTTGCCACCGTCGATGACGATGTCTCCTCGGGCGAGATGCGGCGTGAGCTGCTCGATGGTGCCCTCGACTGCTCTCGCCGGCACCATGATCCAGACGACTCGGCGCGGCGCCAGCTGTCGAGCGACGTCGGCAACGTCCTTGGCGCCCTTGGCGCCCGTGCCGACGTGTGATTTGATCTCCTCGGCGCTCGAGTCGTACACAATCAGCTCGTGCCCGCCCTGGACGAGCCGTCGCACCATGTTGCCGCCCATGCGGCCCAACCCGATCATCGCCAGTTGCATTGTTGCGGCTCCATTGATGATGAGCTCCAAGGCCTGCGTGAGTCCCTCAAGAACGCATCTCGACCTGCTCGGTCGCAAGCGTCCACCGCTCGAGCGCCGCATCGAGGTCCCGTTTCAATGTCTCGAGCTCCGCGCCGAGCTCCCGGGCTTTAGCGGCGCCGTCGGGTCTTGTGTAGAGCGCCGGGTCCTCCAGCGTGCCGACGACCCGCGCGACCGCTGACTCCAGCTCGGTCACGCGAGCCTCCGCCTCGTCGAGCTCCTGCCGAGCCCGGCGCAGCTCCTTGCGCGGATCCTTCTTGGGGAGGAGCGCGACACGCTGATGCTCGTGGACCTGCCGCAGCGCCTGTTCCTCGGCGGCGCTGACGGCGGCAGCATGGGCGCGCTCCGTGCTGACTCCCTCCCACTCCGCGAAGCCGCCCGCGAACTCGGTCATGCGCCGTTCGTGCAGGATCCAAATGCGCGTTGTCAGAGCGCGCAACAGCGCCCGGTCATGACTCACCAGAATGACGGTGCCGTCGTACGCCTCGATCGCGTCTTCAAGCGCCTCGATGGATTCCACATCCAGATGATTGGTCGGCTCGTCGAGCACGAGCAGGTTGGCGCCCGACAGCATCAGGATCGCGAGCGCAACGCGGGCCCGTTCGCCGCCCGACAACGAATCGGCGCGCCGCTGCACCTCCTGCCCCGAAAAACCAAACCGTCCGAGGTGCCCCTGGATCCGGCCGCGCTCCCATTTCGGCCGCAGCCCGGCGATCACGTCGTGCAGCGTGCGATCGAGCGGCACCTGCGAGAGATCCTGCCGGTAGTAGCCAGCCGTGATCGACGCGCCCAGCCGCAGCTCGCCGCCTTGCGTCGGATGCTCACCCAGGAGGGCTCGCAGGAGCGTGGACTTGCCCGCCCCGTTGCGGCCGATGATCCCCAGCACGCCGGTTCGTTCCAGTGTTCCGCTGAATCGCTCGACCAGCGTGCGAGCGCCGATGGCCAGGCTCACGTTCTTCGCGCTGACGACCTGATCGCCACCGCGCTCCGGGACTTCAAAGCGCACGGCCATCGTCCCTTCCGCACCAATGACGGGGCTCAGTCGCGGCAGCCGTTCCAGCCGCTTGCGCCGGCCCTTGGCCTGGCGGCTGTTCTGCCCCGCAATGTTGCGCGCGATGTAGTCCTTCTCGTGCGCGATCGTGCGCTGCTGTTGGTCGTACTTCCGCTGCTGCGCCAGCCGGCGCTCGGCGCGCTGGCGCACGAACGCGGCGTAGTCTCCCGTGTACGGCGTCGCTGTACCGCCTTCGAGGTGCAGGACGTGGCCCACGGTCGCGGCGAGGAAGGCGCGATCGTGGCTCACGAGGAGCACGGTGCGCCCGCTCGCGGTGAGGTATTCCTCCAACCAGCGGGTGGTTTCGAGATCCAGGTGATTGGTCGGCTCGTCGAGGAGCAATACCTCCGCGGTCGTCATGAGCTGACGAGCCAGGCCGAGGCGGCCGAGCTCACCACCGCTCAACGCGGAGAGCGGGGTGATGCGAGCCTGCGCGGGATCGAATTCGAGGCCATGCAGCACCGCGTCGATGCGCGCGGTGACCGCGTAGCCGCCTTCACGC
>Ga0099794_10000614_pt1 | contig 11849 bp, 8 predicted proteins | sample Rivendell_Oct201_10_FD_77320 | JGI IMG/M metagenome (GOLD analysis project Ga0099794, IMG submission 77320) | Vadose zone soil microbial communities from the Eel River Critical Zone Observatory, Northern California, USA -... | ecosystem: Host-associated > Plants > Roots > Rhizosphere > Soil ... | reverse complement strand
CACAATAGGCATGATGTACTCGAGAAGATAATCCAGCGCATCAATATTCGGAAACCAATCGAGCGATCCCAAAAACAGCAACTCAGGTTCATTACCTATTTCGGCGCACGGCTTGAAATACTCAAGATCCACTCCGTTCTCGACCAGACGTACAGAACGCGCATTCCAGGACCGCATCACTCTGACGTCTTCGGTGGTGACTGCTGTGACGACTTGGGCGTTCTGCAAGGCGCGACGCTCAAATCGCTCCATCTTTATTGCCTGCAAATTGAAGAAAAGGCGCTGGATAATACCCCGGCTCTGTTTGGCCCGCCGAAACCAGATTTGCGACTCTACATTGTGCGAGGTGATCAGTACCGGTTTCTCTTTCAACCCGTTTGCAAAGCGCGAATACGGAGTCCATTCGCAGTGAACTAAGTCGACCCGCTCCGCCGCGGCGAGCTCGTGGACTCGACTTTGAAATTCTTTTGAAAAATGCTTCTCGACGGAGTACGGATATCGCGAAAACAGATTCGCGAACAAACGCAAGTACAAATGCGAGCCGCGCATACTGGCGGGAGGTGCAACTAGATGCACACGAATGCCGGCTTGTTCCAGGACGCCCGCCGATGGGTCGTCCGGCTCGCCATAACATAGCAATGAGATCGTATGCCGCTGGGCCAGCCGGCGCAGAAGATTCCAAGTCCGAATCCGCTTCCCTGCATCAGGAGGATAGGGTAGCTCTTCGTCGAGCACCAAAACACGTAGACGGCGGAGTTCAGGATCTCCGCCGAGGCTCCTTGTCCGAGTATTGGTTTCAGCGGAAATCAAATATGAGCTCTCACTCTCAGGTACTTTGGTTGCCGCGCTCACGAGTCCTTCCGATTCCGGGCCTGCACCGAATCCTTAACGAGCCCCTTTGCCGAAGATCACAGTTTTTATCGTCTGAAAAGTGATCAGCAGGTCGAGGGTGAGCGACATGTTCTTGATGTAGTACAAGTCGTACCGCATCTTCTCTTTCGACTGTTCCACGGAAGCGCCGTAGCCGCAGTTGATCTGCGCCCAACCGGTAATTCCGGGGCGTATTACGCGACGCAGGTAGTAATAGGGAATTTCGTTCGCCAACGAGGTCTCAAATTCCGGGCGTTCGGGCCGCGGACCGACAAAATTCATATCTCCGCGCAGCACGTTCCACAATTGCGGGATTTCATCCAGTCGAACGGCGCGAAGGAAATGGCCGATTGAGGTTATGCGCGGATCGCTGTCGCTCGCCCAGGTCGGTCCACTATCCGCCTCCGCGTCAGCACGCATGGTTCGGAACTTATAGCAATTGAAGACGGCGCCATTTTTTCCGACGCGCCTCTGGCTGTAGAACGCCGGCCCGGGCGAGGTCAATTTCACGATCAGCGCAATCAGTGGAATGAAAGGCAGCATGATCAGCAACAAGAGCAACGAAACAACGATGGCCACTAATCGTTGCGTTACGAGAACTTTAGGGTGCAGCCGAAATCCATCGGAAAAGATCAGCCAACTAGGGTGCAGTTGATCGACTTCGATTTTCCCGGAGATCCTCTCCAGCAGGCTGCCGCCATCCTCGACCTGGAACCCTTTCAGGCGCAGATCCAGCAGTTCACGGACAGGCAGGCTACTGCGTCGATCCTGAAGCGCGACGACTATTCGTTTGATTTGCTTCTGCTCGACCAATGCGACGAGGTTGTCCAGCTTTCCTACAACGGGGAGGCCACTAAACTGGGGTTCCGAATTATTCGCCGTCCCGATGTACCCGACGAGGCGCATCCCAAGCTCACAGCGATTTTGTATCTCCCTTGCCAACGAGCGCGCCAGCGGACCATCTCCCAGCAAGATAGTCGAATCGGCGAAAAGCGCCGACCGATTTAAAGCGAAAAACAGTTCCCGCGAACCTACCAAAGCCAAGCCGACTAGGATGATTCCCAGTAGGAATATTCCGCGTCCTAACTGAAGTGGCGGGTACAGGTAATAAAGAACGGCAACTACCAAGCAAACGACGCCGAGAACCACGATCAATCGCGTTACAACTTCGCGCGGGTTGCTGATAACCAGCGAGTCGTAAAGATCGAAGTAGTAGAGGCAGATCATGCAGACTGCCGCGACGACGGTCACCTTCAAAAAGCCTTGCTGATAACTCAGTGCCAGCTCGGCATCTGCTCCGAAGCGCAGGAAGACAGCGGCGACCATCGCCGAAAAGATGATCAACGTTTCCGCGATGACAAGAAACAGCGTCCGTGCGGGAACATATGCGTCGAAGAGCTTAACCATCGCTGGAGTCCTCTTGATTCCCCTGAAGGGAGGGAGAATCCTCCTGCTCATCGGAGTAGCTGTAATAGCGGTAGTGCTGGCTCTCGCGCTCCGCTTCACCGTTCAGCACAATTCCCGCGACATAGCTGCCTTCGAGCGCACCAAGCGCTTGTTGAATCGTGTCCGCCGGCGTTACGCCAAGGCGGGTTACCAGCAGCGATGCGTCAACGAGAGTGGCCAGATGGGGCGTGTCCGCAAAAAGCGTGATCGGTGCGCTGTCTACCACCACCCAGTCAAAGGCTTCCCCCGCTTTTGTCAGAAATTCACGAAAACGTGATCCATTAAGTAAGTCGCCGATATCGGTAGCCGAGTGTCCAGCCGGCATGTAAAACAGGTTTGAGGGATCCAACCGGCGAATGGCCGCAGACTCATCGATTTTGCCGTGCAGAAAATCCGCCAAGCCGGACATTGCTTCCAAACCGAGAACATTGTGAACGCCAGGCCGGCGCAGATCCGCATCGACCAGCAGCACTCGCCGGGATGTCTTCGCAAGGCTAAAGGCGAGGTTGACAGCCACGAATGTTTTGCCTTCTCGAGGGACCGCGCTCGAAACCAGCAGGCGCGTGAGCGGACGTTCGGCGCGAAGTTTTTGCAAACGGTGGCGCAGGACTCTGAATTTTTCCGCGCCCGGCACATGACTCTCTCCGCAGGTCACGATGTGCTTGTCGGGTTGAATCCGCGCCGGAAAGTGTTCCACGTTTTCAAAACCGAGCGGCAGCACCTCAAGAGGCACTTTCGCAGCCTTGACTTTAGAGTTGCTGGCCCACGGCGTCGCAGAAACTTTGCCCGTTGCTTCCCGCTCGGACTTCCGCAACATGTCAAATATGCGGCTCACTTTTTCTCCTCGTCCATGCCCACGCCACAATCCATGTTCAGCTCAAGCGGTACGTATAAACGGCCACCGCTAAAGACATCAGAGCAAATAAAGCTACGGCCGCTACTTCGATCACGCGGCGTAACTGTTGGGACCGCCGCTGTTGCACCGTATAGAGGACGGGAATGCGTCCAATGATCGGCACCTTCGTCTGCTCCTGCAGGTCGCTTTCGCTACGCAAAGAACTATCTGCGAATTCCCTGACGGCAATGCCGCCCAGACCTATGCACAAACCAAAAGCCCAGCCGCCAAGCAGTATTAGCGGCCGGTTTGGTTTGAAAGGCTTGTCGGGAAGGTTAGGAGGGTCAATGATGCGAAACTGCTCGCCTTCCTGGCGCTTTTCCAAATTCGTCGCCAGTTCGGACTCCAGCTCTTTTTGAAGCAGAGACTGATAATTCTCGCGGGAATTCTGATAGTTTCGCGTCACTTCAGCCAATTGCTGCTCGCGCACAGGCGTTAAACTCAATCGAGACTGGACATCCGCGCTCTGTTTACGAAGTTTTTCTGCCTGTTGCTTGGCGTTCGCGATTTCCGCTTCCACAGCTTTAAGCCGGCTATCGACCTCGGCAAGCGCCGGCTGGTTGATCGCATCGCTGCCGGTCGACTCTTCCGCGGTTCGTCCCTGCGCCGAAGCTGCTGAATCCTCGGTATGCTTTTTTAGCCTCTCCCACTCCGCAATCTGTCCCTTGATTCTGAGGACGTCCGGATGACGAGGCGTGTATCTTGCTTCCAGGTCGGCCAATTGCTTCCGAAGATCGCGAAGCGCGGTGTCAGAAACGCTGGCAGCGTGATCGGGAACATTCGACGCCCCGCTGGCAGCAGCCTGCGCCATTGCCTGATATTCGGAGCGAAGAGACTGCAGGTAAATTCTTTGCTGCTCGGCGCGCGCGATTGACTCCGTAATCGATTGCAACTGACTTTCGAGGCTATTAAGGATCTGAAGATTGCTCTGCTCCTGCTGCGGAAGCTCGCCCAGGTAGCGCATTTTGTATTGCCGCAACTGTTCTTCCTGAGTCGTAAGGTCCTTGCGGGCCTGCTCCAGCTGGCTTTGCAGGAAATTGGTGGTGCTAATTGATTGCTGGGCGCGCGTTTCCAGACTCTTCTCGATAAAGAGCGAAGTCAGCTCATTGTTCACCTGCTGCGCAAGGTGGGGGTCTTCGGCCGCAAAGAAGATGCGGAAGGCTGTGGTCTGATCGTCTCGTCCCACGGCTTGGGCCTGCTGAATGGTGATATCTCCTCGCATCTTGTCGACAAGCTCGTCCATCGTCATATGCGAGCGCTGACGCGAGTACAAATTGAACTGCTTAATCAGGCTCTCCAGGCGCGTGCGGCTCAAAATCTGCTGCGTCATACTTTGTAGCCGGCTATCGACGTCCGATACGACGTTCGGCGTGACATATTTTGTGGGGACTTTTTGCTGTTCGACCAAAATCAAAGCAGCAGACTGGTAAACCGGTGGCCACAATAAAGCCACTCCAAACGCAATGACACCGAAACCGAATAGCGGCGCTAATAGCCACCAGCGCCGGCGAACGGCGATTTCCAGATACTTCTTCACGTCAAATGGCTGTTGCTCGTTCAGGTCATCGATCATCGGTCATCGCCTTCTCGTAAAATCATTCAAAACTTCCCGTTACGTGCGCTCGGCGGAGGTCATGACGCCATACCTCGCGCGCCTCAATCCTGAGACGACACGGCAGCGACGAATCGAGAGGAGAGTGCCCTCTTCGGCGGCATCCCACCCTGCTTGATTTTGTAAAGCAATGCGCGATAGCTGATATTCAAGCTGCGCGCCGCTACCTTGCGATTCCATCCACTCATTTCCAGGGCCTTGAGAATTACACGCCGCTCCACGTCCCGGGCGGCCTGCCGCGTCAGCTTCTTCAGCGAGATGCTTCCGCCACTAAGCTGCTCGGTATTGAACTCCGTGGGGACCTTCGCCAGAAGCTCGTTTGCAATGACTTGCTCCGAACCCAAGATGACGTAACGCCGGATCAGATTTTCGAGTTCCCGAATATTTCCCGGCCAGTGATATCTCTGCATCAATTCCATAAGTTCTTCGGAAACAGGCCGGCACTGCGTCTGATTTCTGCTCGCATGAAACTGCAATAGGTAGTTGGTCAGCTCTGGAATGTCTTCTGCCCTTTGCCGCAAAGGCGGAAGATAAATATGGAAAGCGTCGATTCGATAGAACAGATCCCGGCGGAAAACTCCAGCTTCAACCTCACCCTCCAGGTCGCGGTTCGTCGCGCAGATTAAGCGAACTTGCGCATCTTCGTCCCCATGCCGGCCGAGAGGGCCGTCCTGCAGCAATTGAAGGAATTTAGCTTGCAGCGTCGCATCTAACTCCACGATCCCGTTCAAAAACAGGGTTGCCCTTCCTGCTTGATTGAACAGTGCTTCTTCCTGTAAAGAATCGGGCACCGCTGGACAGGTAATCTTGATGAAATTGTGATCGTTTCCGCTCCAACGGCGATGAATGGCCAGCGCCAGAGATTCCTTGCCGGTCCCGCTTTCCCCTTGAAGCAAAACGGGGATATTGGTAGCCGTCAGCTTTTCAAGGCTTCGGCGGATCAATTGCATCCCTGCCGACTTTCCGAAAATCACGGATTCCGGAAGCGAATTCCGGCTTCCGGGGCAAGGACCATCTTTCGGCAGTAAGGACAACTGTGCGCTCCTGGGCAAAACCAGAATGGGGTAGCGTCGAGAAGTAGGGCATTCCAACTACCAAATCTTTGCGCCTTCTTGGCGGGGCGAGTTAGCTCGATGATTTTGGTCGAAACTTGTAACTTACTGATTTTGCTAGGCATATACTAACGGATGCCTTGGTGCCTTGGCCTGCTATCTGCTGAACAGCCCTCTTCTCGCACCCACTTTTAGGGAAAAACTTTTCACACGCCAAGAATTGGTATTCCCCCTAGCGGGGCATTTTCGGCCGGCATACGGTGCTAACTCTCTCGGTTTCGAGAATGGCCTTGTCCTTGGATCGGGCCGCCGGATATGGCTTAGGGGCAATATTCCTGCAACCAACGCAGAATCTGTTACTTACAGGAGAACAAGTCAGCTGGAAGGGACCGTCCCTCAAGTAATAGCCAACTCACTCCGTTGGCAGAGAAAGTGCACACCACGTTGCGCTTACCCTTCTCATTCGTTTGGCAAAAGGAGACTCGGCCGGTGACTGCTTGCGAGGAGAAATTATTGGACAAACCAATGCCAACCCCGACCGACAACCAAGTTGCAGCCTACTTCGCCGCTAATGCCCTGACTTGGCACAACCTTTACAAACGCAATGACTTATGGGGCGAGATTTACCAGCGACGGCTGGCGAGTCTTCTTTCCCTGGTAGACAACCTTAATTTACCCCGAGATACTCCGGTTGCAGATATCGGGTGCGGTGCAGGGATGGCGGCTCTGGCTTTGGCCCAGCGCGGCTATTTTGTCGAAGCTACCGATGTTGCTGCGGAAATGATTGATCTTGCCAAGGCGAATGCGGTGGCCGCTGCGGTCCAGTCGCGAGTTAGCGTAAATGTCGGAGACATTTACCACTTGCATTTTCCCACCGGGGCATTCGGGTTGGTGCTTTCTATCGGAGTGATTCCTTGGCTGCTGGCACCCCGTGAGGCGATTGCGGAGCTCGCCCGAATAGTCAGGCCGGGCGGTTACCTGTTGTTGGCGGCCGACAACCGCGCGCGGCTCGCCCCCTTACTTGACCCCGCTACTTCACCCGCTCTTTCATCGGTTCGGCGAGGCTTCAAGAAGATGCTTGGCACTTCCGATTCTGCCGCGCCTTTATCGGAATCGGTGCGGTCGTATCGGCACACGATTAAGGAGATGGATGTGTTCCTGGATCAAGCTGGTTTGCACCGCGTGCACTCCGAGACACTTGGTTTCGGGCCGTTCACGTTTTTCTATCGAAGATTTCTGCCGAAAAACCTGGAAGTAGCCTTGAATCGGGGGCTCCAACGTTTGGCGGATCTGGACTGGCCCTTGTTCCGCTCTACGGGAGCGCAGTTTCTGGTACTGGCAAAAAAACATAACTAACCCGTATTTGAAACATAGGGGAGAAAGATTCTGTTCTATCAGTATTGGGCCTCGGCAAGAATGGAGCTAGAAATTTGAGCGGCAAGCCGAACCTCCGGCGACACGTCAAAGGAGCGCTGATCGCCAGTCGCGTCGTACAGCTGGCGGCACGAGTCGTGCCGCAGCAGATCGCTATTTTGAAATATCACTCTGTGCAAGATGAGCCCGAAAGGTACGTGCACTCTCTCGGCGGCGGAATCGTTACATCCACGAGTACCTTTCGCACGCAGATGGAAATCGTCGCGCGCAAGTTCCATCCTGTCACGATGGATGACGTGCTGCTGTTCCTGGACGGTAAGAAGCGACTCCCGAGAAAACCGGTTGTGGTTACGTTTGACGACGGCTTTGTCGACAATATCGAGATCGCCGCTCCGATTCTGGAACACTTTGGAATACGCGGGGCGTTCTACATTACCGTGGACCCAGTCGAAAAAGGCGGAGTTCCGTGGTTTTGCCGCATTCGTCACGCATTCGGAACAACGCGCCGGCAAAACTGGTCTGATTCTGTAGATGCCAGCAGCCGAAACCTTGCCGATCCGGCGGACCGCAAAGCTGCGTTCCTGGTCGCGTCCGAGCGCTGCGCGCGGCGCAGAGGCGATGCCCAAGAAATTGCTGTGAGAACGATCGAAGAGGAACTGGAAGTCCAGCCCCTCTCGGAAAAGCTCATGATGACGTGGGATCAAGTGCGAACTCTGCATCGCTTGGGCCATATCATCGGCTCGCACACCGTCACACATCCGAACATGGCTTGCATGGGAGCGGATGATTTGCTGATCGAGTGCGTCGAATCCAAGAACAAATTAGAGAAGGAGCTCGGCGCAGCAGTCCCGCACTTTTCCTATCCCTCTCCGATCTTGCAACCGCATTGGAGCAAGGAAACGCGGCAGTGCACCGAAGAGGCAGGGTATCGATGCGCGGTTACAAGCACCGCCGGACCCGCCCAGAAGAGCCAGCATCCGCTTGCACTTCAGAGGGTCGTTGTCCCCGAGGATACGCATGAGTTCGTGTGGATTTTAGAGAATACGATGCTGAGCCGTCGCTTCCCATGATTCGTGGCTTTGATCCTGATAGCGGCGCTTATCGTTAGCGCCCGTAGGAAGTTACTTGACCAGTGCAGCTTAATGCGGTGAGGTTCGATCGTGAATGGAACGGTGACAGATCTCGTCGAACAATCTAGCCAGCCAATGGCAACCACGCGTACAGATCGCGTGATGCCTTGGAAGGGCATCTTTCGGTTGACCGCTATTTTCGTGGCCGCGTTCCTCACGTGGTCTGCGCGTCACAGTTTGACCGTCGATGGCCTCTCCTACCTGGATATCGCAGGCGCCTACTGGCGGCGTGACTGGCCCACCGCGATTAATGCGTACTGGAGTCCGCTTTACTCCTGGGTTCTGGGTTTGGGCCTCTGGATCCTAAAACCGTCCGCCTATTGGGAGTTCCCCGCAATTCAGTTCATCAATCTCGTAGTCGCCATCTTCGCTCTATTCTGCTTTGAATTTTTCTGGCGGCAGCAAGGCGAATTTCGCACTAAGACGGATGAGGAACTTCTGGGTCTGCCTGACTGGGCCTGGCAGGCTTTGGGCTACACTCTTTTCATCTGGACGATTGCGCGGGCCACGATCGTTTCGGCTGTCACTCCAGACCTGCTCGTGGCCGCATTGATTCTGCTTGCATCTGGAATCATTGTCCGCATCCGAGCAGGACGAGATGGTTTGGGGACGTTTGCCTTATTGGGGCTGGTTCTCGGAGTGGCGTATTTGGCCAAAGCGGCCATGTTCGTGATTGCATTCATATTCCTGGGTGTGACCTTCTTTGCCGCACGGAATTCCAAGAAAGCCTTCCTGAAGACATTCGCTGCTTTTGGCATATTCTTAATGGTTTCATCGCCCTTTATCGCTGCAATTTCCTGCAGTAAGGGCCGCTTCACGATCGGCGATACCGCTAAAATCAACTACGCCTGGGGCGTAAATCAGAGCGCTCCATTTTTCAATTGGCAACCGGGTGATCCGAGCGCGGGAATACCCAAGCACCCCACCCGAAAGCTTTTTTCTTCCCCCGCTCTCTATGAATTTGCCACTCCAATTGCCGGGACCTATCCGCCCCATTACGACCCATCGTATTGGAACGACGGACTGACTCCCCGCCTTAATGTGAAACAACAGCTGCGAGCTCTGGTTACGAGCGGTTATTCATTCTATTCGGATTTTTTTGTGCCCCAATCCGGGCTTATCGCGGCAGTCGCTATTGCGCTGTTGCTCGCTGGCAGTATTCCAACGGTTCTAGTGCGTCTGGGGTGGCAGTGGCACGTCTGGTTTCCCGGATGCGCCGCTATCGGCATGTATGCCCTGGTCACCCTGGAGCACAGATACGTGGGCCCGTTTGTGTTGTTGATCTGGGCAGCGGTTCTCTCCGCGATCCGGTTACCTAGGTCCGCGGAGTCAAAAAGGTTTTTAGGCTATGCCACGCTCGTAGCGGTTCTGACGCTTTCGCTATCGGTTGCCGAACAGATCGGCACCAGGCTTTACGAGTGGAAGGACCGTTCTACTCCACGGCAATGGCGTATAGCCGAGGATCTCAGGCAATTCGGAATAGAGCCAGGCGAACAGGTTGTGACCATCGGTTCGGCGTACCATGCGTATTGGGCTCATCTGGCCAAACTCAAGGTGATCGCAGAGATACCATCCAGCGATGTGGAGAGCTTTTGGGCTGCAGGTCCGCAGACCCAAGCCCAACTCTATTCCATCTGCTCCCACATTGGCGCAAAGGCAATCATCGCTCCGGAACTGCCGAGCGGCTCATCGCCGGCAACGTGGCAAAGAGTTGGCTCCTCAGGTTTCTATGTGCATGTAATCGCCGAGTCCCAACCCTGAAGGGCAACACTCGCGCAACTTGCATTCTTCCCTCAAAAAACATAACTAGTTGAATAGACAGGACTTAGCGGCGAAGACGTCGGCGCATCAGGCTGTTCGAGACGGAATTCGGATGCGGGAAAGTTCGTTCTTGGCGTGTGAACTGGTTTTCCTCTTCATAGCGGTGCAGCCCGAATTCCTGCCGAACCCATTTCTCTATGAAATCAGCGCAACTTCCGCTAACTCCATTATTAACAATATGTTACACCGATACGGCGATACAGCTCCAGCATTACGGCCGCTCTGGGAAGTGCAAAGATTTGGCACTCCGAGTGCGAATCCTAGCCGAGTAATCACGCATACGCGCATTCTGTCGCGAGTATCAAGCCCGCACAAAAAACGGGCGATTCAAGGAACAGGGCATCGCAAGGAGGCCACTACATTGAGCACTCGAAACTTGGATACGGCTGTGATTGACGCAACGGAGGCAACCCCGAAAGGAAGAGTGCACACGAGCGATTACTTGAGAAAAATTGGCGTTCCCGAGATCGCTCCGTCGACCAGTCCTTTTGATCCGGGCTACGACCCGATTACTTTGGAAGGCCACCTGGAGCAGAGTTCGCACCTCATGTCGCTCCTCAAAATTTCCATGGCTTGCTGGATCGTAGCCAAGGAGACGGCCACGCGCCGAAAGGTGGCTGCTGCGAAGCGGTATGGCGTACCGACCGTAACCGGCGGAGGCCCGTTCGAAGTGGCCGTAGCACAGGGAGAACTGCTCGCCTACCTGGATCTCTGCGCGGATATCGGCGTAACGCGAATTGAATGCGGAGAAGGCTTCACGGACATGCCGCTCCCAGCCTCTGACGTCGTCAAGATGGCTCACGAGCGTGGACTGCAGGTGCAGTTCGAACTAGGGAAGAAGCATACGGGTGCCTTTACCGAGTCCGTCATCAGCGAGCTGATTGAGCAGGGCAAACGATGGCTGGACGCGGGAGCTTTGCAACTTGTGGTGGAAGCGCGGGAAAGCGCCCGGGGAGTCGGGCTCTTTGACGATCAAGGAAATTTTAACCCCGCGTACGCAGATCGGTTCGCAAAAACCTTTGGCTTCCAGACTGTAATCTTCGAAGCCCCTAATAAACCGAGCCAGTTTGCGCTCCTCGACCATTTCGGCCGGGAAGTCCATCTCTGCAACATTCGGTTGGAAGAAGTTCTGCGCGTCGAGATTTACCGCCGCGGTTTGCATTCGGACGCATTTGCGAAAGAAAACCTGCGTCCCCGTAAGAACGCTTAAGAAAGAAAGCGATCCAGCTCGAGGAGAAAATGAACCCAAAAGTTCCAAGAACCGTGGTCATCGATTGCTTTCCGGAAAATGTCGCCCGCTACAGAGACGAAGGATATGTTGTCGTCGCCATCGATGTGATTCGCGCGACGACGACCGCGGTGACCGCCGCGGCTATGGGCCGAAAGTGCTATCCCGTGGACACGGTCGACAACGCTCTTGCGCTCGCGGCCGATCTGGACAACCCTCTAATGGTTGGTGAGCTAGGCGGCGATATGCCGGCTGGTTTTGAAATTCCCAACAGTCCGGCGCTTGTGGCGGAGCACAATGACGTCCAGCGGCCAATGGTTCTCTTGTCCACGTCGGGCACGAAGATTATCGCCGCGGCCAAAGGCAGCACGGCGTGCTATGTGACGTGCCTGCGCAATTTCTCCGCGCAGATTGAGCACCT
>Ga0099794_10000612_pt1 | contig 11899 bp, 18 predicted proteins | sample Rivendell_Oct201_10_FD_77320 | JGI IMG/M metagenome (GOLD analysis project Ga0099794, IMG submission 77320) | Vadose zone soil microbial communities from the Eel River Critical Zone Observatory, Northern California, USA -... | ecosystem: Host-associated > Plants > Roots > Rhizosphere > Soil ... | reverse complement strand
GAGGTTCCATTGTGCGAAGGGTTGCGAGGTCGCGAAATAGTAGTGCGAGTTTGAAATTTTCTCGTAGGACTTGTGCAAGGCGGGTCGCGGATCGTGGCTGTACTTTCCAACTTTCTACGTTCGGGGGAATCGTCTCAAGGTGCTTGTAGATTCCGAGGACGGTGGCTGTTGATTTTTCTCCCCAGCCTTCCAGGCCAGGGTATCCGTCCGCGTCGTCTCCGACTAAAGCGAGATAATCGGGTATGGAGCTTGGTGGGACTCCGAACTTTTCTATCACCGCTGCCTCGTTCCGAACACTCCGCGCACGCCGATCAAGCTGTACAACGCGATCGTCGCGAACGCATTGAGCTAAGTCCTTGTCTGGCGAGCAGATGTACACACGATCAACCCTAGAGAGCTTGCTCAGGGACGCAGCTGCCCCGGCGAGAGCATCATCGGCTTCCAGCTCGACCATTGGCCAAACAACGACTCCCATCGCCTGAAAACCCTCCTCAAGCAAGGGGAACTGTGATAGCAACCGTGGATCGACACCTTCACCTGTCTTGTAGCCTGGCCATAGGCTGTTCCGGAACGATTCTATGACGTGGTCCGTCGCTACGCCAATGTGAGTAATTCCAGATTCGAGCATGCCAGCTATGCTGTTGAGTACGCCGCGAGTCGCGGCGACCTCTTCGCCGTTGTCATTGACCTGGGGAGGGATCGCGTAGAAGTGACGGAACAGTTCGTAAGTGCCATCCACGAGGTAGATATCCACGCTAGAACAACTCTCACTTCAACAAAAGAAGCAGTGAGTCTTGATTTCCGAAAGTTCCGTTGTAGCGGAAATTCTCCTATTTCTTCTCCTTCTGAATCTCCTTCAATCGAAGCGTGACTATCTTATTGACCAAATCGTACGGAATGGGTTTTTCCATGGGAAATCGTAACGAGCCTTTTGGGCCCGCAAATGGAGACAATCGTTTCCTAAACGCTTCGCTTCCTTCGGGTATCGAGTAGAATCCGATATGATCCTTCCAAGCGCTGAAGTAGACCAACCTCTTCCCGTCTAGCTTGAACGTTGGCATGTCATAGCTTATCGATTCTACCGCTTCGGGCGCAGCTTTTCGTACTGTAGCCCTCAGTTTTCCCAGAATGACGCGAACATTCTCCGGGAAGGCTTCTATATATTCGTTGATGGTCTCGAACTTCTTAGTGGGCATTGTTTTTGCTCAACTCCGGGTTTCTTGGCTCCTGGACTCGAAACTAGCCCTACGATTAATCGTTAAAATTCTTTTTCGATGTTATTGCTCGTTCCTTGTAACCGGTGCAATGAGCCCATTTCTTGGGTTGGGCACTAAGTTTCGGTTCATTAGTACGCAATCGGAGGTATAGTATGATGAAGTTTGCATGGACGTGTCCAAGTGCAATCTCTTCTGATTTTAGCCAGGCAAGCATCTCGGAGTGCTTTGATACGACCTTGCCACGCTCGACGAGACCTTTCTCGTTGGCAAGTCTCAAAAGTCGTCTAAGGTCTTGCCAGTCTTGAGCTAAATGTTGTCCATATATCTCTTGAATGTCGGTCTAGCCATGGTGACTATGACTTGAGGGGAATACCGCACACCATTAAAGTTGAGAGGAAGGGAAATGAGCTGATAGTTCATATTGCCTTGACTGAAAGAAAAAGCTGGGACCACACTGGTGTTATTCTGGCATCAGAGGGTTGGCAAGATATTGGATATGGATTGAAGATGCAGTTGACAATTGCCTCGACGAATGTTATCCTTCAAAAGGAACGGGTTAAGTTGATACAGAAACCTGGAATACTCAATCGTCTACGCGGAAAGAAGATACCAATGTTGGAAGACCAGTCCTGAGAGGGATAATCTGCCTACTGGAAATGGGATGCCTAAGCAAAGCCCAAGACCCTCGTGTCGAACTTGAGAGCCTTGCGCTGGTCGTCAACAAATACGGTCGTTAGCTTGATTCTTGATCGCTAGTATGAACCCTTTCGTAGGTTGATCCCATACTCTAAGTAAGCTTTCAGACAGACAGTCATCTGCGTCCAGCCCTGACAGTTTCCGTATGAACCTTGAAGACCCTCCGTTGTAGCCCGCCATTTGCCCTCAACAATCTTCACAAGCGTCTCGTTTGCGTTCAGAGGCTCGAAACTCATCTCGACCACAGTATCGTATCCGCCGGATTCTGGTATTGATCCGGTTTTAGGGGAATAGAGGCCCTCGCTCGCCTCCCAAGAGAATCGAATTAGTCTGTTTCGAACAACCTTCTGCACCTTGACCGGGGCCTCCACAGACTTGTTCCCAACGTCGTTGAATTTCCACAAGACCGTCTTTCCCTCATCTAACGGTCCAGTTGAACCGCCAGACGTGAAGTAACTGCTAAGCTTCTTTGGGTTGTGGACCGCGTCAAAGACCTCGTTTACCGGTTTCTGGATTTTCGTCTGAACAGTAAAACTCAGATCCATGTTTTGCATCTTTCGACCCTATCCGGCTATATGTTATATATTTATAACATTTTGTTCACACATAGGAATCGGCCGTGAACAGTTACCCGAACAGCAAATCTCCAGAGATGGCGACTTGAACAAGGAAGACAAGTATGATCTGATCTTCAAAGCACTCGGCGACTCTCGACGACGCGAGATACTCGACCTGCTAAGAGAGAGTGCAAGGACAACCGGAGAATTAATCGAGCGCTTCAAGCAGCTGGACCGGTGCACGGTGATGCAGCACCTGAGCGTTCTCGAAAAGGCACATCTCGTCATCGTGAAGCGTGAGGGGCGTCTCCGCTGGAACTACATCAACCCGCTCCCCATCAAAGAGTTGCATGACCGCTGGATCGGCGTTTATGCAGATAGCGCGGTTGATCTGTTAGCTCGCATGAAACGCGAAATCGAAGGATACTAGTTCGAGCTACGACCTATAGGTCGTAGAGCATACATACACCCTCTCCCCCGGAATCTGTTTCGCGAGCCAAATTGACTCAGGCGAGAACTGCGACAAAGCCCGACATTGTCAACCTGGATGAACTAGAGCAACAGGCAAGGCAACAGCTTGACCAGGCTACCTACGATTTTGTGGCCGGGGGCGCCGGTTCCGAGCTGACTCTGAGGGCAAACCGAGAGGCTTTTCAGAAAATAACAATCATGCCCCGGGTCCTAACCGGAAACAAGCACGTTGATCCTTCGATAGATCTTCTCGGGCAGCGGTTGTCCATGCCGATCTATGTTACGCCTATGGCGAACCATGGTGTCGTCCACTCAGTGGCGGAGATTGGAAGCGCGCAGGGGGCGAAAAAAGCAGGCACGCTCTTCGTCGCGCCGACAGGCTCAACCAAGACCATGGAGGAAGTAGCAGAATCAATCAAGGGCGGTCCTCGATGGTTCCAGCTATACTTCAACAAAGACCCGGAGGTCAATAGGGACTTGCTTCAGCGAGCCGAGAGGGCAAGTTACTCGGCAATCGTTCTCACGGTCGACCTGCCAGTCTTGGGCATTAGAGATCGCAACGTCCGGAACAACTTCACCTTACCAAAAGAACTCAACCGGCCAAACATTCCCTTAGAAAGATACATTGCCGCAACGCGAAGCCTTCAGACTCTCACAGCCGGGATCAAGGATGACCTCAGCTGGGACGACTACGAATGGACCCGAAAACACACCGCTCTACCGGTCTTGATCAAGGGCATCCTTTCGCCTGACGACGCTGAGGAGGCTGCCAAGCGGAAGGTCCCTGCGATAATCGTCTCGAACCACGGAGGGAGACAACTTGACACCGGGTTCGGCGCGATCGAGGCGCTAGGACCAATAGCCGAGAGAGTCAAAGGAAGAACTAGAATCCTATTCGATAGCGGAATCAGGCGGGGAACCGACGTGTTCAAAGCTCTGGCGTTAGGCGCTGAGGCGGTTGGCGTCGGACGACCAGTACTTTGGGGACTTGCACTCTATGGCGCAGACGGAGTTGCGGCCGTTTTGGAGCACTTGAAAACAGAACTGGTAAACGTAATGCGCCTTGCCGGGACGACCCATCTCACCGATATTACCTCGGATTACATCAGAAATTCCTAGCCGATGTCCAGACTGAAGCGCCCTGATTCCAAGCAGGTCGCTAGGAGGTATCTCCCGGTTAGAGGCTCAAAAATTTTCTACGAGACCTCTGGAGAGGGCGAACCTTTGCTATTGTTGCATGGAGGCTTCGGGACAGTTCAGGACTTCGCGTGGCAGACGCCTGAACTAGCGAAGCACTTCAAAGCTGTCGCTTTCGAACGGCCCGGGCATGGACACACCGCTGACACCAACGAGCCGTTCAGCTTCCCCGTCATGGCAGAGTACACCGCGGGCTTCGTCGAAACGTTGGGATTGGGACCGTCGAACCTCGTCGGCTGGAGCGACGGGGCTATCATCTCTCTACTCGTCGCCATTTCTCGACCGGACTTGGTTAAGCATCTAGTCTGTGTAAGTGGACTCTTCGACACAAACGCTCAGTCCCCAAGAGACAGGGAATGGATTGCTTCGGCTACGCCGGAGTCTTTCAGGAAAAATAAAGCAACGCTGGTAAAGCGCTACGACGATGTCGCTCCGGATGGTCCTGCCCATTTCCCGGTTGTGTTCAAGAAGACCATGAGGATGTGGCTCACCGAGCCTAACATTCAGAGGGAAGAACTAGCAAGAATCACCGCACCTACTTTAGTGATGGCCGCAGACAGGGACGGTGTCCCCGCGGAACACACACTGGAACTGTTCAGGTCCATCAAGAATTCACAATTGTGCATCATCCCTGGAGCGACGCACTTCCTTCTTTCCGAGAAGCCGAAGGCAACAACCGGCGCAATTTTGGACTTTCTGCTGAAGGATCAGAAAGGATAGGAACCCGTTAACAAAAATGGGAAGAGTTATTCGGCTGAGTCGGCAGTTCCCTCTCGTTGCCTGGTTTAGTCGGTGTCTGTCGGGTTCTCGTTAGCATCCTCCAAGTCGGCTTGAGTCACTGAATTGTCGTCTGAGGTCTCGTTATCGTCATGCTCCTGATGGTTCTGGTCTTGATCATGATGATCATCATCATGATTCGTAGTGGTGGTATTGCCGGTGGAGGTGTCTACAGCGTGGAGGACGGCGACCGTTGGAATCAGAACTGCGGCCGCGACCAGTAGGATGAGGGCTATCTTCTTCGAGTTCTTCACCTCCGAGCAAACTCCTCGTCAAATAGGTGCTCGAACAGATAAGCCAACGATTTTGAACGCATCACTCAACACACCCTCGGTCGCCAGGCGTATCCTCATCACTCCCGTGTCGAACATTTTAGATAGGATTCACCCGGCAACCTGAATTATGAGAATTTCGGGTGATGTTGTCGAGGCGATCGGAAATACTCCGATAGTTCAGCTTCGCAAGGTCGTACCCCGTGGTTCGGCACGAGTTCTCGCGAAGCTTGAGTTTACGAATCCTACTGGAAGCATGAAGGATCGAGTGGCCAAGGCGATGGTGGAGGCAGCCGCGGCCGATGGAAGGTTGAAGCCCGGCGGGACAGTCGTCGAGTATACCGCAGGGACTACGGGGATTTCACTCGCCCTAGTTTGCGCGGCAAAGGGTTTCGGTTCTCACATGGTCTACTCCGACGCGTTCAGCCAGGAAAAGCTTCTCACCATGAAAGCATTCGGGTCTGAGATTACCATCGTAAAGAGCGACAACAAGAAGATCACGGAGAAACTCATCAAGGAAATGATCGAGACTGCAGCGAAAATCAGCAAGAAACCGAACCATTGGTGCTCTGACCAGTTGACCAACAAAGACGCGATAGCAGGCTACTTTCCGTTGGGAGAAGAGATCTGGACCCAAACAGGCGGCAAGCTAGACGGATTTGTTCAAGCCGTCGGTACGGCCCACTCGATTCACGGCGCAACCAAGGTGCTATGGAAACATAATCGATCGATTCATGTTGCAGCCGTAGAACCAGCTGAATCGGCGGTTTTGTCGGGAGAACCGACCGGTTCCCACAAGATTGAAGGTGTAGGAATAGGCCTCATCCCACCGCTCTGGGAACCTGATCTCGTGAACGAGATAATCAAGGTCACGACGGAAGAGGCTAAAGAAATGACCGGGCGCCTCGCGAGGGATGAGGGACTCTTTGTAGGAACGTCCTCTGGCGCTAACGTAGTAGCTGCGTTGAGAGTAGCAAGGAGACTTGGACCCGACGCGACCGTTGTCACAATTATGGTTGATTCAGGTCTCAGGTATCTCAGCACAGGACTATTCGGCGCTGTCTGACAAGACCCCTGTCCATTCGAATCATCACGGTTTCACGGGATTCCGGCACTCTGATTGTGGGGTGCAGGCGGCGTGTTCTTGTAGCGTCGAGTATCCACTTCTATCTGAAGCACCATCATAAGTTCTTGCAGTTTCATAGGCATCACGTCCTTGCCCTCCCAACCCTCACATGCATCGAGCACTTCCCTGACGAATCCAAGAGCCAGCATGATGTATTCGAGACCCAAAACTATCTGATCATCAACGCGTCTCGAACAAGAACTTAGACGGGTCAGCTAACTGAAACTATTCTAGGCCAAACAACGTCGATTGGCACCGATTACCCATTCGACTAATGCTGTTCCAAGAGATTACACTCGCACGCTGATCGAGTGCCACTCGCCAGGAACAACGTATGTGCGGAAGTGAGGATCTCTTACAAGGCGTGTCAGATAGGACTGGATCGCTGGCTTTCCGGGCAACCTTCCGCCCCAGCCCCCAAAGAGTGGGTTGAGATTCGCGGTTACAATAATGCTGCCTGGGCGCGTGAGACGACGGAGGTGTTGAATGTATCGCGGATATTCCCGCCAGTCACCGTCCAGAAACACGATGTCATAGCGGCCTCTTAGCTTGGGAAGGACGTTTTGTCCCCGCCCGCGGAGCACCCGAATACGCCCAGAGAGGCCCCGTTTCTCGAAAGCTTGCTCGGCGAGGTTCGCATGATCGGATTCCTCTTCAATCGTGTTCACACGACAGTCGGGTCCCGCAGCGGATGCCATCACGGCAGCCGTGTAACCGTGACCACAACCGACCTCGAGTATTCGTCGCGCACGAGTCAATGATGCGAGGACGGTCCAGAGAGGCGCCTGCAACGGGTCGCTCGGGAACATCTCACAATCCCGGCCGTGCTTACGCCGATGCTGATTCGATAATTGATACAGGTCAAGATAGGCATCGGCCCGACCACCGTAGATTTTCATGAGCAGCTGCTTAGTGCTCTTTTTCAAGATCTCATCCGTCCTCTCAAGGTATTAACGCGAATTTATCCGTGTTTATAGAACCCTCGAAGTAGAAATCCTCGGAATGCCCGTCGCCATAATCGACTTGACCATTTTTGGGTCGGGCCCATCTATGCCATGCTACATAGCACTAAAGTGAAGGAGCCCTGGAAGTGCCTTCATGACTCGGGAACTACCTTTACTGATAGGCGCGGTTGGCACCGTCCTAGGTTTCTTTTCCTTGTTATGGGCATTCTTTCTAGTCGCTTTCTCCTCCGGTTCCGCGAGCCAGCCCGGCTACGCCATCTCCCTTGAAGCAGAGATATTCCTTCTGACGTGGGCCGCAAGCCCCTTCATCGGGTTAGCCGGGGCGTTCAATGTCAAAAAGCGGGGGAAACTGGGCGGACTGCTTTTCGTCCTTGCGGGTGCTCTTCCTTTGATAGTTAGCTCGGGAGCGCTCAAACTATTCTTTTGGACGCCTCTGTTGATTCTCGCGGGGATACTAGCGATCTTGAATTGGCCGGGTCCGTACCTGGACAAGGAAGGGATCGATGGTGTGACAGAACAAAGCTCCGTCTCCTAATGGCCAAAACTCACTCAAATCTTCTAATTTACTCTATTCTGTAAATAGGGTAGTAGAGGTAAACAGTGATCCCGCTTGGAAATTAGAGAGTATTTGCAGAAGAGAATTGACTCGAATAAGTCAAATCCTCGACTCGAATAGGTGCAACCTCTAACAGCGCGATCTTGACACGTGCGAGGAAGAATCCGTAGCCGTAGCGAAGATGTTAACTATGTAAAATGGTCATATTGGCAATTTCCGGCTAGACTGTTTCTTGAAATCCGGTATGCCCACCATGTTCGAGGAAGAACCCAAGGCACGATGCCCAGATTGCAGTCAGTCCCTCACATTCATCCGGACAAAATCACACCAGAAGCGATGGTACTGCTATGCCTGCGAGAAATACATCGACCGCCCAACCGAACCAACACTCATCAAAGACGCGCATGCCAGGATAGAGGCTCTCAACGGCCTCCAAGTAATAGATTCTCACGGAATGATCGTCGGTCGAGTCCGAAAGGCTATCTCGAACGACACCGGTGATGTCAGATCTCTCGTCCTATCCGTTGACAAAGAGCAGTTCAAGACTCTACTCGATGAGAGAGACTTGCCACGCGAGTTCGAGCTGGGCCATGAAAAGATCGCAAGCGTCGGAGACGTCGTAATCCTATCCGACGTATTCTCACCGAGCGCACTCGCACCACCCAAACCACCAGAGGAGTCCCCGAACATTGGCAAATGCTCGAGATGCAGTGCCCCACTCATTGCCGGAGCAAAACATTGCATCAAGTGCGGAGCATTGCTGACCTCCGCCTCCTGCGTATCATGCGGAACGTTGAACCCAACCGAGGCTAGGTACTGCAAGAGCTGCGGCAACAAGCTGACCTAGTTTCGCATCGATTGTGCACCGAAACAGAATCAGATTTCACAAAGCCGTATTTTCGATCACCTAAATACTCAGCTTTCTCCGACCGGATTCCAGGTAGAGACGACAATTAGTGTCGGATCATAAGGAAGATCTGTGGCTGGACCTTGACCTTGCAGCTGCGAATGTTAGTCGGGCAGGGACACTCCTAGGGTCAACAATCGCGGTCTTCACCTTCCTCCTCTTCTTCCTCTATCCTCGCTTTTCCTCTGGCCAGATCGACCCTGTCCTCTTCCAGATCACTCTGACAATAATCGTGCTCACCATTCTCTCTTTCAGCTTGTGTGCACTCTTCTGCTACCGGATTGGCGCATTTAGAATGACCATCACTGAGAAACGCGCAAGCATGCAAACCGGGGCTCTACTCTGGATCATCGGCACGCTCCTCGTCGTGTTAGAGCCTGCTTTGATATTGTTCACGATCGGACTCGCGGTCGTAGGCGCAGTCGCGCTAGGCGCATGGTTCCTGTATACCCTCTTCGTCCTGCGCGACGCAAGAAGGTACCAGCGGTATTCCTCACAACTCGTGAGCAGAGAATAATCCGAAATCGGAAAAAGAGAAGAAGGCAGGCCGTTGACTCTGTTGACTATGTCTTTTCGTTTTTGGGTATTTGGATTACGCAGAAGTGGTTGCCCTCTGGGTCCACAAGTATCTTGAAGTCCTCATCCGATTTGTAGTCTCGTGGATAGAGGGTCGCTCCCATCTTCAGCAACCGCTCTATCTCTCCTTCTTGATCAGTCGTATAGAGGTCCAAGTGCAATCTAATCCGTCCCTTGATATTTTTCGGGATCTTGTTCAACGAAACGTTCGGACTTTTTCCCTGAGGATCCCTAAGGATCACCCACTCGTCCTTCGGTGGATGCTTGGAGACGTAGTGGAGCGTGTCCTGCCAGAACGCCAGCATCTTGTCGAATTCGTTGCAGTCGATAACAATCGAGCCGATCTTCACATGCAAGGGGTCTTGCTTTTGCAAAGAGCGATAATTAACTAATTGTTCTTGACAAACCTCAGGGCTTGTTCGCTACCCTATCTGTCCCGAAAGTGTGGTCCGGGGAAACTTGGCTTTCGCCAGGCGGAGAATTTGGCGGAAATCCAAAGTATTCGAAGGTTGAACAGCACCGACCTTGTTCAGAAGGGTTTCCGCTATTTTCTTCTGGAGGACTTTCGAGGTGAACCCGAAAACCTTGTCGAGGAGCGCGGCAAATGCTTCCGGTTCGCGGGCAGCGGTCTTGGTATCGAAGAAGAAATTGACGCTCTTCCATGTGGTCGCGCCAAGAATCTTGGACATCGTCTCGCTGACGGACTGACTGACCAGATCGTCGAAGCTCACCGCACTCATGATTTGAGAACCCTTGGTGTTTGTGCTGGAAGAGATACTGTGCTGAGCGGCGGTGGAGGGTGGAACGAGAGGAATCTAAGTGATCTCCAGCCGACGAATATGGCGAAGACTGCCATGGATGCGGCGTGTAGATAGAGCCCGGTGTCTTCGTACGCTCCCACGGTTAGGAAGCCTATCGATTCACCGATGTGGGGGATTTCCGAGATGACCCAGATGAGTAGGAAAATGGACAGTTGGAATCGGAAGCTGCCGAGGCTCTTGCCTTTGAACGCGAGCCGGGCGAATATCGCAAAGGCGATCAGGATGAGTACTAGATTGAAGGTTTCGAACAGTGTGATAATCGGATCACTTGCCAACTATGCTATCCCCACTTTGGAATAGTATGTTCCGAGCCCGATTAGGAGAAGTAGCGAGATGGGCTCGAAGACCGCATCCGCCAGAAGTTCCTGCTGAAACCCAAAGGCAAGGTGGTAGAAGCCATGGACTACTGCAAACAGGCCGAGTAGCAGGGACAGTACTCTAAGACCACGGACTTTCACCTTGATCGCCATGATCAGTGGAATAATGCCTGCAGCCACCATTATTGTGAAGAGAGCGATGCCTCCCGTTACGAGGTCCATTTCGAATGCCTGGTGATGCTTGGGAATAAACTACTCCGATAAGAGACGCGTTACCGTGACGATGCGTATTCAGTGACGGAGTCTGACATTGCTCTCCCGTTCCCTAACGCGAAGCATACGAAGCTGAGACGGTTCTACCGCTTCGTCCCTAGCCTTCTAGGAGTAGAACTAAGAAGAAGCGTCAACGGGTCATTGAGACGTCGATGTCTGGCCCGGTAATTGACAAAAGGCTGGCCCTGATTCACAGGATCATTGTGCCGGACAAGGAGTACCCGAAAGAATATGGGATTCTGGTGACTGATAGTCGGTCGATCTTCATTCGTCAGAAAAAGACGAGGAGCAGCTATTGGCTTCGTGGCGAGATGAGGTTTGGAACCGCGCTTGTGACTGACGTGATACCAAAAACTCTCGAGGACTTTGAACAGACCGGCTTGGAATCGTTGACCGCCGATCCTGCGAACATCACAGTCCCCCATGAGGCGGTTGTCTCGCTAGTGATGGGAAAGGAAGAACCAGAATTCCGTGCACGCGAATTTTTTGTCTGGCTAACGATGAGAAGACAAGGGCACAGATTCCAAGTGTACAACTTTCAGATGAAATACCAACATAGCCAGAAGCTTGAGCCCTTGATCAAATTCTACATGGTACCCTTGGGTGCGTACTTTAAGCCAGAAAGACAGACCAAGAGTCGGGAAACAATTCTCCGAGAATACGCCATAGACGCGCTCGGGATTTTCCAAAAAGTTCTTCCTGCCAAAATCATCTCTTCGTAACACTAACTTTGGCATGGGGCAAGCTTCGTACTGGGCAAAGCACCAGTGTCGATCGTTAACCCTGCCTAGATACTGGGGCCAGCCTTGACCTTCTTTGCTTGAAACTTTCTTGGTAGGAGCTGGAATATTAGGATCCCTAAGAGTCCGGCTAGAGCTAGTACTGCGTTGTAGTTGAGAAGATAGGTTCCGGGAGCGAAGTTGGCCTGGACCCAGTTCTGCATGTTGACATTCGACGCGTACTCTCGTACAAGTCCGCCGTAGATGATGATCAATAGTACCGCTTCAATAAGAGCAACTGCAAGCGCTTTTGATTCCAGATTGAATGACGGCAGGTGAACTGAACGTTTCCCGCCTCTATTTGCCTCAGGGATTACTGCAACCCCCAACAGGGGTCCTGCAACTCCACTCTTCTGACCGACAAGCGCCTCCAGTTCATACAAGGCGGATTC
>Ga0099794_10000611_pt1 | contig 11922 bp, 13 predicted proteins | sample Rivendell_Oct201_10_FD_77320 | JGI IMG/M metagenome (GOLD analysis project Ga0099794, IMG submission 77320) | Vadose zone soil microbial communities from the Eel River Critical Zone Observatory, Northern California, USA -... | ecosystem: Host-associated > Plants > Roots > Rhizosphere > Soil ... | reverse complement strand
CAAAGCGATCCCGGCGCGCGGTCCGGAGTCGGTTCGATGACGCCGCGCGCTGCCTTCAAGGCGCACTGGCCGGAGTACGCGATGGAAGCCGCCGGTCTCGGCGCCTTCATGGTGGCCGCCTGCGTCTTCACGGTCCTGCTGGAGCACCCGGCCTCGCGCGCCCAGGCCCTCGACCCGACCGCGCGGCGGGCGCTGATGGGGCTGGCGATGGGCCTCACCGCCGTCGTGCTCATTTACTCGCCGTGGGGCAAGCGATCCGGAGCGCACTTGAACCCGGCGGTGACGCTCGCGTTCTGGCGACTCGGTCGCGTTCCCGCGCACGACGCGTTCTTCTACGGGGCTGCCCAGGTCGTGGGAGGGATCGCCGGAGTCGCCCTCGCGTCGCTGATCCTCGGCCAGGCGCTCGAGCATCCCTCCACGAACTTCGCCGCCACGCTGCCTGGTGCCGGCCTCGTGGGCGCATTCGCCGCGGAGATCGCGATCTCCTTCGTCCTGATGACGGTCGTGGTGCGGGTGAGCGGCTCGCAATTCGCCCGCTGGACCGGCGTCTGCGCGGGCGCCCTCATCGCCATCTACATCTTTGCCGAGGCGCCGATCTCGGGGATGAGCATGAACCCGGCGCGGTCGCTCGCCTCCGCCTTGGGCGCCGGCAGTTTTGCGACGCTCTGGATCTACTTCCTCGGGCCGCCGCTCGGAATGTTCGCGGCTGCGTTCCTGCATCGGAGGCACGCCGGCTGCGCCAAGCTCGACCATCCCGCCGGCGTGCGCTGCATCTTTTGCGAGCAGCGGCCCCCGCCGGTCGAGCGCCCCAAGCGCATCGTGATCCTCGGTGGCGGATTCGGCGCGGTCTTCGCCGCACAGCAGCTGGAGAAACAGCTGGGCGCGCGAGGCGACTACGAGATCGTGCTGGTCGCCAAGGACAACTACTTCGTCTTCCAGCCCATTTTGCCGGAAGTGATCTCGGGGACCATCGGCCTGCTCGATCTGGTGAGCCCGCTCCGGCGGCTCTTGCCTGCTACCGAGATCCACGTGCGCGAAGTCGAATCGATCGATTTGAACAACCGCACCATCACTACCGCCTCGGGCTTCCTGCCCCACCCCCATGTGATCCAGTACGACCACCTGGTCCTTGCTCTCGGGACCGTCACCGATTTCCGCGGGTTGCGCGGCCTGCCCGAGCACGCCCTTCCTTTCAAGAACTTGAACGACGCGCTCTACCTGCGCAACCACGTGATCCGCGCGCTCGAGGAAGCGGCCATCGAGCGCCATGACGAGAAGCTGAGGCGCCAGCTCCTCACCTTCGTGGTGGCCGGAGGCGGCTTCTCCGGCGTGGAGGTGGTCGCGGAGCTCAACGACTTCGTGCGTGGCGTGGCCGCCAACTACCGGCAGATCGACCCGGGCGAGATCCGGGTGGTGCTGGTGCACTCGCAGGACCGCATCCTCCCCGAAGTCCCCGAGAAGTTGGGCCGCTTCGCCCAGCGGATCCTGCGGGAGCGCGGCGTGGAGCTGCTACTCAACGCGCGTCTCTCCGCAGCGACTGGCGCGGAGGCAGTGCTCGCCGACGGACGCGCGATCCCCACGCGCACGCTGGTCTCCACGGTCCCCTCGTTTGCACACCCGCTGATCAAGGCGCTGGCCCTCCCCAAGAACAAGGGCGGCCGCATCCTGGTCACGCCGGAGCTGCAAGTGCAGGGGCTCGAGGGCGTATGGGCGCTGGGCGACTGCGCGCAGGTGCCCACGCTTGACGGCGGGGCAGCGCCGCCGACCGCGCAGCACGCCACCCGCCAAGCGAAGGTCGTCGCACAGAACGTGCTGGCGAGCATCCGCGGCGGGGAGCGGCGCGCCTTCGACTTCAAGGGGCTGGGGAAGATGGGATCGCTCGGCCGCCACTCGGCGGTGGCGGAAGTGTTCGGGCTGCAGATCTCCGGTCCGTTGGCGTGGTTCCTCTGGCGCAGCATCTACCTCATGAAGCTGCCCGGATTCGGGCGCAGGCTGAAAGTAGCGGTCTCGTGGACCTTCGATCTGTTCCTCCCGCCGGAGCTGGTCCAGTTCCGCTTCGCCGACCAGCGGCTGCTCGTGCGCGAGCACTTCGAGCCTGGTCAGGAGGTCTTCCGGCAAGGCGACCTGGGCGACCGCATCTACGCCATCCTCGAGGGCGAGGCCGAGGTCGTCATCCGCGATCAGGTGGTGGCGCGGCTGGGCGCCGGCGAGCTGTTCGGTGAGATGGCGTTGCTCGACCACACGACCCGCAGCGCCACCATCCGCTGCGCGACACCCCTCAGCGTCTGGAGCCTGCCGAAGAAGGAGCTGGAGCTGCTCGCCCAGGGCATGCCGGAGCTGCGGCGGAGCCTGGAGCAATTGCGTGAGCGGCGGGCGCGCCCAATGGCCAGGCCAGCGTGACCGGAGCTAACCTGACCGGCGGAGCTTCAGTCCGTCCGCGAGCCACGCGACCTGGGCGCCGCGCTCCTCGTCGTGGCCCCCCTGGCCGTCGATGGCCGCAGCCGCGTTGGCCGCGATGTACGCGCAGAGCCCGGGGTATGGCCGCCGGCGGATGGCGTCGAAGAGATATCCGATGGCGAACGGTCCGGAGTCTGCCACCCGCGCGGCGAGGTCCCGCAAGGCACTCAGATCCCGCTCCGCTCTGATCTGGTCCGCCTCCGGGCCACGGCCGGCCGCGACGAGCGCGCCCACCACGCGGCGGCGGGTCCGCTCGATGCAGGCTCCGGTGAATTCCCGCTGCGCCCCCGGCCACGCATCGATGCGCGTGACCAGGCGGCCTCTCACAGCGACGAGCTGGTGGGCCGCGCGAAAGATCGGTGCGTCCAGCTCGACTTCCCACAGCTCGTCGTCGAGCCAGTACGGCAGATCGCCGAGAGCACAGGCATGGACGCCTTCGCCGGACCGACCCTGCATCCATTGACCCGCGTGCGGACCCCACGGCATCGGCCAACGAGCGCCCGTGAAGGGCGCAATCGCGCCGGGCGCGAGGAACTTCCAGGCCATCATGTTCAAATCCCCCTTGATGCGCGGAACATCGCCAGCAGCTTGCGCTTCACCTCTTCGGGTGCGGGCCGCTCGGCCGCCAGGCTGGCGGCGGCGGCGATCTGCGCCTGGATCTGACGGAGGTAGATGACGCAGCCGGGGCAGGTCACTAGATGCCGCTCGAACTCGGTGCGGGCGTGCAGCGGCAGGGCCCCTTCGAGGTAGTCCGTCACCTGCTCCACGGCGACGACGCAGTCGAGATCGGCTGGCAGGGCGCGGCTCATGGCTTGGATCTCCGCTCGACGTGGTGCGCGATCTCGCGGCGCACGCGAGAACGCGCGCGGTGCAGCAGCACGCGCTGGTTCACTTCGCTGACGGAGAGCGCCTCGCGCACTTCTTCCGAGCTCCATCCTTCCACATCCCGGAGCCGGATCACGGCGCGCTGGCCTTGCGGCAGGCGATCGATGGCAGCGCGGACGTGCGCCAGCGTTTCCTGGGAGAGGAGCTGCTGTTCCGGCCACGCTTCCGGATACTTGGCCCAGTGGCCGCCCCAGCGCGGGTGCGAGGGAGGCAGGAACTCGGACGCGTCGACGGCCGGCTCGCCGTCGTCGTGCTCCAGCGCCGAGAGCGGGACGGCGCGCTGGTCGCGGGTCGCACGCGTCCGCGCCAGGTTGGCGAGGATGCCGAAGATCCACGAGCGCAGCGCGGATCGGCCCTCGAACCCGTCGATTCCTTCCAGCATTGCCGCCCAGGTGTCCTGCACCACGTCCTCCGCCGCCGCGTCGGTATTCACGAATCCACGCGCAAAGCGGACCATCCCCGCGTGAAGCCGTCCCACCAGGCCCAGGAACGCGCGCTCGTCTCCGGCGCGCAGCGCCTCGACGAGCGGCAAATCCTGAAGGAGCGCCTGGACATCGGGCGCGGCGGCCGGCATCGGAAGCTCCCTTCCAGGTGGAGGTCTCGGGAAGGGCCTAGGCGTTACAGGCGTGTAACGAGCGAAGGGCCGTGGCGACGAAGAGGAGGAGGCGACATGGCGAACGCATACGACGTCATCGTGATCGGATCGGGAGCTGGCGGAGGCACTCTGGTGCACACTCTCGCGCCGTCCGGGAAGCGCATCCTGCTGCTCGAGCGGGGCGACTACGTCCGCCGTGAGAAGGAGAACTGGGACTCGCGGGCGGTGAACGTGAACGGCAGGTACCAGACGAAGGAGATCTGGAAGGACCTCGACGGGCGCGACTTGCACCCGCACACCAACTACGCGGTTGGCGGCAACACCAAGTTCTACGGCGCCGCGCTGTTCCGCCTCCGGAAGGCCGACTTCGGCGAGCTGCGGCACCACGGTGGCATGTCGCCGGCCTGGCCGGTCACGTACGACGAGATGGAGCCGTACTACTCGCGCGCGGAGCGCATGTACCATGTGCACGGCGAGCGCGGTGAGGACCCGACGGATCCCTACGCCAGCGAACCGTACCCGCACCCGGCGGTGAGCCACGAGACGCGCCTGCAGCACCTGGCCGAGGACTTCGCCCGCTCGGGCCTGAGGCCGTTCCACACCCCGATCCCTGCCTGGTCCGGGCGAAGGCCGACGCGCAGGTGCTCGCGGTGGATCCCGCGCTCGAGTTCCCCAACGTCACGCTCCTGACGAACGCGTTCGTGGAGCGCCTGGAGACGACTGCATCGGGCCGCGCGGTGAACAAGGTCGCCGTGCGGCGCAACGGCGAGCGCGAGGAGTATTCGGCGGAGATCGTGGTGGTGTCCGCGGGCGCCATCAATTCCGCGGCGCTGCTCTTGCGGTCGGCGAGCGATCGCCATCCTCAAGGGCTCGCGAACAGGTCCGGAGTGGTCGGGCGCCACTACATGGGGCACATCAACTCGGTGTTGATGGCGGTCTCGAAGTGCCCGAATCCGACCATCTTCCAGAAGACGCTCTCGGTGAACGACTTCTACTTCGGCAGCGACGACTTCCCGTACCCGATGGGGCACATCTCGTTCGTCGGCAAGCTCGACGGCGCGGCCCTGAGCGCGGGAGCGCCGGCCATCGCGCCGGGATTCACACTCGACCTGATGGCGCGGCACTCGCTCGACTTCTGGCTCACCTCGGAAGACCTGCCGGATCCGGAGAACCGCGTCACGCTGGACAGTCAGGGGAACATCGTCCTTTCGTACCGGCCCAACAACGAGGAAGGGCACCAGAGGCTGATCGCGAAGCTGAAGAAGCTGATGAACCAGCAGCGCGCGTGCCCGATGCACGGGCACGAATGCCACCAGGGGCTGTTCGCGCGGAACCTGTATCTGGGCGAGCGGATTCCGCTCGCGGGCGTTGCACAGCAGAACGGGACGATCCGATTCGGGACGGATCCGGAGGCGTCCGCGCTGGATCGCAACTGCAAGGCGAACGACGTCGACAACCTGTACGTGGTGGACGCGAGCTTCTTCCCCTCGTCCGGCGCGGTGAACCCGGGGCTGACCATCATGGCGAATGCGCTGCGCGTGGGCGACCACCTGCGGGAGCGGCTGGCGTAGGTCAGCCTACGCGGCGGCGCTGGCCGAGTTGACCTATCTAAGTCTGTCGACTTGAACCCATGACCGTCGCCTTCTCGAACCGGAGGACGCCTCCGACGAGCGCCATTGTCAGGACTGCTTAACAGCCCGTCGCCTTGATCAGGTCTAGTGCTTCGCGTGAACCGCGCGCATGTTTCGCGTCGTTCAGCGGAGAGCCACGGACACACGATGAAGATCCAGATCAAAGCCAAACATGCAGTCCTGACGGCGACGCTCAGCGACAGTGAAGCCGCGCGCGGTTTCGCATCGCTGCTGCCGCTGACGCTAACGCTGAACGACCTGTTCTGCAGGGAGAAGTACGCGCACCTGCCGAGAGCGATCTCGGAAGGCGGCAAGCGGACCCATACGTACGAGGTCGGGGACATCGCGTACTGGCCGCCCGGGCCCGACGTCGCGATTTTCTATCGGCACGACGGCCGGCAGATCCCGGACCCGGGGATCGTCATGATCGGCAAGGTCGATTCCGGCGTCTCGGCGCTCGACGGCGCCGGCTCCACGAACGTCACCATCGCGTTGATGAAACGAGGAGGCAAACCATGAGAGGAGCCATTCTCTACGGCCCGCACGACGTGCGTTTCGACGAGCGCGACACGCCGAGGATCATCAAGCCGACGGACGGCGGCATCCGGATGTCGGCGACGTGCGTGTGCGGGTCCGACCTGTGGAGCTACCGCAGCATCAACAAGGTCGCCGAGTCCACTCCGATGGGCACGAGTACTGCGGCATCGTCGAGGAGGTCGGCAACGCGGTCCAATCGATCAAGCCCGGTCAGTTCGTCATCGGCTCGTTCTTCGCTCCGACAACACCTCTCCCAACGTATCCGCCCGGCCGGGTGGAGCGGATCGCCTGCATCATCGACTCCTGCGTGCCGACGCACTCGAGCACCGAGTCAGCGCCGATTCCGTTGGTCAGCTCCTTGATGCGGGCCACGCCCTCGTCACCGCGGTCGGTCACGATGTCGGTCGCGCCGTACTCGCGGGCGAGCTTCTGCCGCGACTCGTGGCGGCTCATCGCGATGATCCGCCGGGCGCCCATCTGACGGGCGGAGAGGACTCCGAGAAGGCCGACCGCGTCGTCGCCGACGACCGCGACTGTCTTGCCGGGCCTCACGTTGGCCGCGTCGGCGACGACCACGCGCTCCGATCTGAACGCGAGCCAGCCCAGCGCCACCGCGATGATGCCCACCCAAACGCCAAGCCTCTTCTTCATTTGCGACACTCCAGGTCATTTCGTCCGCTTGCGTAGGAGTGTCTCCAGATGCCGCCGCATTACACGCTGCCGGGCATTTACGGCGCCGAGTTTCGGCGACGGGTGAATGGCATGCGCATCGCCGAGCCTCTCACGGCGCCGCGCTCCCCTGACAGAGCCCTTTCGCCGAGCGTTTGATCGGCACCATCCGCCGCGCGTTCCTCGACCACGTGATCGTCCTGGAGGCAAGAGGACGCTTTCACGTTCGCATCGGCGAGAACGCCATCAGCGATTAGCTCCCCAAGCGCAAGAGCGAGATTGAAGTCCGGATCGATCCAGTTCGCCGCACTGGCGGCGTCACTCAGAGTTCCACCTCCGGCCAGTGCGCTGCGCAGGCTGTAGGAGGCCGGATCGATTTCGCGGAACCCGACTGCGTCGGCCATGCGCCGGATCTCGAGATGCGTGGGTCGCCGCTCCAGGACGAGCGGCGACCCGCCCTCGGATTGGTCTCGATGCCACGTCCAGATACGCGCGACTGGCCATGGAGAATCCAGGTAGCGCACACTTTGCAAGAACGGCAGGCGCAGGCTTCGGGGGTCACCGAGCGATCGCAATGCTCCCGGCATCAGCGGTGCCTCGTCGGGCGCATGGAGCGATTCGTGCAGCGCCCATTCGAGGCGCGCCACATCCGCGAGGTAGGGCAAACCCTTGCACGCAGCGAATCGCTCGATGAACAAGGCGAACGATCCACCATACTGGGAGAGACGCGGGTCTCGCGGCGGATTCGCTCGGAGGAATTCGTGCGCAAGCCAGACGAAGAAGTGTTCGTCCACGATTCGGGAGACCACCGGGTACACAGCCGCCAGGGCTTCCGTGAGTGACAGAAAGAAATGGTGTCGGTAGACGCGAAGGCGAGCGGCAACGGCGAACGGCGCCTGCGCTAGTCCGGCATCGCCACTGGCATCGTCATCTCCGATAACGAACCGTTGGATCGCGCGCTGCACCTCCTTCAGGGTGCGCACTGGGCCCGACCTTCCGCGGCCGAAAGCTCCCGGCGCGCCTTTGCCGCCTCCGCGAGCAGCACCTCATATTGGGGCATCTTGCTGTCCCATTCGATCAAGGTCGGGCGCGTTCCGAGGACCTCGACGGTCTCGGCGAAAAGTTCCCACACCTCGGGCTGGACCGCCGAGCCATGGTCGTCAATGAGGAGTGGGCGTCCCTCCACGTCGGTTCGATGGTGTCCCGCAAGATGCAACTCCCTGACGGCGCTGGGTGGCAGTGTCCGCAGATACGCACGCATGTCCAGGCCGATGTTCCGGCTCGCCACGTAGAGATTGTTCACGTCCAGGAGCACGCCGCATCCAGTGCGGGAGCATAGCTGCGAGAGAAACTCGGCCTCTTCGAGGGAGGACTGAGCGAACGAGACATAACTCGCAGGGTTCTCGATGAGGATGCGCATACCCAGCGCTTCTTGGGTCTCACCGACGTGTGCCGCGATGAGCGCAAGGCTTTCTTCGGTGTACGGAACGGGGCAGAGATCGTTCAGATACACGCCGTCGATACAGCTCCACGCGAGGTGCTCGGACACGACGAACGGCTGGACCTCGTGCACCAGGCTCCGCAGGCGCAACAAGTGCGCGCGGTCGATCGGACCATCCGTCCCTAGCGACAGGCCCACGCAGTGAAGCGATATAGGCGCGTCCTGCCGCAGATGTCGGAGAACGGCCCGCGCTGGACCGCCTCCCATATAGTTCTCCGCGTGCACTTCGAAGAAGGCGGCAGATTTGGGCCGTGCCAGCACGTCGGAGATGTGCGGTGCTCGCAGCCCCACGCCGACCGCAGCGCAGTTCACGCTACTTCCCTTCGGAAAGGCTGCCGCCGATGATCTTCTCGCAGGTCCCTTTCGGGACGTAGATCCAGCTCGACTTGTCACCCTCCGCCTTGGACGAGCTTCCGCAGGAGTGCGTCGACGTGTAGCAGTCGTTCTTGCCGGCCTTCGCGATCCCGTAGCACTTCTCGAAGCTCCAGGTGGGCTTCTCGGGGTGGTGTACCTGTGCGCGCGCGGCGGTTGCGATTCCGATCGAGAGTGCGGATGCGAGCGCAGCGGAAGTGAGTTTTTTCATGTTCATGGCATGCTCCTGTTCAGGTTTGGGTTCAGGTTCACAACGTCCCACGGACGCCTGCGAGAAAGATGAGCCCAGCCGCGCTACCCGAAGACGACGCGCCACCCTGGTCTTCGAAGCTGTACCCGTAGACGGCCCCGTAAAAGCGGAGCCGCGGGTCCGTCCGGTATGAAGTGCCGACCTCGACAGCGCGCAGGGTGGCTCTGCCCGTCGCATTCGCGTCGTGCGCGGCGCTTGCCCACTGCAGAAAACCGCCGAACGTCGCTGGGCCATATTCGTAATTCACACTGGCTACCGCGCCACCCCCGAAAGGTACCGGCGCAGCATCGGCTCGGTGTACGCTACCGCTCCGCCCATCGGATGTTGCACTGAGACCGAGAGACAGGACTTCATCGAGGATCAGGGTCGCTCCGACGTTCGCGGAGTGTAGATCGCTCGTCCGGACGCCGTCGGCTTCACGCCCATGCGCAAAGCTGTAGCTCCCGCCGACACGAAACGCGTTTTGCCCGAAGTACGTCTCGTGCAGAAGTCCGAATTGAGCCGATGCACCGAAATGGCCCCCCCACGGCGAATCATCGGTTGACGGACTCGCCGCCGCTCCAAGCTGAAACCCCGCGATACGAGGCGAGATGTAGATGGCCTTGGCCGAGCTATCGCCGGCGAGCGCCGCAGTGACGCCGAGGTAAGACAAACCGGCGATCCGTCCAGCGACCGCTGGATCGAGAAAGCCCGTTTGCAGCCCACCCTGCGGGAACAGGCTGAGACCGGTCGGCGGTCCAAACTCGACGCCGACGAAGGTGTACACGTTGGGCGCATACCCGGTCAGCGTGTCGGGTAATCCTCGACGATAGCCCACCTCGATGCGCCCATAGTCCGGGTGCAGCACGACCAGGCTTCGATCCCCGAAGTCCGGCCGTGCTGCGCCGAGCGATTGCAGCTCGATGCGCGGGCCGATCGTGATGCCCTGCTCGCTTTCAAGTCGTCCGAATAGCCGCACAGCCGCGTCCAAGCGCCGGTCGGCCTCATCAAACCTCTTTGCGGAGCTATCCAACCGCGCCGTGGTGCTACCGGTAAGGTTCGCGTACGCCTCGACGGTGAGGAATACCGGACCAGCGCGCTGCTCTACCTGAGCTGCGCCGGCGCGTGCCAGCAGCGCGACGAGCACGGTAAGCAGCGGCAGCATTTTCCCCAGGCTAACGCGGCTCATGCGCAGTACGTCTGCCGAACTGAGTCATCGTTACGGGGTGCACTCCAGAGAGCGAATTCTGCAGCCACCGGTCACGACAGGCGTTTCCGCGGGGTGTACGACGGCCATGGCGGAGGTGTCATGCGGCACTGGAACAAGTTGTGCTCGTCATCCGGGACTTTCTTGCTCTGCGCTTACTTCGCCGGAGGCTTGGCCTCGGCGGCCGCCTTCTCCTCGGAATATGTGCCATGCGCCTTGGCGATGGGCTTCAGCGAGGGATAGAATTGTACGAAGGTGTTAGCCGCTCATGAGGACCGGGCTCCGCCAACACCTGGCGCACCACCGGCGCACCAAACGGAGTCTCAACCAATGGGTGGGGTGCCACCGTATCCAAACTCGGGGCTTCCTGCTCGCCCGTCTTTTCCGGAGCTTGCTCCGCGGTGCCAGCCGAGGACACGCCATGGGATTCCTCAAGTGCCCGTTCGGGACCGAGGGGTCGAAGATTCAAACCCCTTTCAGCAGAGCCTCGGTGCAGACCCTACTGCTGAGCTTGTGCTGAAGCCTGCCGCCTCAATGGCCTCATTCGATCGTCGTTCCGCGGCGTTGGCCACGCTCCACCGCGGACTGTTAACCCCTGGGTCCCTGACACGAGGCAGGGTCACGGAGCCGTTTTCGAGGACTTACGAGCGCGCCGCCGTCCATCCTGTCCACCGAATGCCAGGGGATCTGTGCCTGTCTGCTGAGAGTGTGCTGAAGCCGAGTGCGTCGCGTTCGCGATGAGTTTCCCGAGGGCTCGTAGACACGCTCGACCATCCTGGTGTGAACGTGCCCACGTCAATCACGCGCTTGCTCGCATTCTGTCGCGTGTGCTACATGTCAATACAAAGGTAAATACCGATCAACGATCATGACGAGGGGAACGTGCGGGACCGCAGACGGGATGATCGCAGGCGAGCTGTCGAAGGTGCCATGGCGCCATCCGTTCCAAGCGCGACAGCCATCCTGGCAGCACTTGAGCGCCGAGCGCCGGATGTAGCCGTCGAATGGTTTGGAGCGGATGAAGCGACCAGCTACCTCGGGCTGCCCTCTAGGAAGGCGCTGTATCAGGCGGTTCGCCGCGGGCAGGTTCCCGTCCACCGCCTCGGGTCACGGCGGATGCGCTTTCGCCGAGTTGAACTAGACCAGATCCTCGAACGCGGCCGTCAGCCGTCGATGCTACACTCTTCGTGACGCCCGTCTGCCAGAGAGGAGAAGTGAAGTGGGCGTCAGCAAGTACGAGGTGAGCAACGGCAGTTTCTGGATGGTGGACGAGTGGCTTGCGCTCCCGAACGGGCAAGTCACGCGGTTCAGGAAGCGGAAGATCCCCACGAAGGAACAGGCGATGGCGCTGGTGGCCAAGGCGAGAGCGGAAGCGTTCGAGGGACGGTACTTCGACCGTCCCAAGGCTTCGAAGCTCGTCATCGAGGACGCGTGGAAGGCTTACCAGCCCATCAGCAAGAGGGACAACGACACGTGGAAGAGCGAGGAGGGCCGGGCAAAGCACCTCGTCCGGCACCTCGGACAGAAGCTCGCCGCCGGTCTGACGGTGAAGGACGTTGACGAGTACCGCACGAAGAGGTTGGCGGAGACGACGCGCAGGAAGAAGGCGCCGTCGCCGGCCTCGCTCGATCGCGAAGTCGAGTTGCTCAAGCGCATGCTCAACTACGCGGTCTCGTGCGGCTCGTTGCCGTCGAACCCCATCGCGGCGGTGAAGCTGCTGCGCAAGCCGAACGTGCGCCGGTCGGTACTGGACGATGCGGCGTTCGACAAGCTGCTCGCTGCGGCCGAGTCTCAGCTCAAGCCGATCATCCTGGTCGCGTACGACACCGGGATGCGGCT
>Ga0099794_10000609_pt1 | contig 11955 bp, 12 predicted proteins | sample Rivendell_Oct201_10_FD_77320 | JGI IMG/M metagenome (GOLD analysis project Ga0099794, IMG submission 77320) | Vadose zone soil microbial communities from the Eel River Critical Zone Observatory, Northern California, USA -... | ecosystem: Host-associated > Plants > Roots > Rhizosphere > Soil ... | reverse complement strand
GTCAGATCGTCGAGGCCCACTTCGTCGAGCAGCGCCAGCGCCGCACGGACCACCTGCGCGCGGTCGAGCTTTTTTTGACGCTGGGACTCGCGGTAGGGGACGAAGCTCAAGCCAGGATCTCGATCAGGATGCGAACGATAGCAGCCATTCGGTTGACGCCGCAAAGGCGTTGACATTATGCTAACGTCGTTCGCAATACGTAACTACTGTTAACAACAACGGGAGAGAAGCCGATGGACGCGATCTTGAAATTGAAGCAGAAGCCCTATCGCGGCATGGCGATGGAGGGGTTGATCGCCAACTGGTACAACCGCAATACCGGCCGCACCCTGCGCAGATTCGAAGCCATCGCTCGGGTAATCGCGGACGCGGTTCCACCAGGTGGCCGGGTGCTCGAGGTCGCGCCGGGACCGGGGTTCCTCGCGATCCAGATCGCGAAGGGCGGGCGCCATCAGGTCACCGGCTTGGACATCAGCCGCTCGTTCGTCCGGATCGCGAGCGAAAACGCCGCTCGATCGGGCGTGGAGATCGACTTTCGCCACGGGGACGCGGCGCACATGCCGTTTTCGGACGCCTGTTTCGACCACGTCGTTTGCATGGCCGCGTTCAAGAACTTCTCGGACCCGGTCGGCGCTCTCAACGAGATCCACCGCGTGCTCAAGCCGGCTGGCACAGCCTCGATCTACGATTTGCGTAAGGATGCCTCGCTTCGCGACATCGATCAGGAGGTTCAGGGAATGAACCTCTCCCCACTGAACGCCGCGTTCACTCGATGGACCTTCCGGGTGTTGCTGCTCAGGACGGCGTACCGCGAGGAAGCGCTGCGGCGGATGGCGGCACAAAGCCGCTTCGGCAGCTGCGAGATCGTCGAGCAGGGTATCTCGTTCGAAATGAGGCTCCGCAGGGGGCAGAATGGTCATTCTGCTCCGGCCCTTTGAGTTGGGTGCTACAGGCAACCCTGTAGCGCTACCGTAGCAGGGTTGCAGTCGGGAGATGGCCTACCGAAGCTCGTCGTACAGCCACGCTTTGGCTTTCGCCCATTCTCGGTTGACCGTAGCGGGAGAAACCTCCAAGGCGATGGCGGTCTCCTCAATACTCAGTCCGCCAAAGAATCTGAGCTCCACAATTTGACTCTGTCGTGGGTCAAGCGCCGACAGTCGTCTCAATGCCAAATCAATCGCCAGAGCCTCGGGTGCCCGCTCCTTGGAAGGGACCGGACCGTCATCCAGCGACACTTCTGCGGTGTTACCGCCACGCTTCGCGTAACTGCGCTTACGCGCGTCGTCTACCAGCAGAGAACGCATCGCGCACGAGGCGACAGAGAAAAAGTGAAGACGGTCCTCCCAGACCATGCCCTGTAAGTGAGCAAGCTTCAGGTACGCTTCACTGACCAAATCCGTCGTTTGCAGTGGGTGCCAAGGCGCTTGTCGAAAGAGGTGTCGTTTCGCGAGTCGGCGCAGTTCAGGATAGACGACCGGTAGTAACTCATCGAGTGCCGCGCGTTCTGCGCTACCCAGGCATGCCATGAAGTCCCCCGCGAGAAAGCAACGCAACTTCCGTGCCGGGACCGTCAGGTTCCAAGGGGTGTGCCAATCAGGTGACAACCGTGATGCCAGACAGTAAACGCGCAAAAAACAGGGATTTGCCTGTCAGATCGTCGCGCTTGCCAGCGAGCAGCCTGACCGGACTTGGGAAATCGCATCCCAGATGCGGACAGCAAATCAGCAGCCCGATGATAGGAAACCGCCCTCGTTCTCGTTTTTACCTTTGCAAGGGGCGCTAGTACGAATTTCGTACTAGCTGCCGCCCTTGTCTGGGGGGAAGTTGAACTCCTCAAACGAGAATGGAGGGAAAGAACATGGCCAATAAAAGCAAATCCGTGCAAATGAGCAGTGCATCGCCTTCACCCCTGAGTCGGCGCACATTCCTCGGCCGCGTGGGTGTTTCGACCGCTGTTGCGGCCACCGCAGTCGGCATGCCCTCCCTACTGGGGAACAAAGTACTTGCGAGCCAAGAAGCGCTATCTCCCGACTTCGCGGGGATCATCCCCGAGGGCGAACTTAGCGGGGGCGAGGGCGGTGAACGACGTCGCGAGCGAGCATTTCGAACTCGCATCAGGGCGGCCACAGAGGAATTCCACGTCCCCATTCCGCGCCAGGTGAACAACGGCGACGAAGCCCGGTACCCGAATAGAATTGGCAACTACTCCAAGGGTCTGCCGCACGACGGCATCGGTGAAGTTGATCCGGGTGCGTACGACGCCTTGCTGGCCGCCATTGCCAGCGGCGATCCAGACGACTTCGAAAGAATCCCGCTCGGTGGGACGGCGAAGCTGGCGAACCCCCAGTCAGGGCTGGCCTTCGAACTGGAGGGCACCGACAGCGGCCAGCTGACCATTCCGCCCGCACCTCGTTTGGACAGTGCGGAGAGAGCCGGCGAGATGGTGGAGGACTATTGGATGGCCCTGGCTCGCGAGATCCCCTTTTCTCAATATGGAAGCGAGCCCGTTACTGCAGCGGCGATCGCGGAGCTCAACGCGTTGTCGGACTTTAGGGGACCGAAGGTTGACGGTCGGGTCACGCCCGGCACCTTGTTTCGCGGGAGCATGCCCGGTGATTTGATCGGGCCTTACATCTCTCAATTCCTCCTCCTATCGGTAAAGTTTGGTGGGCTCGCCATTGCCCAGAAATACGAAACTTACCGTGCCGGTGTGGACTACCTGGTGGACTTTGGCTTGTGGCGCGATTGCCAAAACGGACGGCCCTTTGGGTCCGTCGATATTTCAGGTACCAGCTACGTAAAGAATGGTCGCGATCTGGGCTCTTACGACCACGTGGATTTTGCGGCTCAGGCTAACGTGACCGCCGCATTTTGGCTGCTGCAGAATGGGGCCCCCACCAATCCCGGCAACCCATACCGAAGATCCACCAATCAGAACGGCGCCATCACTTTTGGAAATCAGCACATCCTGTCCTTGCTGAGCGAAGTCTGGATCGCGGGGCTCAAGGCCGCGTTCCATCAGAAGTGGTTCGTGCACCGTACGCTACGCCCAGAAGCGTACGGGGGCCTTGTTCACAACACGCTCACCCATACCGCAGAGTACCCACTCCATGGAGACGTGCTGAACTCGCAAGCAGTCAGCGAGATCTTCAGCAGGCGCGGCACCTACCTGTTGCCGCACGGTGATCCCGAGGGTTGCCCGCAACATCCTGCTTACCCCGCCGCGCATGCTGTGACCGCGGGCGCAGCGGTAACGGCTCTGAAGGCCTTTTTCGACGAAAGCTTCGTGATACGCAATCCCGTGGTCCCTTCCGATGATGGCCAATCGTTGATGCCTTACACGGGTGAGGACGTGGATCAGATCACGGTGGGCGGCGAATTGAACAAGGTCGCCAACAATATTGCCCTGGGCCGTGACATCGAGGGTGTGCATTGGCGCTCAGATGGCTTCTACGGCCTCAAGCTCGGCGAAGCCGTTGCGATCAGCGTGATGCGCGACCAGCATCACCTTTTCAATGAGCACTTCAGCGGCCTCACGTTCACGAAGTTTGATGGCAGCACCATCACCGTGTGATCCACCCGATGGCTTGCGATCGACATCGCTGCCGCCGGTGGGCGACGAGGTTGAAAGCACCCGCACAGGAGTTAACACCTTGCTGTTAACAAGACTCGTCCAGTGCCAGCTATCAAATAGTCGTTTTATCGGCTGAAACCAGTTTTGAACTCATCGAGCATGTCAACCGAAAAGTGTTAACTCCTCTGCGGGGGTTCTTCGGGGGCCTTCGGAGGGCCGTAGCGGAGGATACGCAAAGCATTAATGGCCGATATCTCGCACAGGGCAGGTCGTTCCGGGCACCTATAGCGTCAACTCGGACTGCACTGTTACTGAAGTATTTGAGGACGGAGTAACCTTCGATGGCCTCATTATGGCGGGGGGCAGCGAGCCCTACTTCTTGCGAACGAGCACAGATCCGAGAACCGCCACAACCGTCCTCTACAAGAAGGAGGTTCTATGAGAAAGCAAGCTCTAGTATTTGTTTTGGCGAGCATGTTTGCCCTGAACGCCGTTCCCACCGCGCAGGCGAGGCAGGATCGGGGATGCACGCAAGACAGCCTTTACGGTGCCTACGGATACGTCTTCAGCGGATCTCTGATCGGCAGCGGCCCTGTGGCCGCGGTCGGCTTGGCCATCTTTGACGGAGCGGGCGGCGTCACTGCACGAGACACGGTTAGCACTAACGGGGAGATCAGCCGCAGAGCGGGCGCGGGAAGTTACACCGTAAATGCCAACTGCACGGGCTCGGCGGCGATTGGAGATGGCTTTGGGAAAGTCTCTTTTGATTTCACGATCGTGCCCGGCACCGCCGGCGGCGAGTTTTCATTTATCGTCACCAACCAAGGGACGGTTCAAACCGGTGTGGCCTTGAAGGTTGGAGACAAGCGATGCAACCAGGCCAGCCTGCGGGGTACCTATCGAGTCCTTGGAGCGGGAACGAACTTCGATGTCGGTCTAATCAGCGCCGTCGGCTTCAGAATCCTGGATGGCGCCGGGCACCTTACCAGGGCAGAGGACGCTTTTAGCAGTAACGGTGTGATCAGCCACAGAATCGGTCGCGCGGCCACGTATACCGTCAACTCGGACTGCACAGTCAGTGAGGCATTTGAGGACGGGTTAACCTTTCATGGCGTGATTGTCGCTGGGGGTCGCGAGGCATATTTTGTTCGAACAAACCCCGATCCGAGAACGGTCATAACCGCGATCTACAAGAAGCAGTCCCGAGGTCACGAGCGCGACTCTCGCAGCGATGATTTTCAGCGTTAATCCTGCAGCGAGCGAACGGGTAGGCGTCTCACTTCTCTTCGCCGGTTTTCTCCGACACCAAGGCGCTGATACGGTTTGGTCGCGAATTCCTTCTAAAGAGTGATTCGCAATCCCAACCAACAAACCAACGCCAAGAGGTGTTTATGAGGAAACGGGTCATCCTTGCTTTGCCTCTGCTCGCTCTCGCTGCTGCTTGTGGCGGTAGTAGTTCACCTAGCGGCTCAACAGACTACTCGCCGAACTACGTCGGAACGTATTCTGGTACGTACACAACAAGCTTTACTCCGATCTCCACCGGCCAGACTTCAACCTACGCGTACCAGACGGCTTTTCAGATATTCGCTGGTTTAGGCGCTTCCGATCTCGCCTTTGGTGGAAGTTGTGCACTGACTGGACACGCCAGCAGCGCCAGCAACTTCATCACCTTTCAGAATAACTGTACGACTCATGATACCGCGAGCAATTGCGACTACACTTATTATTTGCAGGCCGGTGCGGGCACAAAGAACGGCACCACGCTGACGATGAGCATTCCAGGGACGTATGCCGTTAACTGTCCAACAGGCAGTGACAGCGGGACAATGAACCTCACCTGGAACATGATCCAGCAGTAGTAGCTAGAAATTTTTGACGCCCGCTCTCGGTCTAGTCATCATCCTCGGGAGCGAAGAGGGCGACGCACCCCGTGCCGCGATAACCAAACTGCGCGCAAGTGCTGTCATCCAGCGACGGGTCGTCGACAATTGCTTGAGTAATCTGAACGACCGTAAATATGTGGTTGTTTTCGGGAAGGGCAGATGCGTTCTTCCCTCTGACGTCAGTCAGATTCTGAAGCCAGCGATTGGTTCTCGCGTCGATCACGCCCAGCGACTGCAGCCCAGTTACGCCGGTGTTATCAACCCCAGTTACATAGAATTGGTCGGCGCCTGGGTTGTACCAAACCTCATCCCCTCCGCCGACCTGCGTGATGATGCTGTACACCTCGCCAGTTCTCGCATTCATGATGATTGGGAAGCTCGGTATCGGTGCAGCCCCACAGGCGGAGATCAGAATGTGCTGCGAGCGCCCCAGCGCGATGCCCGTGATGCTGGCGCTGATGGTCCCAACCAGCGCGTGACAGTCGATGTCCATCGTCTCCACCATCTCGGTGACGGGATCGATGATGGCAATCCTCGCTGGGATCATCAGGGCAACATTTCCCGGAACGGTGAGCAAGAAACGGCCGCCGTTCAGTCCCGGATCCCATAGCGGCTGCTCCAATCCAACGGAGCCGGGAAACGATATGCGGCCGAGAACCGGGTAGGGAGGATTTGCGGAGATAAAGGTTGCATAAGGAGCGATGGGGCCGTGCGGCTCCGCAATGTCAAGGGGCGCATTGTTTGCGATGAGGATGATGTGATGCTCGGGATCGTACCCGACCTCATCAGCGCGACCGCAGTAGTGGGCGGTCTCGTTATCGCATTCCGGAATCGAAGTACTGATTTGCCCGATGATGCTCAGGTAATTTGGCGAGCTCGGGTTGACGTCCGCCACGGTCGTAGTGGCGTTGCCGTCTCCTGCCCAGAGTATTCCATCGGGGGTCACCAATACTCCATTGGGTCCGCCACCGTTGGTCGTGGCCGTACCGCCGCCGCTCGGCAAAGGGCCAGCCATGCCGGCAACGCGGCCGACGTACAGATTGTTCTCCGCATCGAGAATATCGACACCAAAGTTGGATCTATCGGTGATGTAAGCCCTCTCTGTCCGCGGATCGACCCAGCCAATATCCGCACTGATGATCGGATGGTTCGGCACCGGGACCACCCCGACGAGACGGAGTGAACCTCTTCGGCCTTCTCGGCCCCGATCTCGTGCACCGACGGTCAGAGGTAACGTAAGAGTCAGAGCCACCACCAAAGCAGCAAGCCGTTTCGTTTTCATGGCTGGTCCCCCCAATTGGTACATTCCCCATTGCCAACGTTCGACTCGGAAAAAGTTACGCGCGCAAGCCGCGTCGAGACGAGGCGATTGCGAGCAATACGACGAAGAGGGTTACTTGGCAACGCAGCCGAGGACAGGTCCATGTTAGAGGAGGCTCAACCATGACAAAGCGAGCACATCGGTCCGTAGTTACGGCAGACCACTTCGAAGTTGTGCCAGCGGTAGCCGGGCTTCCACTGGCCAGTCATTTCAGCCGGGCCCTGGCGATGTTGGTGGACCTTGCGGTCATTGCCGCTCCGAGCCTGGCGATTCGAAACCCGATCGCGCCGGCCGCCGTGTTGGTGGCGGCGATCGTGTATCGCCACAGCAGCAGCTGGACGGCTGGCCGCTGGAAGGGCACTGTCGGGTTGGCATCGCGCCGGGCGATCGCGCTTGGGATCGTGGGATTGGGTCTTGTCGCGGGTGAGGTCTGGAAGTTCACGCACCGCAAGGATCCGAAGCATTCGCAGCCGTTGCAGGCGCAATTGGCAAAGAATTCGATCGATCTGGCCAAAATCGATGCCGCGATGACGGGGCTGGCGCGTTTCGAGAAAATCGCACCGACGTCAGGTAAGCACCTGGGGGAGGCTCGGCAGGCTTTGGCTGAACTTCGCGACGCCGCGGGAGCGGGAACTGCTGAACCGGACACCCGCGAGCCCGATGAGGTGAGGCGCTTGCGCTCGGAGAATGTCGTTCTCGCGCAGCAGGTCGAGCTGATGCACAAAGAGCTTAAGGAGGCAAAAAAGGATCGCGGCATTCTCCACTTCCTCCAGGTCCTGGCGCACGACCTGGGCATTGGCCTTGGGTGGAGCGCGCTGTACTTTATTGTCTTTCCGGTTCTCTGGAACGGGCGAACCCCGGGCAAGCGTCTGATGCGAATCCGCGTCGCTCGACTCAATGGGAAGCCGATCACCTGGTGGAACGCCTTCGAGCGTTTTCATGGTTACGTGTCATGCTTGCTCGGGGGCCTGATCGGCTTCCTGCAAGTGCTGTGGGATCCGCAGAGTCAGGGGCACCACGACAAGGTTGCCGAAACGGTCGTGGTCAAAGATTCTCCGATCCCGATCGCGCTGCCGGTCGAATCCTCGAAGGTTCCCCGCACTGCCTAATGATGAGAGATGCCGTTTTGTGCTAGGTCGGCCCGGTGGATGGCTGGCCGACCTACAATCGCATCGACGGGCGCCTTCGCCGGGCGAGGGACTTTATCTACTCCGCCTATGCGCAGCGCCTGGATTTGCCTACGATTTCGAAGCAAGCGCAGCTCTCGCCGTTCCACTTCCTTCGCAGCTTCCGATCAGCCTTCGAGTTGACGCCGCACGAGTATCTGATTTAGCCAAGGAGACGCGCGTGATTCGAAAGCTCTCGCACGTCAGTATTTTTGTTCTCGACCAGGATCGCGCGCTGACCTTCTACACGCAGAAGCTCGGCTTCGAGATTCGGACCGACTCGAAGATGGGCGACTTTCGCTGGCTCACCGTCGGGCCCAAGAACCAGCCGGAGATTGAGATTATCCTGTTGCCGCCTACCCCTGGGCCGATGCTGGATGCGACTACAGCGAAGCAACTGAAGGAACTGATCGCCAAGGGAGCGATTTGTCCGGGCGTGTTCGAGACCGACGACGTTCGAGCGGACTATGAGGAGATGAAGAAGAGGGGCGTTGTCTTCAAAAGCCCGCCCACCGAACGGCATTACGGGATCGAAGCCGTCTTCCAGGATGACTCGGGCAACTGGTTCAGTCTGACTCAGCGCAAAAAGTAGTCGTTTCTAGCGAGAGCTTTTTTGCAGCATGTGAGCTGCCCAGCCTCGCCAACCGTCGGACAACTGGGGAACCGCAACCAGTCGCCCCAGCTCATTGCGATCACGGACGTAGATGCGCAGGACATCTCGGACGGTGAGATCATGATCAGGTCTTTCGAGCACCCGGATCTCATCGCCCGCACCCAGCTCACCCTCCGAGACAATTCGCAGGCAGGCCCCGGGTCGCAGCGCCTCGCTAAAGTGGCGTGGAAACAGCTTGTCATTCATCCGAACTGCAAGCCGCCAGCAGGGGATCCGCGGCCCGGAAACCTCGAGAACCGTCGTTCCGACCTTCCAACGCTCTCCGATCAGCGCGTCGTTCACCTCGATCCCTTCGGTGGTGAGATTTTGGCCAAGCTCGCCGTACGCAAGCGAGCGGCCGATCTGCTGTTCCCACCAGCGAAGGTCTTCGACCGCGTAAGCATACACGGCCTTGTCGGGTCCGCCGTGTACCTCGCGATCCGCCTGGTCGTCGCCGTCGAGATTTACACCTCGAGCGGCGATCCGACCGACAACCGGCGATTTCCAGATAGCGCTCCTGGCCGGGCGACCATTGTACTGGAACTCGCGCGGCTTCCCGACATTGACCGCGAGTACTTTTCCGACGGTGCTCGCCATTAGCTACAACCAGCTAACGCTTGTTCTGTCCAATGAACTCCACCAACGTACGGTTGACTTCTTCGGCGTGGGTCCAGAGCAGACCGTGCGGTGCACCCTCGAGCCGCGCCAGGCGGGCTCCTTTGATCAGCTTTGCGGTCCGGGCGCCCGCCGCATTGAACGGAACAATGCGATCCGCATCGCCGTGGATCACCAGCGTGGGCACATCGACGCGTGCAACGTCTTTGCGAAAATCGGTGTACCAGGTCGGCACGCAGGCCTGACTGGCCGTCGCAGATGACTCGGCTGCGACATTCCAGCTGCCCTGGACTGCCTGCTCGCTGATCCGCTTACCCAGCGTGACGTCGGTGTTGTAGAAATTCTTGAAGAAGTCGGTGAAGAACGCGTAGCGGTCTGTGGCAACGGCCTTTTCGATTCCTTGGAAAACGGAAAGGTCCACTCCTTCGGGGTTGTCAGACGCTTTCCCCAGGTAGGGTGCGATCGAGCTGGCGAACACCGCGCAGGTCACGCCTTGCGTACCGTATTTGCCGATGTAGCGGGCCACCTCGCCACCGCCCATCGAAAAGCCTACGAGCGCGAAGTTGCGGAGCTCGAGCTTGGTCACGACCTTGCGCAGGTCCTCGGCGAAAGTGTCGTAGTCATAGCCCGTGGTGGGTTGACTGGATTTGCCGAAACCCCTTCGGTCGTAGGTGATGACTCGGCAACCTGCAGCCAATAACGCTTTGGTTTGCTTCTCCCACGAGGCTCCACTGAGCGGATACCCGTGGATCAAGACCACCGCCGGACCCGAGCCGTGGTCCTCGTAGTACAAGTCGATACTGCTCGAATTTTCGGTCCCAACATTGATGAACGCCATTTCACTCACACTCCTTTCGACGGATTGCTTCGCATGCCCAAGACGCGACTGTGGCCCCAGCAGGGTCACGGCACGCTGTAATGCGTGCGGCACATCGGTGCAGCGAAATCCGCAGGAACAGGCAGGCGCGGCGAGGCTGACGAACCGCTCGAAAGCTCTGCTGCTTACGCGCCGGCTTTCTTCAATCGGGAGTTGATCCGCGCCAGCGCGTCCTGGCAGTACTGCGCATTCGGCGAGCCCGGCGTGAAGTTGACGACGAACTGGTAAATGCGCTTGGCCTCAACCAGCTGTCCAATCTTGTTCAGGCCTTCGGCGCTCGCGATCAACCCCTTTTGCACTCGGACGGCGTCGCCTCCCGTTCGGCCGCTCGAGGCGAAACACCAGGCCGCTTCCCCAAATTTTTTCTGCTCGAGCAATCCGCGGCCCAGCTGTTCGAGCTCGGATCCCTTGACGGTCAGGCTTTTGCGATGGGCATGAAATGCCTCGTGGCAGGCGATCGCGAGGGGCATCTCGCCGGCTGCCAGGGCGCGACTGATTGCCTCGGAAGCGGTGGCGATCGCTTCGGGGATTCGCTGGGCCCGCAGGTAGAGCTTGGCGAGCTCGGCGAGCAGTCCGGCGTGATCGGGAGTCCTCGCGCGAAGGGTCTCTGCCTCGGCAATGGCGGCCGGCACCGCAGCGTCTTCGGTGAGTACCAACTTCTTCACCGCCATCGCGATGATGTCCATGCCTGCGAGGTGGGGTACGGCGGGGCTCGGAACGGGAACCGAACGCGCAGGTTTTGGAGGCGCGACGGGCGCGGCAGACTCCTCCGGAGCCTCCGTTTCGCTCAGCACAAATGCACCCGTGAGTCTGCCGACCAAAACCGCACTTCCGACGACGAGCAGGCCATAGGCTACTGCCGCCGCTGCCATCCCCGCCTCCATGCGAACCACGAAGGCTAGAGCAACGACCACCAGCATCACTGGGGTGATCAACAATGCGAAAACCACGGCGCCGCCGATCGCTGCCGAGTAGTAGGCGGGCAAATCTCCACGCCGATCGAGAAGCCACCCCCACGCATCGCCGGAAAAGCAGCTCGCGATCGACTGTTCTCGAGTCGCGATGATCAAGGTAAGCGTCGGCGCGATCACGGCGATCGCGATCAAAACCACCAGCTCGAGTACCAGCATCGCGCCGCGCGCGGAGACCAATCCCAATGGGTTGAGCGTCTTTGTTATCACGCTTGCAGCGAGATAATTTGCAGCCAGCACGACTGGGACGCCCCAGGCAATCGTGAGCACCGTGTATCGCAGGACGAAACCCAACAGCTCCGGGAGATTCCAATTCGAGAGAAATCCTGCGTCGAGGTCGCCATTGCGCGCGGCGAGCGCCGACTTGGCGATCACGGGTGACGTGAAGATCACCGATACCAGAAAGGACATCCACTCCGGCAATTGCAACCACTTGCAGAGCAAGTGCGCCGCGAGTGCCAACACGCCGGTCAGAACGAGCGCCGGGAAGAGTGTGAACACGGTCGAAAATGCAGTGAAACGCCGAACCGTCTCTCCAGCAACTCCACCGAAGGGATAGCTGTTTTCCAAGCCGCTCCTCGCGTCATCGAGGAGTGTACTAGAGAAGACTCTCCCGCCCTCACGAGCGGCGCGCGATTCAGAGCACGCCGAGGTGGGGCGCTCTGCGCTCTTGAAGGTCAATCTGGCGCGCGAGGCGCGATCCGTGGATCCGCGCAGCGCCCGCTCGGCCAAACCAATTGGCGAAGTGTGGTATTTTTGCGTACCCAAGAACGGCGGTCTCAAACGGTCATCGCATCACATGGTCGTCCCATGTGCATTCAGCTCGTAATGGAGGAGCTGGATGCGTCGCGGCACGAGAATGGACCAGGCGAAGCGGATCGAAGCGAAACGGT
>Ga0099794_10000608_pt1 | contig 11957 bp, 9 predicted proteins | sample Rivendell_Oct201_10_FD_77320 | JGI IMG/M metagenome (GOLD analysis project Ga0099794, IMG submission 77320) | Vadose zone soil microbial communities from the Eel River Critical Zone Observatory, Northern California, USA -... | ecosystem: Host-associated > Plants > Roots > Rhizosphere > Soil ... | reverse complement strand
TACGTGCGCTCGCCGCGCGGCGAGATCCCCATCGCCGAGTACACGCCGCTCTACGAACGCTACGCCGAGGCGGCCAACCTCGCGCGTCTCTACGCGCCGCCCGAACGCTTCGACGAGGCCCGCCGCGTCCTGGGTGTGTAGACGCTTCCACTGGGAGTGTGTGCCGGATCGGGGCGCAGGTAGGCGTATCGGAGGCCATGTAAGCCTCCCGCGTGCGAGCGAGCGGATGTTAGAGTGCCCGCCGTGGACGGCCTTCAAGAAAGGGTCCGGAAGCTCGGCGGGATCCTCGATGTCGCCAAGGCCCTGGTCGCCGAGCGCGACCTGGATCGCCTGCTCCAGCTGATCGTGCAGGCCGCGTCTCGCGTGGTGGAGGCGGATCGCTGCTCGCTCTTCCTCGTCGATCGCGAGCGCAACGAGCTGTGGAGCAAGGTCGCGCAAGGCGTCGGCACCCGCGAGATCCGATTCCCCATGGGAAAAGGGATCGCCGGGACGGTGGCGCAGACCAACGTCCCGGTGAACATCCCCGAGGCGTACGCGGATCCGCGCTTCAACGCCGGCGTCGACAAGGAGACGGGGTACCGCACCAAGAGCATCCTCTGCGTCCCGATGCGCTCGCTGGAAGGCGAGGTGGTCGGCGTCCTGCAGGCGCTCAACAAGCGCGGCGCCGGCGGGTTCACCGAGGAGGACGAGGAGCTGCTCTCGGCGCTGGGCGGGCAGGCGGCGGCCGCCATCAACAACGTCCTGCTGCACCACGAGATCGAGCAGCTGTTCGAGGGCTTCGTCCGCGCCAGCGTGGTGGCGATCGAGTCGCGCGATCCGACCACGGCCGGCCACTCCGGCCGCGTGGCCCGGCTCTCGGTCGGGCTGGCCGACGCGCTGCCGCGCGCGCAGACGGCGGCAGGGCGGTGGCGCGGGTCGCAGCTCTCCACCGACGAGCGGCAGGAGCTGCGCTACGCGGCGCTGCTGCACGACTTCGGCAAGGTCGGCGTCCGCGAGAACGTCCTCGTCAAGGCGAACAAGCTGGAGCCGGGCGAGTTGGAGATCCTCCGCGGCCGGTTCGAGACGTTGCTCGCGCAGGAGGAGCTGAACGCCGAGCGCCGCAAGGTGCAGGTGCTCCTCGAGAAACCGAAGAAGGCCAAGGCGCTGATGTCGGAGATCGACGTGCAGCTCGAGGCGCGCAGGCGCGAGCTGACCGGGATGTTCGAGTTCATCCTCTCCTGCAACCGGCCGACCATCCTCCCGGAAGGCACCTTCGACCACCTGGACGACATCGCGCGGCTCACCTACGAGAGTCCCCTCTCGCGCGAGACGCGTCCCTTCCTGCGCGAGGACGAGGTGGTCAAGCTCTCCATCCGCAAGGGCTCGCTGACGGAGACGGAGAGGCGCGAGATCGAATCTCACGTGACCCACACTTTCCGTTTCCTGCAGCAGATCCCCTGGACCCGCACCCTCAAGCGCGTGCCGGACATTGCCTACGGGCACCACGAGAAGCTGACCGGCGGCGGCTATCCGCGCAGCCTCAAGGAACCGGAGATCTCGCTGCCGACTCGGATGATGACCATCAGCGACATCTACGACGCGCTGACCGCGTCCGACCGCCCCTACAAGCGGGCGGTGCCCAAGGACAAGGCGTACGACATCCTCGGCGACGAGGCCAAGCGCGGCGAGGTCGACAAGGACCTCCTGCGCGTCTTCATCGAGGCCGACGTCCCGGGCCGCGCTCCCGAGGAGCCCTAGTACGGCATCGTGATCAGCCTGGCCGTCTCACCCATCAACCCGTGCCGTACTTCTTCAGCCGCCCGATGAGCGACCCGCGGCTGAGGCCCAGAAGTCGCGCGGCCTCCGACCGGTTGCCGCCGACCGCCGTCATCGTCCGGCCGATCGCGCTGCGCTCCACCGCCTCGACCTGTTCGCGCAGGCTGGGCGTCTCCTTTGACGGCGCCTCGGAACCAGCGCCGGCGGCAGGAACGGCCGAGGCTACCGCGAACGCCTCGAGCCCGATCTCGCCGCCGCTGCTGAGCGCCACGATGCGCGCGACGGCGTTCTCCAGCTGGCGGGCGTTCCCCGGCCAATCCGATCGTTGGAGCGCACGGAGCAGCTCCGGCAAGAGCCGGACGTCGTTCATCCCGAACCGCTCCGCGTGGCGGCGAGCAAATTCGTTGGCAAGCGCCGGGATGTCCTCGCGGCGCTCGCGCAGCGGCGGCACGATCAGTTCGAGGACCGCGAGCCGGTAGTAGAGGTCTTCGCGGAAGAGACCGGCGCGCACCTCGCGGGCGAGATCGCGGTTGGTGCTGGCGACCACGCGCACGTCGACCCGCTCCACCCGGGTTGCGCCGACCGGTTGGATCTCGCCATCCTGCAACGCCCGCAAGAGCTTCGCTTGCACGAGCAGCGGGAGCTCACCGACCTCGTCGAGCACGAGCGTGCCTCCGTGCGCCTGGGCGAAGAATCCGCGGCGCGCCTGCACGGCTCCCGTGAACGCGCCGCGCGCGTGCCCGAACAATTCCGCCTCGGCCAGGTTGCTCGGGATCGCGGCACAGTTGAAGCGCACCAAGGGCCGCGCCGCCCGGCGGCTCCGGGCGTGAACGAGCGAGGCGATCAGCTCCTTCCCTGTCCCCGTCTCGCCGCGGATGAGGAGCGTGATGTCCTTGGGCGCCACCCGCGAGACCGTCTTCAGCAGCCGGCGCATTGCGGGGCCGTCACCGACGATGGGATGGCCCAGCGTCTTCTCCGCAGTGAGCAGATCGAGCGAAGGCGGCAACACGCGAACCAGCGGGCCTTCGGCACGCTCCCGCGCGCTGAACGCCGCCGACTCGTTGAGCCGGGCGTCGTCGAGCAGATCGACCCCGCGCGCCGAAACGCGGTCGAGGACTTCGTCGAAGTCGAGCCCCATGTCTTGCCTCCTTCGCGGTCCGACAGTCCGATCATTCGTCCTGAGGCGACGGTTACCACGTGGCGCGTGGAGTCGACCGCGATCCGGCTAGCAGACGGCGCCCTGTTGACGAGCGGGCGGATCCTGCCGACCAACGCCGCCAAGGCTGCGGCGTTGGTCGAGGTTAGAAGCGGCGCACGCCGGTCGCGTCCGCCAGCAGCACGCTCCGCAGCGACTGCACGCGATCGCGCGAGACGGGGACGCGGACGCCCTGGTTCTCGTCACCGATCGACGCGCCGACGAAGAGCGTGGTCTCGCTCCCTTCGCGTTCCAGCTCCCTTGCGAAGGCAAGGTTCACGAGCCAGTTGCGGTGGGCGCGGATGAGGGATCGGCCGAAGGAGGTCTCGATGGCGGCGAGCGAAAGGTCGATGTCGAACTTGCCGTGACGGGAGTGCACGAAGCTCAAGCGCTCGGAGGCCTCGAACGCCCAGATCTCCGCCGGGTCGAGGAAGACGAGGTTCCTCTTGCGCCGCGCCACGACGCGAAGCGGCCCCGGACCGGCGTTTGGCCGCCGCTCGCCGAGCCGGCGCAGGCATTGCTCGATACGTTCCTCGCTGAACGGCTTCAGCAGGTAGTCGGCGACGCCCAGATCGAACGCCTCGAGGGCATGCTGGCCGAAAGCGGTCGCCAGCACGAACAAGGGCCGCGTGACGCCATTCCGCGAGTGCCCGTTGTGCGGCGGATCGGGCGACGCGACCAGCGACTGGATGAGCTCGAGGCCGCTCTCCCCGCACGAGAGCTGCACGTCGACGAAGACCACGTCGACCGGGAGCGTCGCCAGCACCTCGCGCGCCTCGCCGGTGGTGGCGACCGCACCGACCACCTCGGCCAGCTCCGTCGCCTCGATGAGGCGCACGAGGTAGTTGCGCGCCGGCCATTCGTCCTCGAGCACCACCGCGCGAAGGCGGGTCATGAGCGGGCCTCCTCGATGGGGATCTCCACGATCGAGCGCGTCCCCGACGGCGAAGACTCGAGCCGCAGACTGGCCCGCTTCGCGTATTGCAGCGCGAGCCGCCGCCGCACGGAGAGCAATCCGAAGGCGCCCGGCCGCGCTACCCCCTCCGGCATTCCCGGGCCATTGTCCGCGATGGTGCAGACGAGCGTCCTTTTGTCCACCAACTCGGCTCGCACTTCGATCCTGCCGCCGTCCTTGCGCCCCAGCGCCCCGTGCTTGACCGCGTTCTCGACGAGGGGCTGGAGCAGGAGCCTTGGCAGAAGCGCTCCACGCGTCCCAGCGCCGACCTCCCACCGGAACGCGAGGTGGCCGGCGTGGCGCTCCTCGAGGATCTGCGCGTAGTGCCGCAGCCAGTCGATCTGCTCGCCCAGCGTCTGCATCTCGTCCTCGTCGCGGACCGAATGTCGCAAGAGGTCGCCGAGAGAAGCGAGAAGGCGCCGCGCCGCGCGCGGGTCCTCGGTCACCAGCCCGGCAATGGCGTTGAGCGTATTGAGCAAGAAGTGCGGCTCGAGATGCGAGCGGAGCCGGGCGAGCTCCGCGGCGATGCGAAGCTCGCGCGCCTCCAGGGCGCGGAAGCGCGCGTCCTCGAGAGCGAAAGGGAAGACGAAGGCGAGCGCCCAGAGGCCGAAGTAGGTCACGCCCATCGTGAATCCGACCCGCAACGCTGTCGTGGATCCGGCCCATGCTCCCGCCAATGGGTGCAATGCGGCGATGGAGGGGGCCGCCAGATGCGCCGCGTAGAGGAGCACGGCATAGAGCGTGCCGGCGGAGAGCATCCCGGCGACGAGCAGCACGGGTGGCCCCAACCGCCGGCCCGCCGCCCAGCGAAGGCCTGCCGACGATCCCACGACGAGGATCGGCAAGCCGACGACCAGGACGGCGAGCTTGGAAAGAGCGCGGCCCCGATCGCCGGTCCCCAGGTACTCGGTGGCGAGTTGCAGCAGGGGAACGATCGTCATGATGCAGATGCCGAGCGCTCTCCGGCCCGCCGTGATCTCGGGGACGATCTTCATGCCTCGAGTGTACTTGCCCCTTCCGCGGCCGCTGCCGTGCCCGTCCGGGGAAATTGGCCACTCGTCGCCTTTTTCGCGGCTGTCTCCAGCGCGGCGTGATGGCGGGGACGCGCTCGCGCTACCCGATCCTCCCGCTGGCGCCGCTCGTCCACACTCGGCAACCGTTCGTCGACGCGAAGACGCCGCTCGTCGGAATGTGTTCCGCGGCTCTCCATCGCGGTGTCTCAACGCGGTACCGGACTGCCACGAACGTCGTACCACTCACGAGAATGAGGAGGTCTGCTTTGACCGGACGAAAGATCGAAGGCGCGGCGGCAACGACGAACGCGGGCTGCAGGAGCGGGCGCTCTTGCTTGCCGGCGGCAGCGACGATCGCCCTCGCCCTGCTGGCGCTCGTTCCGCACCGGGCCTTCGCCGCCTCCTCTGCCAGTTGCGACGGCGGCGGCTTCTCTCTTCTGGAGCTTTCCGGCGATCAGAAGACCGTCGTCGGGGGGAGCAGCGTCGGCAGCACCTTCGCCGTCAAGGGCCGCTACATGGAGTTCACGGTGGACTCGGCGACCTTCGGGATCCGGGATTGGAAGCTGACTGGCGCTCCGAACCCGCTCGACATCACGGGCGGCATGCCGACCCCCGTCTTCGCCAGCAAGATCCCCGACCACCGCGGGCTCTCGCTGACGAGCGACATCGCCGTGGAGATCTCCGGGCAGAAGCTGGTCATCAGACGCACGGGGTTCGGGCTTTCGATGAAGATCCAGGCGAACGACTGCGCGAACGGCGGGATCTTCCAGGTGGAGCCCGAGCGCGCCGACGGTACCGCGACCGTCTTCACCCACGTGCTGGCGGACGGCGTCTTCTATTTCGACAATCCCAACGTTCGCCTCCTGCTCGGTCTCAACATCCCTTGCTCCGGCATCCTGCCGGACGGCACGCCCGTGGTCTGCGCGGGAGCGAACCCCGACGGCACCGTGACGGTGACCGCGCGCATCAACTTCGCCAACGACGTCTCGAACAACTTCGTGGGCCGCGACAGCGCCCAGGTGGCCACGCGCATCGCCACGGACTGCACCAACAGCATTCCGAATCCGCTGCATCCCGGGACGGTGAGCCACTGCGGCGGCGTCTCGCAGTGGAGCGTTGCGAGCGGCGGACGGATGGGCCAGGTGATGGGAGAAGACGCTACCGAGATCGCTCCAGCCGCAAAGCCCTGCACGACCGGCTGCACGGCCCAGGACCAGGTGCAAGGCAAGGCGCTGGTGGTCGGGTTCCCGTTCCCGGTGCCCGACGAGGTGCGCTTGAAGCCGCGGTTCTTTCCGGGATTCGTAGCGCCCTAGTCCTCAGCGCGCGGCGGTCTTGCGCGCCGTCTCGAACTCGTCGCCCGGCGTCCACTGGGGCATCGACGTCGCGTTCGCCACGCGCAGGCCGATCACCAGGTCGAGTTGCGCGTCCTGCACCGCGCCGGAGAGGTCCCAGTCGCCGTGGTACTCGTCCGTGACCTGGTGGTAGTCACGCTTCTCGTATTGCTCCTGCATCTGTTGCCCCCAGCCGGGCGGGCGCCCGACGAAGCTCGGCCCGCCGCGCGCGTACACCACCGGAACGCCGACGCGCGCCAACTCGAACTGGTCCGAGCGGTAGAAGGCGCCGCGGTCCGGGAACGGGTCGCCGTGCACGGTCCGGCCCTGCTCGGCGGCCACCTCGCGCACCACCCCGTCGAGCGAGGACTTGCCCAGGCCGAGCATGGCCACGTCGGTGGTCTTTCCCCACTTGTTGACGCTGTCCGCGTTGATGTTGGCGGCGATGCGGCCGGCCGGCACCACGGGATGCTGCGCGAACCACTTCGAGCCGAGCAGGCCTTGCTCCTCCGCGGTGACGAAGACGAAGAGCAGCGACCTCTTCGGCGGGGCCTCCTTCGCCGCCCGCGCGACCGACAGCATCAAGGCGCAGCCGGAGGCGTTGTCGAGCGCGCCGTTGTAGATGCCGTCCTTGCCCGGGGGCACGTTCGCATCGCGGCCCAGGTGGTCCCAGTGCGCGGTGAATACCACCGCCTCGTTCTTCAGCTGCGGGTCGATGCCGGGAAGCAGGCCGACCACGTTCGAGCTCGGGGTCACCCGGCGGTCGATCGGCATGTCGAAGGAGGTGCGCACCCCCAGGGGAACCGGCTGGAACGACTTCTGCTGCGCGGCCGTGCGCAGCTTGTCGAGGTCCTGGTTGGCCAGCCCGGCGAGCTTCTTGGCGCCGTCCTCCGTGACCCAGCCCTGGAACTGCATCCGGTGCTCGCTGCCGGGCGGCAGGTCGATGCGCGTCGAGTCCGCCGAGGCCGACAGCACCTGCCACGGATATCCGGCCGAGGCGGTGGTGTGGATCACCAGCGCGCCCGCCGCGCCGTGCGCCGCCGCGGTCAGGTACTTGTAGTCCCAGCGCCCGTACCACAGGCGCACGCCCTCGCCGGCGAAGGGCGGGTTGAAGTTCATGATGACCGCGATCTTCCCGCGCAGGTCGGCGTCCTTGTAGTCGTCCCAGCCATATTCGGGCGCCACGATGCCGTAGCCGACGAAGACCAGCTCCGCGTCCTGCACCCGGGCCACCTCGACGTGGGCATCGGGGTCGATGCGCAGCTCGGAGTCGATGCCGTTCAGCGCGCTCAGCTGCACCTGTCCGCTGATGCCCTGGAACGGGACCTGGCGGGGCGGGCGGCCGTGCAGCGTGATGAGGGGGACGGGCTGGAAGAAGGAAGGCTGGGGCGAGTCAGCCGTGGCGGGCACGCCCGGCAGGTATCCCGCGCCTTCCAACTCGGCGGCGAGGTACTTCACCGCGAGATCGGCGCCGGTGCTGCCCGGCTTGCGCCCCTCCAGCAGGTCGTCCGAGAGGAAGCGCAGCGGTCCCGAGAGCGAGGCCGGCGTGATGCGCGCCATCGCGGCGCGTTCGGAGGCGCTGAAGCGCCCCCGGGCGCGGCTCGGCTGCACCGTCGCGGGCGTTGGCTGCCCAGCGGTGGTCGGTTTCGCGGGTGCGGCGACGAGGACTGCGAGGAGGGCGAAGAGGGCGGAAAGTGGCATGGCGGCGCATCCTAGACGGATCCCGCCGTCTCCGCGCTAGGTAAAAGCGCGGGCCGCCGAATCCGGCCGCCACGGTCAGCCCGGGTCGGCGCCGGTGGCGACCGCCGCGCCGGGCTGGTTGCTCCAATCGCTCCACGATCCGACGTACAGCTTGCCCCCAGGGAAGCCCGCCAGCTCCAGCGCCAGCAACGTATGGCAGGCGGTCACGCCGCTTCCGCAGGAGGCCACGACCTCGGAGGCCCGCCCCGCGCCGAGCCGGTCGTAGAGAGCGCGCAGCTCCTCGGGCGGGCGGAACCGCCCGTCCTTCAGGTTGCCGCTGAAAGGCGCGTTCACCGCCCCCGGGATGTGGCCGGCGCGCTTGTCGATGGGCTCTGTTTCCCCCCGGTACCGCTCCGGGGCCCGCGCATCCATCACCAGCGCATGCCGGGCGCCCGGCTCCCTCCGTCCGGCCAGGAGCCCGGCCACGCGGGTCCGGTCGACCAGGCGCGACGCGTCCAGGCGCAGGGTGGGCGGAGGCACGGGCGCGATGCGCGGCTCCTCCTGCGTCACCGGCAGGCCGGCCTTCACCCAGGCCGCGTAGCCGCCGTCCAGCACCGAGGCGCGCTGGTGCCCGTGCACGCGCACCATGAACCACAGCCGCGCCGCCACCGAGCCGCCGCCGTCGTCGTACACCACCACGTGGGTCGTGGGAGCCACCCCGATCCGTCCGAGGACGCGCGCGAGATCCTCCGGCTCCGGGAACGGGTGGCGGCCCGGGCCGCCGGGACGGGACAGGTCGCGCTCCATGTCGACGTACACCGCGCCGGGGATGTGCCCTGCCCGGTACTTCTCCAGGGCCGCGGGGCCGGAAAGCGCCCAGCGCAGATCCACGATGCGGACCGATCCGGGCGGTTGCCGCGCGAGCCAATTCGAGTCCACCACCGGTTGCGTGTCGGACATGCGCCTTCCTCCTGCTCCCTGCCGTGTCTTGACTCCTACCCACCTGGCCGGGGGAATCAAACTAGCTGGCCCGGCCATCCGAAACATGCCAGAACCGCGGCCCCGGGGGTCCAGGTGTTCATGTCGGGAGACGGGCTGTCGATGGGGTTCGACATCGAGCGACTGCTCGTGGTCGACGACGAGGGCCCCATCCTCCACGCGCTCCAGCGGACCTTCGAGGCGGCCGGCTACGAGGTGACCGCCTGCCTGGATCCGGCCGAGGCGCTCGACCGGCTCAAGGAAAGGCCCTACCAGGTCCTCTCCGCCGACTACATGATGCCGGGGATGACGGGGGCCGAGTTCCTCGCCCGCGCCCGCGCCCTGCAGCCGGAGACCGTCCGCATCCTCATCACCGCCGCCCACGACTTCTCCGCGGCGGTGGACGCGATCAACAACGGCGAGATCTTCCGCATCCTCGCCAAGCCCTGGAACCGCGTCGAGCTGCTCGGCACCGTGCGGCAGGCGTTCGACACCTACGCGCTGCGCGAGAAGAACCGGCAGCTGACCGCGCTGGTGCAGAAGCAGAACGGCGAGCTGGCCGACCTGAACAAGGGGCTGGAGAAGCTGGTGCAGGAGCGCACCACCAACCTGCTCGACGGCATGGTGGCGGTGCTCGACTACCGGGACACCGAGACGCAGTGGCACTCGCGCCGCGTCTCGCGCTTCACCCGGCGCATCGCCGAGCAGCTGGGCATCTCCGACGAGCGCGAGCTGCGCACCATCGAGATGGGGTCGCTCCTGCACGACATCGGCAAGATCGGCGTGCGCGACGCGGTGCTGCTCAAGCCCGGGCCGCTCGACCAGGAGGAGTGGGTCGAGATGCGCGAGCACCCGCGGCTCGGATGGGCGCTGCTGCAGCGCATCGAGTTCCTGCGCGAGGCGAGCGAGATCGTGCTGCAGCACCAGGAGCGGTACGACGGCAGCGGGTATCCCGCGGGGCTCAAGGGCGAGGCCATCGTGCTGGGCGCGCGTCTGTTCGCCGTGGCCGACACCTACGACGCGATCACCTCCGACCGCCCCTACCGGCGCGCCCAGCCCCACGCGGCCGCGGTCACCGAGATCCAGCGCGTCTCCGGGACCCAGCTCGATCCGCGGGTGGTGCACGCGTTCTGCGCGGTCCCCGAGGCGGAGTGGGTGAGCATCCGCGGCGAGGTGGAACAGATCTCTCTGCTCGAGGCGCAATGGGGCTGGACGCCGCCTCGCCGCGTCTTCGACTTGATCCATGACGCGGCCAGCAAGCAGAAGGCCGCCCGCTCCGACCCGCCTCCTCCGCTGGACCTGGCCGCCATCAAGGCGTGACCCCGCCTGCGGTCAGGGCGCGAGCAGGAACCAGCACTTGAGGTAGTCGGTCTCGGGGACGCCCACCAAAGACGGGTGATCGCGCGCCGCGCCGCGGCGCTCGAGGAGCTGCAAGGGGCGCTTCGCCTCTTGCGCTGCCCACTCGATCACCTCGCCGAAGAGCTGCGGCGTCACCTTCCCGGAGCAGGAGCAGGTGATGAGCACGCCGCCCGGGGCGAGCAGGCGCATGCCCCGGTAGTTGATCTCCTTGTACACGCGGAGCGCCCCTTCCAGGCCTTCGCGCCGCTTGGCGAACGCGGGCGGGTCGAGCACCACGACGTCGAACTTGCGGCCCTCCTTGTCGAGCGCGCGCAGCTGCTCGACGGCGTTGGCCGCCCGCACCTCGACGTTGCGTAGCCCGTTGCGGCTGGCGTTCTCGCGCGTGCGCGCGACCGCCCCCGCGTCCTGGTCGATGGCGAGCACGCGCGCCGCGCGGCGGGCGAGCTGCAGCGCGAACCCGCCGTGGTAGCAGAACGCGTCCAGCGCCTCGCCCCGCGCCAGCTCCCCGGCGCGGAGGTGGTTCTCGCGCTGGTCCAGGTAGCCGCCGGTCTTGTGGTCCTCGAGCAGGTCGACCCGCAGCTCGAGCTCGCCCTCCCGATACGCGGCGGCCATCGGGCCGCCGCCCAGCAGCACCTCGGTCCGGCGAGGGAGCTTCTCGAACTCGCGCGAGCTGCCGTCGTCGCGCGCCACCACCGCGCGGGCCCCGCAGGTTTGCGCGACCATGTGGGCGAGCGGCTCGCGGCGCACCTCGGCCCACTCGGCGAGGTGCTGCACGGCGAGGAGGTCTCCGTAGCGGTCGGCGAAATAACCCGGGAGCAGGTCCGCCTCGCCGTGCACCGCGCGGAAGGCGTCCGCGCCCGGGAACAGCTCCCGCCGCCGCGCTGCGGAGCGCTCGATCCGGCCGCGCAGGAAGGCGTCGTCGAGCGGCTCGTCGCGCCTGCTCAGGATCCGGAGCGCGATGGGCGACCGCTCCGCCCAGAACGCCTTGGCGACGAAGTTGCCGCGCGCGTCGGCCAGCCGGACCTCCGCGCCGGAGGCTAGCCCTGGCGGGGCCTCCTTCACGTCGGCGCGGAAGATCCACGGATGACCGGCCCGGGCGCGGGTGGCGCCCCGCGCGGACAGGGTCACATCGGGGACCTGGGCGCCCACGGCGGCGCACTCTCGCACACCTCGAAATGAAGCGAACGGCGGCGCCTCCGGGTTAATCTGCCGTCGTGACCTCTCCGGACGGTTCCGCGCCGCTGAAGGCCCTCCCGGGAGGCGAAGATCGCGACGGGCTCTCGCCGCTCGGGCCGGTGGAAGCGGGCCGGCTGGCGAAGGCGCTGGAAGCGAACGTCGCGCGGGTGCTGCGCGGGAAGCAGGAAGTGATCGAGCTGTCGCTCGCGGCGCTGGCCGCGTCCGGGCACCTGCTCCTGGAGGACGTGCCGGGCGTGGGGAAGACGACGCTGGCGCACGCGCTGGCGCGCTCGCTGGACCTGTCCTTCTCGCGCATCCAGTTCACGAGCGACCTGTTGCCCGGGGACATCACCGGCGTCTCGGTGTTCGACCAGCGCGGCGGGCAGTTCGTCTTCAAGCCGGGCCCGCTGTTCGCCCAGCTCGTGCTCGCCGACGAGATCAACCGCACCACGCCGCGCACGCAGAGCTGCCTGCTCGAGGCGATGGCGGAAGGGCAGGTCTCGGTGGACGGCGCG
>Ga0099794_10000607_pt1 | contig 11978 bp, 12 predicted proteins | sample Rivendell_Oct201_10_FD_77320 | JGI IMG/M metagenome (GOLD analysis project Ga0099794, IMG submission 77320) | Vadose zone soil microbial communities from the Eel River Critical Zone Observatory, Northern California, USA -... | ecosystem: Host-associated > Plants > Roots > Rhizosphere > Soil ... | reverse complement strand
TGGTAAACAGCGTTCTGGCGATCGGATGCGGCGGCAGCAGCTCCCGAAGTTCCTCAAGCGTCAGTTGTTCCGGAATGTCATCCAGAATCCACAGGCATTTTTGACCACGCCGTTCGAGCTCCGTGGCGATTGAGCTGAGGACGGCGTCGAGCTCTGTTCGCTTCAGCGTGACCTCGAGGGCTCCAGCGAGACGATGAAGCTGGGCGAGGTAGTTTTGCCGCGCAGCGTCTTTGTCCGCACCGTAGACAGGCAACCACATGACGCCCCCGGGATGGGCCGCGCCGAATCGCCGGGCATACTCTTGGGCGAGTAGCGTTTTTCCCACGCCTCCCAGACCGCGGACCTGTGCCACTGAGAGCCCGCTGACATTTGTAATAAGCCCGGCATCCGCAGCGTGCAGTGCCGAGTGGATGCGCCACATCTCGTTTAAGCGCCCGACGAACCGAACAGACCCGAGCGCCGACCCTGGCGGATACCACCGTGGTTCTGACGAGACGAACTCTCCCAACATTCCGTTAAGCCCGCTGACATGCTGACTGATGCCGTCGATCACGCGCGTAGTGTCCGCGGGGTCTGGCCCTGGCGCACGCTGGAAGCGCGCGTCGCGGATCTCAACGGGGAATATGTGCGCCGCGTCAGGTTCTGGGTTGATGACGAGGACTCGGCTGCGTGGGTCGGTCCGGTGCTGCGCGCTGAGAAACGCCCTGGTCATTTCCCATTGGCAAGCGCGTCGCTCGGGATAAACCATGGAGTAGAACGCCACGAGCGCTTTCGATTCTGCGATTCCGGTAGCGACGGCATCCGTGATGCCGCCAAAGACGTCGACGTCCTTTTCATCAAACCAGACCTTCAGGCCACGATCGCGAAGGGCGGCGACGAGCGGCGGCACGCGCGCGATGTCTGCGTGTGCGTAGCTAAGGAAGATGTCGAACACGGGCGACCTCGCAGTTCTGCACTCACGCGGGAGAGCTGTTCTGGCGGAGCCTATTCTCGGTCTTTCTCTCCCAAAGTCGATAGAGTCATTCGAAGTGCCCACGTTGACCCCACGTCTCGTGCTCGCCGTCGGTGCTCGCGGCCGCGCCGGTCGCGGTCGACGGCCACAAGCTGGCGGCAGTGCGGGAGCGCGTTGCTGCCATCCGCGCGGAGATCTCCCGGATCAGCGCCCAGCCCACGCCGAGCCCCGACGTCGAGGACCGAGTGCGAGGATCTCGGCCTCATCGGTAGCGGTCCAGGCGCGAAAGCCGTTCAAGCTGCTAGGGGTGTCGACCGTGTGCGCTAGGCGGCGAAGCGTATGCGCTCACGCTGACGTTAAGCCTGTTCAATTTTAGTCATCTCGGCGTCGGCGCTTGCGATACGCTCCAGCCGGCTGGCAAAATCGCGAAGCGTATCGGCGGTTACTGGGACCCTGACCGGTTTCCCATACGATGCATCGGCCAACCGACGAAGCTCCCCCGCGATCAGTCGAAGGCTATCCTTCCTGTCCATGGTTGACGCTCCCGTGTTTTATTGACGGATAATATTTGACTCGTTCCGGGAGCCGAAAAGCAAATGATATTGCTCTGGATGGTAAAGAATTGTGGCTAATCATCTCATTGCCTCACGACCAATCGTTCTCAACTCCAGAAAAATCCGACCACCGGATATCGGCGCGGCAAGCCCCCTTACCTCGCGCGGACGGCTACGACGCAGCCAGCCCGCCAACTGAGGCGGCCTTACTGGAGCAGCACGACGAGAGCGAGGCCGGTCACCAGTAGTAGCGCCAGCCAGACCAGCGAGAGACAGGCACGCCGACCGTCGCTCCGCCGGACGACGAACGCACCAACCGACGTCGCTTTACCGACGAGGAGAAGCTCGCGATTGAGTCCGATCGCCCTGACGCCAGTACCGCCGAGGTCGGTCGGCACCACGATATTCGTCGTCAACATGCTGTTCTGGCGGCGGATATTGTTCGGATATGGCCGGAAAGAAAGAGCGAAGATGACAGCCATGCGGGTCTCCACCGCTGACGGAAATGACAACGCCGATGCGCTCGTCCTGCACGATCTGTTGCAGCGACCGGACGGCATGACGATTGTTGAACTGGATGACGGGCGTCGCGTCTTCGCGCCGGTCGGGAGCGATCCGGCTGCGGTTCCACATCTCTGATCGGGAGACGACGTGATGACGATCGTTCCCGCCGGCGTGAAAGTGCATCTGGCGCTGCACTGACATGCGCAAGGACTTCGACGGGCTGGCCGCGCTGGTGCAGGAGCGGCTCAAGAAGGAGGTATTTTCGGGACACTTGTTCGCGTCCCTGGGGGAGGAAGGCGAGCACGCTGGAGATCCTGTTCTGGGACGGCAACGGACTCCGTCTGTTCACCAAGCGCATCGACGAGGGGGCTTCGTCCGGTCGCGAATAGTCGAACCCCGCGGCGACGTTATGCAGCCGCCGATGCTGATCGAAAGCATCGACTGTCCGGAGCACATTTGGAGGCCCAGCCATTAGCCTTAAAGATCTCGACATCGATCCGGCGGCTGCTGGGCGAATCACGAGTTGGCGGCGGCGCCTGCGCTATCTCCGAATGCGCAACCGAAACGCAGGCCGTTGCCCGAACATTTGCCACGCGAGGAGGTTGTTCTCAACGTCGATAGCGAAAGCTGCACGTGCGGTTGCGGCGCGTTGCATGCGATCGGCGAGACCGTCCACGAGATGCTGGACCGGGTGCCGACGCAGTTGTGCGTCGTGCGCATCACTCGCCCGAAATTTGTTTGCTGCAACCGCGTCGCTCGGGCATCGGCGCCGGAGCTGCCAATCGGCGGCAGGTTCGCCACGCATGGTACGCATCATCGAAGATCTGACTGGTGATTGGCACCGGCTCGACGAGCGCATCGAGGGCTTGTCGAGCGAGATCGAAGCCATCGCGCGCCCGGACTCCAGTTGTAAACAGCTGATGAGTGTTCGGGGCATTGGGCCGATCATCTCCAGCTCGATGATAGCGGCGATCGGCGCAGGCGATGCGTTCTCCAAAGGCCGCGACTTCGCCGCCTGGCTGGGCCTTGTCCCCAAACAGATATCGACCGGGGACCGCACCATCCTCGGCAAGATATCGAAGCGCGGCAACCGCTACCTGCGGGTTCTGTTCGTGCAGGCGGCGTGGGTGGTGCTGATCAAACCGAAGAGCTGGGAGCGCCACGGGCTCAGGTCCTGGATTGAAGCCGTCAAAAAGCGCTTGCACCGCAACGTGCTCGCGATTGCTCAGGCCAATAAACTGGCCCGGATCGCCTGGAGCGTTCTTGCGCATGGACGCTCCTTTGAAGCGCGCAAACTCGCCGAAGCCACCGCCTAATCCGCCTGATAGCCGATAGTATTGAAAGGACAAGCGATGACATAATCACACACGCTTCACCCGCCGAGGTCTGCGAGAGGATAAGAAGAGATGGAGGATCGGTCTTCTCGGCGCATGCGAACACTGGTGACCCAAATGGCCCTCTGAGGCCTGTCCGCTAATGAGAACGCACGCGCGCTGATATCCATGATCGTCCGGAGCACAACTAGCTCCAATCAGAGACCGGATACATTGATGCAAGACCGCTGACGTCAGATCGACGAAAACCTCTTGCGACGCGCGGCCGGACCATACATTCGGGTCATTCGCTACAGAAACGCGATGTCCGCGCTACGTCCGCTCTCCCCCTGATAGCGACCGAAGGACGGACATCGCGGGAATACCGGCAATCGTTTTAGTATGCGCGTCGATCAGGGCTGGGGCCAGTTGCACGCCGCCGCGATCTTGCGTCGGACGGGATCCAGTCCGACCAATTGAAACGTGCTTTCATACGGCGGAGCTTTACCAGCGTATACTTTAACGAGAATCCGGCCGCTATCCGGCATTGAGCGCAGGAAGCGAACGACGTCGCCTGGAAAGGCGAGACTTCTCCCCGTCTCCGCGGCTCTCCAGCGCTGTTCAACAGACGGCTCTTCGTTGATCCGGTATACGACCTTCACCTCACCATCCGTGGCCTGTTTCCAGTAACGCGTCGTGGAAATTATCAGCTCCGTGCGACGGGCGCGACAATGAATGGCGAGCGAGGACGGGGCGTCTTGTGACGATGCGTGCGCCGTCGTCAGCGCGGCGATCTGCGGCCTATAGTCCACCGGCGAGGTCGTCTCGCTGATGATCCAGTTCGGGCCTTGAGGCTGCGCGGGATCAGGTGTTTCAGCCATCTCCCGCAAGAACTCGTCGACGCACTTCAACCGCTCCATGCCTTCAAACTGTGAGCATGCCTTCAGGCGATCGACGGCATCACCGGTTTGAGCACACACGGCTTGGCTCAGGCTTGAGAGCACGATCACAGTGAGAGCGCCCACACTCTTCATTGTGACGGCCCCGCTGTTCCGGCCTGCGGATGATCAAGCCATTCCTGCGCTGGCCGGAACCGCTCGAGACTCGGCACCTTGGCGCGCAGGTTGACTTCCTTCCACTTCTGATCGAAACCGGGGGACTGCAATCTGTCGAGGCGACTGAACAGGTGATCTACGAGGCGCGCCACGCGCCGATATCGGTCGGACTGTTGAGGCCAGTTGTAGGCCGCAAGGATGGTGGGGACGGCGATCGTCGCGATCCGCTCACCCTTCGGCACCAGGCTCGGATAGTCCGTCGCGTCGATAGATGACGGAAGATAGTAGTCCTCGAATTTGTTGTCGTATTCGACGGCGAGAAACTTGAAGCCTGGATCCCAGCGTCCCTTCAGAAATGCGTCAACGGGCTTTGACGTCACAAGCACGACGGCCGAGACTTCTCCGCGCTTCATTTGTTCCAACGCCACCTGGTGCGGAATGTACATCTTTTCCACATTTAGGCCCAACCGGCTGAAGATCAGTGGACCGGAATAGGCGGCCGCCGTGCCTTGCGTGTTAAAGTTGACCTTTTTGCCCTTGAGGTCTTCGAGCGACCGGATCTCAGGACGGACGAAGATGTGCAGTTCGGAGGGAAAGAGGCTCAGAATGTAGAGAAGGCGCCGTTCGATCAGCGGCACCTGAGTCCTGTATTCGTCAAGAGCATCCGGGTTGATGATGGCCGCATCAATACCCCTGAGATACGGCAACGAGTTGACATTTTCGATCGCACCGCGCCGTCACGATCGGGATGACGTGAAGCTTGTCCTCCTCATTCACAACGCGAGCGATCTCGGCCGCGAGACGAAGCGGAGCACCTTCGATGAGCCTACCGGCGAGACCGACGGTCCATGCATTGATGCGTTCTTTCGCGGTTATGTCGGCCTTCCTCGCCACCGCCACGGCCGTCGGCGTCTCACGCGTCGGGAGTGATTGAGCATTGGCGGGCAACTGGAGGCCGGGCACGGCGAATGCCACCGCAGAAAACTTCATGAGTTACATGAGCATCTCCATCCTCCAGCTGACTACCGTGGGCGTGGGCTAGCCGAACCCATCCCTATTTCAAAGTTTCGATCCGCTCCTTCGCATCCTCAATGCCGCCTGCCTGCGCCCGTTCATATAGTTCGCGCGCCTTCGTAACATCACCGGAGATTCCGCGTGCGCGCCACGATTGCAGCACGCGCGCGTCGTAAGTCTCGGCCAGCATAAAGGCGGCTCGCGCGCTGCCGCGCTCAAGAGCGTGTTCAAGCAACAGGCGAGCGCCGCTAATATCAGCTTGCCGGAGGAATGTCTTTGCGCGAGCAAGCAACCTCTGTTCGTCCACGAGGGAGCGGGAAGCGCTCGCCGACGTAGATCGCTCTATCCCCATGGCGACTTTCGGACCCAAATCCGACGCAGCTTCGCGAGCGGTCGACTGCGCCTCCGGACGCGGCAATTCCGAAGCGGACGACCGTCCCGAGGTCGAAGCGGCGGCTTCGGCAGAAATCTGTTCCGGTGAGCGCCCATTTCCCTCGATCGTCCTCGAAGAGGACTCAGCCATCCGCTCCTGCGGGATACCAACGGCCGACTCGCGTGAGTGCAGGGCATTCAAGGCAGCGATCTGCCGGTTGCCGGCTTCGAGTTCGTTCCTGACGGAGGTAAGCTCGCGCGTAAGGGCGTCGGCACGATCGCGCTCGCTGGCGAGAGCCAGTTTCTGCTCCGCTGCGATGGCCCTGTTTGTCTCCGTCACCTGCAACACCGCAGCGTGCGTGGCAGCGAGAAGTGCGGAACGCGCATCGACCTCCTTCCGCGCCGAGGCAAGCTCGCGGGCGAGCGTCTCGGTCTTGTCGCGTTCCTTCCCAAATGCCAGCTCTTGTTCGATCTTCGCCGCCTCAGCGGTTCGCACGGTCTCCAGGCCCGCGGCACGCGCCGTATCGAGTTCTGCCCGGAGGGAGGTTAGTTCGCGCGCAAGGACCTCTGCCCTGTCTCGCTCCTGTTTGAGCGCCTGCTTTTGCTCGATCTCTGCGGCGGCTTGCGCGACTTCCGAGCCTACGATCCGCGCGGCGTCGAGTTCCGCCCGGAGCGAAGTAAGCTCACGCGCAAGGGTGTCTGCCCTGCCCCGCTCCTGTTCCAGCGCCTGCTTTTGCCTGATCTCTGCCTCGGCGGCTTGCGCGACTTCCGGACCTACGATCCGCGCCGCATCGAGTTCCGCCCGGAGGGAGGTAAGTTCACGCGCAAGGGTGTCTGCCCTGCCCCGCTCCTGTTCGAGCGCCTGCTTTTGCTCGACCTTTGCCGCGGCGGCGCCTTGCGCGGCTTCCGGGCCTGCGATTCGCGCGGTATCGAGTTCCGCCCGGAGGGAGGTGAGTTCACGCGCAAGGGTGTCAGCCCTGCCCCGCTCCTGTTCGAGCGCCTGCTTTTGCTTTATCTCCGCCTCGGCGGCTTGCACCGCTTCCGAACCTACGATCCGCGCCGTATCGAGTTCCGCCCGGAGGGAGGTAAGCTCACGCGCAAGGGTGTCTGCCCTGCCCCGCTCCTGTTCGAGTGCCTGCTTTTGCTTGATCTCCGCCTCGGCGGCCTGCACGGCTTCCGAACTTACGATCTGCGCCGCCGCCCGGAGGGAGGTAAGTTCACGCGTAAGGGCGTCTGCCCTGCCCCGCTCCTGTTCGAGCGCCCGCGTTTGCTTGATCTCCGCCTCGACGGCTTGCACGGCTTCCAGGCCTACGATCCGCGCCGTATCGAGTTCTGCCCGGAGGGAGGTAAGTTCACGTGCGAGGGCGTCTGCCTTGCCCCGCTCCCGTTCGAGCGATTGCTTTTGCTCGATTCTCGCCGCGTCAGCCGCTGACCGCACCGCATCGAGCTCTCCTCGGAGCGACGAGGTAAGCGCACGCGCAAGGGCTTCAGCCCTGTCCCACTCCTGTTCGTGTTCAAGTGCCTCCTTTCGCTCCCTCGGGGCAGGTTGCAGGGCTTGCGCGGCTTTGCCCTGCGTTGCATCTGGACCTGCGAGAATGTCGATTTTCTCACGGCCGCGTTCGAGAATCTGCTTCTGCTCGACGACCGTCGTCTCAACAACCTGCGAGACCAGCAAGGATTCGTCCCGCATGGCGTTGGCCTGCGCGATCTTGTGTCCCTTTTCGGTTGATGCAACGAAAGCCCGGCCGCGGGTATCACTTTCACCGCAGAGCCCATTGTCCCCCGCAGCTCCAATGAAAAGCCACAGACCACACACTCCTACCGCAACAGATGCACGTGCAACGACTCTGCTTCTTCCGCGTGAGCCCTCGACCGTTTTGGATCCCGGTAGCCAATGGGCTGGGGAAAAAGCAATCGACGCGCCCTCCCTTTGAAACGAAACGCCTTGGCGCACTGCCCAATGGGCAGTGGTCATGTCACCGGTATCTTGGTCCACTAGGAAAACCGGGCTTCCGTTCTTGGGTGCCGCCTCAATTGCCTGCAAGCCCATCGTGATAACTCAAGTTGGGTCTTAGAGCGCGGTTGTTTCTCATGACGCAGCCTTCACCGGTCGTTTGTCGATGTCGCAATTGAGGTAGTCAAAAGGGAGTAGCTGTACCAATGGCCGCAATTAAGTAGATCACGCGCCCATTTGGTGAAACGTTCTTGACCCGCAAATTCGTGCATGACTACGCTGCGGCGTATACTTGAGCCAGCACACTCAAGGAAAACACCATGAATAGATCATTCACCGTCTTCGCTGGAGTGGCCTCCATTGCGCTGGCCTTGGTGTTGAGCACGCAAATCAGCACTTCTGCGCAAATCAACACTTCTGCCAAAATCAGTGCTCCCGCCAAAATCAGCACCGCCGCCAACCAAAAGCATCCGCATCGGCTGGCTGTGCAGGTCGACGTCAATGACCCCGCCGTTATGAATCTCGCCCTCAATAACGTGAGTAATGTGGCCCAGCATTACAGCGAGATCGGCCATCAGGTTGAGATCGAAGTGGTCGCCTTTGGACCCGGACTGCACATGCTGCGAGATGACACCTCTCCCGTCAAAGCGCGCATCAAGTCCATGAGCGAAACCATGCCACAACTCGCCTTTTCTGCATGTGGGAATACTCGCGAAAATATGACAAGAGCCGAGGCGAAAGATATCCCTCTCATCTGTGAGGCGAAGGTCGTCAAAGCCGGAGTCGTCCGGCTCATGGAACTGCAAGAGCGAGGCTGGAGTTACCTGCGACCCTGATAACTTCAACAGGACCTCGAGACCGCGCAGGCCCTAGCAGCGGCGTTGGCAGAACACGCGGAGTGGAAAACGAACTTGGACCAACCTTGCTCGTTTACTAGGATCGTTGCTCAACCACTGCGAATCCGGGGAACTTGATTTCCAGGAGGGATGCCCGCGCTGTCATTTTGCGATATGGCGAGCGCCGCGAGCACTGTCCGGTTGCTGATTTCAAGCTTTTGAAAGATGTGATGGAGGTGCACTTTGATGGTGCCGTCGGCAATATTCAGCCGGCGCCCAATTTCCTTGTTCGATAACCCTTCGGACACCAGAGCCATGATCTGGCGCTCACGGTCTGTCAGCACCGTCAGCACATTCTCCGCGATCGCGATGTTCTCCCTAGATACGGCCTGATCGGTGGAGGGCAGCGGCAACAGCCTCTGGCCGTCCGCGACCTGCCGCAAGGCCTGAACCAGAATTTCGAGCGCCACATCCTTCAGAATGACACCGTAGGCACCGGCCGCGGCCGATATAACCAGTTCGCGGTCCTCAACAGATGCGGTGAAAAAAACCAGCCGCGTGGAGAGACTCTCGGAGTTGGTGACGGCGAGGATTTCCAGCCCGGTCAGACCAGGCATTGAGATGTCGAGGATGGCGATGTCCGGCACCAAACTCCGAATCGCTCCGATGCAGCTTGGACCGTCACTGCAACACGCAACAACTTTGAAGCCGCTCTGCGCCCCGAGAAAGCTCGTCAAACCTTCCAGAACGACGGGATGGCGGTCTGCGATTACCACGCTGGTGCAACGCATGGGAGGTCCTCGCCTCTCCCCTCATTAATCCTAAATCCTTGCGCGCCCGCTCTTATTTTCCTCTCCAATCTCCCCGGAGTCACTATAATTCTTCAAGGACGCGCGGCATTGGTTACGCCGCAGCGCAGCGCAAAGTACAGTGCGCGCTTGGTAGTTACTCGCCCGCGGCTTGCGCCGAAAATGAGGCCTGCACACAAAACTCTCGACTCCTTCGGCAGCTTGGGGTCTGGCCCGCATTGCGGTGGATCAATCGCGACGATCTGACCGTCCGCGATCGACGGCTATCCGCAACAAGCCATGTTGGCGAACGTCTCCAGCGCCAGCCGTCGCTTCCTATTATGAATAACATCCATCAGCACCTGCCCCGGCCCCGCCTATAGCCAAAGATATATAGGGATATCGGGGATTCGGCTCTAATGTTCACAAAAACTTCACGAGAACAGGAGCGGAGCTTTCGAAATTTGATGACGAAACGTTTCCTATAAAGCGGAGAGCCCACGGACTGACGAAACCCAAATATTTCGACGCCAAGACTTCCACCGACACCAAGACTTCCACCGACACCAAGACTTCCACCGCGAGTGTCAATATGCGTGCATGCCGGGAGGGCACCCATGCGGCGACAATCTTTTGCAACCATACTCGTTGGGAAAAGCATCTTACTCAGAGAAGGACTTGCCCGAATCCTGCGCTCAGCAAATTTTCGCATCCTTGCCTCGGTATCATGCGCCGATGATTTGCTCCCAAGCAAACTCCAATTACACCAGCCGCTGTTTCTCGTTGTTCATACCGGCGATGATTTTGACGCCGCGGTCGAACAAATCGAACTGTTCAGGGACCAGCACCCGGGCGGGCGCATTGCCGTCGTGGCCGACCACTATCGACTGTGCGAGCTGGTTTCAGCATTTCGGGCAGGCGCCAACGGCTATTTCGCCGACGTCATGACGTGCGATGTATTCATCAAATCTATGGAACTGGTGATGATGGGTGAAACAATTTTCCCGCCGGCATTTCTATCATTCGTTCTCGGTCCCAAAGGCGACCACCTCGGCGAGGCGGTGCCGCGCGACGAAAACAACCAGGCGATCCTCATCGGGGCCGAGAATACACTCGCGCCGCGGCTTTCCACGCGGGAGAAATCAATCCTGCGCTGCCTGATCGAAGGCGACTCCAACAAATGCATAGCGCGAAAGATCGATATCGCCGAGGCGACCGTGAAGGTCCACGTCAAGGCGATCCTTCGCAAGATCCGGGTCCAGAACCGGACACAGGCGGCGATTTGGGGGATCAACAACGGGTCACTGACACGACCGGCAAACGACAGCTCCCCGCCCTCAACTTCCGATGTGGGCAAGCGGCTTCCAAATCCCGTCGAGGTGATCTCCGAAATCAAGCAAATTGGGGCATCGGTACCGCGAGGCGCGATCGAGCACGGTGAAAATCACGTTGATGTGCCTAGCCATTTCCGCATGCTGCGGCGGCGCCGCGCCGATTAAATATCCTTCAGTCTTACTGTCTCCGCTCCGATTGCAACTAGGGTTGCCCTCAGCCGTTTACAGTAGCGTACTGAAAGGGAACCCCGGCGCGGTTTCGAGGCACCGGGGCCTGGCGGCCTCGGCCCGGAGGGGAGCGGATCACGCCGGAAGCCGCCAAACTAATTACGCGATTGGACGCGGTTAGGTTCCCGTAGGGAAACCGCGTCATCACAGGTGCTAAATATCCTCAAGCCTCGCGACCTCTGCGTAGATCACGACGACGCGGAGTCCACACGGTGGCGACGTTCACGCGATTGAGGTCCGGGAAAGCGAATTCACTTGGCGCCTTTGCCGTTCAGAACAACAATCACTGTCTGCAGCAGGATGTAAATGTCGAGCCAGATGGACCAGTTTCGAATATAGAAGAGATCTTGTGCCTTCTGAACCTGCAAATCGCCGTTGCTCCGCGATGAGACTTGCCACATGCCGGTGATGCCAGGCTGAACGCTGACACGAATGATGCGAAACTCGTAATCAAAGCTATTCATATGATACGCGGGAAAAGGCCGCGGACCGACGAGACTCATATCGCCACGGATTACGTTCCAGAGCTGCGGCAGCTCGTCAAGGCTGGTGTGCCGCATGAAATTTCCGATGATCGGCAGCACCCGAGGGTCGTGCGCGAGCTTGAAAAAGCGCTGCCATTCCGCGCGCGCCTGCGGATCACGGCACAGATGCTCCTCCAACCGTTGCTCGGCGTCGGCATACATCGTGCGAAGCTTCAAAGTCCGCAATGTCGTCGAGTTGCGCCCGACGCGCTCCTGAACGTAGATCGCGGGGCCCGGATCGACGAGCTTAATGGCAAAAGCAAGAACGAGGATGATCGGCCATACCAGCAGCGCAATGGGGATCGCGAAGAGAATATCGATGGCGCGCTTAAGCACCTGATTGTGTCGCAAACAGAGGTCGCGCCTGATCTCAATTCCGATTGCCTCGCCGAGCATCCGCGTACGCAACCACGAGATCTGGAAATCGTGCACATCCTCGACCAGCAGGAAGCGGCAAGACGACAGCCATGCCTGCGGGGCGGATGTGAGCGCGGAGAGTTCATCCGCGGAATTGAAAATCGCGAATTCGACATGAGGACCGATACGGCCC
>Ga0099794_10000606_pt1 | contig 12008 bp, 9 predicted proteins | sample Rivendell_Oct201_10_FD_77320 | JGI IMG/M metagenome (GOLD analysis project Ga0099794, IMG submission 77320) | Vadose zone soil microbial communities from the Eel River Critical Zone Observatory, Northern California, USA -... | ecosystem: Host-associated > Plants > Roots > Rhizosphere > Soil ... | reverse complement strand
GCTCCACGACCACGGCGCGTCCTGCCACCATTTCGCACTTCAACTCGCAACCCATGATCAACGTATACGCAGCGGTGGACGGCCGCGACCTTGGCGGCGTTTCCGATGAGGTTGCCAAGCGCGTACAGGACCTCGAGAGGGATCTTCCGCGCGGCAGCCATATGGTCATCCGCGGGCAAGTGCAGACGATGAAAAGCTCGTTTACCGGGCTTGGCTTCGGACTGATTGGCGCGATCGTTCTCGTCTATCTGCTGATCGTGGTAAATTTTCAGTCCTGGCTGGACCCCTTCATCATTATTACCGCGTTGCCGGGCGCGCTTGCGGGCATATGCTGGATGTTGCTGTTGACCCACACCACGCTGAACGTGCCGTCCCTAACCGGAGCGATCATGAGCGTTGGCGTGGCCACATCGAACAGCATCTTGATGGTGTCCTTTGCGCGCGAACAGATGGCTGAAGGGAAGAATGCGCTGGAGGCCGCGCTGGAAGCGGGTTTTGTGCGCATACGCCCGGTCATAATGACAGCGCTGGCGATGATCATCGGCATGGTGCCGATGGCCATCGGGCTTGGCGAGGGCGGCGAGCAGAACGCGCCGCTCGGTCGCGCGGTCATCGGCGGCTTGCTATTTGCCACTTTTGCGACGCTTTTCTTTGTGCCATGCGTCTTTTCTATCATTCATGGGCGATTGGAGCGCCGCAGGCTGCATGGCGCAACGCCGGAGCCGGCGGCATCGTGACAACGGGGTTTTACATTGAGTTCGGAGCAGAGAATGACGAGGGAAGGTAACACGCACGCGCAAGACGGCGAGTACCATCAGGCCGAGAAAAAGAGCCGGCTATTTCTGTTTTTAGTTGGAATAGCGCTGGTGCTCGCGATCGTTGGAATTTTCACGCTGTTGCAGCGCCGCGAGCAATACAACGCGCTCGCTAAGGAGACCGAAAAGCTAGCCGTGCCCACTGTTGCCGTGATCCATCCTACGGTGGAACCGGCCCAGGAAGATTTGGTGTTGCCGTCCACGCTGCAGGCCTACACGGAATCGCCCATCTATGCGCGCACCACCGGGTACCTCAAGAAGTGGTATCACGACATCGGGACCCACGTGCAACAAGGCGAACTGCTTGCCGATATCGACACGCCCGAAATCGACCAACAGCTTTCCCAGGCCCGCGCCGATCTCGGCACGATGCAGGCCAACGAGAATCTTTCTCGCATCACTGCCACGCGCTATGAAGAATTGATCAAGACGGATGGCGTCTCGAAGCAAGAGGTCGATAACGCCGTCGGCGATTATGCGGCGAGACGCGCCGCTGTGGCTTCGGCGCAGGCTAACGTGCGGCGCCTGGAGGAATTGGAAGCGTTTAAGCACATTTACGCGCCGTTTGGCGGCGTTATCACGCGCCGGAATGTGGATATCGGCAACCTGATTAATGCGGGCAATGGGGGTAGCGCGCAAGAGCTGTTCTTTCTTGCGGCCACCGACCCGATTCGCGCCTACGTCAGCGTGCCGGAAGTATATGCTGCCGCTGTGCGCCCCGGTTTGGGCGCGTTCCTGGAACTGACGCAATATCCTGGCCAAAAATTCCAGGCCAAGGTTGTGCGGACCGCAGACGCCATCGATTTGGCCAGCCGCACGCTGAACACCGAAGTGGATGTGCCAAATAGAAGTGGTCAGTTGCTGCCGGGAGGCTATGCCCAAGTGCACCTGCTGGTCGGCGTGACTGGAACGCGCTTGCAGGTGCCAGTCAACGCGCTGCTTTTTCGCGCGGAGGGCTTGCGGGCGGTGGTCGTTGACGCCAATCACAAGACGCATTTGCAACAGTTGGCCATCGGGCGGGACTACGGCACCGCCCTGGAAGTGTTACAAGGCCTTCGCGCGGACGATTGGATCGTGCTGAATCCCCCGGACTCGCTGGATGAAGGCATGCAGGTCAATGTAAAGGAAGCTGCGCAAAAGGCTGTGCCAGGCGCTCCTAACAACGGCCCCGCGCCGTCCCCTGGGAATGGGCCGCCCACCACCAACGGTAGGTCGCCGCAGGGAGCGAAGAAGTAATGCGGAAGGCCAAGCGCGCCTGCTTCACAGGCGCCCGCACTACATGGGTTGTGCTTGCCACCGGAATTTTCGTCGCGGGCTGCACTGTAGGCCCAAATTACAAGCGTCCTTCGGCTCCCTCCACAACCAAATGGGATCTCGCCGAGCCGTGGCGCGAAGGCGATCCCAAGGATTCCATCCCGAAAGGGCAGTGGTGGACCGTCTTCCACGATGAAGACCTGAACACATTGGAAGCGGAGGCGCTCGTCGCCAATCAGACGCTCAAAGTTTCTATTGCACGCCTGGAGCAGGCTCGCGCCACCGCAGCGATTCAGGTCGCCACTGTGTTTCCCACTCTGGGCACGGATCCCAATGTCACTAGACAGCGACTGTCTGGAAATCGCCCTACCAATGGTGTGCCGATCCAGCTACGGCCTGTTACGCAAAATACGTACGTTGTTCCATTTACGGTCAGCTACGAAGTGGATTTATTTGGCCGCCGAAGGCGCAGCATCGAGGCGGCGGAAGCGTCCTACCAGGCCAACGCCGCGGATATTGAAAATGTGCGCCTGCTGGTCACTTCGCAGCTAGCCGGAGATTATTTCAATCTGCGCGAGCTGGATTCCGAGATGAAGATTCTGACGCGCACAGTCGAGGCGCTGCAGAGAGGCCTCGATCTGGTGAATTCGCGCCACAAAGGCGGCGTAGCCTCGGGCCTGGACGTCGCGCAGGAAGAAACTCTGCTCAACACCACGCGTACGCAAGCTGTTCTCCTGCAGCAACAGCGCAAACTCTTCGAAGACGCTATCGCCGTACTGGTCGGACAGCCGGCGCCCGACTTTCACATTGATCCGCGGGTGTTAAACGCGGAGCCTCCTGCGCTCGACGCCGGGCTGCCTTCCGATTTGCTTGAGCGCCGCCCGGATATTGCCGAGGCCGAGCGCCTAATGGCCGTGGCCAACGCGCAGATTGGCGTGGCGCAAGCCGCCTATTATCCGTCCCTGAATATTTTCGGGCAGGGTGGCTGGCAATCCGCGGACATCGCCAAACTGGCCAACGCAGGGAGCGCGTTTTGGGCGCTGGGCGCGAACGTGGGCGAGGCACTCTTCACCGGAGGCGCGCGCCGGGCGCAGGTGCAATTTGCGCGCGCGGGCTATGACGCAAACGTCGCGAGCTACCGCCAGTCAGTGCTGGCCGCTTTCCAAGAGGTGCAGGACCAAATCACTGGATTGACTGTGTTGATCGAGGCGCAGCAATCCCAGCAGCAAGCGGTGGATGCCGCGCGGCGCACACTGGATATCTCCACCAGCCGTTACAGCGGAGGCCTGGTCAGCTACCTGGACGTCGTGACCGCGCAACAGAATCTGCTCACCGACGAGCAGGAGCTCGCCGTGATCCAGGGGCAGCGGCTGATCTCCAGCGTCCTGTTGGTCAAGGCGCTCGGCGGAGGGTGGGATGCCTCCAGCCTTGCTGCCGTGCAGGTCAAGCCCAAAGCGAAGGACATCATCACGCCGTAGAGCCCCACTCCGCACACACGTCCAAGGAAGGACGCGATGGCGAGCCTCACAGTTTCTTACGCTGCTTCGTGGCTGACTATTTTGCTTAGAACTCGCTTGGTGCGATGGCTGAATACAACGTAGGACCCGGGTTCATGTGCGGCGACGCGGCGCATGTACTTTTGAGCCGCGCGCAATTTATCCAACGATTCAATTTTGATCAGGGCGCACTCCTCAAGCACGCGGCAGACGCAATAATCATTCTGATCCGCGAGACGGTACGACAGGGAGGATACCCGGAAGCTGCGATTCGGGGCTTTCATCGCTATAACCTCCTTCGATTTTTCGAAGCGCTTCCGCCGGAAGAGTAGCTTTTCGCGAGAGGGCGGGGGGAAGCGAAAAGGATGAGGAAGCAGCCTATACCGTTCTAACGCGGATGGTAAAGTAACAATTTTCCACTTTTCCACAGGCTGTGAATATTTTATCCACAGCTTTTCCAGATTTCCGTAACGCCCCAGTTCAGTGTCCTACCGATGTTGCAGCCCAAAGGATTCCATCGCTTGCTTCGCTCATCTTTCGCCCGCAATGATGGTGTCTACCTGAATTCCCCTAGGGCCGCTCGGGCGTTCCCTTGATACTAAAAGACCGCACTTTTCTCTATCCTCAGTGTTTTGATGGCCCTACGGAAGGAGGAGCATTGAGGATAGCCCAGGTAGCACCTCTGTACGAGAGCGTTCCACCTAAACTCTATGGAGGGACGGAGCGGGTGGTCGCTAATTTGACGGAGGCGTTGGTGGAAGCGGGGCACGACGTCACCTTATTCGCAAGCGGTGACTCTGACACGTCGGCGCGGTTGGTCCCCTGCTGCGAGAAGGCCCTGCGGTTGAACAACAACGCGGTCACCGATAGGCTTGCACATCATTTTGTGATGCTGGAGGAAGTGCTGGAGCGTGCCGATGAATTTGACATCATCCATTTCCATATCGACTATCTGCACTTCCCGTTGTCCAGACTTTCGGGTCTCGTGCACGTCAGCACGTTGCACGGCCGCCTCGATTCTCCCGACCTGGTTCCGCTTTTTCGCAAATACAAAAACATGCCGCTCATTTCCATTTCACTGAGCCAGCGCAAGCCGCTGCCCTGGGTGAACTGGATTGGCAACGTCTATCACGGCCTGTCCGCGGATCTTCTTCCCCTCGGCGACGGCCGGGGAAATTACTTAGCCTTCCTCGGACGCATTTCCCCGGAAAAGCGCGTCGATCGCGCCATTGAAATCGCCAAGAGGCTCAACATGCTTTTGAAAATTGCCGCGAAGGTGGACGCGACCGATAGCGCCTACTACGAACGCGAAATCAAGCACCTGCTGAACACGCCCAACGTCGAATTCGTCGGCGAAATAAATGACCAGCAAAAGGGCGAATTCCTCGGCAATGCGTACGCCTATCTGTTTCCCATTGATTGGCCCGAGCCGTTCGGCCTTACCATGATCGAATCAATGGCTTGCGGCACGCCAACCATCGCTTTCTGTTGCGGTTCTGTGCCTGAGGTGATCACCAATGGAGTCAGCGGCTTTATCGTGGAAACGTTGGATGATGCGGTGAATGCAGTGCAGCGAGCGGCAACTCTCGATCGCGCCGCGTGCCGCGCAGAATTCATGAAGCGGTTCAGCGCCTCCAAAATGGCGCAGCAGTACGCTAAGCTGTACGAGGCCACCGTCGCGGCCAAGTCCGGAGTCCCGGAAGCCGTGGCGCCTGACCCAGGCAGCGAAATTGACTCGTTACTAACGCTCTAGGACGGTTTTATTTTGACGGACATTGTCCGCGTCGAAGACGAATACTATGTCCGCGCATCATCCGCGCTGGCGGACGACCGCACTCGTGTGCTTAAGTACGGCGACACGTTCGCCGTCTTCAACCGTTACGGCGACATCGAGCCGCTGGGCACCTCCCGTTTCGGCCTTTTCCATGCCGAAACGCGCCATCTCTCGCGATTCACGCTGCGCCTCAATCAGAAGCAGCCTCTCCTTCTGAGCTCCACCGTTCGGGAAGACAATGCTTTTTTGTCGGTGGACCTCACCAACGTAGACACCAATTTGAACGGCGACGTCCAGTTGTCCCGAGGCACCGTGCATCTATTCCGCTTGCAGTTTTTGCGCGGTGCGACCTGCTACCAGTATTTTCGTCTGCTCAACTACGGCCTGCAGCCGGTCACGGTCTCTCTGCTGCTGCAATTCGACGCCGACTTCGCGGATATTTTTGAAGTGCGCGGCACCAAGCGTGCGCGCAAAGGCGAGCGCCTGCCGGACCGCGCCCGTGTCGATCGCGCCGTTCTTTCCTACCGCGGCTTGGACGAGGTGCTGCGCGCCACCTGCCTGGAGTTTTCGCCCCAGCCTACCTCTTTGAGCACGACAGAAGCGTGCTTCCAGGTCGCGCTGGAGCCGAAAGAGGAAAGGCGCGTGTCCTGCGCGATTTTCTGCGAGCGCGATGCGCAGTCCAAGACGGTTGCGCCGTTTAACACCGCGTTCCGCCGGCTCGAACAGGATTTCGAGCGCCCCGGAATCGGGGAGTGCGCGATTACAACTCGCAGCGACACCTTCAACGCCTGGCTTACTCGCTCTTCCGCGGATTTACGCATGCTGATAGAAGGCAATCCGGAAGGGCCTTACCCTTACGCCGGCGTGCCGTGGTTCAACACCGTATTCGGGCGCGATGGCATCATCACCGCAATCGAATGTCTGTGGATGGCTCCGCGCATTGCCGAAGGCGTTTTGAAATATCTCGCGGATACACAAGCCACGGACGAGATCCCCGAGCGCGATGCCGAACCCGGAAAGATCCTTCATGAAATGCGTCGCGGCGAAATGTCCGTGATGAACGAAGTGCCGTTCGCGCGTTATTACGGGAGTGTGGATTCCACGCCGCTATTCGTAATGCTCGCAGGCGCGTACTACCGTCGCACGGCGAACCTCTCCTTCCTGAAAGAGGTATGGCCGAACATCAAGCGCGCCATCGATTGGATGGACATCTATGGCGATCGCGACAAGGATGGCTTTGTCGAATACGAGCAGCGCTCATCCAGAGGCCTGGTGCAGCAAGGCTGGAAAGACTCTCACGATTCCGTCTTCCACGCCGACGGCCGTATGGCCGAACCGCCGATTGCATTATGCGAGGTGCAAGGGTATGTCTACGCCGCAAAACGCTCGGCGGCGCTGATTGCGCGTGCATTCCAGGAAATTGAATTTGCGGAAAGGCTCGAAACGCAAGCCGAAAAGCTCCGCCATGACTTTGACCGCGCCTTCTGGTGCGAGGAGTTGGGCATGTACGCGCTGGCGCTGGACGGCGAAAAACATCAATGCTGCGTGCGCAGCTCCAACGCCGGGCATTCATTGTTCTGCCAAATCGCGAAAGAGGAGCGCGCCAAGGTGCTGGCTGCATCGCTGATGACCGAAGAACTTTTCTCCGGTTGGGGAATTCGCACCATTGGTGCCGGCGAGGCGCGCTACAATCCCATGTCCTACCACAACGGCTCGGTGTGGCCGCACGACAATGCCTTGATCGGCCTTGGATTTTCGCTTTACGGTTTTCAGCAGCAAGCCTGCGATCTCCTTCACGCGCTCTTTGGAGTGAGCCGCGATGTTGAACTCCAGCGGTTGCCGGAGCTGTTCTGCGGATTTCACAAGCGGCCGGGCACCAGCGGTCCCACCCTTTATCCAGTCGCCTGCGCGCCGCAAGCCTGGGCTGCTGGCGCGGTTTTCCTGCTGCTGCGCGCTTGCCTTGGCATGACCGTGCGCGCGACCGAGCGCCAGATTTGTTTCGACCATCCCCTCCTTCCGCCAGATCTGGACCAAGTGCAAATTGAGAACCTAAAGCTGCTCGACGCCAGCGTCGATCTCTTGATTCATCGCGAAAATGAGCACGTTGCCGTGGAAGTTTTGGGTCGGCGCGGTGAAATCGAAATCGTGAAATCGATCTGATCCTTTTTCGGCGTCCGGTTTGGAGTCCTTTCCGGAACGCGCCATAATAGGGTGTCGCCACAATTGGAGTGTGTGCCCGGGCGGGATGCAACCCGCGCTACCCTCGCACGGTCCAATCACCAGATGTCCAGATGCAAGGAGGTCGAAAAATGGCCAACAAATTCGAATTTCCAACCAGCAAAACGCAAAGGCGCTTAACCGCTACCTTGATTTTGGCCGCGCCCTTCCTGGCTTCTGCGCTCGCCGCCCAGCAGCAAGGACCGCTGCCGGCTCCTGCGGCCGACGCTCGGCAGCCTGCTCCCCCGGCGCAGCCCGCTGCGCCTTCTCCGGCTCCCGCCGCGAAACCACAGAGCGAATCCGGCAACATCTCGCATGAGCCGCCCGCGATTCCGGTGGAGCAGATCATTCAAAAATTTGGCGATCGCGAGCTGGAGTTCAAAAAAGAGCGCGACAACTACACCTATAATCAGAGTTTCGTCGTGCAAGTCATCGACAACGATAGCCAAGTCGCTGGCGAATATCGTATGACCAGCGACATTTTGTTCACACCGGACGGTAAGCGCTACGAAAAAATCACCAGTGCGCCGCCTTCCACGTTGGAGAACGCTGGCATGAGCCTCTCGCAACAGGATCTGGACGACGTCGAGCACGTCCAACCTTTCGTGCTGACGACCGCGGATTTGCCCAAATACGATGTGAAATACGTGGGTCGCGAGCAGTTAGATGAGCTTACTACCTACGTTTTTGACGTTGCCCCGAAAAAAATCGAGAAAAACCAGCGCTATTTTCAAGGGCGTATCTGGGTGGACGACAAAGACCTGAATATAGTGAAGAGCGACGGGAAAGCCGTGCCCGACATCATTAAGAAAAATAACGAGAACATTTTTCCGCGCTTTGAAACCTTCCGCGAAAATATCGAGGGTCATTATTGGTTCCCCACCTATACGCGTTCCGATGATGTCCTGCACTTCAGCACTGGTCCGATTCACATGCGAATGACTATTCGCTACGCAAACTACAAGCGTTTCGGCGCCACCATCAAAATCGGCAATGCTGTCGAACTCAAGGAAGACAAGAAGCCGGCTAAGCCCTAGATCGTTCGCGCGTGGCGACGCGGACCCTGCTGTACCGGGGGCCGGTGCTGAATCGACAACCTCGCGCTTCAATTCGTTCTGCTGGTCGCGCCCAACTGCGCGATAATTAGATAGCACCTACCACACCGCGGGTTTCTGGCGCGTCGGCCGAGCCCATGCAAGGAGAAGCACGATGAAGAAGCTGATTTTGGGGACTGTTTTGTGCGCGCTGGCTGGCACCCTGGCCCTGGCGGTTCCGTCCCAAGACCGCGATGAGCATCGCGGCCGCGACGAGCATCACGATAACGGAAAGCACAAAGGCTGGGACAAGCACGACGGCGGCGATGAAGACCGTCACGATAACGGCAAGCATAAGGGTTGGGAGAAGCACGAGGTCCGCGAGGGCCACCGCGATTGGGACGATGACCACGAGCGCATCCGTCCTGGCCGCGCCTATCCCTTCGGCCGCTACGAGCACGTACGCAGCGTCTTCATCGCCCGCCGAATCGATTACCGCACGCGCCGCGTGGTGCTGTACGACGATTCCAACTGGGTAGTGGCCCCGTACGATCTCGACCGCTGCCGCGACTGGCAATGGGAGCGCGACCAGGTCTACGTCTACGACGACGACCATCATCCGGGCTGGTATTTGCTGTTCAACTCACGTCTAGGCCGCTACGTTCACGTCGAATTCTCCGGCGTGAGATAAAACAATAAACTGATTGTCGTGGGGGATTTCTCGTAAGGGCGCGGCCTCCAGGCTGCGCCCTTTTTCTTGCGTTACGCAGCTTCTGAGTCGAACTTACAAATTATCCAGAAAGAACTGCGTCACGCGGTTCATCAGCACTTTGCGCGCGGCGGGATCGCTCACCCCGTGCCCCCGTCCCGGAAACGGCATCACCTCGACGTATTTCCCCAGATCGATCAGCTCGTTAATCAGGGAAAGCGTGTTCGCGAAGTGCACGTTGTCGTCTCCCGTGCCGTGCGCGATGAGCAGTTTGCCCTTCAACCCCTCAGCTCTATCAATCGGCGAAGAGGCGCGGTAGCCCTTTTCATTTTGTGGCAGCAACCCGAGATATCGCTCGGTGTAGATCGAATCGTAGAAGTGCCAGTCGGTGACCGGTCCACCCGCGAATCCCGCTTTGAACTCACCGCCCGATTCAAACATAGCGTGCAGCGTCATGTGTCCGCCATAACTCCAGCCCCAGATTCCGATGCGCTCCGCGTCCACATAAGGAAGCGATTTCAAATAAGCTACGCCGTCGCGCTGGTCCGAAAGCTCCACTGCTCCCAGGTTATAGTGGATCGGCTCTTCAAAGACGTGGCCGCGGCCGGCCGAGCCGCGGTTATCAAGCGCAAAAATGATGTAACCCTTCTGCGTCATCAACTGGTGCCACAAGGCCGTATTGCCGCCCCACGCGTTCAGGACCACCTGCGCGTGTGGGCCTCCATAGGTAAAGACCAGCACGGGATATTTTTTCGACGCATCGAAATCCGCCGGCTTAATCATCATCGCGTTGAGCGGCATGCCATCGTGCGCCTTCACGGATAAAAAGTGCGGCGCGGAGAGATGATAATCAGCGAGTTCCGCGACCTTGTTTTCATTGATCACGCGCAGCAACGAACCATCCGCCCGCGCGACGTCCTGCCGTGGCGGCGTCACAGCGTCGGAGTAGGTATCGACAAATGCCGAGGTGTCCGGCGCCATGTTCACGCCATGCGTGCCGTTGTGAATGGTGATGCGGCTGATTGCCGAACCATCGAGCGAGACGCGATATAAGTGCCGCTCCAGCGGCGATTTCGCCGTGCCGGTGAAATACACCAGCCCTTTTGGTTCGTCCACGGCATCGACCGCGGAAACTTCCCATTCACCCTTGGTGAGCTGCGCAAGCTGCTTGCCCTCGAGGTCATACAGATAAAGATGGCGGTAGCCGGACCGTTCGCTGGACCACAGAAACCGTTTCCCGTCTTTCAGGAAATGCAGATCATTGCTGACATTGATCCAATACTGATCCGTTTCATTCAACGCCGTACGTGTCTGGCCGTTCGTTACGTCGGCAATCAACAGGTCCAAAACTGTTTGCTGCCGATTCAGCCGCTGAATCGCCAGGTGCTTTGAATCGGTCAGCCAGTTCACGCGCGCGATGTAAATGTCCGTGTTCTCGCCGGTGTCCATCGCGCGAGCTTCGCCGCCGCCGACCGGCGCAACGAACACTCGTACGATCGGATTGGCGCCGCCCGCCGGAGGATAACGCTACTCTTCGGCTTCCCCCACCGGCGAAGAGAACTCCACCATCGGATATTGCGCCACCTTGCGTTCGTCCATTTCAAAGTAAGCAATCGCCGAAGAGTCTGGCGCCCACCAATACGCCGTCGTGATCTCCAGTTCTTCCGGATAAACCCAATCAAGTTCGCCCTTGCGCACTTCCTCCGTGCCGCCTTCCGTGAACGCGCGCTCTTTTCCATCCGCCACGCTAACCAGCCATAGATTGTGATTGCGTACGAAACTCACATACCTGCCATCGGGAGAAATCTTCGGGTCGACGATGGTTTCCTTGCCGGAAACGAGAATGCGCGAAGCTTGCGTCTTCAAATCGAACCAGGCCAGGGACGTCGGTCCTTGGAAAAGTAGCGCGCCTCCTCCCGGAGCCCATTGATATTCTGCCGGCGCATGCCGTCCGAGTCCGGTTGCCTGCGTACTCCGCCCGGAATCGGCGGGCAAAACCGATTCCAGCTTTTCCGCCGAAAGCAGCAGCCGGCGCTGGCCGCTGGCAACGTCCATCGCCCACAATTCGGTTTTCGCTTCTCTCCCTGCGCCCTCGCTCTTGAAAAAGCTGAGTTGCTTCGAGTCCGGCGTCCAGGCAATGCCCCGCGTCAGCTGCCCGCTCAAGCTGGGCTGGCTGTAGATGCGATCCACCGTAAGCGGTTTGTGCGATGCTGCTGCTGCCGTGGCCGCCGGCGCCGCAGTTTGTTGCGCCTCGCAGACCAGCGAAGGAACCGCACACGTCAGTAATAAAATGGACCGAACAAAAACACCAATACCGACCCAACGCCGCATGAACCCTCCTCACACCGCCCCATAGTTTAGCGTGACCACCGGGGATGCGTCATTCAGATGGCGTGCGACGTGTCGTGAGCGTCGCTTGAGGGGGGCTAAGGTGCCCATCGCCGAACTGAGATGTACCTCCAAAAAAAGGCGACGAAACCTGTCGATCTGCCTAACCCTCGTTCGACATACAAGTAGAGGAACAGAAAGCGCAACTCAGGAGGCAGTTATGGCAAGGCAGCACAAAACCTCACAGAAACTTATACCAATCGTCGAAGCGGCCCTCGTCGCGCTCGGCCTTGTCATTCTGTTAGGAAAGCTGGATGGGCCCGTAGCCCAGTTGACGACCGACCTGCTCCACGCTGCCGCAAGGGCGGCGCTAGAGCTACT
>Ga0099794_10000605_pt1 | contig 12008 bp, 10 predicted proteins | sample Rivendell_Oct201_10_FD_77320 | JGI IMG/M metagenome (GOLD analysis project Ga0099794, IMG submission 77320) | Vadose zone soil microbial communities from the Eel River Critical Zone Observatory, Northern California, USA -... | ecosystem: Host-associated > Plants > Roots > Rhizosphere > Soil ... | reverse complement strand
CCCTCGCTAGAGGTGTCATGCGCCGGTGAACTTCACGTAGGCGTTGGGATCGTCCCACTGGCCCAGCTCGTACCGGTACCGGAAAGCCTTGTCGACCACCAGCTGCCCGTCGTCGCCGAGCGCGATCTTCACCCGCTCCAGCGGCCGCGGCGTGGGGCCTTCGAAGTTGACGCCGTCCTTCGTGTAGCCCGACCCGTGACACGGACACTTGAACTTGTTCTCGGGACCCAGCCAGCGCGGCGTGCAGCCCAGGTGGGTGCAGATACCGAGCAGCGCGTAGATCGTCGAGGGCGTACGCACCACCCAGACGCGCTGGCTCTTCATCCACTTCTCGGAGACGTCGCCCACCGCGTAGTCGACCGGATAGCCGGCCTTGAACGAGGTGGGCGGCTCGAAGAGGACGCGCGGGAAGAGCATGCGCAGGATGGCGAGCCCCGCCGCGGCGAAGCAGGTGAGGATGGCGCCCCAGGCGGCGAGCGAGAGCAGGTCGCGGCGCGACCAGATGTTGTTCCCGCTCTCCGCCTCGGGAATCCCTGGGTTTCCGCCGGGCATCGAGGTCCCTTCGCAAGGGGCCGCACGAAAAAAGTCCGTACTTCCTGTCACGAGGTCGTCTGAGGGTCAAGGCGCCCCCTCGCCCTTGCGGCGGTTCGCCGCATCCGATGGCGCGGCGGCATTGACCGCGCGCGATCGCGCGGGTACACGGAAGTCCCGCGGAGGGTGCATGGGACCGCTGCAGAACTTCTGGGCGATCGTATCGGTGCCCGACAACATCCCCATCGTCTTCATGCTGGTGCTGGTCGGGTACTTCACCTGGCTCAGCTTCACCGAGGCGCGCAAGAACGACCGCCTCATCCGCGAAGGGCGCAAGGACCAGGTTTTGCGTCGTATGCAGGATTGAACTTGCCCAACCCGGAGATCTTCCCAGCGCGGCATTCGATGGGCTAGAGATTCGGTCCTCTCCCCGGCCCGGGAGGGACGAGACGAACGCCCTGAGCGCAGGGGGTCGAATGGCCCCGAACGGATTGGTCGCCCGTCCAGCATGGTCGGCAAGCCGCTCCTCGGCACGCCGTCCAGCGCGCAAGCGCGCGGAAGCGCTGCTCGGTGGCATCGAGATGCTGCAGCGCGCGACGAACCTCTCCGAGCTGACGGAGCGCGCGGCCCTGGAAGTACTGGGACTGACCGACGCGGCGGCCGCAGTCGTGTACCTGGAGGGTCCGGAGACGAGACCACACCTCGCAATCTCCGGGGCATTGGATGGCGCCACTGCCGACGCGCGCGCCGCCATGGTCCGGGATCTCGTCCCGGCAGGCACGGCGGCTGCCTACGCCCTGCTCGGCAACGCAGGCACGCTGTTGTTCGCTCGGTTCCGCGCCGGGGCGCTCCGCGGTGCGATCCTCGCGGAGCGCCCGGACACCGCATTCGAGGACGCCGACGGCTGGGTCCTCACGGCGTTTGCGGGCCACCTCGGCGCGGCCGCGGCGGTGCTCTGCACTCCGGAGCGGCTCCCGCAGCCGAAGCGCCTCCGGCCGGCGGACGCGGTGGTCAGGTTCAGCGACCCGACGGCGGGCCAGGACCGGGCACCCCGCCCGATCGGTGCGCATCCGTTGTTCTGCCTTGCGGACGTCATCGGGCCGAGCGCGGCGACCGCCGCGGTCCGCGAGCTCGCGCGCGTCGCCGCGTCCAGCAGCTCGAGCCTGCTCATCGAAGGGGAGTCAGGCGCCGGCAAGGAGGTCCTCGCGCAAGCCATCCACAGCGGCGGCCCGAGGCGCGACCGCCCATTCGTCGCGATCCACTGCGCGGCGATCCCGGGGGAGCTGCTCGAGAGCGAGCTCTTCGGCTACGAGGCCGGGGCATTCACCGGCGCGAGCCCGCGCGGCCGCGCCGGCAGATTCGAGATGGCCGAGGGAGGCACGCTCCTCCTCGACGACATCGTCGAGCTGCCGCTCGACCTGCAGGCGAAGCTCCTCCGCGCGCTGCAGGAGCGCGCCGTCACGCGCCTCGGCGCGGGCCGGCCGCGCCCGGTGAACGCCCGCATCGTCGCGACGGCGAATCGCCCCGTTCGCGAGGAGGCGGGCTGCGGGCGGTTCCGGCCCGATCTCTTCTACCGGCTGGACGTCCTGCACATCGTCATTCCGCCGCTTCGCGAACGGCCGGAGGACATCGGGCCCCTCGCGGAGCATTTCCTGCGCAAGTACGCGGCCGCGCAAGGCCTCAGGCTTCGGACCATCGGCGAACAGGTGCTCCGGTCGCTGGAGCTGTACTCATGGCCCGGCAACGTGCGCGAGTTGGAGCACTGGGTCGAACGGGAGATCCACTTCGCGCCGGCCGAGGCGACGTGCCTCGAGCGGCTCGCGCGCGACCCCCTGGCGGCCGGGCACCAGCGCCCGCCACAGGCGATACGCCCCCTCCGCGAAGTCGAGCGCGAGGTGTACGCAGCGGCCATCGCGGAAGCCGCGGGCGACTTGACCCGCGCCGCGCGCGAGCTGGGCGTCTCCCGGGGGAAGCTGTATCGCAAGCTCGAGTTGTACGGCCTGTCCCCCCGCTGAGTGCAGACGTTCGGCCCGCGGCGCCCCGGAACGCGACGTCTGCGTTCCGGAACGGGACGGTCCCTGGACGTTGGTGCCGCCTGGGGAAATCGTGCAGATCCGCGCGGCCGCTTCTTGAGGCTCGCCGCGGCCGACTCCGGAGCCTGGGCACGTCCAATGCTGAGGGTCGGAGCACCCGGACCAGCCGGCTTGCGGCACCGGCGAGGCGCGACCTTGCGCACAAGGACAGGAGGAACGCCCGTGTACCTTCCTCGGAACGCTTCGAAAGCTCGAGTGCGGGAAGCCGAGAATGCGCGGAGGAACCGCGCGGAGATCGTGAAGGCGCTCTCCCATGGACAGGTTTCGCGCCGGGACTTGATCAGGATGGGACTCATGTCCGCCGCCGGGACCTTCGTCCTGACGAATGGACTGAGCCCGTTCGCGAAGAGCGCGTATGCGTCGATTCCCACGGGAGCGCCGCGGAGCCCGCTGTTCGGCGTCCAGGCCTTCTCGCAGCCCATGCCCCGCTTCGACGTGCTGCCGCGCAATCCAGTCTCGGCGCTGAGTCCCGCGCCGACCGCACAGGCCAATACCACCCAGCAACCGCTGAACCCCGCGTTGGAGGGCGTGAGGGCCGGAGACACCGGTCCCATCGAGGGGCGCCCTCCCGGCCCGATCTGGGCCCACCAGGAATTCACGCGGTTTGCCCCCGCGATCTCCATCGAAGCCACGCAAGAGGGGGCCAAGGTCAATACCGCCTACAATCCCGGTGTCGCGTCGGCCTTCAACTCGGGCATCAACGCCGCGGCTCCCTTCCGTCCCACCTTCCACCCGGGCTTTCCCGACCAGGGCCCCCTGGCCCTGTGGACGTTCAACGGGACGGTGCCGCCCAAGCTGATGCAGGTGCGGTACGGCGAGCCCGTCCTCTTCCGGCACCGCAACATGCTGCCGTTCGACGTCCGCCAGAACGGGGGCTTCGGACGGCACACGATCACGATCCACGAGCACAACGGGCACCACGGGGCGGAGAACGACGGCTTCACCGGGGCGTTCTTCTTCCCGGGCCAGTTCTACGACTACCACTACCCGATCGTGCTGGGCGGGTGGAGGACCATCAACACCGCGGCCACCGATCCCCGGGCCGGCAGCCCCGCCGACAACGGTGGCATCAACAAGGTGCCCGGCGACTGGCGCGAGACCATGAGCACCCACTGGTTCCACGACCACATGTTCAGCTTCACCTCGCAGAACGTGTACAAGGGCATGGCCGGGATGTTCAACATCTACAGCTCGCTCGACCGCGGCAACGAATCCCTCAATGACGGCGTGAACCTCCGGCTGCCTAGCGGCACCGCGAAGACGTTCGGCAATCTGGAGTACGACGTCAATCTCATGCTGGCGGACAAGGCGTGGGACGCGAACGGCCAGCTCTTCTTCGACATCTTCAACACCGACGGCTTTTTGGGCGACGTGATGACGGTGAACCTCGCCTACAAGCCGTTCTTCGAGGTGGAGAGGCGCAAGTACCGGTTCCGCATCCTGAACGGGGCGGTGGCCCGGTTCTTCAAGATCGCGCTGAGCGACGCCTCGCCGATGATCTTCATCGCCAACGACGGCAACCTGATGCCGAGCCCGGTGGTCTTGACCGAGCTCGACGAGCAAGGCATCGCGGAGCGCTACGACATCGTCATCGACTTCTCCCGCTACAGCGTCGGTCAGAAGGTCTGGATGGTGAACCTCGCCGAGCACGAGGACGGCTTGATGCCGTCGAGGGACGTCTCGATTGCCGCGGCCCTCTCGGGCAGCTCGCCGGACCCTTGCGTGGGGAAGTTCCTGGAGTTCCGCGTGGTCCGGGATCCGGCCCAGCCCGACGCGAGCCAGGTGCCTGCCACGATGATCCCGAACCCGGATCTGTCCGCGATTCCGGTGGCACGGCAGCGCAATTTCGTCTTCGGAGACGGCGCCAACCAGACGACCCGGGACCCGGTCACTTCCTTCCGCGGCCCCTGGGGCATCGGGACGAACGGCGGCGAGGTGCTCGACGCGGACTTCGGACGGGTCTCGGCGGCGCCGAGGTTCGGCACCCGTGAGATCTGGACCCTGAGGAACGACGGCGGCACCTGGGACCATCCGATCCACATCCACTTCGAGGAGGGGCAGATCCTCGCCCGGAACGGCAGTGCCAACGCAGTGCCGGCGTGGGAGAAGGGCCGCAAGGACGTCTATCGTCTCCGCCCGGATGGGAGCGTCACCCTCACCATGCAGTTCCGGGACTGGGGCGGGATGTTCATGGAGCACTGCCACAACACCACCCACGAGGACAACGCGATGCTGCTCCGGTGGGAGATCGACGACGGCGGGTCCCCGTTCCTGAGGCCGCTCCCGACGCCCATCCCCGCGCCGCAGGGCGTGACGTTCATTCCCCCGGACGACATCCTCCCGTCGGCTTTCTGAGGACAGGAAAGGAGCGAAACATGAAGGCGCATCGACGGTCATCCACTCCTGTCGTCCTCTCCATCCTCGCCGGCATCCTGGCCGGCGTTCCATCGAGCGGCGTCGCCGGCACACCCACCACGCTGGTGATCCCGGTCGCCGGCACCCTGAACGAGGCCCCGGAGAACATCTCCCTCTCCGGCGTGGCCCGCATCACGAGCACCCCCCTGTCCCAGTCGACCCCCGGCCGGCCTCGCGTGGTCCTTTCCATCGATCTCCGCGACGTCTCCGGCCAGGGGCTCTCGACCGGAACGACGTACGTCTCGACCGGCGAGGCGAACCTCACCAGGCTGCTGGTGCCCTCCGACCTGGTCGAGGTCACCTTCGCTCTCGTTCCGAGCGGCCCCGGGGGGATCCTTTCGGCGCGAACGGCGCTCGCTAGCTTGACGCTCACCTTCGACCTCACCTCCGGAACGCTCACCGCGGCGAGCGGTACGCTGACCGCTTTCCACCCACCAACCTGACCCGGGGCCGCATCCGATGGCAGCCAACGGTCGGACGAGGCTCGCCGCCCGGGCAATCCTGGTGGGCGGCGTGGCGCTGCTCGGCGCCGGTCGCGCCACGGCCGGGAACGCCGGGCCGTGGGGAGCTGACTACTTCCCCAACGTCCCGCTGATCACGCAGGACGGGAAGGTCGTGCGCTTGTACGACGACCTGCTCAAGGGGAAATCGGTCGCGATCAACCTCATCTATACGACCTGTAGCGCGAGCTGCCCGCTGGAGACCGCGCGTCTCGTCCAGGTCCAACGGATCCTGGGCGACCGGGTGGGGAAGGACATCTTCTTCTACTCGATCAGCATCGACCCCAAGCGAGACACGCCCGAAGTGCTCAAAGCGTACATGCAGAAGTACCACGTGGGACCGGGCTGGCTTTTCCTCACCGGCAAGGAGGAGGACATCCAGCTCGTCAGCAGGAAGCTGGGCTTGACGTCTCTCAGGGACGCGGCGACGCGCGACGGCCACCTGCCCAGCCTGATGATTGGCAACGAGCCGGCCGGCCAGTGGATGCGCAACTCCGCCGTCGACAATCCGCGGTTCCTCGCCCTCACGATGGGAAATTTCCTGGGCTGGAAGGAGCGCGAGCCGGCCAGGAGCTACGCGGACCTGCGCGAGCTCCCCAAGGTGGACCGGGGGCAGTACCTGTTCAAGACGCGGTGTGCGGCGTGCCACACGATCGGCAAGGGCGATGGAATCGGACCGGATCTGATGAACGTCGCCGACCGGCGGGATCTCCGCTGGGTGGCGCGTTACATCGCGGAGCCGGATCGGGTGCTCGCCGAAGGCGATCCGACGGCGACCGAGCTCTTCGCCAGGTATAGGAATGTCCGGATGCCCAACCTGAGTCTGGGCCCGGAAGACGTCGCGATCCTGCTCGCGCACATCCAGAGGCAGGGTCGAACTGCGCCTCAGGCGGCGACGAGCGCTTCCGCGTCGGCCCGGTAGCTCTGCCCGCTCCGCCGTTGGCCGGATCCGCTGCGCGTCTTGGGCTCCGTCCGCTGCCGGACTTTAGTCGGCCCCGCGAGCGATTTGCGCTTTTCTTTGTCCGCTCCAACCGCTAGCTTCTCAATTACCCGATGCCCGGGGTGGAACGTAGTTCGTTGCGCTCGTTCTGGGGGGCGGAGGGAGAAGGATGACACCGGGGGGATTCGTCCGTGAGTCGGTGCTGTCGCTGTTGGAGGGTCCACCTCGTCACCCTCCGGGAGATCGGGCGGAAGCGCTGCTCGCCGCGATCGAGTCGCTCCAACAAAGGACGGATCTGGGTCAGCTGGCCGAGCGCGCCGCGCTGACGGTCCTCTCGCTCGCCGCCGCCACTGCAGCCGTCGTCTACTTCGAAGCCGGTGAGCTGGGCACCCAACTGGCATTCGCCGGGGGCCTGACCGGAGCCGCCGCGGAGCCTCTGGCCGCCACGCTGCGCGACCTGGTGGCCAGTGGAAACGGCGCCTCGTACGTGCTGCTCGCCGGTGTGACCACGGTGGCCGCTCCCTTCGAGGCAGGGAAGATCCGCGGCGCCATCCTGGCGGAGCGGAAAGACGGCGCCTTCGACGACGGCGACGGACGCATGCTCGCCCAGTTCGCCCGGCACGTGGGGAACGCGGCGGCTTCGGACCTGGAGATCGAGCGGGTCCGGCGGATGGAGCGCATCGAGTACGCCGTGCTGGATGCGCTCTGCGAAGGGGTGCTGATCGCGGTGGAGGGGAAGGTCAAGGTGGTCAACCGGGCCGCCGCGCGGATCCTCTCCATCGATCGGGAGGCCGCCCTGGGTACGGCGCTCCAGAGCACCTGGCCCGAGCTGTCCGCGCTCGTCGACGCCGGCGAGCCGCTGGAGGACGAGCCCGTCCGCGTGGGCAGCAGGGATCTCCAGGTCACCCTGCGGCGGATCCTGGAGGGCAAGCCCCGGGTGGCCGCGGTGATCAGCTTCACGGAAAGGAAGGCCTCCGAGACGCGAGCGCGCCGGCCAGCGGCTGCAGCCACCGCCTTCGGCCTGGACGACCTGATCGGCGGGAGCGCCGCCCTGGCCGGGATCCGTAGATTTGCTCTGGTCGCGGCGCAGAGCGGCTCCAGCCTGGTGATCGAGGGCGAGTCCGGTTCGGGCAAGGAAGTCCTCGCGCAAGCGATCCACAGCGGCGGTCCGCGACACAGGTCCCCGTTCATCGCGGTGCACTGCGCCGCCATCCCGCGCGACCTGCTCGAGAGCGAGCTCTTCGGCTACGAGGCGGGCGCGTTCACCGGCGCCAATCCGCGCGGCCATGCCGGGAAGTTCGAGCTCGCCGACGGCGGGACGCTCCTGCTCGACGACGTGGTCGAGCTGCCGATGGAGATGCAGGCCAAGCTGCTGCGCGTGCTACAAGAAAAGTCGCTGACGCGCCTGGGCGCGAGCCGTTCCCGGTCGGTCGACACGCGGATCATCGCGACCAGCAACATTCCCTTGCGCGACGCGGTGGCGGCGGGGCGCTTCCGCTCCGATCTCTTCTACCGGCTGGACGTCCTGCACATCGCCGTGCCGCCGCTCCGCGAGCGCCGCGACGACATCCGCCCGCTGTGCGAGCGCTTCCTGCGCAAGTACTCGATGAGCCACGGGCGGCAGCTCCGCACGCTCGGGACCGAAGCGCTCGGCACCCTCGAGGCCTACTCCTGGCCCGGCAACGTTCGCGAGCTCGAGCACTGGATGGAGAACGAGATCCACTTCGCCTCGCCCCACGCGGTCTGCCTCGAGCGCCTCACGCGCCGCCCGATCTCCGTCGACGCGCCGGCGGCCCCGACCGCCGTCCGGCCGATCCGCGAAGCGGAGAGGGACCTGTACGCGGCGGCGCTGGGCGCCGCCTCCGGGTCGGTGAGCGGCGCGGCGCGGGCGCTGGGCGTCTCGCGAGGCAAGCTCTACCGCAAGCTGCGGCTGTACGACCTGCTGCCGCGCTGAGGGGCGGGACCGGGTCACTTCGGCGCGATCCAGCCGCTGACCGGAACGAAGCGCCGCCGCGCCCGATCGACGGCCACTACGTAGGCCCCGGGAGCGCCCACGCGGAGATTCGGACCGAAAGTCACAGGCGGCAGCAGCCCGGTGTCGAACTCGTACAACCCTTCCAGTTCCGCGAGCAGCTTCTCGCGGCTCGTGTCGCGGCCCGAGCGCCGCAAAGCCTCGACGAGGATCCGCGCGGCGCCGTAGGCGGCGACCTGCAGCGGGAGATGATGGAGCGAGAGCCGTTTCCTCCGGACCAGCGCCCGAAGCTGTTCGAGGCCTTCCGACGTCCGATCGGAAGGGAGCATCGGATAGGCCGCGAAGATCCTGCTGGGGGATCCGGCGGGCGCGTCGAAGACGTCCCTACCGGTCAGCGCTCCCGCGACCATGAACGTCGGCGCAGGGCTCGAGGCCTGCGTTTCCTCCATCAGGCTCTTCAGCTCCTTTCCCGAACCGAGGAAGCAGACCACCTGGGAGCCGTCCTTCTGCAGCGCCGAGGCCACGTTCGCGGCCACGAATCCGCCGGAGGGATAGCCGACCTCGATCGTGGACGAACAGCCTGCCAGCCTGCACTGCTCTTCCATCGCCCGGACGACGTCGGAAAACGAGCCGGCCTGTGGGTAGACGATCGCCACCCGAGGCTTCGCGTCGTCCAGCTTCCGCGCGGCGAACTCCACCAGCGCGCGGCCCTGGTCCTTCAGGCCGGACAGCAGGTAGAACACATGCCGAAAGGCGCCCGCGTCCGCTTCGGGAAACGTCGCCAACGGGACGACCAGCGGGATTTCCTCGGCTTCCGCGCGCCGGGCAAGCTCTTGGTCCGCTCCGAGCGCGCGAGCTTCCAGCAGCGCGAAAAAGCCTTCCCCGCCCAGGAATCGCCCGAGCCTCGGCGAGAGCGGCCCGCCCGGATCCCGCAGGAAGCGGATCTCCACGCGGCGATCGTGGATCCGCGCCTGGGCGTTCAACTCGTCGAAGTAAGCCTCGAGCAGCGCCTGGGTCTCGCGCCCAGCGGCCTCGAGCGGTCCCTCGCCGGGCACGATCACCCCGATTCGAATGGCGCGGTTGGTGAGACCGGGCTCCCTCTCCTTGCCGATCCGTTTGAGGTAGGCGACGAGGTCCGTCGCGTCCTGTGCGGACATGGCGTACTTCGGCATCGCTACGCCCAGCCTGTTGCCGGCCGGGTCGATGCCCATGGTGATCGCCTTCCGCAGCGATTGCTCGGTATAGGCCGGGTGCTCGCGCCCGTCGGGATGCCGGTGCCCGTAGGGTTTCGTCAACGAGTCCCAGGTGACGTTGGGAGGAACGATTCCCCCCTCCGGCTTGCCCAGGCCGTCCAGCCCGTGGCAGCCGCCGCAGGCGAGCGAGGTGGCGGGGAGTCCCGCGGCGGAATCGCCCAATGACGCCGTGATCTCGCGGCCAGAGGGGCTGGTTCCGCGGAGATAGATCTGCTTGCCCCGCTGTTCGCTCGGGCCCGATGCGAGCACGGCGCCGGCGACGACAGCCGTCCAGGACCACGCCGGCATCGACTACCTCGCGTCCGCCACGGCGGTCACCAGCTTGACGAGCTCTTCCGTCTTCGCGAGCGAGAAGAGCTTCTTCCAGTACTGCTTTGGCTCGTTCCCCACCACGAGAATCGTGCTGTGGCTCTCCTTCTCGGCCGAGAATTGCCCGATGCGGTACAGCGCCCAGTCGATGTCTTCCTTCTTGCCGGTGAGGAACGACCAGCCGGGCTTGGCGTGGTACTTGTCGGCGTACTGCTTGAGCCGCGCCGGAGTGTCGTGGCCGGGATCGACGGTGAGCGAGAGGAAGAACACTTCCTTGCCGAAGCGATCGCCGAGCGCATCTTGGATTTGAAGCAGCTTCTGCGTCACCGGAGGGCACACGCTGGTGCAGGTCCCGAAGAACGAGTTGATGACCACCACCTTGCCCTTCAGGAGGTCGGTGTAGAACCGCACCGCCTTCCCGTTCTGATCCACGAGCATCACGTCGGAGAAGTACTTGCGCGCCGCATCCGAGCCGCCAGCCGCCGCACGGAGCGCGCAGAGGAAGACCAGGGCGCCGGCGAGGCGCGCGGTCATTGCGCCACCTGCCGGCTACTGGCCATCGCATCGATGATGTTCGCCACCTGGGTCGCGCCGCCGAGGCCATAGGCCCGGGTCCAGGCGCCGGTCGCGTCATTGCCGATGACGACGATCGGGGTGTGCTCCGCCTTTCCGGACACGGCGGCGCCGAGCGAGGCGAGCAGCGCATCGATGTCTGGCTTCGGCCCGGTCACGAAGGTCCAGCCCGGCTTCCGATGGAACTTGTCCCCCCAGGCCTTCAGGCGCTGCGGAGTGTCGGTGGCGGGATCGATGCTGATCGAGATCAGATGCAGATCGTTCCCCATGCGCTGCCCCAGGAGCGACTGGACCTTTGCGAACGTCGCGCCCATGGGCGGGCAGATGGTCGTGCAGGTGGTGAAGATGAAGTTGATCGCCACCACCTTGCCCTTCACCAGGTCGCTGTAGAAGCGCACTTTGTCGCCGTCCTGGTTGAGCAGCACGAGGTCGGGAATGGACGGCTTCAGCGCCTCGCGCGCCGGTTCGGCGGCGGCGTGGCGCATCCGATCGTGTGGCGTCTGCGCCAGGGCGCCGCCGGCGCTGAGCAACAGCACGAAAGCCATTCGCCCGGTCATGGTCGTCCTCCACTCGTCGAGTTGGCGACCGGCTCTCCAGAGGCGCCATCGCGGGCGTACAGGATCTGGCCCGGCAGTTCCTGGAACCCGACGTGCAAGGACGGGCATTCGTAGAAGACATAGTAGACGCCCGGCTGCGGCACGGCGACGGTGATCTCGTAGACGCCGCCGCCGAGGGGACGGGCCAACTCCCGCCTCTGCCCGATGGCTGGAGAAAGGAGCAGGACGCGGACGTCCTCGAGATCGGCGCGAGGAGCTTGCGTCGCGGGATCGGTCAGCTTGAAGCGCAGCGGGAACGGCTTTCCGACGGGGACCGTTCGATCCTTCAGGAGCGTCTCGACCGCGAGCGGATCGGCGCGCTTGCGCAGGGCTGGATCGGGTTTGACCGACATCGCGAAACAGTGGGTGACGCGCGGCGTGCTCAAGAGGAGGGCCGCGTCATACTCGCCGCCACCGGTGAGCCTGACCGGCGCCGAGTAGATGCCCGGCGCGGTCTCGCGCAGGCTCCGGTCCACCACCATCACGGCCAGCGGCTCGTGGCCGTAGTTCTGGAAATTGCCCATCGGGGCGGCCATCCCCTCCTGGTAGTAGTAGATGCTCTTGTCCTTCGGGTTGGCGACCAGCACGGAGCCGCCTTCCGGGGAGGGCACGATGGCGTCGGCCTTGATTTTCCGGGCGGCTTCTCCCGGCGCACGCTGGCCGCCGGGGAACTCCGCAACCGAGAGCGGTCCGCGGCCGAGCTGGGCGAGATCGATCATGCTGACGGTCTCGCTGCCCGTCTGCCGCACGAAGGCATAGCCGGCCGTGAACGTCACCTGGTCCGGGCGCTTTCCCACCGAGGCCGTCTGCACGATCCGATTGGTGG
>Ga0099794_10000604_pt1 | contig 12017 bp, 10 predicted proteins | sample Rivendell_Oct201_10_FD_77320 | JGI IMG/M metagenome (GOLD analysis project Ga0099794, IMG submission 77320) | Vadose zone soil microbial communities from the Eel River Critical Zone Observatory, Northern California, USA -... | ecosystem: Host-associated > Plants > Roots > Rhizosphere > Soil ... | reverse complement strand
GCCGGCTTGCCGGCCAGCGGGGAGATGGTGACACCCTTCTTCGCGTCGTGGGCCATTGCTCGCTCCATCACGGCACCGGACACGGCTTGACGTGCCAGATGTCGGCCGCGTACTCGGCGATGGTGCGGTCGCTCGAGAACTTCCCGGAGCTGGCCACGTTCAGGATGGCCTTGCGCGCCCACCCGTCCCGGTCCGCGTACAACGCGCAGAGGCTCCGGTCGGCCTCGAGATAGGAGGCGAGGTCTGCGAGGTGCATGTAGTGGTCGCGCGTCAGCAGCGTGTCGCGCAGCGGCGCAAACACACCGGGCTCGTTGCGGCTGAAGTGGTCGGAGAAGATCAGGTCCAGCGCCGCCCGGATCTCTGGCTGGTTGTCGTAGTGCCACCGCGGGTCGTACCAAGCGCGACTGGCGGCGACCTGTTCCGCGGTCAGGCCGAAGAGGAAGAAGTTCTCCTCCCCGGCTTCTTGCGCCATCTCGATCGTCGCGCCGTCGCGGGTGCCGATCGTCAGCGCGCCGTTCATCATGAACTTCATGTTGCTGGTGCCGCTCGCCTCGTAGCCGGCGGTCGAGATCTGGTTGGAGACGTCGGCGGCCGGAATGAGCCGCTCGGCCAGCGACACGGAGTACTCGGGCAGGAACAGGACCTTGAGCCGTCCGCGCACCGCCGGATCGCCGTCGATGGTCGCGGCGACGTTGTTCAGGAGCTTGATGATGAGCTTGGCGAGGCGGTACGCCGGCGCCGCCTTGCCCGCGAACAGGAACGTTCGCGGCGTCATCTCGAGCTTCGGGTCCTCCCGCAGGCGGTTGTAGAGCACGACGATGCGCAGCGCATTGAGGAGCTGCCGCTTGTATTCGTGGATGCGCTTGACCTGGGTGTCGAAGATGGTGTCGGGATCCACGGTCTGCCCCGAGCTCGACCGGAGCCATTCCGCGAAGGCGGACTTGGCTGCTCGTTTGGTCGCGCGAAACGCGTCGCGGAAGCTCGTGTCGCCGGCGAACGGCTTGAGCCTCGCCAGCTGACCGAGGTCGGCGATCCAGTCGTCGCCGATGGTCTCGGTGATGGTGCTGGCGAGCGCCGGGTTGGCCAGCAGCAGCCAGCGCCGCGGCGTCACGCCATTGGTCTTGTTGCCGAAGCGCTCGGGAAACGCCTCGGCCAGGTCCCTCACCGTGATCGAGCGCAGCAGCGCGGAATGGATTGCCGCCACGCCATTCGTGCTGTGCGAGCCCACGATGGCGAGGTTGGCCATGCGGACGTGTTTGCTCGGGCCTTCTTCGATCAGGCTCGTGCGTCCCACACGACCCTCGTCGCCCGGGAAGCGGCGCCGGACCGCATCGAGCAGCCGCCGGTTGATCTCCAAGACGATCTCGAGGTGGCGAGGGAGCAGCGTCTCGAACCACGCGAGCGGCCATGTTTCCAGCGCCTCGGGCAGCAGCGTATGGTTCGTATACGCCAGCGCCCGCTGGGTGAGGTCCCATGCCTGATCCCAGCCGAGGTGCGCGTCGTCGAGCAAGATCCGCATCAACTCGGGGACGGCGATGGCCGGGTGGGTATCGTTGAGCTGGATGGCGACCTTCTCGGGGAGCGCATTCCAGTCGGCGTTGGTGCGCCGGAATCGCCGGACCAGATCGGCCAGCGAGCAAGCGACGAGGAAATACTCCTGCACGAACCGCAGCCCTTGCCCCTGGGTCGTGGAGTCGTCGGGATAGAGGACCCGGGTGAGAGACTCGGCCACGAGCGTCTCCGCCAGCGCTCCGACGAAGTCGCCATGACTGAATGCCTGGAAATCGAAGTAATCGCCCGCGGCCGCCGCCCAGAGGCGCAGCGTGTTGATCGTCTTCCCGCCATGGCCCACCACGGGCCGATCGAACGGAATCCCGATGAGCGTGGATGGCCGGCCGAGGATCGGGCTCAGCGCGCCTCCCCGGAGCTCGAACGAGCAGTTCAGCTCGATCTCGACCTGGTCGTCGGGACGCGCGACCTCCCAAGGGTCGGGGCGACGAAGCCAGTTGTCCGGCTGCTCGTGTTGCCAACCGTCCTCGATCGATTGCCGGAACATTCCATACTCGTACCGGAGCCCGTACCCCATCGCCGGCAACTGCAGGGTGGCCATCGAATCGAGAAAGCACGCGGCCAGGCGTCCGAGCCCGCCATTTCCCAGCCCGGCGTCGGGTTCCTCTTCGAGCAGTCCTAGCCAATCCAGGGACTTCTCCTCGACGAATTCGCTCACGAACGGGCTGAGCACCAGATTCGTGATGTTGTTGGTCAGCGAGCGGCCGATGAGGAATTCCATCGAGAGGTAGTAGACGCGCTTCGGGTTCACGCGCTGGTAGGTCTGCTCGGTGCGGACCCAGCGCTGCGAGAGGACGTCACGGACGGAGCGCGCGAGCGCCTCGTAGCGCTCACGCGCCGTGGTCGCCGCTGGATCGGCGACGTTGTCGAAGAGCAAGTGCCGCTCGTAGAACGCATCGGCGGCACCCGTCAGCTCGATCGGACCTCCGTATTGCCGGCGCAGCGACTCCAGGATGTCCGAGGATGTTGCCGCTCGAAGCGCCGCCGCTTTTCTCGCGCTCATGCTTTCTCCCGGTGCTCCCGCACCTGCGCCTGGCTGATCCGCCGTTGGTGAGGCATCTCGTCCCAGAGACGGATGACCGGCTGGGATCGATCATGCTCGTACCCCATCGCACTGAGGCTGGCCGTGCCGAGCAGGAAGTACCTGCCCGCCCCCGGTTCGAGCCCGAGCCAGCGGGCGCCGAGCACTCGAAGAAAATGCCCGCTCGAGAAGAGCAGGACGTCCCGTTCGATCGCCCGCATCCGGCGGACCACCCGGTCGGCCCGCGCTCCGATCTGGTCCGGCGACTCCCCTCCCGGGCAGCCGTCGCGGAACAACTGCCAGTCGGGGCGCTCGGCGCGAATGTCGGCGCTGGTGCGACCTTCGTACGCGCCGTAGTTCCATTCGACCAGGTCAGGGTCCACTTCCGCGGCGGAGCCGAAGCCAGCCAGCTCGCACGTGCGGACCGCCCGCTGCAAGGGGCTCGTGAACACCGCGGCGAAGGCCGATCCCTCGAGTCGCTCTCCGAGTCGGACGGCCTCGGTCTCGCCCTGCGCGGTCAAGCGCAGGTCGGTCACTCCCGTGTGCTGGCCAGAGATGGTCCAGGCGGTCTCACCGTGCCTCGCCAGGTACACGACCGGATACGCGTCGCTCATGCCCGGCTCCGCTGATCGCTCGCGAACGTCCGTGGCGATGCTTCGACATCGAACGACGTCCGCGTCTCGATACCGACCTCGAGGGCTGGCCACACGGCCGCTCCCGACAGCCCGATGGCCCGCTCGATGTCTCCCGACAGCTCCGCGTCGAAGCCCGCCTTTGCCCGCGCGCAGGCCTCGAGGAACTCCTCCGCCCGCTGCGTCTTGTCGCCACCGAGCTCTCCGAAGACGAGCCGCGCCGTCTGCCCGGTCTGCTGGACGACCCCCGGGCGGATGACCGTGGCCGCGATGTGGCAGACGGCGCCCATGAGGTGCTCGCGCCCGACCAGCGCCGCGAGGATGGAGTTGGCGTCGATGCCTCGCTGCAGCGACATCACCGCGGTGTCGCGGCCTATCAGCGGACCGAGCTGGCGGCCCGCCTGCTCGGTGCTCCAGCGCTTCACGGTGAAGAGGATGACGTCCACAGGGCCGACCGACGCTGGATCCCTGACGACGCGGATGGGCTGCAGGTGGACGTCGCCGCGGCGGCTTTCGATCCTCAGGCCCGCTTCGCGCATCGCAGCCAGGTGGCGGCCGCGCGCGATGAAGGTCACGTCCTCCCCGGCCTGCACGAGTCGACCGCCAAAGTAGACCCCGACTGCGCCGCTGCCCATGATCGCGATCTTCACCGATGCCTCCGGCGGCCGTTCAGCATGAGCCGATGCACTGCACGTGCCAATGCAGCACCGGGATCAAAGTCGTACGCCTCCGACCACGAGCGCGCGCATCGCCCTGTCGTATTGACGGATGCACCGACCTTGCTGTCGGAAAAGCACACAGGGCGCCGCATCGATTCGACCCTCCACGCATCGACTAGTGAGCCGAGAGGAGCGATCGATGTACCCGACGAAAAACGACCTGCCCGAAACCACGCGGCGGGAGATGATCGACCTGTGCAACGCGCGTCTCGCCGACGCCATCGACTTGCAGACGCAGACCAAGCAGGCGCATTGGAACGTGAAGGGTCCGCATTTCATCGCCTTGCATGAGCTGTTCGACAAGGTGAACGCAGACGTCGAGGACTACGTCGATCTGGTCGCCGAGCGGGCGGTCCAGCTCGGCGGAGCCGTCGAGGGCACGGCGCGGTCCGTCGCGAAGCGATCGACGCTCGCCGAATACCCTGCGAAGACCACGACCGGGCGGCAGCACGTGGACGCCCTCTCCTCCGCGCTGGCGGCGTTCGGCAAGGTCATCCGCGGCGCCATCGAACAAAGCGATCGCGTCGGCGACAAGGACACCAACGACATCTTCATCGAGATCTCGCGAGGCGTGGACAAGTGGCTCTGGATGGTGGAAGCACACCTCTCCCCGGGCGAGTGACGGGCGAGACAATCACACGGTCGGCACCGTTCCTCCATCGATGACGTACTCGCTTCCATGAATCGAGGCGGCTCGCTCCGAGGCCAGGAAGGCGACGAGCTCAGCGACCTCGTCGGGGCGGTTGGGGCGGCCCACGGGGATCCCGCCGAGCGAGTCCATCAGGCCCTGTCGGGCGGCGCCTTCGTCAAGGCCACTCTGCGCGGCGAGGCGGACAATCAGTCCGTGTGCGGCGGTGGTTTCGGTGAAGCCGGGCGCGACGGTGTTCACGCGCACGCCCTTCGGTCCCACCTCCTTTGACAGCCCTTTGCTGTAGGTCGTCAACGCCGCCTTGGCGGCCGCGTAGGCGAGCGTTGCCTCGAACAGCGGCAAGCGCCGCTGGATGGACGAGATGTGGATGATGACGCCCGATCCCCGTTCGAGCATTCCAGGGAGAAAAGCGCGATCGAGACGGACCGCGGCCAACAGATTTCCATCGAGCGCTTGCCCCCAATCTTCATCGCCGAGTGCGGCGAAGCCGCCGCTGGGAGCGGAGGAGCCGCCGACGTTGTCGACGAGGAGGTCGACGCCGCCGAACTGGTCAAGGACGGTGCGGACGACCTTTTCGATACCGGCCGCCGTGCCGACGTCGGCCCGGACGAACAGGTCTGGAGCCTGGCCTTCCGGCAGCTCGTTCCGAGCCGTCGTCGCGACTTTCGCCCCGCCGGCAGCCAAGCGCCGCACGATGGCTTCACCGATGCCCTTGGTCCCACCGGTGACGAGCGCACGCTTGCGGAGGAACTCGGTCGGATCGACCGCGAATCGCCAGGCGGCCGGCATCAGCTGATCTCCAGGCGCGCGATCTTCTCGCGATCGAGCGTGAATGCGTAGCGGAGTGTCACGGGGCTTCCCGGGAACTGCCCGGCGACGAGGACCGTGACGTGCACCTTGCGATCCGTCTGGGCGACGTCGGTGACCTCGGCCGTGAAGCGATACTTCCTGATCGTCTCCTCCATCCATTCCCGGATGGCCTCGAGGCCCTGCCTCTCGCGGCCCTCGTCCTTGACGACCGCCCCGTCGGCAAAGGGCGCGAGCATGGCTTCGACGTCGTAGTGCTTCGTCGCGGCGAAGTAGGCAGCGAGGGGACCGGGTAGCCTTGCGGACATATTGGCTCCTTCTGGCCGTGGTCTACGGGCTTTCAGGCGCGGCGCGGCCGGACGGCCCGGCCCGGCGCTCGTTCAGCAGCGACTCCACTTCGGCCGCCGATCCGAGCTCCAGTGCGATGCTCGCGAGCTGCCGGGCCTCGTCGAGGCGAGTGCGCCGGATGGCGTCCTTCACCTCGAGCATCTGGCCCGGCGCGACGCTCAGTTCGCGCAACCCCAGCCCGAGCAGCAGCGCGGTGTGCAGCGGGTCCCCCGCCATTTCACCGCAGATCGCGAGCTCCCGGCCGGCGCTCTTCGCGCCCTCCACCACTGACTGGATGAGGCCGAGGACCGCGGGGTGCAAGGGCTGGTAGTAGGGGGCCGTGCTCTCGTCCTCGCGATCGGCGGCGAGCACGTACTGGACGAGGTCGTTCGTTCCGAGGCTGAGGAAGTCGACCTCCTTCGCCAGGGCCCGGGTCATCAGGGCGGCCGAAGGCACCTCGATCATCGCGCCGATCGGGACGGCTGGATTGAAGAGCTTTCCTTCGGCTACGAGCTCGTGCTGCACTTGCCGCAGCACTTCGCGAACCTGTCGCACGTCCTCGACCCCGATCACCACCGGGAGGAGGATGGACACGGGGTGCCGGGCGCTCACCCGCAGGAAGGCGCGCAGCTGCGTCTTCAGCACGTCGCGGTGCCGGAGCAGGAGCCGGATGCCCCGCTCGGCGAGGGACGGATTCCGCGACCGCGGGAGCGGAAAGTACGGGAGGACCTTGTCGCCGCCCAGATCCACCAGCCGGAAGACCAGCTTGCGCGGATGCATCCGCTCCGCCGCGCGCTCGAGGAACTCGAATTGCTCGTCCTCGCTCGGAAGAGCGCTCCGGATGGAAAAGGTGAACTCCGTCCGGTAGAGCCCGATCCCGTCGGCGTTGTAGAGCAGCGCGGCTTCCGTATCGGAGAACTTGTTGACGTTCGCCAGCAGCGGGAGCCTGGTGCCGTCGAGCGTGACGGAGGAGAGATCGACGAGGTGGCGCAGCTCCTCCTTCGAAGACTTCAGATCCGCGGCCAGGCGATCGTACTCGCGCTCGATCGAGCTTTCCGGGTTGACGAAGACGACCCCAGCCACGCCGTCGACGATGAGGCGATCGCCGGTCTTGATCTGCGCCAGGGCAGAAGGCAGGCCCACCACTGCCGGCGTGCCAAGCGACCGCGCAAGGATCGAGCTGTGGGAGAACTTGTTGCCTCGCGCGGTCACGAACGCGCGCACGTGCTCGAGCTGGAGGCGCGCCGTCACCGATGGCAAGAGCTCATCGGAGACCACGATCGCGCCGTCCGGGATCTCCGGGCCGCCGCTGCCCGCTCCCATGGCGAGGGCAGAGATCACCCGCCTGCGCACGTCGTGGACGTCCGCCGCCCTCGCCCGCAGGTAGCCGTCCGGCACGGACTCCAGATTGCTGGTGTAATCCTCGAAGACGTCGGAAACGGCCGCTTCCACGTTGATGCGCTTCTCCTCCACCGCGCGCAGCACCCGATCGCGCAACGAGCCGTCGCCCAGGATCAGCCTCTGTGCGCCGAAGATCTCCGCCTGGGTCGCACCGATCTTCTCACGCACGTCTTCCTGGAGGACGAGCAGCTCTGCCTCGGCCCTCGCGACCGCGGAATCGAGGCGCCGGCGCTCGCCGTCCACTTCGGACGCGCGGATGCTTCGCTGTGGAACGGCGGAGCGGTAGCCACAAGTCAACACGTAGGCCGTGCCCTGTGCGACGCCGGCGGAGACCCCTGAGCCCTTCATCAGCATGGCGATCCCTTCGATGCCGGACTCCGCGGGACACTTCTCCCTGCGTGGCCGGTTTCCTCAGCCCGTCACCACTCGAGCCCGAGCGCGGAGCGGAGCGCGGCGTCGAAGCCTTTGTCGTCGAGCCGGGCACGGGCTCCGAGCAGGGCCTCGGCGTCCGCGCCCACCGGCCAGCGGAACTGACGCTCGGGCGCCGCGACCGCCTCGGCCACCGTCTTCGCCACCGCCTCCGTCGGGCTCGCCCGGCCGGGATCCGCTCGTCGCTGCCTGGCGAGGGGCAGGTAGGGGTCGCCGGCGCGGAAATACCGGCGCGGAGCATCGAGCGCGCCGCTCGCGATCTGGCCGGGCTCGATGAGGACGACCTTCACGCCGAAATGGCCGAGCTCGAAGCGCAGGCTCTCGCTCAGCCCCTCGAGCGCCCACTTGGTCGAGGCGTAGATCCCCGTCAGCGGCAGGCCCATCCGCCCCACCATCGACGAGATGTTGACCACGGTGCCCGAGCCACGTTCGCGCATCGCCGGGACGAAGGCCTGGATCACCCGCAGCGTGCCGAAGACGTTGATGTCGTAGAGTCGCCGGACCTCGTCGAACGGCATCGATTCCAGCGGAGCGACGGCGATCTCCCCCGCGTTGTTGACCACGACGTCCACCGGCCCGATCTCCTCGCGGGCGCGCCGGACCGAAGCATCGTCCGCCACGTCGAGGGCGACCCGCTGGGCCGCCGGCAGGTCCGCCAGCGCCTCGGGCCGCCGCGCCGTCGCCACGACCTCGTGCCCGCGGCGCGCCAGCTCGACCACCGTCGCGCGGCCGATCCCCTTCGAGCTTCCCGTGACCAGGATCCTCGCCACCTGGCTGAGTCTTACCGGCCTCTCTTCTCTTCGGCAAGCGGAGAGGAAGCGATCGCCGCCGCGCTCTGATACGCTGGCAGGAGCAGGCGTTGCGCACCCTCGGCGGAGCATGAGCGATGAGGCCGCCAGCGGACGGACAATCGGCGGCGACTGGCATGGGCCGCCTCGTCGCCGGACTGCTCCGGCCGTACCGCCGTTCCGTCGCGGCGATCCTCTTCGCAACTGCGATCGAGACGGCGATGAGCCTCGCCGCTCCCTGGCCCCTCAAGATCATTCTCGACAACGTGATCGGCGCGCGCGAGCCGCCCGGCTGGCTGCGGCAGGTCGCGAGCTGGATGCCGGGCGAAAGCGTCATCCGGATCGCGGCGGTGGCTGGGATCGCTGCCGTGATCATCGCGGCGGTGGGGGCGCTCGCCTCGTATGTCGACAGCTATTACACCGAGAGCGTCGGGCAGTGGGTGGCCAACGATCTTCGCGTGCGCGTCTACGACCACCTCGAGCACTTCTCGCTCGCCTATTACGACACTCACCAGACCGGGACGCTGCTCAGCACCATCACCGACGACATCGCCACCATCCAGGGGTTCGCCTCGTCCACCACGCTCAGCATCCTCGTCGACCTGCTGACGATCGTCGGGATGCTGGGCTTGATGTTCTGGCTCAACTGGGATTTCGCGCTCGTCGCCGTGGCGGTGGCGCCATTCCTGGTTTTTTTCGTCGCCCGGTTCAGGAAGGCCGTCAAGAAGGCGGCGCGCGAGGTCCGCCGGCGGGAGAGCGAGGTCCTGAGCGTGGTGCAGCAGGGCCTCGAGTCCGTGCGGGTGGTGAACGTGTTCGGGCGGCAGGATTTCGAGGAGAAGCACCTGATCGAGGCTAGCCGGGCGGCGGTCCAAGCCGCGCTGAAGGCGAGGCGCGTGAAGGCGCTCCTTTCACCGATCGTCACCGTCATCGTGTCGCTCTGCACCGCATTCGTCCTCTGGCGAGGAGCGTCGCTCGTCCTCGCCTCCGCGATGACCGCCGGGTCGCTCACCGTCTTCCTCGCCTACCTCGCCAAGTTCTTCAAGCCCGTGCAGGACCTCGCGAAGATGAGCGGAACCATTGCCCAGGCGGCGGTTGGCGTGGAGCGCGTCCGCGCGATCCTCGACATGGACATGAGCATTCCCGAGCGTCCGGACGCGCGCGATCCGGGAACACTCGAGGGTGCAGTCGAGTTCGATCACGTCGCCTTCGCCTACGATCCCGCGGTCCCCGTACTCAAGGACGTGAGCTTCTCCGTCGCCGCCGGCGAGTTCGTGGGCATCGTTGGGACGACCGGGGCCGGGAAGTCGACGGTGCTCAGCCTGATCCCCCGATTGTACGATGCCACGGCGGGCAGCGTTCGCATCGACGGCGTCGACGTGCGGGACTATCGGCTCCAGGGATTACGTGCCCAGATCGGATTCGTGCTCCAGGACACGGTCCTCTTCCGAGGAACGGTGAGCGAGAACATCGCCTATGGGCGGAATGGCGCCACCGAGACCGAGATCGTCGACGCGGCGAAGCTCGCCAACGCCCACGAATTCATCGCGCGAATGCCAGACGGATACGACACCCAGTTGGGTGAGAAAGGCCTGACGCTCTCCGGCGGCCAGCGGCAACGCCTCGGGATCGCACGCGCCATCATCCGGAACGCGCCCATCCTCATCCTCGACGAGCCGACCGCCGCGCTGGACTCCCAGTCGGAGCATCTCGTCATCGAGGCGCTCGAACAGCTCATGAAGGGCCGTACCGTCGTCACGGTGGCCCACCGCCTGAGCACCATTCGCGACGTCGACAAGATCGTCGTCTTCAAAGACGGCGTGGTCGCCGAGCAAGGCACGCACGACGAGCTGCTCGCGCTCGGTGGCGTCTATGCCGAGCTGCACCGCATCCAGATCGATCCGGGTGCCGCCCCGCCGGCGGCGAAGTCCTCCACCGCATAGCAGGAGCTTCGATGTCATCCCGATCCCTCGTCGTGCTTCCTGACGACTCGGCCAAGCCCATTCTCGAGGCGATCGGAACGGCTTCGAAGTCGCTCCAGGTGAAGATGTTCGTCTTCTCCGACTCCGCGCTGCTCAAGGCCGTGGTCGCCGCTCGGCGACGCGGCGTGAAGGTCCGCGTGATGCTGAACTCCGCCCGTCGCAGCGGCGAGGCGGACAACGACGAGACTCGCAAGAAGCTCACCCGCGCCGGGATCGACGTCGCCGACGGAAACCCCGAATTCGACCTTACGCACGAGAAGTCGATGGTGGTGGACGATGCGACCGCGTTCGTGAAGTCGCTCAACTGGGCGACGAGGAACCTGACCGCGACGCGCGACTACGCGGTCGTCACCTCGCACCGGCGGGAGGTCCGTGAGATCGTCGAGTGCTTCGAGGCCGATTGGCACCGGCAGCGGTTCGAGGCAGGCACGGACGCCCACCTGATCTGGTGCCCGGGGGGACGGGACCGGATCGCGCGCTTCATCGACGAGGCGCGGCATACGCTCTTCGTCCAGAACGAGCGGTACCAGGACCCCATCATCATCGAGCGCATGGTCCGCGCCGCCCGCCGCGGGGTGAAGCTCCACGTCATGACCAGGCCGCCGCACACGCTGAAGAAGGAGAAGCTGATCGAGGGTGTCGGCGGCCTGCGGATCCTGGACGACGTCGGGATCAAGATCCACAAGCTCAAGCACCTCAAGCTTCACGGCAAGATGCTGCTCGCCGACGGGGTCAGCTCGATCGTGGGCTCGATCAACCTCGCTCCAGGCAGTCTCGACGGACGTCGCGAGCTGGCCATCGAGGTGCGAGACGACGAGGTCGTGGAGCGGCTCCACACCATCGCCCATCACGACTGGAAGCACTCGCATCCCATCGATCTGTCCGATGACGGGCTGCTGGCGGATCTCGAGGATCGCGCCGAAGACGCGGAGAAGCTCGCTCTCGGCGTCCGGCCGGAAAGAAAGAAATGACTGCTCTCATCGCGGCTTTGTGGCTGGGCCTCGGGGCGGCCGCGAAGGCCAGCGAACCATCCGGCACACGGACCGTCGCGCCCGGCCCACAGTACGAGGCAGGATGGCTGTCACGCTTCGTCCTCGGCGAGCAATGGCGCGATCTGTGGACGACGCCGATCGAGGTCCCCGTCCTGAACCTCCAGACGTTCGACGGGGGGCTGCGGCCCCAGCGCCGCGGCGGAGGCCTGCAGACGACCAACCTCCGCCTGAAGAGCGCCACCGGACGCACCTGGGTCTTTCGCTCCGTCGACAAGGACGCAACCGGACTGCTCGATCCGGACACGCGAGCTTCGGTCCTGGGCGACATCGTCCAGGACCTCACCAGCACCGTACACCCCGGCGCCGCGCTGGTGGTCGCGCCGCTGCTCGAGGCAACTGGCGTGCTCCACGCCGAGCCGCAGCTCGCGATCATGCCCGACGATCCGGGCCTCGGCGAGTTCCGGCAGGCGTTTGCAGGCATGCTCGGATTGCTCGAGCAGCGGATCGAGAGCGAGGTGGAAGGCGCCGACAAGACTTCGGACACGCTGGACGTGTTCGTCCGGCTGGAGAAGCGCACCGACGAGCAGATCGATTCCCGCAGCTACTTGCGCGCGCGCCTTCTCGATCTCCTGGTGGGAGACTGGGACCGGCACATCGACCAGTGGCGATGGGTCCGCTTCACGGAAAACGGCGAGCGCCTGTGG
>Ga0099794_10000602_pt1 | contig 12042 bp, 13 predicted proteins | sample Rivendell_Oct201_10_FD_77320 | JGI IMG/M metagenome (GOLD analysis project Ga0099794, IMG submission 77320) | Vadose zone soil microbial communities from the Eel River Critical Zone Observatory, Northern California, USA -... | ecosystem: Host-associated > Plants > Roots > Rhizosphere > Soil ... | reverse complement strand
CTGCGGGCGTGGAGGCGCCCGCCCGAGCGGCCGCCTTTGCCGCTGCGGGGTCCGAGACCGGCTGAAGCATGCGCTGCGGCTCGGGCTCGTCCAGCCGGACCATCTCCTGGTCGAAGGTGCTCTTCAGATCGTCCGTCGCCCTGCGGATTTCCCGCATGCCCTTGCCGAGCGTCTTCGCGATGGACGGCAACTGGTCCGGCCCCAAGAGCAACAGGGCCAGCCCGAGGATGATGACGACCTCGGTCATCGACAGCCCGAACATGCTGCCGTTCTAACAGACGAATGCGCCGGTGCACAGGCGCAATTTCCGCTGGCGGAGGCCTCCGACCTGCGGTCTACAGGCCCTTGATCAGAGCTTCCTGCGCCGCCGTGGTGGAGGGCGGCGGCTGGCCGGTCTGCGCCGGCTGCGTCTCGTCGGGCGGCTCGGCACCTTTCAGGTACGCCTCCAGCACCGGCTGCCGCGTCTGATCGTTGGCGCGCTTGCCCGTCTCCGGATCCACGCTGACCCAGACGATGTTCTCGGTGGGAGGATCGAACTGCGGCTGCGGCACGCCCTTGAGCGCCCGCTGCATGTAATCGAGCCAGATGGGCAGCGCGGTGTGCCCGCCGGTCTCGTACTTGTCCATTGGAACTTCGTAGGTGTCGTAGCCGACCCAGACGCCGGTCACTAGATCTTTGGTGTATCCGAGGAACCACGCGTCGAAGAGATCGTTGGTGGTGCCGGTCTTTCCCGCGACCGGCTTCCCGAGCGCCACGGCGCGCCCGCCGGTGCCCGGCGGCTTGCAGACCTCCTCCATCAAATGGTGCATGAGGAAGGCCGTCTCGGGCTGGATGACTTGCTCCACCGGCTCGAACAGCTTTGCGTACCCGGAAGCGATGCGGTCCGGCAGCGTGGTCCAGGGATCGTAGAACGAGCTGTGGTCCTCGAGGATGCGTCCCTCGCGGTCGAGCACGCGCCGGGTGAAGATGGGCTTCGGCCTCTGCCCCATCCGGTTGAAGAGCGTGAACACCTGCGTCAGGTCCCACAGGTACACGCACGAGGACCCCAGTGCCATGGAGAGGTCCTCGTTGATCTTGCTGGTGATCCCCAGCTTGTGCGCCCACGCTCCCGCAGCCTTGACGCCCACCTGCGTCAGCGTGCGGATCGCCGGCGTGTTGAGCGAGTGGATCAGCGCCTTGCGCACCGGCACCTCGCCCTGGAACGTCTCCTCGTAGTTGTTCGGCTTCCAGCGCTTGCCGGTCGACTCGTCGTCGGTCACCATCGGCGCGTCGAGCAGGATGGTCGAGGCCGTGAAGCCGCGCTGCTCGATGGCGGCGCTATAGATCACCGGCTTGAACGCCGACCCCGGCTGCCGGCACGCCTGGAAAGCGCGGTTGAACTCGCTCTTCTCGAAGTCGTACCCGCCGATCATCGCCACCACGTAGCCGCTGTTGGGATCGACGGAGATGAGCGCGCCCTGCAGCTTCGGCTCCTGCTCCAGCAGGTACTCGCCCTTGGTTTCGCTGGCGCGCACCAGCACCACGTCGCCCGGCGCCACCACGCCCTTGAGGGTGGTGATCTTCGAGTATTCCGAATTGAGCTCCGAGTTGGGCTTGCGCGCCCAGGTGGTGGTGGCGAGCTGGACGACGCCCTTCGCCTCGCCCACCGTGACCGAGACCTGCTCCTTGTCCACCTTGGTGACCAGCGCGGCGACCACCTCGTCGCGCTTCCCCTCGGCGCGGAGGAACTTGTCCTCCTTCTGCACGAAGTCGGCCCAGTCTTTTTCCGGCAGGTGCATCAGCGCGCCGCGGAACCCCTGCCGCTTGTCCACCTCCAGGATGCCCTTGAGCGTTGCCGCGATCGCGTCGTGCTCGCGCTCCAGGTCGACGGTCGTGAAGATCTGCAGGCCGTCCTGCAGCATGCGCTGGTTGCCGTAGCGGGCCACCATGTCGCGGCGCACGTGCTCGGTCACGTAGGGCGCGGTCTCGCGGAAGATGTCCTGCACCGGGTAGACCTCGATCGGCGAGGCGTCGGCTGCATCGCGCTGCCGGGCGCCGATCATCCCCTCCTCGAACATGCGCCGCAGCACGTAGCCGCGCCGAGCCTTCGCCCTGTCGGGGTGGGCGAAGGGAGAGTACGCGCTGGGCGCCTGCGGCAAGCCGGCGATGAGCGCCATCTCCGGCAGCGACAGCTCCCACACGTTCTTGCGGAAGTAGTTCTCCGCCGCCGCTTGGACGCCGTACGAATGGTGCCCGAGATACACCTCGTTCAGGTACAGGTAGAGGATCTGCTCCTTGGTGAAGTTGCTCTCCAGGCGGCGCGTCAAGATGAACTCGCGCACCTTGCGCCGCACGCCGGCCCAGCCGCTGCGCACGCGGACCGCCTTGGCGCCCTCGGCCGAGGCGATGATCGCCTTCGCCGTCTGCTGCGAGAGCGTCGAGCCGCCGACGATGCGCGTCCGCTTCACGTAGGTCTGGTAGAGGCCGCGCATCAGGCCGGTGAAGCTCACCCCGCCATGATCGAAGAAGCCGGCGTCCTCGCTGGCGATGAACGCCTGGACCTGCTTCTTGGGGATCCGATCGTACGGCACCACCACGCGGCGCTCGTCGTAGAACTCGCCGATCAGCTGCTGGTCGCCGCTCACCACGTTGCTGACGATCGGCGGGCGGTACCATCGCGCCCAATCGATCGAAGGAAGCCCCTTCGCGAAAGCCGCATAGATGCCGACCAGCGCGACCAGGCCGATGAACGCCAGCGCGCCGGCGGGGATGGCGAGGAGGACCCAGAGCCGCTTCTTCCCCGGCCCGCGATCCGCCATGAGGCGGGCCCAGACGCGGCGCCAGAGCGGCGGCTCGAGCTTCGGCGGCGGCGACGGGGTGGTGGTGTTCATGGCCAGGGCGCGCTGACAATAGGTACAAACGCGCCGGAACGCATCATCCTTCCTCCGGGTGCGCCCGTGTGGTCGGCCATGCGACGCCGGCCTTGGGAAGGACCTCGGCCAGATCGGCCGGAAGCGGCGCGTTGAAGACGAGCCGCTTCCCGCTGACGGGGTGCGCCAGCGCCAGCCTGGAAGAATGCAGGAACATGCGCTTCGCGCCCCAGGACGCCCGCGCCCGGCGATTGAAGGCGAAGTCGCCGTACTTCGCGTCTCCGACGACCGGGTGTCCGATGGCGGCCAGATGGCGCCGGATCTGGTGCGTGCGGCCCGTCTCGATCGCCACCTCCAGGAGCGTCGCCTCCGCGCCAGCCGAGAGTTTCGTCCAGTGCGTGACGGCTTCCTGGAGGTTCACGCCCCGCTGCTGCTTGCTGGCTGCAGTTTGCTGGTGCTCGGGGAGGCGCAAGTCGACGGTGCCGCGGTCGCGCTGGAAGCGGCCCTTCGCCAGCGCCAGGTAGGTCTTCTTCGGCTCGCCGGCGGTGAACATCTCGGTGAGGCGCACCATCGCCTGCCGCGTCTTGGCGACCACCACCACGCCGCTCGTCTCGCGGTCGAGCCGGTGCGCGGGGCTGGGCTTGAACTCGCCCTCCGCCACGGCGAACCCCTGGCGCGCGAGGTAGGCGCGCGCCTGATCCACCAGCGTGTCCGAGGTGATCCCCGACCCGGCGTGGATGGCGAGCCCGGCGGGCTTGTCGCAGACCAGGATGTGCGCGTCCTCGTAGAGCACGGCGAAGTCCTGGCGCACCGCGCTGGGCGGCCGGGGCGCGGCAGGTTCCTTTGCCCCATCCGGGTTCGCTTCCCGCGCGCCGTGCACCACCACGAGGTCGCCGGGCTGCAGGAGCTGCGCGATGTCCGCGCGCGCGCCGTTCACGCGCACCTTCTTGGTGCGCACCATCTTGTAGAGGTGCGAGAGCGGCATCTCCGCCAGCCGCCGGCGGAGGAACTTGTCCAGCCGCTGCCCGGCCGCGTCCTGCGAGATCGTGTACTCGAGCTTCATCGCGAAGGCTGCGTCTCATGGAAGCGCACCACGCGCCAGGTGCCGTCGGGCTGCCGCGCGAGCGCGAGGTGCGCCTCGCGCTGCAGCTCGCCGCCGCCCTGCGGGCGGATGTCCAGCTTGTAGTCCGCGGTCCGCTCGCCGTCGCCGCCGCCCAGCCCCGACCGCGTGTAATAGACGCGCACCTGGCGCGACGGGAACGGATTGCCGGGGCGGCGCGCTTCCGCGCTGAGCCGCAGCTCGTCCTGCAGCCGCAGCGTGGCGACTCCCGAGGCGAACTGCAGCGCGCCCTGCTGGTCCGACTCGACGTAATAGCGGTCGACGAACTTGTCGGCGACCGAGCCCGGGTCCTTCATGCCCCCGCAGGCGACGACGATGACGAGCGCGGCAGCGCGGGTCATGGCTCGAGCACGTCCAGCGCGCGCTTCCACAACGCCTCCTCCGCGGCGGCGCAGGCGCGCGCACGATCCGGCGAGAGCTGCTGCGCCAGCGCGCTGAACGCGTCCGCCGAGCGGACGCACAGCGCGGACAGCTCGGGCAGACCAGCCTCTTCCAGGAACCGCGCGTACATGCGCCGGAAGAGCCCGCCGCCGGTGCCCCGCTGCTCGATCACCTGCGCGGCCAGGCGGAAACAGCGGTCCGCGTCGGGGCGGCCCTTCCAGGCGGGCAGCTCCTCGGCGAGCGCGCGCAAGCCCGGCACGCCGGTGCGCGGAGCGGCCTCCTCGGTGAGCCGCACCGCCTGGAGCAGCACCGCCTCGCGCGCGCGCCTCGGCCGCGCCGGATCGACCTCGCCCAGCGAGAGCACCGAGATGTCGTCCAGCGGGACGGGCGCGGGTCCGCCGAGCGCGCGCTGGAGCGCGGAGATCGGCACGCGGACCGGTTCGGGCCGCTCGTTGTCCGCGATCATCGCCTCGTCCCCGTCGTGCCCGATCACCGCGACCAGGTGGCCGTACCAATGGTTGCGAGCGCCGATATAGGGCAGCTCGTACAGATCGGTGTAGACCAGCGCCGGCTTCCCTTGCGCGACCAGCTCGCAGCAACGCGCCCAGGCGGCGGCCGGCCGGTCGTACTGCTCGACCGAAAGCTCGGCGCCGAGCGAGGCGCACAGGTCCTGCTCGAAGCTGGGGCTGCGCCCGACGAAAAAGCGCGACGCCTGCTGCGGCGGCTCCCCTTCGTGCAGCGCGAACCCGAGGCCGGCGCCCAGCCCGAACACCAGCGGCTCGGAGAGAGCCAGTCCCCGGTGCGCCAGCGCGGAGGCGAGCGTTCCCGAGCCGCAGTGCACGGCCTTCTGGTGCGGGTAACCGGAGATGCGCATCGTTGCCCGATCCTAGCAGCGCGCAGTAGGGTGCGCGAGCGATGAGCAAGATCTACACGCGGCGCGGGGACGACGGATCGACCGGCTTGTTCGGCGGCCCGCGCGTACGCAAGGACGACCTGCGCGTCGCCGCTTACGGCGAGGTGGACGAGCTGAACAGCTCGCTCGGGGTTGCCCGTGAGGAGCTGCTCGACCCTTCGCAGAAGGACATCCTCGACATCGTCGACGCGCTGCAAAGCGAGCTGTTCACGCTCGGATCCGAGCTGGCCACGCCGCAGGCGGACAAGGCGCCGCGCGAGGTGCCGCGCATCCGCGCCGACATGATCACCCGGATGGAAAAGGACATCGACCGCTTCACCGGCGAGCTGCCCGAGATGCGCCAGTTCATCCTCCCGGGCGGCTCGCGGCCGGGCGCCGCGCTGCACCTGTGCCGCACCGTGTGCCGCCGCGCCGAGCGGAAGGCGGTGCAACTCGCCCGCGAGGAGACGGTCTCGCCGCAGGTGCTCGCGTACCTGAACCGCCTCTCCGATCTGCTCTTCACGCTCGCGCGCGCGGCGAACCTGCGCGCCGGCGGGCGCGAGATCCCGTGGGTGGCGCCGAAGCCGTGACGAAGCTGTTCGACTTGCGCGATCTGCAGCCTGGCGGCTCGATCCGCTTTCCCCTTCCGCCGCTTCGCGGCCGCTTCGGACCTCTCTCGGTGGAAGGGTTCGCCTACCGCGCTTCCGACGGCGCGGTGCGCGCCTGGGTCAACCTCTGCCCCCACCGAGCGCAGCCCGTCGACATCGGCGACGGCCGCCTCTTCAACTCCCTCGGCGAGATCGAGTGCCACGCCCACGGCGCCTGTTTCGATCCGTCCACCGGCTCCTGCACCGGCGGCCCCTGCCCCGACACCTCCCTCCAACCCCTTCACGTCCACCTCGACGAGGGAGCCGCGTGGTTGGACTAGAAGCGTTTCCCGCGAAGCGCGAAACGCTTCTAGTCTTCAGCGGAGGCGCTTCAGGACGGAGTTGGTGAACATGCGGGAGGTGGCGCTGCCGCCCAGGTCGGGGGTGGTGGCTTCCTTCGAGGCGATGGTCTCGCGGATGGCGGTCATCAGCTTGTCCGCCGCGGTGCGCTCGCCGATGTGCTCGAGGAGCATCGCGCCGGCCAGCATCACCGCCGTGGGGTTGGCGACGCCTTTCCCGGCGATGTCCGGCGCGGTGCCGTGCACCGCCTCGAAGATGGCTGCGTCGGCGCCGATGTTCGCGCCGGCGGTGAGCCCCAGCCCGCCGATGAGCCCGGAAGTGAGGTCGCTCAGGATGTCGCCGAACAGGTTGGTGGTGACGAGGACGTCGAACTGGTTCGGGTTCTTCACCAGCTGCATGGCGCAGTTGTCGACGATCATCTCCTTGAACTGGATCTCGGGATGCCGGGTCGCCACCTGCCGCCCCGTCTCGAGGAAGAGACCGCTGGTCGCCTTGAGGATGTTGGCCTTGTGCACCAGGGTGATCAGCCGCCTCCCGCGCGACTTCGCGTACTGGAAGGCATACTCGACGATCCGCTCGCTGCCCTTGCGGGTGATGATGCTGATCGACTCAGCGGCGCTGCGCTCCTCGTCGACGTAGTGCTCCACGCCCGAGTAGAGGCCCTGGGTGTTCTCGCGGATGACCACCAGGTCGACGCCCGTGTAGCGCGTCTCCACGCCGGCGAAGCTGCGCGCCGGCCGCACGTTCGCGTAGAGGTCGAACTCCTTCCGCAGCGCGACGTTCACGCTGCGGAAGCCCTCGCCGATGGGAGTCGCGAGCGGACCCTTCAGCGCCAGCTTCGTGCGCCGGACGGAGTCCAGCGTCTCGGCGGGGATGGGCGTCCCGTGCGTCGGCACCGCGCTGGCGCCGGCGGCCGCGCGGTGCCATTCCAGCCGCGCTCCGGCCGCCTCGATCGCCTCGACGGCGGCGTTGACCACCTCCGGGCCGATGCCGTCACCGGGGATCAGCGTCACGGGGATGGCCATGGCCGGCGCCTTCCTAACCCTTCGCGGGCGCGGGGGCAACCCACAGCCCCGCGAGGAGCAGGAGGATCTCCACTCCCAGCAGGCCCGTCGAGATCGCGTGCAGCCGGCCGAACTCCGGAAGCTGCGTCTCTCCGGCCGCGCGGAGCGCCTGGATGCGCGGCGTGACGAACGAAGAGGAGATCAGGGCGCACAGGCCCACCAGCAGCACGGGGACCGCCGCCGCCCGCGCCGAGGGCAGCCCCGTCCGCGCCAGGACGATCGCGCACATCGCCGCGACCGCACAGAAGAGCAGCGTCATGCGATCCAGCGCGGCGAGCTGCGTGCCGATCAGGTCGGCCGCTGCGTTGCGCAGAGGATGGCCGGGCGGGAGCGCTGCCACCTGCCGCGGGAACGCCGCCGGGGCAGCTACCGCCGCGAAGAAGACCTGTGCGCCGAGCAGCAGGCCGACCGACAGCCGGTACAGGAAGGCGCCAACACGCGTCATGGAGCAGCCATTTGCGCTACCTTCGGCTTTCCATGCAAGGCGACCTCGACATCGTCGACCCCCTCGTCGACGAGTACCTCGCGCGGCTCGCCGGCTCCCCGGACCCGGTGGAGGCGGAGATGCGCCGCTACGCCGACGAGCGGGACGGCTTCCCCATCGTGGGCCCGGTGGTGGGCGGGCTCCTCCACCAGCTCGCGCTGCTGTTGCGCGCGCGGCGTATCTTCGAAGTGGGCAGCGGATTCGGATATTCGGCTTTCTGGTTCGCGCGCGCGCTGCCGGACGGCGGCGCGGTCACCCTGACCGACTACGACCCCGACCACCTCGAGCGCGCGAGCACCTGGCTGGGCCAGGCCGGCCTGCTGGATCGCTGCCACATCCTGGCCCCCGGGGACGGCCTGGAAGCGCTCGCGCGAGTGGAGGAGCCGCAGGACCTCATCTTCCTCGACGGGAAGAAGGAGGAATACCCGCGCGCGCTTTCGCTCGCCTTGCCGAAGCTGCGCTCGGGCGGCCTGCTGGTGGCGAACAGCGTGCTCTGGGGAGGCGCGGTGGCGCGCGGCGAGACCGACCCGGCGACCGCCGGCCTGCGCGAGTACACGCGCGTCGCGTTCGGCTCCGAGGGGCTCGTCTCCACCCTGCTCCCCCTGCGCGACGGCGTCGCGCTCACCTGGAAGCGCTGAGATGGAGCTGCGCGCACCTACGGCGGAGCGCAGCCCGGGAAGAGACGCGGCGCGCGTCAAAGCGAAAGCGCGGGACCTGGGCTTCGACCTGTGCGGAATCGCTCGCGCCCGCCCGCTCGATCCCGCTCGGCTGGACCGCTGGTTCGAGCGTGGCTGGGACGCTCCCGGCATCGCCTACGTCCGCGAGCGCCGCGCCGAGCGGCTCGACCCATCGCGCGTGCTCGCTGGCGCGCGCAGCGTGATCGCGCTGGCGGCGAGCTACGCGCCGGAGGTGCCCGAGCCCGCTCCTCGCGGCGATCTGCTGGTTGCCCGCTACGCGCAGGGCCGCGACTACCACAACGTGGTGCTGAAGCCGGCGCGCAAGCTCGCCGCCTGGTTGCGCGCCGAGCTGGGCGCCCGCGTGTACTGCGAGGTGGACGCGGGAGCGGTGCTGGAGAAGGCGTGGGCGCAGGAGGCCGGGATCGGCTGGATCGGCAAGAACGGCTGCCTCATCCACGAGAGGCTCGGCTCCTGGCTCTTGCTCGGCGCGCTGGTCACCGATGCGGAGCTGGCGGCCGACGAACCGCACCCGGACCGCTGCGGCGATTGCAGCGCGTGCATCCCTGCGTGTCCCACGGGCGCCATCCCCGAGCCGCGCTACGTCGACGCGAACCGCTGCCTCGCGTACCACACCATCGAGCACCGCGGGCCCATCCCGCCCGGGTTGGCGCGCGTAGCGGGAGGCCGGGTGTTCGGCTGCGACGCGTGCCAGGACGCCTGTCCCTGGAACCGGCGCGCCCCGCCGGGGAAGCTCGTGCAGCTGCGCGCCCGCCCCGAACAGCGCGCGGTCGATCTCGCCGACGTGCTGCGTCTCACGCCGCAAGAAGCGCAGCGCCGCTACGAGGGGACGCCGCTCTTGCGGGCGGGCCGCGACGGCCTGGTGCGCAGCGCGCTGGCAATGTCGCCACGCCCTCTTTCGCCGGAAGCGCGCGCGCTGGCGGAACGCCTGATCGACGATCCCGCGCCCGGCGTCCGCGCCGAGGCACGCCGCGCCCTCGCGGAGTGAGGTCAGATCGACGGCAGCGTGACCACCGCGCCGTTCACCGCGGCCGAGCGCGGATCGCAGAGGAACACGATCGCCTCCGCGACCTCCTCGACCTTGACCCACCGCGCGCTGCTGACGCCCGGCATGGCGCGCTCGTTCTGCGGAGTGCGCATCGTCCCGGGCGCCACGCAGTTGGCGCGGACGCCCGAAGCCGCTCCCTCCTCGGCCAGCGCCTTGGTCAGCGCGATCACTCCCGCCTTCGCCGCCGCGTACGCGCCAGAGCCCCCGATGCCGGAGAGGGACGCGACGATGGCGGCCGAGACGTTCACGATCCGCCCTCCTTCCGTCCCGAATCTGCGCAACGCCGCGCGGCTGACGAGGAATGCGCTGCGCAGGTTGGAACCGATCATCGCCTCGAACACCTCGACCGGCGTGTCCTTCAGCGGCGATCCTCCCTTCCATCCGCCCGCGCAATTCACCGCCGCCCACAGCCCGGAGATGCCCTCGAACCCGGCGTCCACCGACCGCTCGTCGGTGAGCTCCACCGCGCGCTCCTGCGGCGAACGCTTGGTGTGCACGAACGGCACCACGCGGGCGCCCTCCTCCGCCAGGCGCGCGCACACCGCGCGGCCGAGGTTGCCCGAGGCGCCCGTGACCACGACCGATCTTCCCGCGAGACCCATGGAACTCCTCCTTGACAGCGGCGCGCGATACTCGCAGATCCACGCGCTCGATGGCCACCCCGCCGAGGCGTGCCCTGCTCTATGGCGGGCTGCTCTTGCACACCGCTCTCTCCGCCGGAAGCTACCTCTGCGGAAAGACCGCGCTCCGCGAGATCCCGCCCTTGCCGCTCGGCCTGCTCCGGTTCCTCGGCGCGAGCGCGCTCCTCTCGCTCCTGCTCCTGCGGGTCCGCCCACCGGGCCAGCGGATGCCGCCGAAGAACGCCTGGCCGCAGCTTCTCGTGCTCTCGTTCGTGGTGGTGCCGGTCAGCCAGGGATTCTTCCAGACCGGGCTGGCGCTCTCGACCGCCGCGCACGCGGCACTCCTGTACTCGCTCACGCCCCTGTTCGTGCTCCTCCTCGCGCAGGCGCTCCGCCGGGAGCTCCCCGGGCTGCGCACCGCGCTCGGCACGCTGATCGCGCTCACGGGAACGCTCTACGTGCTCGCCTGGCGCGGCCTGGACCTCTCCCGCGGGCCGCTCGTGGGCGACCTGCTGCTGCTGGTCGCGGTGATCGCCTGGGCGCTGTTCACGGCGGAGGGCCGGCCGCTGGTCACCGTCCACGGGCCGCTCCCGGTCATCGCCTGGACGCTGATCGCCGGCACCGCGATGTACCTGCCCCTCGGGATCGCCTCGCTCGCCGCGCCGGGCGCCGTGCACCGCATCGTGCACGCTTCGCGCGCCGCCTGGCTCGGCGTCCTCTACCTGGTCCTCGTCACCAGCGTGATCGCGTACCTGCTCTGGTACTGGGCGCTGGCGCACCTGCCGGCGGCCCGCGTGGCGGTCTTCACCAACCTGCAGCCGCTGGCAACGGCGGTGCTCGCCCACGTCTTCCTGGGCGAGCACGTCACGCCGCAGTTCGTCGGCGGCGCCCTGGTGGTGATCTTCGGCGTTGTCCTCGCGCAGCTGCGCGCTCCGCGCACGGCCGCCGAGGTCCCTCCGGAGCCAGCCTGACGATCAGACCATGAAGTCGTGCGGGCGGACGGTCTTGCGGCCGTTCGCCTTGGCGCGCTTCGCCGCCTGCTCGAGCAGCCAGTACAGGTAGCCGTTCAACGCCGTGAACGCGTCGCCCGAGGTGTTGCAGCCAGCCTTCTTGAGGATGCCCTTCGCCTTGCTCGCGATCACGAGCGGCTCTTGCGACTTCTTGGCCATTCTGGATCTCCGTGGTGGGACGGTGTGCTCGCCCTGGTGGAGCGATCGATCGCTTCTACCCTGGAGGCCCCGATTCCTCCATTTTCCGACGCCGCATCGCCGCGATGTAGAAGCCGTCCGTCCCGTGCTGGTGCGGAAGGAGCTGCAGGTCTTCCGCGCGCGCGCCCAGCGCCGCCGCGCGTTCGGCGCCCAGGAGCTCGGACGGCGGCACCGGGCCAAATTCAGGATGCTCCGAGAGGAACGCCGCGCGGACCTCCTCGTTCTCGCGGCGGTTGATCGAGCATGTCGCATACACCAGCCGTCCCCCCGGCCGGACCAGGGCCGCGTACCGGCGGAGGATGTCGCGCTGCCGCGGTGGGAACGAGTCGACCTCGGCCTGGTCCATCCGCCAGCGCGCGTCCGGGTTGCGCCGCAGGGCGCCCAGCCCGCTGCACGGGGCGTCCACCAGCACCACGTCCGCCTTGCCCCGCAGATCGTCGAGGCGCGCCTCCCCGGAGGGTCCCTCCGGGACGGCTCGCGCGTCCCAGTTGTGCACTCCGTCGCGCCGGGCGCGCTGCCGCAGCTCGTCCAGGCGACGGCCGTCGCGATCGCAGGCGACGAGCTTGCCGCGGTTGCGCATCTCGGCCGCCAGCGCCAGCGCCTTCCCTCCCGCGCCTGCGCAGGCGTCCACCACCACCTGTCCGGGCCGCGCGCCACACGCCTCCGCGATCAGCTGGCTCCCTTCGTCCTGCACCTCGAACAGCCCCGCCTTGAAGGCCTTGAGCGCGAACACG
>Ga0099794_10000601_pt1 | contig 12042 bp, 11 predicted proteins | sample Rivendell_Oct201_10_FD_77320 | JGI IMG/M metagenome (GOLD analysis project Ga0099794, IMG submission 77320) | Vadose zone soil microbial communities from the Eel River Critical Zone Observatory, Northern California, USA -... | ecosystem: Host-associated > Plants > Roots > Rhizosphere > Soil ... | reverse complement strand
GGGTACCTGGAGCAGGCCGACGGCACCGCCTGGATGGCGCTCTTCTGCCAGAACATGCTCGAGATCAGCGTTGAGCTGGCGCTCGAACGTCCGGCCTATGTGGACATGGTGGTCAAGTTCGTCGAGCATTTCCTGTGGATCGCGTCGTCGATGATGCACGCGGGCGACGACGTGGGGATGTGGGACGAGCAGGACGGGTTCTTCTACGACGTGCTCCGGCTGCCCGACGGCCGGGCCCAGCGTCTGAAGGTACGATCCATGGTGGGCCTGCTCCCCCTGTGCGCGGTGACCGTCTTCGAAGGGGAGCTCATGGCCAAGTATCCGGAGTTGCGCGAGCGCTTCCGCCGGTTCGTCGATGCGCGCCCGGAGCTGACGGCCTTCATCCACGACCCGAGCCAGCGCGGCCAGGCGGGCCGGCAACTAGCCGCCGTCCTGAACGAGACGAAGCTTCGCCGGGTGCTGGCGACGATGCTCGACGAGAACGAGTTTCTGAGCCCCTACGGCATCCGGGCCCTCTCGCGCTACCACGCCGAGCATCCCTACGTGTTCCGGGTGGGGGACCAGGAGTACCGGGTCTCGTACCTGCCGGCCGAGTCAGACAGCGGCATGTTCGGCGGCAACTCCAACTGGCGCGGGCCGATCTGGATGCCCGTCAATGCGCTGATCATCCGCGCCCTGCTGCAGTACCACACCTACTACGGCAAGGATTTCACCATCGAATGTCCCACCGGCTCCGGCCAATACATGAACCTGTACCAGGTCGCCGAGGAGCTGGCGGGCCGGTTGGCCAGCATCTTCCTGCGCAACGCCCAGGGCCGGCGACCGGTGTACGGAGGAATGCGAAAGTTCCAGGAGGACCCGCACTGGCGCGACCATCTCCTGTTCTTCGAGTACTTCCACGGGGACAACGGGGCCGGTCTCGGGGCGAGCCACCAGACGGGATGGACGGGAGTCATCGCCCGGGCCATGCACCTGTTCGCGACCAGCACGGCGGAGCAATTCGCCGAGCTCGGCAAAGCGGCCGGGATCACGGAAGTGCAGCCGGCGCGTCCCACCCGCAAGCGCTGACATGCTCTATCAGATCAATACTCGCGTCCGGCTGACGGAGCTGTCCCGGGCGCTGGGCCGGCCGGCCACCCTGGACGATGTGCCGGAGGCCGAGCTGGACCGGGTCGCCGGGATGGGGTTCGATTGGGTCTGGCTCCTGAGCGTGTGGCGCACCGGACCGACCGGGCAGCGGGTGTCGCGCGCCCATTCCGAGTGGCGGAGGGAGTTCGAGGAGACGCTGCCGGACCTGCGCGAGGAGGACATCGCCGGCTCCGGCTTCGCGATCACCGGCTACACCGTGCATCCCGACCTCGGAGGCGATGCGGCGCTGGCCCGCCTGCGCGAGCGCCTCCGGGCGCGCGGCCTGCAACTGATGCTCGATTTCGTCCCGAACCACACCGGCCTGGATCACCCCTGGGTGGAGGACCACCCCGAGTACTACATCGCCGGGACTGACGTGGAGCTGGAGCGGGCGCCCCAGAACTACACGTGGGTGAAGCGGCGGCGGGGCGACCTCCTGCTCGCCCATGGCCGGGACCCGTACTTCGCGGGCTGGCCGGACACGCTGCAGCTCGACTACAGCCGTCCGGCCACCCAGGAGGCGATGTTCGGAGAGCTGCTGAAGATCGCCGGGCAATGTGACGGCGTGCGCTGTGACATGGCCATGCTCGTCCTGCCGGACGTCTTCGAGCGGACCTGGGGGCGGCGGGCTCCGTTGTTCTGGCCGCGAGCGACGCAGCGGGTGCGGGAGCGGGTGCCGGGGTTCCGCTTCTTGGCCGAGGTCTACTGGGACCTCGAATGGGCGATGCTCGAGCAGGGGTTCGACTACGCCTACGACAAGCGGTTGTACGACCGCCTGCGCGAAGGCCATGCGCGTCCGGTGCGCGAGCACCTGCTGGCCGGGCTCGACTTCCAGAACGAGCTCGCCCGGTTCCTGGAGAACCACGACGAGCCGCGGGCCGCGGCGACCTTCGCCCCCGGCATGCACGAGGCCGCGGCCGTCATCTCGTTTCTGTCGCCGGGTCTGCGGTTCTTTCATGAGGGGCAGCTCGAAGGCCGCCGGAAGCGCATCTCGCCGCACCTGGTACGCGCGCCCCTGGAGCCGGTCGACGCCGCGCTGCAGCAGTTCTACGACGGCCTCCTGGCCGTGCTCCGGCAGCCGATCGTTCGCGACGGCCAGTGGCGCCTGCTCGACTGCGTGCCGGCGTGGGACGGCAACTGGACGTCGGACGGCTTCATCGCCTGGTCCTGGCAGGCTCGGGACGGCCAGCAACGCCTGATCGCCGTCAACTACACCGGCAACCAGGGCCAGTGCTACGTGCGGCTCCCGTTTCCCGAGCTGAGCGGCCATACGGTGCGCCTCAAGGATCTGACGGGGCCCGCCAGCTACGATCGCGATGGCAGTCATCTGGTGTCACGGGGCCTCTATCTCGACCTGCCGGCCTGGGGGTACCACGTCTTCGAGGTGACCGCAGTGTGATGGGGTCCTCATGAGCCGTACCCCGACGGAGGGATCGAAGCCGCTACCGGACCCGTACGACTTCTCGCTGGTCCTGGGCGACGCGCTGGAGCTGCTGGTCCGCCGGATCCTCGTGATCTCGCTCTTCGTGTGGCTCTCCCTGCTGATCCGGTCGATACTGGGCGGGCGCGCGTGGGGCGACGCGGTCAGGGTGCCCTTCCTGGTGGACATCGAGGTCACGCCCGGTTTCTGCTGGCGCTGCCTCTGCTCACGCCGCGCTGAACCGCTTCGCGTTCATCGGGCTCGGGGAAGACCGGGCTACTGCGAACACCGCGGCAGGTCGGGCGCAGGATCGCTACGTTCGCGTGATAGTGTTTCGTCCCGCGGATTGACGGTACCGCGGCCGCTCAGGCTCAGTTGGCGTTGACCCACGTCTGGGTCACACTTGGGCCCCCAATCGAAAGGAGTGAAACCCAATGAAGACGATACTGGCGGCCGTGATTGTTGCTGGAATGGTGGCGGCGGACTTGAGCTATGCCCAGTCCGGGGCGGACGTGGTGAAGACCAAGGGCTGTCTTGCCTGTCACGCGGTGGACCAGAAGAAGGTCGGTCCCTCCTACAAGGATCTTGCCGCGAAATACAGCGGAGACACGGCGGCGGAAGGCAAACTCGTAGCGAAACTGAAAGAAGCCAAGGCTCATCCGAAGACTGCGGCCTCCGACGCGGAACTCAAGGCGGCGGTTGCTTACATACTGTCCGTGAAATGAGATTGCCCGGACCCGAGTGACACTCGGCGCGGTTCGTCACAAGGCGGTCGGGGCTAGCGGGCATCGGTCGACGAACGGTCCACACAGGCCGGGTCGCGAGACCTGCACGGCATGAAGGCATTCGTCGAGCGCGAATTCAAGCTCCAAGCTGAGCCGAGCTTCCAGCTCCCCGACCTGCCCGGGGAGCTACTGGCTCCTCGGGTCTTCACCTCGATCTACTATGACACCGCCGACCATCGTCTCGCGCGGCGCGGGATGACGCTGCGATGTCGGTCCGAGCGTCGGCGCCGCCGCTGGCAGCTCAAGCTACCGCGTGGTGCCGCCCAGCTCGAACTGACGGTACCCGGAGGCGCCGGCATTCCGCCGGACGAGCTCACTCGCCTCCTTGTGGCCTCCATGCGAGGTGGAGCACTCGTACCGATCGCGACGCTCCGGACGCGGCGCGCCGGCGTGCGGGTGCGCGACCTCGACGGGTCCGTCGCGGAGGTCGTCCTCGACACCGTCGCCGTGCTCGAGCAGGGACGGGTCGTGCGGCGCTTCCGTGAGATCGAGGGCGAGCTCCTGACCGGGGATGAGGCGACTCTCGAGCGGATTCGGCAGGCGCTTCGCGCGGCAGGGGCCGTAGACGGCGACGGTCGGCCCAAGGTGTTCCAGGCGCTCGGGATCGAACCCGCATCCGCGACGGCCCCCGACGCATCGTCCGTTGCCCTCGACCACGTCCGAGTGATGCTCCAGGCGCAGGTCGACTCACTGCTCGCCCACGATCCGGGCGTACGGCTCGGTACGGACCCCGAGGAGCTGCACAAGATGCGGGTGGCGGTGCGCCGGCTTCGGGCGATCCTGCGCGCGACCGGGCCGATGTTTGAGCGTGAGTCGGTCGAGAGCCTGCGCGAAGAGCTTGCCTGGCTGGGCAACGCATTGGGTTCCGTCCGGGACCTCGATGTCATGCATGAATACCTCCGGCAGGAGATCACCGCGACCGATCCTGTCGAGCGACGGGCCGGCCGGCGACTCCTCCGCCGTCTCGAAACAGACCGGACCCACGCGCGCGCCGAGCTCATACAGGCGCTGAGCGATGCGCGGTATTTCGCCCTTCTGGATCGCCTCGAGGGCGCAATCGAGCAGCCGAAGGTCGTGGAGCCCGACTTCCCGCTTCGCGAGGTCCCGGCGCGCGAGTTCAAGAAGCTTCGCAAGGCGGTGGAGGCCCTTCCGGGTGTGCCGAGCGACGAGACCCTTCACGAGATCCGCATCAAGGGAAAGCGGGCGCGCTACGCGGCGGAACTCGTGCAGGCCATGGTCGGCAAACCCGCGGAGCGCTTCATCGCGAAAGCCAAGGAGTTGCAGGATGTCCTTGGAGAGCACCAGGACGCGCTAGTGGCCGAGGCGCAGATCCGAGCGCTCGCGGGCGAGCTGGGCGGGGGCCGCACGAACTTCATGGCCGGCCGGCTAGTGGAGCGTCAGCGTGCACGGCGCGCAGCCGCCCGGGCCGCCTTCGCCGCCCTCTGGCCCAAGCTTGCGCGGCGGGGGAAAAAGGTCTGGCGCTGAGGGCTAGGTCAGGGCGGTAGACAGGTTGTTGGGTGTGGTGGTGGTCTGGCCGATTTCTCGGATCCGTTGCTTCAGGTCCCGGCATACGGCCGGTGAAAAAGTCGTCCAGATTGGTGCTGATGAGAGCGAGAGATTTCAGGCGCTCCAGCAGCGGTGCGGCCGAATCCAGGGCTGCTTCCAGGTAGGGCCGGTTACCCTCGAGCCACCACAACTCCCGATTCAGGAATGTGTCGATGGTCATATGTCTCTCAAACGCTTGGCCTCGGCGAGTCCTTGGATTGGGTCCGCCATGCACGGGAAGCATACGGGACGGGGCGCCCCGCATATAGGACTATAGGCCTATAGACCGACTCATGCGTTGAAGGGCACACTCCGCTCCGATGCTCAACGGTGACGTCGTGGAGCCTAGGTCCTTGTACCTAGATCGTTCGTCCCATAGCGGCGCGTTCGCCTTCGACGTAGTTTCAGCGCCGGCATGACACGTCTCTACCGCTACGCCACCGATGTTTTTGATTCTCCGCGGCACAAGCTCGTCGCGTGGCTGCTGGTGCTGATCCTCGCGGCTCCGCTCCCGACGACCGCCCAGCCGGCCGGGACGACCACCGCCTTCACCGCAGAGCAACTCGAGCAGGTGGCGGCCCCGATCGCGCTCTATCCGGATCCGCTCGTGGCCCAGATCATGATGGCCTCGACGTACCCGCTCGAGGTCGTACAGGCGGCGCGATTCCTCAAGGACAACCCTGGTCTCAAGACCGATGCGCTCAACGAGAAGCTCAAGGAGCAGACCTGGGACGACAGCGTGAAATCGCTCGTCTCCTTTCCCGAGGTTCTCACCCTGATGGACCAGAAGCTCGAGTGGGTCCAGAAGCTCGGCGACGCGTTCCTCGCCCAGCAGAAGGACCTGCTGGCCGCCGTCCAGCGCCTTCGCGCCCGCGCCCACGCCCAGGGCAACCTCAAGAGCACGTCGGAGCAGACGGTGACGGTCGAGCCCGCGGCACCGCCGGCTCCCGCGGCACCCGGCCAGTCTGCGCCACCGCCCCAGACCGTCGTGGTCGAGCAGCAGCCCAGCGTGATCACGATCGTACCGGCCAACCCGCAGGTCGTCTACGTGCCCTCCTACAATCCGGCCGTCGTCTACGGCGCGTGGCCGTACCCGGCGTACCCACCGTACTCTCCGTACCCGCCCGGATACGTCTTCGGCACCGCGGCACTCTCGTTCGGCCTGGGCATGGCGGCGGGCGCGGCGATCTGGGGCAACTGCAACTGGAACAACGGAAGCGCGGACGTGAACGTCAGCAACGCCACCAACTTCTCGAAGAACGTGAACCGGTCGAACGTCGCCAGCGAGCGTGTCTCCCACTACCAGGAGGGGCAGGGCGGAGGTCGGGGGCAGGACGGAGGTCGGGGACAGGACGGAGGTCGGGGGCAGGGCGGCAATCGGGCGGAATGGAAGCACAACCCCGAGAACCGGAAGGGCGTCCAGTATCGTGACCAGGCGACCCAGCAGCGCTTCAACAAGGGGGGGAACCCGCAGGCCACTCAGTCCCGCGAGGCCTTTCGCGGTCGGGCCGAGCAAGGCCGCCAGGAGCTCGGGCGGGGCGGTGCCGGCTCCCCGGGCGGCGGCCCGCGCGCACAGCAGGGCGGCGGCGCTCAGGGCGGCGGGCGCCCGCAGGGTGCCGGTGGGGAGCGCGGGCCAGGGGCCGGTGGGGGTCAGGGATCCGGCGGAGGGCGCGGGGCGGGCGCGTTCCAGGGCGCGGGCTCCGGTGGCGACGCCAAGAGTTTCAGCAACCGGGGGCAGTCCAGTCGTCAGGGCAGCATCGGCGCAAGCGGTGGACGAAGCGGCGGCGGCGCGAGCCGGTCCGCCGGGGGGGGAGCATCGGGCGGCGGGCGATCGGGCGGCGGGCGAAGCGGTGGGGGCGGAGGTCGGCGGTGAGACGGATCGTCGCGGAGGGATCGATCATGCGGCCCCCTCGAACGGAGCGCGCGCGGAGCCTTTCGCGGCGGCTTGTCGGCCTCGTTCTCGTGATCATCAGCCTGTCGGCCGGATGGGAGTCATCCGCGTCCGCTGCCGTCGTCCAGCGCCGCTTCGCGTCGCTCGAGGACGCCGTGGGTGCGCTGGTGGACGCGGTGAGGGCCGGGGACCGCAAGGCGATGCTGGCGATCTTCGGGCAGGAGGGCACGGGGCTCGTCTGGTCCGGGGACGAGGTCTCCGACCGTCGTGCCCGGGAGCGCTTCGTGGCCGCGTACGACGACAAGCACCGGCTCGACGCCGGTGGCGGCAAGGTCGTCCTCGTCGTGGGACGCGACGATTTCCCGTTCCCGATCCCCATCGTGCCGGACGGTCCGAGCTGGCGCTTCGACACCGGCGCCGGCCGGGAGGAGCTCCTCAACCGGCGCATCGGGCAGAACGAGCTCAACACGACCCAGGTCTGCGGCGCCTACGTCGATGCACAGCGCGAGTACTACGCCAGCGATGCCGACGGCGATGCGCTCCTGCAGTACGCCCAGAAGTTCGCGAGCAGCCCGGGAAGGCGGGATGGACTCTACTTCGAGACGAAAGCGGGTGAGCCGCCCAGTCCGCTGGGCCCGTTGATCGCCCGAGCGCGCGAAGAGGGCTATGCCAAGCGGTCGAGCGCTCCCGTCGCTTACTGGGGCTACTACTACCGGATCCTGACCGCCCAGGGGAAGGACGCTCCCGGCGGGGCCTACGACTACCTGGCTCACGGCCGCATGATCGGCGGCTTCGCGCTGGTCGCTCATCCGGCTCGGTACGGCGTCTCCGGAGTGATGACCTTCATCGTGAATCAGGACGGGGTCGTGTACCAGAAGGACCTGGGGCCGAACAGCGCGGCCATCGCCCGGGCCATGAAGGAGGTCAATCCGGACAGCACGTGGAAGAAGGTATGAGCGCCCGAATTGACGGTCCACGGCGTGGCGGGCTCGTCGGTTTCCGCCATGCTCCGGCAACGAGCGAAGCAGGCCACGCGTAAACGACAGGGCAGCGCCCGATAGGGAGCGGACGACCCGTGAAACGTCACGTTCGATGCGTGATGATGATCGGAGCCGTCATGACCTGCCTCGTGAGCGGGGCGGCGAGCGGGCAGGACAAGCCCGCGGATCAGATCGCTGGGCCTTGCGCCTGACATCGGAGTGGCCATCAGCGGGTAACGAACAGGAGCCAGGGCGTGCCCAGCAGCAGGAAGACGGTGAGGAAGAAGGCGGTGGTCAGCAGTCCCATCCGGTAGAGCTCCCGCTGAGTGAGATAGCCGCTGGCGGCAAAGATGACGTTCTGGCTTCCACCCTGCGGCGTGATGGTCGAGAAGTAGCTGCTCGCGAACAGGAGAGCGAAGCACAGCAGGGGAGCGGGGACGCCACCCTTGATTCCGACGGCGAGGAAGACGGCGAAGAGTGCGAGCACTTGAGAGCTTTGGCTCACGAACAGATAGTGCAGCAGCACGTACAGCACGAGCAGGGCCACATACACGAACTGCCAGGGTAGCCCCTCTAGACCCGACGCCAGGCGTTCTCCGACGTATCCCATGAACCCGACCTCGTTGAGCTGGCCGCTCAGGGCGAACAGGACGGCGAGCCAGAGGAAGGTGGCGAGGGTGTCGCCTTGTTTGGCCATGTCGTCGACCGTGAGGACGCTGGTCGCGAGCAGGACCCCCAGGCCGGCAAATGCCACGGCGGTGACATTGAGGTTGAGCGAGCCGGCCAGGATCCAGCCCGTCACCATCACCGCGAACGCGGCGGCGGTGATGAGCTCGTCCCGGGTCATCGAGCCCATCGATGCAAGGGCAGCGCGCGCGGCCCGCGGGGCGTCCGGGGTCTCGCTGACTCCCGGTGGGAACAGGCGACGAACCACGATGGGGAGGAGCAGTATCGCGGCTAGTGTCGGTACCGACGCGGCGGTCACCCACCGTCCGAAGCTGATGACCACCCCGAACTGTGCCGCGATCTGGGCTCCGATCGGATTGGCGGACGTCGCCGTGAGCCAGAGGGCCGAGGAGATGGCGAGGCTGGCCATGCCGACGAACATGAGGTAGCTGCCGAGGCGACGTCCCTCCGGGTCCTCCGGCCTCGATCCGGCGCCCTGCGTCAGCGAGAGCACCACCGGGAACAGCACGCCGGCGCGCGCGGTGTTGCTGGGGAAGCCGGGCGCGATCAGGGCGTCGGTGAGCACCACGCTGTAGGCGAGTCCGAGCGGCGACCGGCCGAAGGCGCTCACGATGAGCAGGCTGATGCGCCGTCCCAGTCCCGATTTCACCACGGCCTGCGCGACGAGGAACGCCACGACCACGAGCAGCACGCTGGGGTTGGCGAAGCCCGCGAAGGCCTTGCTCATCTCGACGGTGCCGGTCAGTACCACCGCGCCGACCGCCAGCATGGAGGACGTCAGGAGCGGGAAGGCGCCGAGAAGCACGGAGGCGATCGCGCCGGCGAAGACGGCGAAGAGGCGCCAGGCCGGACTCGTCAGCCCCGCCGGGACCGGGGTGAACCAGATGCCGAAGACGAGCGCGAGTACCCCGAGCCGCCTGAGCAATAGGCTGAGTGAGACCGTTGACGCGGTCATGACCGGGCTCCTCCCGTTCTCGTCGGCGCCCCGCCGTCGCCACGGCGGTACCGGCCCTTGAGGCCGATGGCCCGGCCCTGGATCATCCCTTCCTCCGCCTCGATCACGTACTGCCACTGGAATTCGTAGTCGCCGGCGACGCCGTCGTACCGCCCGGTGCCACCGGTAACGGTGCCGGTGATCCGGTTGCCGCCGCCGACCTTCTCCCCTTTGAGTACGCTGAAGACCTGGTCGCCTCGTTCGTCGGTCCACACCGCGTGGCCCACCAGGCCCCGCACGTCGTCGGAGAGGCCGATCACCTCCATCCGGAAACCGACGCCCATGCGCCTCTCGCCTCCGAGAAGCAGGGACCCACTGACCGCGACGATGGACGCCCGATGCTCCCCGCCGAGATGGAGCGTATGCCGCGTGCCCGAGGCGGTCCACGAGCCCTCGAATGCGTGCCAGCCATCTCCGATCGGCGGGCGCTCCGCCCGGGGCGGCTTCTCCCCGCAGGCGACCACCCCTATCATCACGGCGAGGGCGATCGACAGCGCGGTTCGATGTCGCGTCAGACTCAGGCGTGAATCCATTCAGGCCCTCCTCGTGTAGAACTCTTGAATGCTCTGCGCGCGATCCGGTGCGGGGAGTCGCCGCGGGGGCGAGCGTCACGGCCTGGCCCCCTGGCATCCCCTGCCCTGTCCCGGTCCTGAACCTGCCCTGGGCTGTTGCTGAAGGGTTACGTCTTCGGCATTCCCGTGGCAGCCTCGGCCTTCGCGGCGGCCCGGTCCTTCTTGCCAACCGTACAGGCCGCCGCGGCGTCCTTATCGGTGAGGTGTGAACGATGGCGCCTCGTGGGTGACGAGGCTCCCAGAGTCCCAGCGCGCGGTATATGGGACCTTGGGCTTACACATCATGCTCGCATCGGCCCCTGGACCGGAGACGGGCCCCCGCAACCCGCCGCTAGGCGGAGCGCCGGCCTCGGCTCGCCACATTCTTGCGGAAAGCTACCGGATCGAGTCTTCGGGACCTCCGCCTCGACTCTTAAAAGTGAGACCAGAGGTCGCGCATGCCGCCCGAAGGCTGTTTCCCGAAGGAGGGCCTCATGAAGAGGATACGGGGAAGTCAGCAGAACGACCACGCCCATCTCTACCAGACCCTCAACCTTCGCACGGCGCTGGTTCCGTGAAGCCGCAGGCAGTTCATCGCGTCGGCGGCGGCGTGCTGCGGCTGGCGAGCCTGGTTCCGGTACTCTGGGCCTTGGTCGGCTTCGCGGCTGCTCCCATCGACTCCCGGATCCAGTTTCCGGGCCATACCGACGTGCCGCGGGCGGTGCAGGAGTTTGCCTGGCGAGTGATCGAGACGCGCTGTAACTACCAGTCGTACGAGGAGCAGGAACGCTCATTCTGGGCCTATGACGTGAAGACGAGGAAGGTCGGCACGGGCGTCGTCTATTCGATCAGCATCCTTTCGGAGCTGCCGTGGAAGAAGACCGCAGTCCCCGCCACCATCGAGATGACCGTCGTGGCTGATGGCGGCATACGACTCACCGCGCTGAAGTCCTCGTTCGTCGTCTGCGCATTGCCGCCGAGCTAGCGGGACGGCGAAGCCCACGGTTTGCATCATCCGGTCAGCGGATGGCCGCGGTCGAAGACCTGTACCATGTCCGCGGACGCCGACAAGGACAAGCCGATCGTCGGGCTCGTACCCTAGTAGCCTTCTCCCTCCGAGCGAGCGAAGCGATCGATGGGACCCCTTACGCAAGCGAACTGCGGTGCACGACGGTGCCGTGGCGCTGGAGCAGTCTCGTGTCGGCATGGTTGTCATCGGTGGTGACCCGCCCCGCGGCCTTCCCGGTCATGGCGTGCTCTTTCATTGGATGACTCCTTTCTCTCTTGTGCGTGTTGACGCCGCTCGATGCGCCTCCCGCCCCGGGGGATTGCCGCTAGGACGCGCAATCAGGCGGGCCCGCGCGTGTGACATCCTGAACTCGATCGCGACGATGCCGGGCCGCGAGTCGAGCCACTGGTCGAGCAGAACGAAGGCCGGCCACCGAGATGTCGAGATTCGACTCGCCCGTCGGGTGACCGCCCCGGAGCATTCCCTGCCCCGTCGCCAGGCCGGCGCGTGGGCCTCCGTTGTCTCGGGTTTCGCCAAGAAGCCAAGTCCCGGTGATGCTCGGTGGGCCACGATCAAGCGCGAGCCCCGCTGGCCCGTCAGATACGTCCACACCCACTGAACGAAGACGCTCACGCGAAGGCTGGACTGGGCGAGAAACTCGAGATGTACCGCGGCCCATGCCAACCATGCCAGGAAGCCACTGACCCGAATCCGTCCGCTCTGCAGGACGGCGAACCCCTTCCCGACTATCGCCATGTTCCCTTTGTCGAAGTAGCGGAACGGACGCGATGTTGGAGTCCGCGAGATCCGTTGGTGAATCAGTCTTCCCGCATAGCGTCCCTGCTGCATCGCCACCTGCGCGACACCCGGCAGCGGCTTCCCGTCCTGCTGGAGCGAGGCGGTGTCGCCCACGTATCTACCGGGCACACCCCACGGCGCTCAGAAAGAAATATTTGTGGAAGCATCCCATCGCGTTACAAACTCGCCGGTCGGAGATCATCCGCGTCGCCAGCGGGGCAAGTCTGAAGCGGGCTCGGGTTCGAATCCCCAAG
>Ga0099794_10000599_pt1 | contig 12084 bp, 10 predicted proteins | sample Rivendell_Oct201_10_FD_77320 | JGI IMG/M metagenome (GOLD analysis project Ga0099794, IMG submission 77320) | Vadose zone soil microbial communities from the Eel River Critical Zone Observatory, Northern California, USA -... | ecosystem: Host-associated > Plants > Roots > Rhizosphere > Soil ... | reverse complement strand
TAGGAGTTCGCCGCCTTGTCCGCCAGATCCACCGTGGGATCTTCGTCCGCCGTGCGGCCCTCTTCCTGCGTGCGCGCGATGGTCTTCATCAGCTCCTCGCGGCGCGCCAGCAGCTTCTTCTTATAGTATTCGAGCCTTTTCTTGTCCATAACTGCCTTGGTCCTTGTCCCCGACATCAGTATCTCTCGTTTCTCCAAGCCCCGCCTCTCAGCGTGCTTTTCTCGCCATCTAAAAACTCCGTAGTGTAGGCCGAGTCATCGTCACTGTCAAGCGGCGGAGGCCGCGTGTAGCAGCAACATGAATCCGCTCATCCCTCAAGACGCTGACTCAGTGAACCTACGGCATCTCGCGCTCGGGTACTTTGCTCTGAGGAGTTCGCTTTAACGACTTTCAGCAATTGCACTGTGCCAAATTATGAATTTCACCGGATTGTCAGCAGTCGGCGTCGAGATTAGTTTTCCAGTGACGCGCAAGGAAGTGCACTTCACTGTCCTGAAGTGAGCCAGCCATCTTACGGTGTCCGGTTACTTCCGTTTCGTTATCAGGTGTGCGTCGTGACTGGCGCGGTGCTCGTGGTTGGGACCGCGACAGCACCTCCAGTAAAGGCTTGGGCGACGCCGGAGTCCTGCGACTTCCTGACTGGCGGCGGATGGATCATCGTACACAACGGTGCCAAGGCGAACTTCGGCGTCGGGGGCGGATGCAAGCACGGTTCGCCAACCTGGGGCCACCTGGAGTACATCGACCATAGCACAGGCCTAAACGTTCACTGGACAAGCATCACGGTACTACTTCCTCGACGATGGCACCGGCACGGACCCGAAGACGGGCCAGCCGACTGGGACGCGGGGCATCTGCGGAACGGCCAGGACAAACCTGTACGGTGACGTCAACTTTGCCGTTCGGGCCAAAGACGCGGGCGAACCAGGGGTCAACGACCAGTTCGACATCCGTTTGACGGATTCCACCGGCACAGTCCCCTACTACGACACGACCGACCGGACAACGGGGGGCTGTTTTCCACACTATTTGGGTTCGTATGCTCCATGCGCGCCTGGAGACGGCGGGGGCGGAAACATCCAGCTCAACAAGCCCAATCCGTCAACCTCAGGACACTTCAGTATTACTGGTTCGTGTCCCGCGTATCGTGGATTTTAGTCTGATGTCGTGACCACGGCTCCTGGATTGTGCGCCAGCGTATCTGCGCTCGCGGCATTCAGGAGCCGGGCGCGACAGTTATTCTCCCGCCGGACTTTTCCCATCGAAACAAAGATAGGCATCCACTCAGAAAGGTGATTCTTTCTGACTTGGTTTCCGAGAGATATGCCGCACTTGCCTACCCTGTGGTGAGCGCGGCCGAACCATGGGGATTTTGACTTTGACTCTCCGTTCTCTACGATACTCTTTTGTGTCATCCCGACCGAAGAGGATGAGGAGTCTACGATGAGCGTATCCGTCTTTGTCGGCACCAGTGTCGACGGCTTCATTGCCCGGCCAAACGGCGGTCTCGACTTTCTGCCGGAGGGCGGCGGCGAGCCCCACGGCTACAACGAGTTCATCGCCGGCATCGACGCGCTCGTCATCGGCCGCAAGACGTTCGAGACGGTTCTCGCTTTTCCCGCGTGGCCCTATGGTGACAAGCGCGTAGTGGTCCTGAGCAGCCGCCCCCTCGATTTGTCCGCCGTCCGCGGGGACGTTGTGGAGCAAATGGCCGGGCCTCCGTCTGAGATCGTCTCGCAGCTCGCTGCTCGGGGCATCCACCACCTCTACATTGACGGCGGGATCACCATTCAACGGTTTCTGCGCGCAGGGCTCATCGAGCGCCTCATTATCACTCGCGTGCCCGTGCTCATTGGAGAGGGAATTCCTCTCTTCGGCGCACTGCCGCGCGACATTCGCCTCCGCCACGTGGCGACACGCCACTATCCGAGCGGCTTGGTTCAGAGTGAGTACCAGGTTGCCGCCTAACACTTGCGCTGCTTCTGTGGTGCTTCCGGGGGTCGCCACCCAATCAACAATTCGTACGCGCATTCCGTCCTGACGCTGGTCCCCTACTGGCACTATGTCCGCGACATCCTCTTGCCCCAAATCCAAACCGCAAAAGCCGCGGCCAAACCCTAAGCACCGCTGCCGGGCCCGACCTTTTCTGGTCGGGTGGCCACGACCTAGAGAAGTTTTTTTGATCTCGGCAGCGGGAGCGAGGATTCGGATGGTTTTTTCGCCTCATGCTCCTGGCAGCGGATACTGTGGAAGACCCGTCAAGCGCGTGATTCGGGAAAAATCCTTGTCCAGAGTGAACACACTGGCGCGATGCTCCAGCGCAATCGCCGCGATGAGTGCGTCAATCGTTGTCAGGCTCAAACCTTTGCCGCGCCCCAGCCGGAAAATCGCCGCCGCTTCCCGGTAGGTCCGGAAGCCACGCGGCTTGATCGGTCAGCGCTCGGCCCCTAGAACGCCCGACTTACCGGGAATTACGGCCTGTAAAGAAGGAATTTTTTGGTGCAAAGGAGTGACACCGTGCTCAGCAATGCGCGGGGAGGGGTTTCGTGAATTTCCCCTCAAGCGGTTGGGCGAACTTCGCATGAATCGGTTTTATTTCTGGGAGCATTCTAATAGAATCTGACGCGGCCGTGACGTAGCGTTGGGTCCAAAGCAGGAACAAACACAGTTTAGGTCGGTGAGGAGGGCAAAATGATGAAGAAGGGTTTTGGCGCCGCAGCCAGTGTAGTCCTACTGCTATGCGCAGTGTTCACATTGGAGTACGGAAGAGCACAAGAAGGATCGCCGCTGCGCGGCCTTCGGGTGAAGGTGCATTACAAAGGGTCGGGTACGGTAGACGAAAAGCACAAAATTTTGGTGTTCCTTTTCGATTCGCCAGAGTTTGGGCACAGCAACGTGATGCCGTTTGCGGTGATGAGCACGAGCTCCAAAGATGGAACGGTGACGTTTAGCGATGTGGCCAAATCACCCGCTTACGTAGGAGCAGTTTATGAACCAAGCGGAAGTTACGCCGAGCGACAAGGACCGCCTCCGGCCGGTTCGTCGCTGGGGATGTATAGCAAGACGCCCGGCCAGCCTGCACCTGTGAAGGTTGAAGCAGGAAAGACTGCCAATGTCGAGTTTACTTTCGACGACACGGTAAAGATGCAGTAGACGGCGCGTGGCGGGGTGCCCCGTCCTCGGTTTCCAGAGGGCGGGTTTTTGACTTTGACTTTAACCTCCAGCAATTCAACGTCTTACGATCCCGTTCGAATACTAACAAGAAAGTAATTGACACGCAGTATACTTATGTGCTATTCTCCCATGTGTTTGCCAATCAAAATCCTCGACCCCCCGCTCGCGATCTTGTTGGGAAGTGCCGATCAATATCTCCGCCGACCCTCCCGCCCTCACCGTTTTCCACTTTTGCTTTTCGATTTTCCAGTTCTTCCTAAGCCATTTAGACCTCTGCCCCTTCGCGCGCATAAGTCGCGAAGAATCAACACTTACAAAAGTCTATCAAAACAAAGGACTTTAACCATTTTTAGAATGATAGACTTACAAAAAGCAGGGGGGGGAGGGGGGTGTTATGGTTAACCAGAAATCCGGTAAGGATTTCTATCCTGCTTGCCCTGAGCTTCGAAGGGAGCGAGAGCAGCGAGTCGAGGGATCTACCCACTACCCACCAACCACTACCCACTTCATGTTCATGGCACCACTGGCACCACCAGCGCCGAAGGATGGGCCTTGTCGTGAAAAATGACATTCGTGGCTTTGATCATGCGCGTGGCGCGGGCTTGCTCTTCGCCGGTATTCAGGTTGCGGTCGAAGCGCGGAAAATTGCTGCTGGAAACTTCCAGCCGCAGCTTGTGGCCCGCGAGGAACACATTGCTCGTGGCCCACAAGTCCACGGTGATGTGATACGTCTCTCCCGGATTCGCCAGCTCCGGTTTTTCCTGCGAATTGCGGTAGCGCAGCCGCAAAATTCCGCTCGTCAGATTCTGCGCGAATCCATTCGGCCAAACGTCCACGAGCATCCCCGTGAAATCCGTGTCCACCGCCGAGCTGCTCACGTACAAATCGAGCGAAACCGGCCCGGTTACTTCGGTGTCCTCGGCAAACGCCGGCGTGGTGTACACCAGCACGTCATTGCGCGCCTCCGCCGGCCGCTGATCCTCCGGCCCGATTCCCGTTGGCAGCGCGCCGCAGCAGAGCGGCCCGCCAATCGTCGGCACGGCGTCGTTCGGGTCGTAGACGTATTGATCCGGCTTCTCCTCCGCGGGAGCAACCGTGCTTAGCGAACCATTCCCGCCGAGCCCATTCGCCGCGCCCGACGAGTGCAGGAAATACCGCGTGTTTTTCGCGCGCGCCAGCGGCCAGTCGTCCTCGTCGCGCCACTCATTTTTCCCCATCACGAAAATCTTAACCGGCTTTTCTTTCTCCACGCCGTTGGCTTCGCCCTTCAACAGCCAGTCGTACCATCGCAGCGTCACTTCGTCGCTATCGGCCGGCAACTTATTTCCAAACTCCACCGCGCCCACTTTTCCAGTGCTGGACTGTCCGGCGTGGCCGCCGACCGTAACTGCCAGCCGCTGCCCGCGCCGCGCGGCTTCCGTTCCCGCTTCCGTTTTCAATCGGACGAAATTCTTCAGCGAGCCGCCAAGAAAAATGTCATACCACGCGGCGAAACTCAGCACCGGCACCTGGATCTGCGCGTAATGATCTTCGATGGACCACTGCTTCCAGTAGTCGTCGTAATTCGGATGCGCCAGCCAATCCGTGAAATACGGCGCCAGGCCCTCCGATTCCGGCGCTTCCAGCACGGAATACCCCCGCAAGGGCAAAATTTTGGTCCAGCCGATGGCGTTGCCGCCCGCTTCCACGCGCCGCCGCATGGTGTTCTTCGCCAAACCCGTGGCCCACGATTCGTTGAACCATTGCTCGAACGCACCACCTTGATACGTCCAGCCATCGTGATAATTCGACGCCGTCACGTTCGGGCAAATTCCCGCCAGGTGCGGTGGCTTGGCGATCGCCGCAAGAAACTGCGTCGCACCAACGTACGACCCGCCAAACATGCCGACTTTTCCATTGGAATAAGGCAGGGCGGCGGCCCACTCGATGGTGTCGTACCCGTCCTGCGATTCATACTTAAAGGGATACCACTCGCCTTCCGATTCAAATCGCCCGCGCACATCCTGCGCAATCACCACATACCCGCGCGCCGCTGCCCTCAACCCGAATCCCATGCTCCCCGTCTTGTCGTAGGGAGTGCGCACCAGCAGCACCGGAAATTTGCCTTCAGCTTTTGGCCGGTAAATGTCAGCTCGCAGAGTCACGCCATCGCGCATCTTCGCCGCCACATTTCGCTCCACCGTGACGTCGTAATGCTCCGCTGCTGCCACTGCCAAAGGCAGGATCAGCGCCATCCACACCATTGCCACCGAAAGCAGTCCAAAACGCCACACGCAATTATTGCCGCTTCGCATTCTCTTTTGCATTGCTATGCCTCCACGCTGTGCCCTTCGCTTGTACTGGAAAGTGCGCCGAGCCTAGGCCGACTCTCCACCGCTGTCAAGCGGCGTCTATCAAAAGCGAACGAATTTCTAAATGTAACAGTGTGACTCGCCGAAGTTCCCCAGGATAAGAACTCGCTGTCACCTGTGCTTGCAACAGCAAGCGTTTCATTTTCTCTTTATAATTTTTCTAGAAATGTTTGACGCAGTTATGCGCGTTGATCTTCGTCTCTTCCTTTAGTCCCGGGTCATGGATCGACCGTTTTGAGTTGCTCCCGGCTGGTGGCCGCCGGGGAGTCTCCCTTCAAAAACGGACTGTGGTGACTTGCAGGTCCGGGCGGGAGAAGACGAGATGTACTTCGCTCAGCGGTGCATTCGAATCGCCACCACGATTCTGATTGTTTGGATATTTTCCTGCGGAATAGCCTCACCGCAAACCGTTTCCACCGGGGGAGGCACCAGTGCTTCCTTCCTTCTTGCCCATCTGTCGTCCGCACCTGAACGTTGCGCCAGGAGTGCGGGTAGCTCCGCCGTCCCGCGCACAGACGCCCACGTAACCGGCGACGCGCCATCTTCGTGCGGCGGGCTCCCCTCGGCGACGCCGGCTCTGAAACCGTGCGTCGCAGTAAATCGTGCCGCGACGGGGTGCGAGGAAGCCAAGGATCTGGCGGAGACGAGTTTGGAGGCGATGGGGAAAGCCGGGCAAAAAATTTCGCGGGCGCGTGAAAAAGTTCTCGAAATCCTGGGAACGGAAAACGCGTGCAGCGCCTGGTTTCGGGAGAAGGATTCAAATCCCGCGGCTGTGTTTCGAACGCTGCGCTTCGAGCTGGATCTCCACGGAGAGGAGTTCATCCTCGAGAGCAGAGGCATGGGCGCCCTGAAAATATTCCGGAACCCGTACGTGGCAAAAGTCATGCAGGGCGATGGAGCCTACGGCACGATCACGATCAATACAAAGGGAGCCTTTTTCTCCGCCGCAAGCCAAGTCCTCGAAGTGAACAAAGAAGGTGGCCCCGCCAGCATGCGGGGAACGCGGCTGTTGCACGTTGGCCCCTATGGCGGAGACACGCTTCCTGCGCAGGCCGTGACCCTTCTGCATGAATTCGGGCACGTGATCGATCTTCTCCCGACGGATAGAGACGACCTGGAAGGAAAGTCCGTACAGAATACCAGGGAAGTGCTTCGGTACTGCCTCCCCGAGGTTCAGATCAGCCCGAGGAAGCCGCCGCGGCGGTCCGGAAGCCATGGACAAGAAACGGCGCTCGTGTTTTGAAACGAATCGACCAGTGACAGCACTATTTGGATGGTAAGCCCAAGTCCGAGGGAAACGAGCGACCTGGTCTGCGTGACAACAGGAAGCGTGCCGCGTTTCTTTGGACTGGTTGACGGATGGGGGGCACTCTTGGGAGAGTTGTGCTCCCCTTTCGTCAGCTCTCGCTATGTACTCTCCTTCGGCTCCCAAAACCCCTACTCACACCTGAGCCCTCCCGCCGAATTTAGGAACTGGATACAGCCTACTTCGAGCGGGAACGATCCATCACGTAAACAAGCACGGAAAAAATCGCAAAGTAGAAAGCCGCGTTGGCCGCGATGGCGATGCGCAGGAACCAGCCGAAGGTCCAGGCCATCGATTTATGGGTTTCCGGCATGATGAGTTCTGCGAGCTTCAAGCCGGGTGAGAAGAGAGCAATTAAGGGAGCAGGAACTTGCGGCTCGATGGGCACGGCAACCGCCAGTGCGAGAAAGCCCACGGCCAGGCTCAGTCCTGCGAGCAAAAGGAAACGGAAGAGCCCGCGCTGTGGCATAGCGTGGAATTCTAACAGAGGATTCCGCTCGTTCACCTTCCTGTGGGAAGATAATCCGGATGTCCAAAAACCAAAAGAGCACTCTGACTTCCCGGCGAACCATCACCTTTTTCTCAATCATTTTCGTTGCCGTATATGCGGCACTTCTTGGCTGGCCGCGCGTGGCGGCGACACTGCAAGACCAGCCCGCACAAAAAAAGCAACAGACGCCGACGATCGAGGAGTATCAGCCGAAGTCCACGCTCGTAACGAAGGAGCACAAGATCGAGCGGGCGAAATTCCCGTTCATTGATATTCACAGCCATCACTGGAATCCGACGCCGGAAGAAGTGGACCGGCTGGTCAAGGAGATGGACACCATCAACCTGCGCGTGATGGTGAACCTGAGCGGCGGCACCGGGGAGCGGCTGCAGCGAACCGTTGCGGCGATGAAGGGGCGCTATCCGGATCGGTTCGTGGTGTTCGCGAACATGAGTTACGACGATCTGAACACGCCGGAGTTCGGGAAACGCGCGGCGGCGCGGCTGGAGCAGGACGTCAAAAACGGCGCGCAGGGACTAAAAATCTTCAAGGATTTTGGGATGGAGCTGAAGTACGCGAACGAGCAACGCGTGCACGTGGCCGATCCGGAATTTGACGCGGTTTTCGAAAAATGCGCGGAGCTGAAGATTCCCGTGCTGATTCACGTGGCGGAGCCGTCGGCGTTTTTTGATCCGTGGGATTATCACAACGAACGCTGGCAGGAGCTGAAGGAATTTCCGGGGCGCGCGCGGCCGCCGGCGAAGTATCCGCCATTCGAAACGCTGATGACGGAGCGCAATCACTTATTTGCAAAGCATCCGAAGACGAATTTCATCGCCGCGCATTTCGGATTTCACGGGAACGACCTGGAGCGGCTTGGAAAACTCTTTGACGCCAATCCGAATGTGTACGTGGACATTGCCGCAATGCTGGCGGAGCTGGGGCGGCAGCCGTATTCGGCGCACGATTTTCTGGTCAAGTATCAGGATCGCGTGCTGATGGGAAAAGACATTTACGAGGTGAACGAATACAAGTGGTATTTCCGGGCGCTGGAAACGCGGGACGAATATTTTGAGTACTACCGCAAGCGCCACGCGTTCTGGCGGATTTACGGTTTTCAAGTGCCGGATGAAGTGCTGAAGAAAATCTACTACAAGAATGCGTTGAAGCTCGTGCCCGGGATGAACGCAAGGGCGTTTCCGGAGTGAGAGTCTAGCGCACTTCCATGCGCCGCGCTCCGCGTTCCCTCCGCAAGGCGCCCAACATTTGAAGAACGAGTTGAACCCTCAGTTCCTATTCTTCGTGAGCGAGCGGTTTGCCGTCGGGTCCTACCTGAACCTCGGATTTCTTTCCGTTTGTTTCGACCTGGGCCTCGTAGGCCACAAGCTTTCCTTTCTTAGTGAGGGACTCGACCTTCAGAATTTTTTCTTTTCCGACCTTGGCCTGCAATCCCGCTTTGACTTCAGGCGAGAGTGAATCCAGGGTAACCTGCTCCTCCACTTCCACCACGGTTCCGTCCGCGGCTATCAAGACATCCTTGCTATGGCCGTTTACGATCATTTCTGCTTCGTAGAAAGTTTGGCCCTTTTCTTTTTCCGTCGAAAATCCGCGAATGGTTGCTCCTTCGCTCTGCGCTGTGACTGTCCTTTCGACGGCAGGCGGAAGGTCCGACCGCTTGATTTTCTTTTCCTGGGCTGAAGCGGTACCAGCAAGCAGTACGCCGCCGGCCACAAGCGCTAATAGATGATTTGTTTTCATGATCTCTCCGTGACGCGGGAAATGCTCCCGCGTCGACTTAAGTGTACCCCCGTTCTCCTAAACAGAAGATGAACGGAATTTGGCATGCGTTTGGTGTCGCGAGAGGGAAGGGTTTGCCATCCGCTGTCGTTTCCAAAAGTTCCGGCTCGCTGCGCGTGAAATTCTGTAAAATCATGCCCGCTGGAACCAGGAGAGATACCGTGAACGCAACTTCTGCAAATCAAAGACCAAGAGCGCTAGCGGCGATTCTGTGGGGCGGCGTGATCGCGGGAGCTTTCGATCTGACGTATGCAACCGTTTTCTACAGTTTCCGCGGCGTAAAACCAATCCGCGATTCGCAATCGATCGCCAGCGGGCTGCTTGGTCCGAAAGCGTATGAGGGCGGCTTCGCAACGGCGATCTTGGGCGTGGTGTTGCACTTCGTCATAGCGATTGGGGCGGCGACCGTATTTTATCTGGCGAGTCGCAAACTCACCTTCCTGACGCAGAAGCCCATCCTTTGGGGACCGCTCTATGGCGCCGCGATCTATTTCTTCATGCATATAGTGGTACTGCCGCTGGCGGCGAATCCGAGATTCAGAACTATGCCGCTTTCGATCCCCACGGTTTCCGACTTCGCGGTTCACATGCTCCTGATTGGGCCGTCCATCGCACTGGCTGCACGCCGATTTTCCAGGTGAGGCTAGTTCACAACTCCTCTGTTTGAGCGCTTATCGAATTGCCAAGAAGGTTCAAAGGATAAGGGCGTCCGGCGGGGCTGACAAGATTACTTGAGGAACGGGATGTAGGCGGGGACATTTTGCTGATAGCGCTGAAATGTATCCCCGAATTGCGAGGCGAGGAGTTTGTCTTCGATGCGCACGCGGATCTCCGTGCCAAGAACAAACACCACGATCGCAAGGAGGAAGAGCGGCAGCGGGGTCACCACAAAGCCTGTGGCGAGCAGGACGCAAAGCATGGACGTGTAGATCGGATGGCGCACGAAACGATAAGGTCCCGCCATGATGAGCTCGTGGTCGGAGCTGAGGCCGGCATCAATGCGCCACTGGCGTCCGAGGGCGCGGGTGCTGGTCCAGGAAAGGAGAATCCCGGGCGCGAAGAAGACGATGGCGAGAATCATTTGCCAGGATTGCGGATGGCGCAGCCAGAACTTGCCTTGCCACAGAAGGGAGTAGCCAATGCCGACGATCACCACACCCCAGCGGGCGCGCCGGTCGATGTGCTTGGCGGGAGTGCGGCTGCGTTTGATGAGCGCAAAGGGGGTCATCCAAAGGAGCCATCCAGCGACGAGAATGGCGTAGGCATAGGCGGGCATGGCAGGATTTTAGCGCAGACTTGAAGCAGCGAGCGCGGAATTGGGGAGACCCAATTTAGTTTGCCACTAGCGGGTGCAGCCGATCCGATAGTGCGCACATTGGGACTTCTTAAGACGAACGTAGTTAGAATGGCGGGCACTTGCGAGGTGACCTCATGGAGCACTCCTCCACAAGGCCATACAGATTTATTCGAGCGATTCTCTCCACTTTGGCCTTCTTGTTGTCGGCGACGGCCAATGCACAACAGGGGGCCGGCTTAAGCGACGCAGAACTGCGTGGAATCACTGATCGGGGGCGCATGCTGGCGGAGTACGATGCTGCGGCGTGGCACGCGAGTGACGCGGTGATGGCCTTGAAACCCGACACGAAAAACCTTGGACGATATATTGCAAAGAAAACAGACGCGGGCTGGTCGGTCGTTTTCGGCCAACTCAACGAAACGAAGGACAAATTTCTCATTGCATACGAAGCGACACAGGGCGCGAATCCTACGGAGTATCAGGCCGAAAAGCTCGACCCTCTGAAGGAGGACACGGCTTTTTTTCTGTTTGCGGCGAAGTCGATTGAGGTTGCCCTGGCAGAGTTCCAATCGGAAAAACGACCTTACAATGTGGCCGTCTTGCCGGCCAAAGAGAATCAGATGTATTTGTACATCGTTCCTGCGCCTATGGTTTCGGGCGTGTATCCCTATGGCGGGGATGCACGCTTCTTGATGTCCGGAGACGGCGGGTCGATACTTGAGAAGCGGCAACTTCACAAAGCCATCCTCGAATACAAGGCCCCATTAGTGAGCGCCAAGCAATCGCCCGTGTTTAGCATGCACGTTCACGTTTTATCAAACGTTCCCGAGGATTCGGATGTCTTCTACGTGCTCAGCCGCAAACCGTTGCTCCCTGAGGTCGTCGTAACCGACCATTTCCTCTATACGATCAGCACCGATGGGACAATCAAGGAACAGCCCTGGAAGCATAAGTAAGGTGCAAGAAGCTTTTGGGAGGCTTTTGCACAGGGTCCACAGGGCTGAGGATAACAGGGCAAAATAGTTATTGCAGGGACTTGACGGAATTCGGAAAGCTGGTATAGTTACAAATGGCCCGAGGGGTTTGTGGGACCGCGGGGCTAACAGGGGCATCACAGTCGGATACGAAAGTCAGCAGCGATCCTAAGTGAGGTTCTTTACGAACACAGGCTAGAAAGAAGTCGAGCATCGCGTGGAGCCACCTAGGTGTGGGTGGCTGTACCCGGCGCTCGACGCCGGGTTTTTTATTTTGCGGCAGTGATTTAGTGGCGAGTGGCCCTTCGAAAATCGCTCAGGGTAAACGGGCGAGAAGAAGTTCCGCAAGGAATTTCCGGAGCAAGTCGCAAGGCAACTAAGGCACGAAGCAAAATCCCAGCGCAAGCTGGGGAAACAGAGCTGGAAGGCGAGATCGCGCAAAGCGATCGGATAAGACCCACCAGACAAGTCCCGAGCCAATTGATTTGGCGTGACCGCGAGGCGGTCAAGTTCGAAAGGGCGGCTGTAAAACAGTCGTCTTTCAAGCGCGGCTGTAAAACAGCCGACCGGGGCATTCCGATGGACTCGGAAGAACACGTTCTTTGACAACAGAAAGGCTGGCAAGTCCACGCCGATAACCCTGTGTCCCGATTACGGTCGGGCGGGGTGCCATGGTGTGGATTACATACAAGTTT